>ENA-OFDM01000633-OFDM01000633.1-metagenomes-genome-assembly--contig:-NODE-633-length-13976-cov-3.303498_pt1 | contig 13976 bp, 4 predicted proteins | sample MGYA00153385_OFDM01 | MGnify analysis MGYA00153385
TTTTATTAAAACAAAAATTGTAAAAAATATTTATTTGTCCGTGTGTTCAAAGTAAAACTTTTCTGCAAATTTTTGCCTGTATATTCAGGCTTTATTAACCGTAATATTTAGTTTTATATTGTTTGCAGTTACAAAAATTTATGCAGTAATTAAAGATTTTTATTGACAGTTTGAATATGTTTTACCAATCATTTCAAAAGATTATTACTTAATATTTTACAAATTTTATTGTTTTTACTTCCCCATCTGCAGCAATAATCTTTAGTGCATAAATTCCCGCATGGATAGTAGAAAAATTCATTGTAATCAGACTGTTTCCCCCGGCTATTTCCAGCAGTTTTTTAAATACAATTTTTCCTGCAATATCGGTAAGGCTAAAAACAAACTGACCCGCTTTTACAGTGGTAATGTTAATTACCACATTATTTTTTATCGGGTTAGGTGCTATGCTGATAAGTTCAAAACCATTTGCTTTGTTCAGCAAAACAACAATATTGCTGTACGTTAGTTTCCCGTCGGGCGTAATTGTTTTAAGCCTGTAATAATTTGCACCTGTCAATGGTTTCGTATCAGTATAACTAAAAGCCTGCAGGCATCTGGTATCAGTGGCAGTTTGCTCTGCAATCATTTCAAATAATATTCCATCCCTACTCCGTTCTGTAATTATTTTTACTGAAGGGCTGCCAACACAGGTTATTTTCCAGGTTAATATATTTTCAGCGCCCTGCTTGCTTCCTTTAAAAAAAACAATATTAACAGGCAAAACAGAACCGGTACCAACACCTGCTGCATAAGTACCGCCGCTAAAACTTGTAACACCGTTAAATTGTGCATACAAAATGTTGTTTACAGTGGCGGCTGTGGTGTTCACATCCGTTAAAGCAATTGTATTTGCAACACCATCAGCAGTAACATGTGTTGCATCTGCAGTAAATGCACCGCTGCTTGTTTTAAACCAGTTTGGTGCTTTTAACGAACTTCCGGTATTGGCTGACTGATAATTATTTGCAGCAACATCCGTGGCATTCTTTTCTACAGCATCGTAAAAAAAACGCACATTAACAGGCGTCCCGGGTTCAGTAGTTCCTACATCAACATTCCAGTAACGTTTCATGGTAAAAGTTCCTTTAGCCGCTGCAGCAGATCCTGCAGTTGCTGAAAATAAAGCGGCATCCAACGTTAAAGAGGCGGTTGCTACAGCCTTAGATGCCGTGTTGCTGCCCCATTGTACTGCCAATACGTTATTTTGTAAAGCGTCTTTGTAATAGGTCCATCCCAAATCATCACAGTTGCTGGTAAGCACATAAGTATTTACTGTTGTTTCAAGCGCTACATTTCTTGCAGTTACGGTTTGTACAGCATTTGCTGTATCATTTAAAGCCTCTGCGTCACCTGGCAAATTCACATAAACGGTATCGTAATTTATACCCGGATTGGATAAGTTTACTCCCGTAAAATTTACCAGCCCTTTTCCCCCGCTGTTTATAGCTGCCAGATTGGTTGTTTGTAATATTTGAGGGTTTGCCCCCGTAATTTTTAAAGTAACAGTTGCTGCATTTGCCGCAATCGTGCTAGAACCCACATTAGTAATTTCTGCATTTATTGTTTCACTGTTAATGCTGCAGGTAGTTCCGCCATTATTTGGTAGTATTATTTTTGTAACAAATGCATCTATCGGCGTTTGCAATTTTGGATCAATCATAAATCTATTGGAACTCCCGGTTGAGTTATCAACCCAAGCCGTACCCGTGGGAGATGCATAATAAAAATTATTGCTTCTTAATGGAGATTCAGTTTGACGCAGTAAATTAAAATTGGTTGTCGTGGTTTGTCTAACCCCAATGTAAAAATTCCCAACATTTACAGGTAAAGCAGGTATTATCGGTACCATATTTAAACCTGCAACAGAAGTTTGCAGCGTAGTTTCAAACAATAAACTTCCGGGACTGCCGCCAGTTCCGCTGGCATCCCAAACGCCAATTTTGTAAGGTTGTCCATTTGCTGAAAAATATACTGCTGCTTGAGATAAAAATGTTGCTGTAGAATTATAATATTTTGATACCAGGTCAATGGTGTTATTAGCACCAGCAGTACCTGTGCTTGTATTTCCTTGTGAGTAAGACCAGGTATTTGTGTTCACTATTTGCAGGGTTGTGGAAATATTATTGGTATTATCATCATCAGGCGGAACAGTAACAGAAATGTTATTAGTTCCGGTAACAGTTGGCGTAAAAGCTGTAAAATTTACAATAGCGCTGGCTCCGGGTGCAAGGGTAGCAATCGTCTGTACGTCTGCAAAACTGTTCGCTCCCGTTATGGTTAATGTTACCTGCAAAGCAGTAATGGTTTGAGCTCCATTATTTAAAACAGTAGTACTGATAATATGTGGTACTGCATTGTTTATTGGTAATTTGCCCAGACTGTAAATTGGTAATACCGCAGCATCGTTTGCAAATTCATGTTTAAACCTTATTTGTGCTCTGAAAGCCCCGGCTGTTAAACTTGGTAGTGGTGAGGAAGATAATGCAGAAGTACTATTGTAACGTCTGCCACTAAAAACTGTTGCACCTGTATTATTTCCATTGGCTGTTCGATAAATAAAATTACTGTGCCCTGTGTTGTCAGCTCTCTCAATCAATACCTGTAAATTATTACCTGTAGTTCTTACAAATGTTGTAGATAATGTTATTTCTGTAAAACCTGTTGTAGATAAAATCACGGTTCCACCGGTTGCACCACCAAACACCTGAGTATACCCGGTTGTGCTGTATGAGCCGGAAGTAAATGTTGTAGTACCTGCAGGAACTTCCTTCAGGTAAATTTTAATTAAACCAAAACTGTAATTGGTTCCCAATTGTGCGACATTAAAACCTATTTTATTGATGGCATTAACTGCTGTTAAAAAGTTACCAGCCCCTATTTCTGCTTCTGTATAAATACTTTCATTTGCGGCATATGGGTTTGTTGCAAATGCTGAGGTGCTCGATGTAGAAGGGTTTCCGGTTATATCAACAGTTTGCGAAAAGGAAATAAACGTGCACAACAGAATTGTAAAAACAAGTAAAGCTTTTCTCATCGGACAGTTTTTAATAAAATAAGTAATGTAATACTAAATACTTATAATTATTACAACATTCAAGGTAATTTCCACTTTAGATGGTAAGACAAAATAAAATATTTTAAAAAAGGGAGAGTTACAAAAGAGCGATTATAATACTGCAGTTTTTTTATAATCGTAGGCTTTTTTTGCCGCAGTTACTACAACAGCTACAAACAAAACAATTAAATTACTATCAATTGGACAAGGATCAGCAGGGTCTGTACAAGGATTTATAGGTTGAGCAAAAAGTTGGCCGGGCATTAGAAATAGAAAACCTGCTAAAAATCCCAAAAAAATAATTTGTTTAATCAATTTCATGATTTCAGTAATTATTCAAAATTAAGGTTTGTTAACCAAAATAAAACGAGAAATTATTAATTAAACGTTTCATATTAATTTTAATTGCAGAAAAAAAGACTGATTCTTAACCGGTCTTTTTTGAAATAAACAAAATATTTTTTCTCTATCCTCACTTCAACAAAACTCTTGAAATATATTTAAAAAAATTTGTGCAGATCTTCTCAAATCTGTAAGCTTAACAAAACTTACTAAACCTAACCTATTTAATAAAGACTGTCTGCAGAAATTTCTTACCATTGCTATCCACCAAAACCAATTCGTAAACACCTGCAGCAACAGCATCACTTAGCAAAATATTTTTCATTTCCTTAGCAGAAGAAACAGTTATTTGTGTGCTAAAAATGATTGCACCCTGTTTAGCAATAAGTTTTAAATTATAGTCACCCTGCAATCTTTCAAAATTAATTTGTAAGGTTTTGTTTTCAACAGGGTTTGGCTGCACCACAAAAAAAGGTTTCAAATCATTTTCCACAACTTTTACTACTGTACTATATTGTACCAAACCTGTTGTAGATGTGGCTTTAATTCGATAATAGTTATTCCCAAAAACGTTGAGTGAATCTCTAAAAATATATGAACCAATATTACTGAGGTTGCCTGCATTTTTATTTCCTATGCCCGTAAAAACTGTACCGTTTTTGCTTCGTTCAACACTGTAGTGAGCAACATTTGATTCGTTGCTGTAACTCCATTTTAAGGTATTGGTTTTGTCAGAATTTTTGTCTGCAGCAATAGCAATGAAGTTTCCTGTAAATTGTCCGGGAATTATGGCAGTTTTAAACACAATCATAAACCTGTCTGCTGCCCTGCTCGCTGCAACAGTTGTTATATTAAAATTGATATTTGTAACATCAGTTAAACTTACCTGTGTTTCCGTTTGTAAAAACTTATCCCGTAAATAAGCAGTTAAGGGAAGATTTTCTAGAACAGATGGATCTATTTCAAAACGGTATTGCGCTATTCTTGTATTGGTTAATGCGAGAAAGATTGTGTCTATTGACTTGAGGATATTTCTTCTTTCAACAATCAAATTTTTACTGTCTAATCTGATAGAAAGGTTATCAACAGTATTGTTTATTTTTCGAACATCTTTATTGTCAATTCCATTACTAAAATTACCATCAAAATTTATTTTTACTCCATCTACTAATTTAAAAGTTTGGTCAGTATTTATTGTATGCAAATTAATTTCCACAGTTGCTGTTGTTACTCCTGTCCTTGCTGATATCTCATCACGGCTTACCAACTTACTTCCACCAACTTTATAATTTTCTTTTATTATAACCGCACCTCCGGTAATTGATTGAACAAAAAAAGCTTCTCCGCTTTGGATAGAATCTCTTATTTCACCTCCGGGTGTTTTTGTATAATGAATACCTTGCAGTGAATATTGTTCAAATTTTCCTACTCCAAAATTTCCTGAACTATCCGGATTCCAAATATAAAATGATTCTGCAATATTTTTTTTATCAATTAATCTAAAGTCTACAGCAGAAGGATAAGGATTCCCAATAGATTGGAAACCTGTTGATGGCGATATATTTGGAGGAACTGCAAATGTCTGGTCGCCTGTTCTAATTTTACCTCTCATCCTCAGTGTGGTAGTACCTAATCCACCAACACCAACAGTTCTGTCACCCCTTACAAAAATATAATAACCCTCATTATTTGCAATTGGTCCTGCAAGTTTAGCAGGCGTATTTACTTCAACATAATTATTATTATTTCCGTTATAGCTCTTCATTGAATAACGCTGAGTAAATTCATCCATTCCTGTCGGTCCGGTGATACGGGTACCATATTGCGAAACAGAATTAGTCCCTATAAGCTCCCCTTCCCTCCACGAATTTGTAATAGAAGCTGATGATGAAATCTCAACTGGGGTTGCCAACAAACGCCATGAAGAACGTGCACGTAAAAAACGTTCAATTTGAAAACGACCTGTCCCGGTATAATCGATTATAGGCATATTTATAGTTCCTAAATCAGGGATATTACAGGTTTGGGTTGCAGAAGATCGAAGATTTATATTACCTGAACCAAAAGTTAATTTTGAAGATGGATTTAATTTTAGTTGATTAACAACTCCAAAATCATTTGATACTGTAAAACCACCTGTTGTATTTTTATTTACTATAGTATAAAATTCCATGCTTCCTGTACCCGAGTAAATTTGAACTGATGTTCCTTCTAATGAAACTGTCCCTCCATTTGCTGCAAATGTTGATCCTATTGCTTTTGATATATTTCCTAAAATAATTAAATCACCTCCTGCAATTCCCGGAGCTGTTTTATTAACAGCAGTTATTGCCGAAATAGCAAAATTTTGATAGGGTATTTTGTTAGAAATTGTTTGGGCAGATGCTCCTGCATAATCAACAGTAGAACCTTGATTTAAAAAAATTCTTGAACCTGAAATATTATTATCTATTGCTGAATTAGAAGGCACTGTATATGTTGTTCCGCTAAATCCTTGGTTATTTCCAATTTTAAACGTTGCCCCGTCTTCGATAGTTACTGAGCTTGTATTTACATTATTTTCACTGATGATGGATTTAGTATTAGGTGCATATACTCCATCAGGGCCTTTAACAACAAAATTTCCCACCGTTTGATTTAGGAATATATTATAAATACCTGTACCAACATTTGTACCTGTAACCTCTATGTTTTTATAAATAATATTAGTCGCTCCCGATGATGTTTTTCCTTTTATTGGTTGTGCGCCTAGCCACGATCCTGCAAATTCAATTACACCGCCTGTTAAATTATAATTACCATCAATATCAGGTTTATCACCTCCACTGCCACTCATTTTAAATCGTCCTCCATCCATAAATAAATTTGTAGCATAACCTCCAAACATATTTGAAGCACCAATATCTAATAGAGCAGTTCCTGTGATAAAGACAGTACCAACTATTCCTGTTGTAAAAGTTGATGAAAGTGTTGTAGATGTGCTTCCTGAAAATGTTAGATTTCTAAAATCTTGACCTCCTCTTAATATCTGAGCCCCACTTCCATTAAATTCTATTGTTCCCCCTGTCAAGCTGTAACCAGAAGTATTTGGAAATTCAGGAAGTGTTGTGGCTAGTTTAGCAAATTTTAATGTACCCCCACTCATCACTAATGCAGTGGAACCGGTTCCGGATAATGTATTAGTACTGGCATCAAAAGTTCCTGCAGAAATGCTTAATTCAGATGCAGTGCCACTTAATCTTACATCACTTTTTTGTAATAGTGATCCGCTTCCTGTTTTAGCAACCCTAAAAAAATCTTCCCCGCCATTAGTATTTATTGACTGGGCTCCTGTACCATTAAAATTTATGATAGAATTGGATTCAGTTAAACCAACTGTGCCATAACTTGTCCAATCTCCACCTATGTTTACGCCAATTGAGGTTGATAAAGGGAGAATTGATAATCCTTCTATTATTAAATTATTTAAAATATTTAAAGTGGCTATTGGGGTTTTAGTTCCGGAAATTAACAACCCTAAATTTCCATATGAAGAATTAATAATATTCTGATTTCCTGCTGCATTATAATTAAATGTTCCTAAAAAATTATTGGTAATCGCAGAAGGTGTTGTAGCATGGGAAGAGTTTACTGTTGATGTTGGATCAATAGAAAAGCTGTTGGTAATATTAATGTTACCGGTTGAATTGAAAATATTTAAAACTCCACCATTTGTGATTGTTACACTTGATAAATTAAAACCACCAAGACCTTTACTTGTTGTGGCAATTGACATTGTGGCATTATTGATTTTTAAAGCAATATCCGCACCATTTGCACCTCCATTAATTCTTGTAGCACCATCCATTTGAGTCCAGGTTCCCCCGTTAACATTTACTGATGATGTAATAGACTGGCCTATTAAATCAGCACCATTAGAAGCTACAAGAGTTCCTGAAGTGAGTGTAAAAACATCATATGTAGTACCAACTCCCGGCAAAGTAAAAACACCACCACTTTTATTTATTTCAACATTATTCAGATTTGTACTAATACCTGAATTTGTAATTGTTTGATTACCCGAACCTGTAAAAATTATTTTTGAACCGGCTCCGAAAGAGGAAAAAGGAGTGTTATTCGATTGAAATTGAAATAAACTTCCATGTATGTATAATATACCGCCTGCACTAAAAGAAATTTTTTCAGTTGCACCAGGTAAAGACAGTCTAATATTATTACATGCTGCTGTTGTTATATCGACAAAAATATTTCGAAAGCCTGTAAAATAAATATCACTTGTTGATGCAGGTATTTGCCCCAAAATTGCCGGAACAAACGATACTCCATTATATCTGGTCCATGAATTGAAATCACTCCAGTTTCCCGTTGCATTTTTTGGTTGAAAATCTCCAATCGCCTGCCCTTGCCCATTTTCCCCCAACCCCATAACAAAAACAAACAACATTAACTTAATAAAAATTTCAATCCTGCCTAATAGGTGTAAGTAAATTTTTTGCATATAAATAAATTCGATTAGTAAGGGGGAATTCGCAGGGGAATGGATTATTGTTAGTTACTAATTATTATTATAACATAGAATTAGGTAATAAAAACTAAATTAAAGAATTTTTTCATCTGTAGCCAAATGTTATTTAAAAAATGAAACTAAAAATAGATAAGTAATCCCTTAAAAACAAAACCTGCTGTAAAGTCATATAAGTATCATTGTAAAAAAGTGTAAAGCCATATCGGCATTAATACCTACACACGGTAAAGTCATTTCGGTACAAGACAAATTTATAATTAACCCTCAACTTATAGGGTAGTTATAGGGAAGTTATAGGGAACTTATAGGGAACTTTACCGAGGCCTCACCCATAGATAGCCTATGTAGAGGTAATCGTATAGCCATGGGTCAGTCAGCATTCCTCCTTATAAAAGGATCTTGCATCAAAATTATTTTAGAATAGGAAGATTGTACAAAGTAATACAACCTAAAAAAATCCTATAAGTTTAAAAAACAACAGTTATATCCATCAAAGCTATTATACAACTTAAGAAAGCCGTCCATTTTTATGGAACGGCTATAAACTATTTAAGGTTTTTTTATGTTGACTGATAAGGAAGGAGATAAAAATACACAGAAAGAATTACAAATCTTTTTTGCGGTTTCCGAGCCTTCTGTTAAGCATAATAAGGGCAAGGCCTGCCAGAAAGAATACGGCAATCATAATGATTACATTTAAAATTACTTTGGGGTAACCAAAAGTTACAACATTTAAAAAAGGATATGGGTACCATCCAAAAACAGCTCCTCTTATTAAGGAGTAAACTAAATATGCCATTGGAAAATAAATCCAGCTTACACCCTGTTTCCATTGCAGCACGCCCTTTGGCACATACATGAACCAATAAACAATAAAAAGTATTGGCACAACTACATGTAACAAAGTATCTACAAAAAGATTCCAGCCATTTAAGGAAACAATACCACGCAATACCGTATTATAAACAAGGGCAACAATAAAAATATAAAGTGTAATAGCGGTTTGTACAGAAGGTCTTCTAAAAAATGATCCTATTTTATTTTGTATGTTTAATAATAAAATACTGTTGCAAACAGCAACCAGCAAATTGGTAAGTATAGTAAAATAGCTAAAAAGATTTGCCATGCTTCCCGTGGTAAGGTAGGCCTGAAATAAAATAGCCGTCCAAGCCGTGACAGCAATAACAATCTCAAATATTTTTTTAATTAAATTATTCTCCGGCTCATTCCTGTAGTTCGTCATAAAGTGTAACAATGGTCAATTTTATCCAAACTTATAATTGGTATAAGTTAGGTAATAATTTACTGTGCCAATTAAAGGGTAAAATAAAAAGCCGTTTCAGTGCTTTGAAACGGCTTTAATTAACCAAAACATTTTTATTTTACAATAAAGGAAATCTTTTTTGAAATACCTTTTTCATCTTTGATAATGAGCAGATAATTTCCTGCAGCAACATTGCTTAAACGTATTGTTTTCTTCAAATTATTTGTTTGTATTTGAAGGGTTTCATTGTAAATACTTTGCCCTTCCATATTGTTAACAGATAATTGATATTTGCCTGCGGGTACACTAGTAAAACTAACATGCACTTTGCCATCTATAATAGGATTTGGAAATAAAGTTATGGCAGTTGGCACTTCCTTTTCTTTCACATCTGTTTTAGCAATCTCACTGTATTTTGATGCGCCCGTTATTGCTTCTGCTTTTACCCTGTACCAATTATTTCCATCAATGGGAGTAGTATGAATGTAGCTGTAGTAGGGATTCCCATTGTTATTTGCAGTTGGCATTTGCTTACCAATTTCAGTAAAATTAACACCGTCCTTACTGGATTCTATTATGTAATAATTTACATTGTTTTCATTTTCAGTGTACCAGGTAACCGTAGCAGTGCTGTTCTTTTCCCTCACTGCGGTTATCGTAATAAATCGCATAGGCGGCACTTGCTTAAAGACAATCATAAATCTGTCTGCCCTTTTACTTGAAGCATCAGCAGTAATATTAAAATTATAATTAGTAACCTGCAATAAACTAACTGCTGTTTCACTTCCTACGAATTTATCTATTAAGGTTCCTTCCAAATTAACATTACTAAGAGCCGATGGATCAAACTCAAATCTGTAAGGATTTATTCTTGTATTCGTAAGGTTTAACTTTATGGTATCAGAAATTTTCAAGGTGGGTCTTCTTTCTACAATTAAGTTTGAATTGCCGTTCTTAAGAAAAATATTATCGCCTGCATTTAAAATCTTTCTTACATCATCGTTGTCTACGGCGCTGCTATAATCATCATTAAAATTCATAAGTATTCCATCTGCTAAATAAGTACTGCTGTCAATATCTTTTGTGTACATATTTATTTCTAACGTTGGTTTTGTAACGCCAGTTCTGCCTTGTGTTGGTGCTGTTCTGCTAAACGGTAAAGTACTTCCCCCTATTTTGTCAGTTTCATTTATAGTAAAAGTTCCGGCTCCACCACTGCTTTGTATAAATATGGCTTCCCCGCTTTGGATGGTATTGCGTATTGCACCGCCGGGTACTTGTAAATAATTAGTTCCATCAAAAGTATAATTTTCAAATGCCCCCACATTATAACTTCCTGCAGAGTTTGGGTTCCAAGCATAGTAGGTGTTAGAAATATTTGCCTTCGCGACTGTTTTTAAATTTAAGTTTGATGGATAGGGATTTCCAAATGTTACAAATTTTCCTGCAGGTACATTAACAACCTGTGTTCCTGTAACTACATCACCTTTTATACGAAGAATAGTTGGAGCAGCAGTACCCGCAATAGGTACGCCTCTGTCACCTCTAACAAATACATAATAACCCTGAGTGTTCGAAATCAAAGAAGTGTTTGTGTTTGAAACATTGATGTAATTATTAGTTGCCGGGTCATAATATTTCATACTTGCACGTTGCGTATTTTCATCTACACCCGTAAACCCTGCAGGTCCTGTTATACGGGTACCATAACCGTTACCTGCAAGTGATGCCCCACCTTCTCTCCATGCAGCCGTAACAGTTGGTGACGTTGCATTTCCTATAGGTGCTGCAAGTAAACGCCATGATTTTTTTGCGGGCAGGTAGCGTTCAATCATTACTTTACCTGTAATGCTGTTTCCAGATATCATAGTTCCAAAACCTGCCGTTGCCGTATCTCTGGATAATAATGTAAGGTTATCATTGGTTGTAATGGCAGAATTACTAACAGCTCCGTAAACAAGGGCACTTGCTATCAATAAAGTATCTGCAGGAGCAGCTGCCACCGTAATACCTTTTGTGTTTGCATTAATGAGTGTTGAGATAGTTTTGTTTAAAAACCAGTTGCCTTTAAGATTTTGTGCTGTACCTGAAGTTCCTTTCATTTCAACAATACCGACGTTAGCTTTCATTTTACCGCCAATACTGTTTAAAGTTCCTGTGCCGTTATGAGTTATTTTGAAAAAGCCAATATCGAAGGTTCCTTGCTTTAAACTGTCCACACCGTTTACAAGTTGATTCGTAGCAATCGTAACTGTTGTTGGATTATCGGTGGTAAGGTCATTTACAATTGTTGGTATACCCGCACCTGTTATTTGTGGAACTATACCATTATAAATATAATTACCTGTAGTATTATAATTACGTCCACCTGTCAATTGTATATTACCTGTTGCACTTCCTAAGTTCGATATGCCTTGTATGTGACCCATCCCTAAATAGCTGCCATTTCCCATTGTAAATATACCTGCTCCCGAAATTACATTTGCGTTACAATATAAGCCGGAGCCGGCAGTTAAATTAAAAAGCCCTGCAGAAGCTACCGTTTGTGATGAACTGCCCAGCGTACCTAAGGTAAAATCTGTTTGCTGATTTACGTTAATAGATGTTAAACTTGAAATAGGAAGGATAGAATTTTTTTGTGCTCTTCCTATGCCTAGAGCAGTGGTACCGTTTCTTAATTCCAGTTTGCCGTAAGTTATTCCATAAACGGTTTGTGCATTTGAATTATCACCATAATATTCTGTCAAACTTGTTGCATCTGCATTATATAATGTAAAATTTGCAGGAAAATTACTTCCTGTGGTTCCCCCACTGTATCCTCCAATTCGCAAAATTGAATTAGCCCGTAATTGTAAATTACTGTTGTAAGGTGATCTTGCATTAATCGTATTATTTGCAGGTAAAACCAGCCTGGCATTTGAAGTCACTTCCAATGCTCCTCCTCTGTTATTCATAAATGAATTTTGGTTGCTTCCTCCTGCAATAACAGTAGTAAGTTTTGAAGCATTTCCTATTTTAAAATTTTCAAAAGTTACCGCGTTAGGGTAAGGAACTACATTGGTATTATTTACAAGATATGCAGTATCCTTAATGGGATTCATTATCACAGTAATAAGTTTATCATTTGTAAACGAATTATTATTAAACGTAAGACTGTCTCCTTTTAAAACATAAGTATGGTTTAATGCAATGTCGGGTGAACTGCCAAAAATGCAATAAGCATTGTCAGCCGGATAACCAATTACAGTATTACCATTCACAGTTATTGTTCCACCGCCCCTTGCTATAAATATACAGCTGTCAGTACTTGTACCAGCCGGTGCACCCATTCGTACATGTCCATTCATTTGCATATTATAACCCGGGTACAATATTGTCTTAAACAATTGGTTGGCAGAAGAAGATTTATTTATTAGCGTAAGATTAATAATGCAAATATCATTTGTAATATTTACTGTTATACTGTCTTTAGATGGGTTTGAGCTGTTGTAAGTAATTTGTGCACTTTCGCAACAGGTAGGTACATGCCCTAAGCTCCAGTTTAATTTATTCCAATTAATGCTTTCTGTTTGTGGTGCAATAGCGTAGTTGGTATCGTTTTTTGCGCAGGGTGCATCTGTAGGTAACAAAGTAAATGTTGTCGATGGTATGAAATTACATCCATTAGCCAGATTTAAAGCATTACTTGCCACTATCATTCTATAAGAATCTCCGGCATTTGCTGCCAATGTAGCCGTTCCAGGAATGGTATAACTTATATTATATTCAAACTGATTGTATAATGGATTATATACAGGAACAGCATTTCCAAAAGATGCAGGAGATACATCTGTCCAACTACCTGCTACCGGTTTGGTTTGCCATTTATAGTAGGTATAGCTATTAAAATAAGAACGCACTGTATCTGTAATGGTAAGCGCACTACCTATATATACAATTGGATTGGGAGGTGCATATATCATAATTGGGTAGCAGGTTCTAAGCCCAATATCATCTACTGCCCAGTCATTACCACCGCCACCGGGTGCATTGTTTCTAAATGTTACTTTAAAGCTGGTTTGCGCAACACTCGTTTTAAATACAAACGACCGCCTAACCCAATTATTTAAAGTATCAGAGCCTGTTTGTGTACCACCAAGCCCTTGGTATAAAATATCTCCTGTAGTATAATAATCTATACCATCAATTTGCATAGCTATATTTGGACGGACGCCTGAAGAATCTCCCGAGGCAGTGGGGATATACCCACCTGAGCTTGCACCATTACCTGTAGAATCACAACCGCACTTGTAACATAAATTTTTAAACCAGGCAGATACCTCATAATAAGTTTCAGAGCAAACACCGGTAGCGGTATACTCAAATACCTTATCTGTTCTGTAAGATGAATTGATGGCAAGCATATAACCACAGGGATTGGTTGCACTAACGGGTTTTGAAACATCACAGGGTTTGTTTCCTTTATTTTGGTCCACTGCACCTGTATGATCTCCTGTTATATCCCATAAGCCAAAAACACGGTCACCTCCACCGGGTTTACCCAAAGTTTGAGCAGTTACATTAGTAGGGCTGGTGTTGTTAGCAATTCCATAGTAATAATCAGTTGGAGTGCTGCCGCTAAAAGTTTGATAACCATAAGTTGTATTAATAGTTGCTGCTCCACCATTTTGTGAAGCAGAGGTGGGGGTACTACCTAAACTTAAACCACCGAACGTGCCGTTATTTGCACTACCAATGAGGTTCCCGGG
>ENA-OFDM01000638-OFDM01000638.1-metagenomes-genome-assembly--contig:-NODE-638-length-13901-cov-3.115485_pt1 | contig 13901 bp, 13 predicted proteins | sample MGYA00153385_OFDM01 | MGnify analysis MGYA00153385
CCGTACGGCTCGACCCCGACCAGCCGGTAGCCGTAGCGACGGAGGTCCCAGCGCGGCCGCACCTTGAACGTCGGCGAGTCGGTGTGCGCGCCGACCAGGCGCAGGCCCGCCTCCGCCGGGGGAGCGGTGCCGATTCGGAAGGCGATCACGCTGCTGCTGTCTCGTACGACGTAGCGCGTGTCGCCCGGAGCCAGCGACCAGGCGTCGGTCTCGTCGAGCGCGCCGAAGCCGGCGGCGGTGAGTCGGCGGACGATCTCCGCGACGGCGTGTGACGGGGAGGGGGAGGCGTCGACGAAGGAGCGCAGGTCATCGCCCAGCTCGAGGCCGTCTCGGGCGAGATCGTCTCGGGCGGGGTCGGCTGGCTCGCGCATGGCGGCGAGGTTACGGCCGCCGTGGCAGGCTCGGCGCCGTGAGGGTCCTGGTCACCGGCGGCGCCGGTTTCATCGGCGGCCACGTCGTCGATGCCCTGCTCGGCGCGGGTCATGACGTGCGCATCCTGGATGCCCTGCTGCCCGAGGTGCATCCTGGCGGCTGGCCCGGTCATCTGGACGAGCGGGCCGAACGGGTGCACGGCGATGTCCGCGACCTGCCGGCCGGCGTGCTGGACGGCATCGACGCGGTCAGCCACCAGGCGGCGGTCGTCGGGCTCGGCCTGGACCTGCAGGACCTGCCGCTGTATGTCGGCAACAACGAGCTCGGCACGGCGGTGCTGCTCGCGGCCATGGCGCGGGCGGGCGTCGACCGACTGGTGCTGGCCAGCTCGATGGTGGTCTACGGCGAGGGTCGCTACAGCTGCGCCGACCACGGCGACGTGCGCCCGCCGCCGCGCGCGCAAGCCGATCTTGACGCCGGCCGCTGGGAACCCCTGTGTCCGGTGTGTGGACGCGACCTGGCCTGGGGCCTGGTGCCGGAGGACGCGCCGGTCGACCCGCGCAGCGTGTACGCCGCCACCAAGACCGCGCAGGAGCACCTGGCCGCGTCGTGGGCGCGGCAGAGCGCTGGCAGCTGCGTGGCCCTGCGCTACCACAATGTCTACGGGCCGCAGATGCCCCGCGACACCCCGTACGCCGGCGTCGCGAGCCTGTTCCGCAGCGCTGTCGCGCGCGGCGAGGCGCCGCTGGTCTACGAGGACGGCGGTCAGCAGCGGGACTTCGTGCACGTGCGGGACGTCGCGCAGGCCAATGTCCTCGCACTGGGCGGGGGCAGGGCGGGCGCGCTGACGGCGTACAACGTGGCGAGCGGGACGCCGCACACGATCGCCGATGTCGCGACGGCGATCGCAGCCGGCAGCGCCCCGCCGGTCGTCACCGGTCGATACCGGCTCGGCGACGTGCGGCATGTCGTGGCGAGCCCGCAGCGGGCCCGCGACGAGCTCGGGTTCGCCGCGACGGTGACCTTCGCCGACGGGATGCGCGAGTTCCGGACCGCCCCCCTGCGCGGCGACAGTGCCTGACGTCGTCCTGCCATGCCTGGACGAGGCCGCGGCGCTGCCCTGGGTGCTGACGCGGCTGCCGGCGGGCTACCGCGCGATCGTGGCCGACAACGGCTCTACCGACGGCTCGGCCGAGGTCGCGCTCGCCCACGGCGCGCTCGTGGTGCCGGCCAGCCCGCGCGGCTTCGGCGCCGCCTGCCACGCCGGCCTGCTGGCCGCTGACCACGGCGACGACGTCGTGTGCTTCCTGGACGCCGACGGCTCGCTGGATCCCCGCGAGCTGCCGCGCGTCGCGGACCCGGTGCTGGCCGGCGAGGTCGACCTCGTCCTGGGGCGGCGCCGGCCGACCACCCGCGGCGCCTGGCCGCCGCACGCCCGCGTGGGCAACGCCGTCATCGCCCGTTCGCTGCGCCGCCGTACGCCGTACGCCCTGCACGACCTCGGCCCGATGCGGGCCTGCCGGCGCAGCGCCCTGCTGGCGCTGGGGCTGCAGGACCGGCGGTTCGGCTACCCGCTGGAGATGGTGCTGGCCGCCGCCCGGGCGGGCTGGCAGGTCCGCGAGGTGGACGTCAGCTACCTGCCGCGGACCGGCCGCTCGAAGGTGACCGGGACCGTGCGCGGCACCCTGCGGGCGGTGTCGGACATGCGCCGGGTGCTCGACGACGTCGACCGCCAAAACCCCTGACCCGGCGTGGGGCACGGGCACGTCAGCGGTGGCGCTGCCCCTCGGCCAGCGGGCTCCCGGGTGTCAGGAACGGCGGTCCAGGCCGGCGCGCATGGCATCGCGACCGCGGCCGATCTGGTCGGCGAGCGCGAAGACCCACAGCCAGAGCTGCACCAGGATGGTCGGTGGCGCGGCGAACGGGACGGCCAGCACAGCCACCAGCAGCCACCGGGCCAGGTCTCCCGGGGTCGCGCCGGACAGCCGCGAGGCGACGCGCACCGCGGCCCACATCATCCAGCGGCGCGGCAGGCTGACCCCCAGCTCGCGCAGCACCCGGCGGAACACCCCGTCGGCGTCGACCCGCCGGAAGCGCCCGGCCCTGGACTCCTCGGTCAGCCAATCGTGCAGCACAGCGGCGCGCGTGTAGATGCCGTAGCGCGGGGCGAGCCAGGTCAGGGCAGCGGGCACCGTGGCCAGGTCGGTGACCAAGCCCTTCGGCACCACGAACCGCTCGTCGCGCCCGACGTAGACCAGGTCGGCGAGCAGCACGAACAGCACCGGCCCGTCGGTACGAAGCTGCAGCTGGTCCTCGACGAACGGCACGGGCACCTCCTGGCCGAAGCGCCCGGTCGGGGAGCTGCCCGCCGGGGGAGCCATCGTGCCGCAGGCCAGGACTCAGACTGCGACCCGCCGCCCGCGCACTGCGTACAGCACCGCGGACGCCAGGAACAGCACCCCGCTGATCACCAGCCACCGCGCGAGGTAGGGGTTCTGGTCCAGTCCACTGGCGACGCCGTACGCCACCTCGGAGCGCTGGAAGATGATCGGCGCGAAGACCAGCAGCAGCAGGCCGGACAGCAGCACCGGCACCCTGACGAAGTTGACCGAGCCGGTTGCGGGCCGCCGCCGACGATGCAGCAGCCCGCCGACGGACCGGTCCAGCAGCGCGTAAAGAGGGAACAGCAGCAGGTCGTGCGCCAGCGCCGCGCCGACGAACCAGGCCGCATACCGCAGCCGCAGCGGGTCCTGCCCGATGTGCACCGCCGCGGCTCCGGCCAGCGCGAAGCAGGCCAGCAGCGCCAGCAGATGCAAGGGCCCGGCGCCGTACAGCCGCCTCACGTGCGCACCTCGATCTCGCGTACCCACTTGGTGTTGTGGACGCCAGGGGCGGCCGGGACGATGACCCGTGCCGGGTAGCCGTGGTCCAGCGAGAGGTCGACCCCGTTGACCTGCAGCGCCAGCAGCGCGTCGTCAGCCATCAGCTGCCCGCGCGACAGCGTCGCCTGCGCGAACGCCCCGGCCTTCTCCAGCGACCGCACGGTGCCGGACGACAGGCCCTGCACGCCGGTCATGGACACCAGGTCGCGCAGCCGGACGCCCGTCCACGTCTGGACGGTCGACCAGCCCTCGACGCAGGCGATCGGCAGCTCGGCGGTGTGCTGGGGCATGGCGAGCAGCGCGGCCCGGTCCAGCGAGACCTCGCGCGGGCCGCCCTTCAGCACCAGCCGCCAGGAGGCGCCGGTGACGTCGGGGGTGACCTGCGCGACCCGGGCGGTGCGGTTGATCTGGAAGTCCGTCGGGCCGTCGCCGTAGGACCGGCCGCGCGGCGACAGCAGCGCCGTGGCGCGTACGCCGACCGTCTCGCCGAGGGTGAGCAGGGTGATGACGGCGCTGCCGCCGCCGACCAGCGCGAGCACGCCGCGGCGGCTGATCGTCGGGGTGCCCGGCGCGGGGGACACCAGGCCGTGCTCGTCGGGCGGCTCGGGGACGGTGCGCGCAAGCGGGGTCCGCAGCTCCTCAGTCAGCGACCGGCTCTTCAGCGAGCGCACCATGGTGGGCAGCTTGAGGAACACGTGCAGGGCGAACGCCCCGATGAAGACCCATGCCCCGAAGTAGTGCGCGGTGTAGAAGTCGAAGCGGAAGACGTACCAGTACTGGATGTTGAGGATGCCGGTGGCCAGCTCGAACAGGATGCTGCCCACCAGCAGCAGCAGGGACAACCGCTCCAGCAGCTGCGCGACCGAGCGGGCGGGCGGCCAGGTGAACAGCTTGGGGATGACCGACCACAGCTTGGCCAGGACGACCGGCACCAGGGCCAGGCCGAGCCCCACGTGGACACCCTGGTTGAGCCGGTAGAGCCAGGAGGGCCCTGCCGGCCACGGGAAGTACGGCAGGCGCAGGATCCCGGGGTCGGCCGGGAAGGGGTTGCCGGCAAATCTGGGCTCGTACGCGGCGTAGCTCAGCAGGCCGGTGATGGTGAGCAGCGGCAGCCCGACCAGCAGCACCGAGGCGAACACCGAGGTGAGCCAGGGACCGCGGACGGGGCTGGTGAACACCGAGGCGCGAAACAGCGGGCCCGGTGGCCGCAGCCGCTCCAGGGTGCGCCACAGCGGGGCGGGGAAGCCGTACGCCGGCTCGGCGGCAGCGGCGCGCTCGTCGTCGCCGACGACCTCGGTCGTGGCCGTCATGGGGTCCCTCCGACGGGCGTGGCCGGCTGCAGCCGGGCGAACCAGCGGCCGGCCGCGTGCCAGACCTCGGTCGCCGACAGCCCTGCGGGCTCGGTGACGTCCGCGACGTCGCGGGCACTCACGTGCGCCCAAGGGAACCAGCTGCTGGTGCGGCCGCTGCTGGACTCGATACGTACCTTGACCGTACGGGTGGCGTCGGTCGGCGCGTCCAGCTCGACGAGCACGTGTCCGCAGTCCGTCAGCAGCTCGCGGCAGCGCCGCAGCAGGGCCACCGGGTCGCCGCCGATGCCGATGTTGCCGTCGGCGAGCAGCACGGTGGCCCAGCGGGTGTCGTCCAGGACCGCGTCGAACGCGGAGGCGTGCAGGACCGGGGTGCCGCCGTGCCGGGCAAGCGCAACGGCGACCGGGGCGACGTCGACGCCGAGGCACTCCAGGCCGCGGGCCACCAGGGCCCGGGTCAGCCGGCCGGGGCCGCAGCCCAGATCCAGGGTCGGGCCGGTGCAGCGGTCGAGCAGCAACTCGTCGGCGCCGCGCGCCGGCTCGATCCAGCGGGGCAGGTCGAGCACGATCGCGTGGCCGCTCTCGTCGCGCAGCCAGGTCGTCGGCGGGGCGCCGCCGATCGTGGTCAGCAGATCCTGGCCGTAGACATCCAGGGGGCTGGTCACGCGGCGTCACCCAGGCTGCGATGCCCGGCCAGGGGCGCAGCGTGCAGGCCCAGGGCTGCCGCGACGCGGGCCAACCGCGCGCCGGGATGTTGCAGGGCGGCGACCGCGGCGACATCCTCGACGTGATCAATGTCACGCATCGGCGCCAGGGTCGTCGTTTCGAGCCCGTGCGCGTCCAGTCGCTCGCGCTGGACGCTGCCGGCCCGGTCCGTCGACATCGGTACGGCGTCGAACAGCCCTGGGGCGGGTTGATGCAGACCGAGGGCCCACCACCCGCCGTCCTCGGCGTGGCCGAGTACCGCGTCGGTGCCGGGAGCCAGCAGCGCGTCGAGTGCACCGCGGAGCAGGGTCGACGTCACCTGAGGGGTGTCCATCCCGACGAGCAGCATGGGCACCGGCAGCGTGGCCCACGCGTCGCAGAAGGCGGCGTCCAATCGCTGGTGCAATCCGTCGCCGCGCTGCGGGAGGACCTGGAAGCCGGCCGGCAGCCACCCGTCGCCGGAACCCTCCAGCACCACGGTGCGCCGCGTGACGGGGACGCCGGCGACCGCCGACAGCGTGTCGAGCAGGGCGGCCCGGGCCACCGCGGCCGCCTGCTCGGGGGCCAGCGGCGGCGTCAGGCGGGTCTTGGCCCGCCCCGGTAGCGGCTCCTTGGCCAGCACCAGCACCTGTGCGCGCACGGGGTTCTCCTGCTCGGTCCGGGTGGGGGTGCCCTCGCTCTGGGCGGGACGGCCAAGACGACGCCGCGAGGCGCGGGTGGGGACTACCCCACTCGCGCCTCGCCGGACCGTGCTGCGAGCTACCTACTGGAGCGGACTAGCTGGTCGCGACCGCGATCTTCGCGACACCGATCGGGAAGCCCTCGGTGAAGGCGGTGACGCCGAACACCTTGTTGAGGGCGGCAGCCGCGCCGGCGGTGAGCTTGACCTTGGTGCCCTCGAGGATGGCGTTGTTGCCCTCCATCGTCGGCGGGTACTTCAGGGTGCTGCCGTCGGCGATGAAGGTGGACACCTGGTCGCCGAACTTCGCCCCGTCGACGGTGATGTCGGTGCGGATCTCAGACTTGCCCGCATCGACGTCGAAGTTCACCATCTTGACGACCTTGCCGCCGGCCGAGAGCGTGATGCCCTGACCGTCGTGCTTGATGACGCCGACGACGAACGGGTCACTGCCGGTGGTGCCCTGCTTGTACAGCGTCGCCGAGCCGCCGGTGATCGGGAAGACCAGCGAACCGTCGACCAGCTTGGTGCCGCCGACGACGCCGGGGGTGACCTTCAGCGATGTGAGGCCGGCGAGGAACATCGGGTCCAGCTTGACGGTGGTGCTGACGCCCTTTGACAGGTCCTTCAGATCGGCCAGCACCTGGGGGGTGGCTGCGGCGCTCGGGGTCGAGGCGGTCGCCGGGCTGGCACCGGTGCTGGCGTTGTTGCTGCCGCAGGCGGCGAGTGAAACGGTGAGCAGGCCGGCGAGGACGGCGGCGCTGAGCTTCGTGGAAGCCATGGTGGGTGGTTCCTTCCGGGGTCGGGGGGAGGTGCTGCGTGGTCTCAGTGGGGTATTCGCGCCACAGGCAGGATTGGATGGGTCGCAGCCTGTGGCCCCGGTCACTTTGGGCGACCAGTCAGTCGCGCGTAGTATAGGGCGTACTGCGTCGGATGACGCTTTGACTACCCTGTGGGCGCGCAATCCTGACCCGCTGGAGTGGGTTGCCTGGGCACCTGAAGCCCTGTTCCGGAATACCTGGAGGACTGTGCGACCGACCCGGCCGGTCCTGGCCGCACTCGTGGCCGGTCTGCGGCGGCCGGCCGGAGGGGATGGTCGCCGACCCGGTGACGGGTCTGGTTGTCATCGCCTTGCGCGAGCCGGACCGGCTGGCGCTGTTCGACCCCGCGACCCGGTCGGTGGTTCGCACCGTGCCGGTGCCCGGGTCGGCGCGGCACCTGGAGCTCGTACCCGGCGGAGGTGCCGTGCTGGTGCCGGGCGAGGACACCGACCTGCTTGCCACGGTCAGCCTGCCGGGCGGCGCCGTCACGGCAACGGTCAAGACCGGGCGGCAGCCGCACGACGTCGCCGTCCTGGCCGCTGGCGACAGCTACGTCGCGGATGAGTTCGGCGGTTCGGTCTCGCTCGTGCGCGGTGGTGCAGTCGTGCAGACCTTCCCCGGCCTGCTGCAGCCCGGCGGCGCGAAGGGCAACGGCGACGTCGCCGCCGTCGTCGACGTCCGCGCCCGGCTCACGCACTTCTACCGGGCCGGGCAGGAGGTGGCGGTGCTGCCCGCCGGCGCCGGCCCGACGCACGCCCTCGCGGTCGGCCCCGGGGTCACCTACGTGGCCGACACCACCGGCGGGGCGCTGCTGAGGTACGACATCTTCGGCACCCCCCGCCAGGTCGGCACGACGGCACTGCCCGGTCGCCCGTACGGGATGGCGTACGACGCCGTCCGCAGGTTGGTCTACGTCACTGCGACCGAGCGCAACCTGCTGGTGCAGTACCGGGTGACCCCGACCGGCCTGGAGGCGACGAACAGCTGGCCCACCGTTCGTGACGCGTACGACGTGGCCGTCGTCCCAGCCACCGGCCGGGTCGTGGTGGCCGGTGAGCTCGGCAGTGAGCTGCAGGTCTTCGACCCGTGAGCCGGCGGGCTCGTGCGGCCCTGGCCGGGCTGCTGCTGGCCGGCCTCGTCGAGGCATGCCTCGCGCACCGAAGCGCCGCCGCCGGCGGCATCCTGACCCGCCGCTGGACACTGTTCGCGGAGGTCGCCGGGATGTGGGGGGCGTACGCCGTCGCCCTGGCGTGCGTGCGGGCACTGCCGCGCCGGACCGCCGTCGTGGCTGTGCTCGGGCTGGCCGTGGTGCTGCGCCTGGCATCGATCTCGGCGAAGGCGCCGCTGTCGGACGATCTGTACAGGTACGCCTGGGACGGCACGGTGCAGTCCGCCGGCATCGACCCCTACCGCTACCCGCCCGAGGCTGGCCAGCTGCGTGCCCTGCGCGAGGAATGGTTGTGGCCACCGGCGCTCGCCGACCAGCCTCGGCAGACTCTGCTCAACCGGCCGAACGTCTCGACGATCTACCCGCCGGTGGCGGAGGCCTGGTTCTGGCTGGAGCACCAGCTGGTGCCGCTGTCGGCTCGCGACCAGGGCTATGAGCTGGCGGGTCTGGGCCTGGATCTCGGCGTGCTGGCTGCCCTGCTCGCGCTGCTCCGGCGGGCCGGGCGCGACCCGCGGGTCGTCGCGGTCTACGCCCTCGCGCCCTTGGCGGTGCTCGAGGCGGTGCAGAACGCGCACGTCGATGTCCTCGCGGTGCTGTTCGTGCTCGGCGCGGTCGCTGCCTGGGTCCGGCGGCCGGTGCTGTCGGCTGCCGCGCTGGCCGGCGCCGTCCTCGTCAAGGTCTACCCGGTGCTGCTGCTACCGCTGCTGCTGCGCGCCCGCGGCACCAGGGTCCGGGTGGTGGCCGTCGCCGCTGCGCTGGCCGGGCTCACGTACGCGCCGCACATCCTGGCCGTCGGGTTCGACGTGATCGGCTACCTGCCCGGCTATCTGCAGGAGGAGCACTACGGCCAGGGGACCCGGTATCTGCTCGTGGGGCTTGCTGGCCTGACCGGCACTCCCGCGACCGTCGTGGTGATCCTGGCGCTCGCAGCTGTCCTCGGGTGTCTGCTGCGCGGTGACCTGCCGCTGCCGCAGGCGGGTGTGCGCCTGCTGGTCGCGGTGTTCCTGCTGACCACCCCCGTGCAGCCCTGGTACGCGCTGCTGCTGCTCGCCCTGGTGGTGCTCACCGGCGACTGGTGGGCCGTGCCGATGGCCGCCGCGGCATACCCGCTGTTCTTCGCCACCATCCTGGACGGCCCCGCGGTCACCGTCGGGCGGTTGTCCTACGGCGTCGCTGGCCTGATCGCCCTGGCCGCCACCGTCCTACGACGTCAGCGCGGCGTGGCGGCCCCCCTGACAGGTGCGGAGCTGCCCAGCGCCGGGTAGCGCGTGACCGCCTGCTGCTCCTGGTATAACCCGCTCTGGCGCTGCACCGCAAGGCCGCGCCCGCGCAGGTCCACCAGGGCCTCGGCGAGCTGCTCGCACTGACTGCCGAAGGTCAGGTAGCCGCCGGCGCTGACCAGCCACAGCGACCCGGGGGAGCGCGCTGCCAGGGCGCGGGCAAACGCCGTCGGGGACGCGGTGGCGTTGCGCTCGGCATAGTCGACCCAGTCGATGAGCTCCGGGGCCGCGAAGCTCGGGTAGACGACCTGGTCGGTGCCGGCCGGCAGCAGCCGGCTGACTGCCGGACCGAGCTGGTCCGGGCAGTAGGCGACCACGTCACCCGGTGCGAGCCCCGCCCGCAGGGCTGCGGCGGTCACCGCTGCCTGGGTGCGCCGGGTCGAGGTCAGCTGCGGGAGCGAGGACAGCAGCCCGGACACCGCGACCAGGACCAGCGCGGTCGTCCGGGCGCGCGGCGGTAGCGCGCGCAGCCCGAGCGCGGCGAGCACCAGGGCCGGGACGATCGCGACTGAGCTGTAGCGCGGTGCGTAGCCGGCCGCGACCACCCTTCCGACGGCCAGGCCAAGCACCAGCGTGCCGGCCGAGCCGGCCAGCAGCAGCAGCGCGGTGCGGTCGACCTTGGTACCCAGCACGACGGAGCGCCCCTGCGCGCTGCCCACCAGCGCCAGCAGCGCCAGACCGAGCAGCAGCAGCGTCAGCAGCACCGCTGGACCCTCGCCGCCGCCCGCCCAACCCGTCACGGAGTACCAGACGTCGACGAGCTTGGGCACGGGTGCCCACGGCGTCCCGGTGCGCCGTATCTGGAAGAGAAACGTCGGCAGCCACGGTAGGAACAGCACGGCGCCGGCAGACAACGCCGCCAGCACCCGGTAGGCCGAGCGGTCACCTCGGCGGGCAACAGCCAGCAGCACCAGAGCCGTGGCTGCGAGCAGGAACAGCGCCCAGTAGTGGGTGAGCGCCAGCAACCCGGCGATCAGCCCCACCGGCAGCAGCCGCCAGGGCGAGGGCCGCTCCAGCGCCCGCAGCAGGGCGAACAGCCCGGCCGCGCTCAGCAACTGCACCAGCGCGTACATCCGCGTCTCGGTGGCGTAACGGACCGCGAACGGGCTGACCGCCAGCAGCAGCATCGCCGCGCGACCGGTCGGGGGCCCGCCGAGCCGACGCCCGGCGAGCCACACCAGCGGCAGGGCAGCGAACGAGAGCACCGTCGACAGCGCCCGGACCGCCGTGTCAGAGCTGCCGAACGCGGCGATCCAGCCGTGCAGCAGCAGGTAGTAGACGGGCGGCGAGCCGTCCCGCCGCAGCGCGTCGAGCAGCTCGGGGACCGGGCGGCGGGCGATGCCGAGTGACAGCGCCTCGTCGAGCCACAGCGCGCTGGGTGAGTGCAGCCGGGCGAGCAGCCCGAGCAGTACTGCCAGGACGATCAGCACCGACCCCAGCGCCGGCCGACGACGCCCGAGACGTCCCGCGACACGCGCGACCGGCCGACGGCTGGGCGCGGTGGCAGCGGTGCTCATACGATCCCATGATGCCCGTCGAGGTCGCGCCGCGCCCGATTGGGTCCTCCACTGTCGGGTGGGCCCATCGCGGACTCGTCAGACGGTGCCGCGAGGGCCTGGCGGCGCTGCCGTGGCGACCGGTCCTGCTGTCTTTTGTCGCCGCCCGGGTGATCGTCCTGATCGCGCTCGGCCTGGCCCAGCTGGTGCGCGCCGTGGACGGTCAGGTGCGCACCGAGGGGCTGCTGGGCTGGGACGCGCGCTGGTACCACCTGATCGCCGCGCACGGCTACGCCGACCTGCCGCCTGAGGCGCTGCGGTTCTTCCCGGTGCTGCCGCTGCTCGCTCGCGGCCTGTCGCCGGTCCTGCTGGGCACCGAGGGCGCGGCCCTGCTGGTGCTGTCCAACACCGGCGCCATCGCGTTCGGGCTGCTGCTGCACCGGCTGGTCGTGCGCGAGGGCTTCGGCCGGCCGGTCGCCGAGCGTGCGGTGTGGGCGGCGGCCTTTGCCCCCGCGGCGTTCGTGCAGGTCATGGGCTACACCGAGCCGCTGTACGGCGCGTTGGTCTGCGGCCTGCTGCTGGCCGCCCGCGATCGCCGCTGGTGGCTCGTCGCCGGCCTCGGGCTGCTCGTCGGCGGGCTCCGGCCGCCGGGGGTCGTGCTGGCGGCGGTCGTGCTCGTCGAGGCGCTGCCGGGGCTGCGCGTCGCCGCAGCCCGCGAGATCGCCGCACGTGTAGCGGCGGTGGCCGCGCCGGCTGTCGGGCTCGGCGCCTACCTGCTCTGGGTCGGCGCGACCCGGGGGGACCCGCTGTTGCCGTTCCGCGCCCAGGTACGGCCCGACCTGCGCGGTGGGGCCTTTGTGAACCCCGTGCCGGGGGTGCTCGAGGGGCTGCACGGCCTGCTCACCGGTTCCCTGGCAGGCTCCGGCCTGCACATCCTGTGGGCGGGCCTCGCGATCGGGCTGTTGGTCGTCGTGGTGCGCCGACTGCCGCCGTCGTACGCGGTGCTGGGGGTGCTCACGGTGCTGCTGGCGGTCACGGCGCGCAGCATGACCAGCTTCGAGCGCTACGCCGGCAACGCGGTCCCGCTGCTGATCGCTGCGGCCATTGTCACAGGCGCACCGCGGGTTCGCTCCACTACTGTGGCCGTGGCCCCCGCGCTGCTGGGTGCATACGCCGTGTCGGCGTTCCTGCACCTGTACGTCCCCTGACCACCGACCGCCACGCGGTTGGCGCGCCGCGGATCGGGAAGCCGTCTGGGCAGGAGAACCCTCCCTCAGGCAGGTTGGACGTCACAGACAGGAGCGTGTGTGTCGAGCACCCGACCTACGGATCACGGGCCCGTCGTCGTCATCGGAGCCGGGCCCGCAGGCTTGACGGCTGCGTACGAGCTCGGCAAGGCCGGGGTCCCGGCGGTGGTGCTCGAAGGCACCGATGTGGTCGGCGGCATCAGCCGTACGGTCGAGCGGGACGGCTGGCGCTTTGACATCGGCGGCCACCGCTTCTTCACCAAGGTGCCCGAGGTCGAGGCGCTCTGGCACGAGATCCTGCCCGCGGATGAGTTCTTGCTGCGGCCGCGGATGAGCCGCATCTACTACCGCGGCAAGCTGTTCGACTACCCGCTGAAGGCCGGCAACGCGCTGGGCAACCTCGGCGTGCTCGAGGCTTTCAAGTGCATCCTTTCCTACGTCATGGTGCGCATCCGTCCGCCGAAGGACCAGACCAACTTCGAGGGCTGGGTGGCCGCGCGTTTCGGCTGGCGGTTGTACCGGATCTTCTTCAAGACCTATACCGAGAAGGTGTGGGGGGTGCCCGCGACGGAGATCCAGGCCGACTGGGCGGCGCAGCGCATCAAGAACCTGTCGCTGCTCAGCGCGGTGCTGAACGCCGTGCGGCCCAAGCGCAACCAGAAGGACATCGCCTCGCTGATCGAGGAGTTCCAGTACCCCAAGTACGGACCCGGCCTCATGTGGGAGCGCGCCAGTCAGCACGTCGAGGGTTTCGGCGGGACCGTTCTGCTGAAGTCCAAGGTGACCAGCATCGAGCGCGACGACAGCGGGGCAACCGACGTGGTGGCCCGCACCAGCGACGGCGAGATGCGGCTGTCGGCGCGGCACGTCGTGTCCTCGATGCCGATCAGCAGTCTGGTCCGCGTGATGGACCCCCCGGCCCCGGCCGAGGTGCTGGCTGCGGCGAACGACCTGCGCTACCGCGATTTCCTCACCGTCGCGCTGGTGGTACCGGAGAGCTTCAGCTTCCCGGACAACTGGATCTACATTCATGCCCCTGAGGTACGGGTCGGCCGGGTCCAGAACTTCGGCTCCTGGTCGCCGTACCTGGTCAAGGACGGCCGTACCTGCCTGGGTCTGGAGTACTTCGTCAACCAGCACGACGACCTCTGGGACAGCAGCGACGAAGAACTGATCGCGCTGGCGCAGAAGGAGATCACATCGCTGGGGCTGGTCACCGGTGACGTCTTCGAGGCCGGCTACGTCGTGCGGATGCCGAAGGCGTATCCGGTCTACGACGAGTTCTACAAGGCCAATGTCGACATCATCCGAGAGTGGCTCGCCGAAGCCGTACCCAATGTGCACCCGGTCGGGCGCAACGGCATGCACCGCTACAACAACGCCGACCACAGCATGATGACCGCCCTGCTCACGGCCAGGAACATCCTCGGTGCCAACCCGCCGCACGACGTCTGGGACGTCAACGTGGAGGAGGACTACCACGAGGAGCAGCGCACGACGGTCACGGACACGCCGGTCGGCACCGGTCGAGACGCACCGATCCTGCCGCGCAGCGCCACCACCCGCGCCGCCGCCTGACCCGCACCGTCACCTGCACCGCACAGCGGCGTGTCAGGTCAGCCGTGCAGCCGTTCTTCGGTTGACACAGCCGGGCTCCGTCGGGCTGTCCAGGGGCCGCAGCTCTGCGGGTGAAGTTGATGTTGAGGCGCCGGAGCGAGGCCCCGCTCCGGACCATGTCCAGTCGGAAGCAGCCAACAATCGCGTCGGTGCTGCGGGGACGTCGACGAGGGTGCAAGGGGAAAGAGCGCGGGCGGCGCGCCCTGACTGGCCTGAGCGCAGGCTGCGACGGCGTGGCGGCGGCGCGGTGGCCGGCCTGACTTCACGCGAAGTCAAGGAGTACATCCGTTATATCGCCGATCGTCGGCTGATCCAGCTTGGCTT
>ENA-OFDM01000639-OFDM01000639.1-metagenomes-genome-assembly--contig:-NODE-639-length-13901-cov-2.187202_pt1 | contig 13901 bp, 15 predicted proteins | sample MGYA00153385_OFDM01 | MGnify analysis MGYA00153385
TGGCTCGGGCATAAGAGCCATCACATCATTCGACGCCCAAACCGCTAGATCCTTCCCTTTCGCCAGGGCATTGCTTAACCCCTCGAGGTAGGGATCATCCTCAACCCCGAAACTCTCACCCCACAGGCGCAAGCGATCGGCTAAATCGACATTCTTCTCCTCTTTTTTGGCTCGCTTATGGCGCTTATGAGGGGAAGTCACAGCCTCAACTTTACCTTGAGGGTTTTAAATATCCGCGTTCATTGCTCTCTGTCGGTAGGCGTGTCGCTTTTGTAACTATTCTCCCCTCCCTGCACCGACTCGGTGGAATGATCGGGAAAGTTGGGGCTCCGCACTACTCTTCCACGGTGCTCATTCTTCTTCCCCCAAGCGCCAAGATGAGGGCGACCAACGGCGAGAGCCAGTTTGATCTCGACTCCCTTCTCTTTCCTTCCCAGCTCACGCTGCGCCGGAAAGAGTTGATGGAGAGCTCTGATTTCGCAAGCGCTGATACTAAAAATTGGGCAATGCCCGCGATTGATCTCTATTCGGGGGTGCTCTATCAATTCCTCGATTTTCGCACCCTGCCGAAGTCAGCCCAGAAGCGAGGCGAGACCGAAATATTCATCTTCTCAGATCTCTTCGGTGTCCTGCGGCCATCTAACTTGATCCCCGTTCACCCGAAAAAAGCTAAAATCTCATCCAAGGGTACAAAGTGGAGTGATCTACTTCCAGACCTGCTCAACCCCCTGGAGAGCGAACTTGTCGTTGATTGCCGCTCATCTACCTATATGGGGTTTTGGAAGCCAAACCCAGCCATCACCGTTGCAATCCGGGTATTTCAGGAGAGCAAAGGTGAACGATCTGTCATAACGCACATGTCCAAAAAGTACCGCGGTGAACTCACCAGGCTCTTGCTTCTCAACCAAGCAGCGAAAAACCCCGGCGAACTCTTGGCAATCGCAGAAACCTCATTCAAAGCAGATCTCAAGAAGGGTGATGACTCTCACCCGTGGCAACTCGATCTCCTTATCCCTGCCTGACCTTTATATACCCAAAGGACCGAAGCTATGTGGCGCTTATAATGAATCTAGTGCGGACCAGGGAAAAAAATGGTGATGATCACCAATTGACCATCACTGTGAAGATTTAGGCATGTAGGAGTTCTTTCAGCAGCGCTTCAACGCGCGCTTTGATCTCATCACGCACGACCCGAACAAACTCAATATCTTGACCGGCTGGATCTTCAAGTATCCAATCCTCGTAGCGCTTCCCTGGAAATATGGGACAGACGTCCCCGCACCCCATTCTGATAACCGCATCAGATTCAAAAACTGCCTCGGTGGTCAACATCTTGGGCTGCTCATTTGAAATATCAATTCCTACCTCGCGCATAGCAGCAACCGCCATCGGATTAATGAAGCCTTTCGGCGCTGAACCAGCAGAGAGAACTTGCACTCGGCCTCCCCCAAGTTCTCGCATAAAGCCTTCTGCCATTTGTGAGCGGCCCGCGTTATGCACGCAGACAAAGAGGACCACTGGCTTCTTTATTTCAGACATGATTGTTCTCTTTCGCCGTGAGGTTGATGTACCTTCCAAGAAGAGTCCCGAGACCCGCACCTATCAGTTGAGCCAAAATAAATCCGGCGATTGAACGGGGAGCAATACCGCTGAAGGTATCGGTGAATCCGCGAGCAAAAGTGACAGCAGGGTTAGCGAATGATGTCGAGGAGGTGAAGAAAAAGGCGCTCCCGATCCATCCCGCTAAGACCACAGGTGCGAGCGCCAACTGATTTTGGCCACGGAGCACCTGGACCAGGAACAAGAGTCCCGCCGTTGCAATCCCTTCGCCGAGCCAGAGATGGAATCCAGTCCGGAGATGATGTTACGGAAAGAGCGCTGGATTTTTGAACATCAGGTTAGCGATCACGGTACCAAAGAGCCCTCCTGAAAACTGAGCAGCGAAGTATCCGAGGGATTCGCCTACCTCGATCCGCTTTTGGAATAGCTCGCTCACGGTCACGGCTGGATTAAGGTGCGCCCCACTTATTGGGCCAAGAACCAAAATTAAGATTGCTAGCGCTAGCACCGTTGAGATTGTGTTGATTAACAGTTCAACGCCACGGTCGGCGCTCATAGTGGTGGCCATGGTCCCTCAGCCCACGATAACCATTACTAAAGTGCAGGTCCCGAGAAACTCGGCGACTAACTTACGAAGCACTTTCTCTTTTCCTTCCATTGATGTTTGTCAATGCGTAAATTAGTCGGCATAGTAAAGAGTGTCAAGGAAATATCCTTATATCGAGGAACATTTTGCACTAGAAAAACTCACTGCAGAAAATCTTCAAGTTGCAGTGACTGTTTGAAACCAATGTCAAAATCTGAAATGCTAAGACTATGGAAGAGACTGATCGTCGCATTGTGCAACTGTTGTCTGCTGATTGCCGTACTTCATTAGCCGATCTTGCCCTTCAAATTGATCTATCCACTTCAGCCCTTCATCAACGCATTAAACGCTTAGAACAGCGCGGCGTCATCACAGGCTATCGGGCAGAGATTGACTATCGAGCCGCTGGACTGCCATTAACCGCATTTATCTCACTCACACCGATTGACCCAGCTGCGCCAGATGATGTTCCAGAGAAATTGGTTGCCGTCGATCAGATCGAAGGATGCTGGTCCGTTGCGGGCAGCGAGTCCTACATTCTAAAAGTAAGAGTTGCTGAACCAATAGATCTCGAGGCACTGCTTGTGCGGATACGGGCACTGGCCAATGTCTCCACTAAAACAACCATCGTGCTTTCAACCCCTTTTGAAAATCGCCCGGCTGCTATTGCCGACAAATAACTACTTTGCGGCCATCTCTTCGCGGATAGCCTTAACAAAACCATCCACATCTTCATCTGTCGTATCCCATGAACACATCCACCGTACTTCACCAGTGGCCTGATCCCAGGTGTAAAACCGAAAGCGTTGCTGGAGGCGTTCTGTCACCGCGGCTGGCAAAATCGCAAAAACGGCATTTGCTTGAACGGGGCGCACTACCTCAACTCCGCTGATTTGACGCACACCTTGCTCAAGTTTGCGCGCCATGGAGTTTGAATGGCTCGCATTGCGAAGCCACAGATCATCAGTAAGCAGTGCATCCAGTTGAGCACTAACAAAACGCATCTTCGACGCAAGTTGCATGGATGTCTTGCGCAGGTAATGGACAGCAGTTGCAATATCGGGATTAAGAACTACAACGGCTTCGCTTATCATTGCGCCATTTTTGGTTCCGCCGAAGGAAACAACATCAACACCGGCGTCTGTGGTGAATTCACTAAAACCAGTACCGAGTGCTGCCGCTGCATTGGAGATTCGAGCACCATCTAAGTGAACCAACATCCCAAGAGAATGAGCGTGATGCGTAATGGCCTTTATTTCATCGACAGTGTAGAGCGTGCCCAGTTCGGTGCTTTGAGTAATTGTGACTACAGAGGGCTGCGCGCGATGAACATCGCCAAATCCCCATGCCTGTTGATCAATTAACTCAGGCGTCAACTTGCCATCGGCCGTTGGGATCATCCAAAGCTTCAAGCGACCCATTTTTTCTGGTGCCCCACCCTCATCAACATTGAGATGCGACGAGGTCGCGCACACCACAGCCTCCCATCGTTTGGTCATCGCTTGAAGTGCAACGACATTGGCGCCCGTGCCATTAAAAACTGGAAAGACCTGTGCCTGATCACCAAAGTGATCACGAAATTTCACTCCCAATTTCGCCGTAACTTCATCATCACCGTAGGACACCTGATGGCCAGCGTTGACTCGCGCAATGGAATCCAAAACCTCAGGATGAATCCCCGAGTAGTTATCGCTTGCGAAGCCACGCCATATCACTGAACTCATGTCGCTAATGTTCCCTGTCTCGTGATTTATACAATGCGGTTAAGTGGTCTTAGTTAGATCGATATAACTGCCATTGACGGCATCCCCAAGGATCACATCGGTGATCACTTCTGCCAAATAATTTACGTGAGTAAATCCCAAGAAATCTCTCTTCGGATTATCCGCAATCATCTGATCCGTGAGCAACGCTTTGACCGCTACCGTAACAGCCGCTGCCTCTGTATCACGAAAATAATCCGATATCCCTTGCATCCAAGCCTCAGCTGCCGCCTTTGCACTGGCATACGCAATGTTACCTGCTGTTGGCTTTCTTGCCGCTGTACTTGTGACCATAATTATGCGTCCTCGATCGCTGGTTCTAATTCCCTCACTGAACACAGCCGTGATGCTAGCTAATGTGCCAACTATTGGCGGAGCTAATGTGGCCCAATTCTTCACTGAAGCAATATCCAGTGTTGGCGACCCACGCCAGCCACCGACAAGATGGACAATTCCGTCAATACGACCATAGTCAGCGCTCAACTGAGTCCGCAGTGCCACGATTTGTTCTAGATCAAGCAGATCAATTACCTGCCAAGTCACAGGTAATTCTAGGTGCTTCAATGGCTCTGCGACTCCTGCAGCGACATCTGCGTTTGAGTCGAGTAAGACCACATGCACATCACGCTTTACTAAATATTTCGTTAGAACAGCACCGGCGCCTCCAGCGCCAGCGACAATGACAACGGGTTGTGAGATTTTCATAGGCTTTTCGCTCATCCAGTGATTCCAACTGCAGAATCAATGACTGGTTTAAGTTTACGACTGAGGGCTTCATAAAAAACATTGAGCGGAAACTCATCTGGCAAGATCGAGCCGATAACTTCCCGGAGCTCACCATTAAGCGGCAACGCATCAACACCTCTTGCCCAAACCGATGCCGGGTGGGGCTCAACCAACTCTGCAACAAAATTATACGATACAAGCCACTGCGCAAATCGTGAACGATCGATACCAGTGCGGTAAAGATTTTCGACTTTGTTACATAAATCTACGATGCTCGGTGATACTTCTCTCCAGTTTAGAGTTAGTTTGTTGTCAGTCCAGCGTAAAACCCCGTTCTTATGCAACCAAGCAAATAAAATTTGCCCACCAAGGCCATCGTAATTACGCACCCGCGCTCCAGAAATTGGGAAACGAAAAAGTCGGTCAAAGAGAATTGCATGGCGGACGTAGCGTCCAAGAAATACCCCTTGACGATCCAGTTCGAGGGTTTCCTTGAAGGTGTTGAGATCACAGCGCAACTCTTCGAGTGCGTACATCCAGAACGGCATTCTCTGCTTAATCATGAAGGGATCAAATGGCAGGTCGCCATGGGAGTGTGTGCGGTCGTGAATTAAATCCCAAAGCACACAAGTCTCCTGCGCCAACACCTGATCGTTTAGAAGGAGGTCGGCATCTGGTGGAAGTGAGAGCCCGAGTGTATTTGCAGCCGCTCTCGAGACCAACCGAAGCCGCGCGGCCTCCCGGTCACAGAAGATGCCACCCCAATAAAACACTGCCGTTTCCCGTGTTGCAACAGTCTCAGGGAAGAACACCGCGGCATGGGTGTCGTAACCTTTGGTAAATGCAACGAATTCAATAGGCACGAAAGCTGAATTGTTAAAAACCTTCTCTTGTTGAGCGAGCCATTCTGGCCAAAAAGTTCTAATAATTAGAGCTTCCATATTGCGGTTGGGATTGCCGTTCTGCGTGTACATCGAAAAAATCGCAAGATGTTCAACACCATCTTCGCGCTGTTGATCTGGCCTAAAAAGCTCTAGCGAATCAAAGTAGTCCGGAATATCGAAACCGGCAGAAACCCACTTTTGTAGATCAATCTTTAGTTGTGTAAAATACGCCTGCTGATGCGCAAACCGTGGCTTAAGTTCATGTGCTGCCTCGAGAATGCGTGCCACTAGTTCGATCGCTTTGGCTTCTTCATGAACTGTAGTATCAATAGATCCATCTTTGGCCTGCATCGGACGCAATTTTTCGACTGCATCCACTAGTGAGAGCCATGCCGTGTCATCGTTAGCCCATGTACGGCTTTGCATTCCTTGTACTTTTGCGTCCGCTCTAGCACCAACGGCCCACGTCACAGTGTTGAGCCAAAGTTGCCGATGGTCGAAATCATTAATGGAGTCATCACCGAAAAGATCTGAATCCGCTACAACAATAACGCGGCCGGTCCCCGCCTGCGTTGTCATCATCAAAGCTGCGCTCGCAGGCGAAGCGTTCGCACTGGATCGAGCAACAATTTCCACCTTTGTTAATGCCAGAGCGGCTAGTGCACCGGCACGATAGAAACATACTTGATCAACTTGGGCAGTAAGGTCGTGATGTTGAGATGATGAAAGATCGGCAAGAATCCATGTCGGCACATTTTTGTATGAATTCGTAGGATCTTGCACGGTTGTATTTAAAATTGAAATTCCGAAGCGCTCGGTTAGTAGTGCGAAATTGTTTCCATACTTGGGCTGTTCAGTCTCGGCGAGAATAATGAGACTGCCACCAGCAATTACAAAGCCTTCAATACTGTCGATCTCGTCATCTGTTAGTTTTGGTGATCCAACTCCCGTCGTCTTCTCCCATTCATCATCCGCGGCATGTGGAATGACCAGAAGATCAAATCCAGCGAGCGCCGTATCAGTAATCAATCCCTCGGCATGCACGATTAGCTCAAAACCCGCATCACGAGTGGAGGCAGCCAACTGCACATAACCAGCGTCAGCAGGGTGCACTGGATTCATGAGTGCAGCGACCTCCGGTCGGGTAGACCACGCTTGGCGGTGCGACTCATCAATTAAAATGCGAGCCAATGACCTCATCACAACCTCCATACGGTTCAAGTTAGTAAATTATGGAATATATCCTGTGATTTGTAAACTAATAGGGAATATATCCTGCCCGATGAGGAAATTAGCGAGTCTCCAAATGTTTAGAGGTGAATGATGTCAATGTATGCTCAAAGTATGTCGGCAGCAGTTGTGCTCACCAAGTCTCCAGTGGAGATAACGGTGCTGGCCTTGCAATTCAAGGCGATGGGTGATCCAACGCGGCTAGAACTAATTGTAAATGTAGTTCGAAGCGCCAACGCCGAGGCATGTGTCTGTGACCTGACCCCCAATACCGGACTAACTCAAGGTACCGTCAGTCACCACTTGCGAATTCTCGTTGAAGCCGGCCTCCTGGAACGCACCCAACGCGGAAAGTGGGCGTATTACTGTCTCACTTCCGCCGCCACCGAGATTCTAAAATCCCTTAACATTTCCACACCCGCACCCCTTACGAAAAAGCAGATCTGCTAACCCCTTGACGCCACAACACTTAACCTTTAAGTTAAGTGTTGATGAAAGCCGATTCGAAGCCCAAAGAACTTGACCTGATTTTTGACGCAATGGCAAATGTGCATCGCAGAGAGATCATCTACTCATTGAGCCTACAACCAGCCTCCATTAGCGAACTAGCATTGCAGCGCGATCTTTCGCTGCAGGCAATCCACAAACATATCAACCTGCTCGTAAAAGCTGGCATGGTCACAAGAAAAAAGTCAGGGAGAACCACCTTCCTAACACTTAATCGCGCATCGATGCGGGGCATCCAAAATTGGATAAACCAATTTCAAGCACATTGGGACGGCGGAGCCGAATCACTGGAAAATTATGCGCAGACAATCGAATTTAAGAAGCAACTTAAAAAGGAGAAGAGATGAAGAAGTTTCTATTCGTGTATAACGCGAGCGCAGATCAGAGTTCTGATTCGATGGATGACTGGATGGCCTGGTTTGGATCAATTGGAGAGCATCTCGTGGATGTCGGAAATCCCATTCAAGGGGGGACGCTGGTGAAGGGGGATGCAGCGACTGAATTGAACTCGTTTACCGATCTAGTTGGCGGATACTCCTTGATAAACGCTGAGAATCTGGCGCAGGCGGTGACCTTTGCAAAAAGCTGTCCAAATGCCGCTGGAATTCGAGTTTTCGAAACTATGCCTATGTAGGCACGGGACTGGCCACTCAAGGGAAGTAGACTCTTCGTAATTAAAGGAGTCGTCATGAAGGCTTTGCGTAAGTTAGAAGAGGGCGCTGGATTTGTTCTAGTCGACTTACCAGAGCCTTCACCTACTTCTCAAGAAGTAAAAATTCGCGTGCTGCGGACGGGTATTTGTGGTACCGACCTCCATATAAAGAGCTGGGATGAATGGGCCCAAAAGACAATTACTCTTCCTCTCACTCCAGGCCACGAATTTAGTGGCGTAGTTGTCGAAGTTGGAACTGAGGTCACGAGCGTAAAGGTGGGCGATATCGCCTCTGGCGAGGGACATATCGTCTGCAACCTCTGCCGCAACTGTCGCGCTGGAAGGCGACACCTTTGCATGAATACGATTGGCATTGGAGTGAACCGCGATGGAGCTTTCGCAGAGTACATATGTCTGCCAGAATCAAATGTATGGAAACACGACCCCGGCATTGATCTCGATTTGGCAGCGATCTTCGATCCCCTAGGCAACGCGGTTCACGTCGCGCTCTCTTTTCCGCTCGTGGGCGAAGATGTACTTATCACTGGTGCTGGCCCGATTGGTTTAATGGCGGCTCAAGTAGCAAGGTTTGTTGGCGCTAGATACATCGTAATTACAGATATATCAGAGGATCGCCTTCAACTGGCACGAACTATGGGAGTAGATGTCGCGGTAAATATCCAGAAGGAAAATTTACGTGATGTAATGCAGATGCTGGGTATGACCGAGGGCTTTGATATCGCCTTTGAGATGAGCGGGAGCTCTACGGCTCTGCCCCAGATTCTAGAAGTCCTCGGCCACGGTGCCCGCATCGCACTCCTAGGGTTGCCCACTAACTCCATCGAGATTGATTGGGTCAAAGTGATTACAAATATGATCACTATTAAAGGAATTTATGGTCGCGAAATGTTTGAAACTTGGTACGCGATGACCGCAATGATTAAAAAGGGGCTAGAGATCTCCCCCGTTATTACCCATAAGTTGCCTTACTCCCAATGGGAGGAAGGGTTTGAAATCGCCAACCGGGCGAGCGCCGGCAAAGTTGTTCTAGATTGGAGTTAAGATGATTAGCGAGGTAAGAGCAGAGTTACAGCATGAACTACAGGAGATTGAGCGAGCAGGGATGACCAAAAGCGAAGTGAAAATTACTTCGGCTCAAGGTTCGCACATCACTATTGATGGGCAGGAATTTCTCAACTTCTGCTCCAATAATTACCTTGGACTTTCTAACCACCCCGCAATCATTCAAGCGGTAAAATCTAGTTTGGACGAACACGGGTACGGATTATCGAGTGTCAGATTTATCTGTGGCACCCAGGATCTCCACCTCGAACTCGAAGCGAAGTTAAGTACCTTCCTCTCCCAAGAAGCGACAATTCTCTTCCCCTCTTGTTTTGATGCCAATGGCGGGATCTTCGAAGTCCTTATGAAAACAGAAGATGCCATCATCTCTGACGAACTGAACCACGCCTCGATCATCGATGGAATCCGACTCTCTAAAGCCCAACGCTTTCGCTATAAAAATCGCGATATGGCGGATCTAGAAATCCAATTAATTGCCGCTCAATCCGCTCGCCGGCGCATGATTGTGACAGATGGCGTCTTTTCGATGGATGGCTCCTTGGCTCCGCTTCCCGAAATATGCGATCTCGCTGAAAAATACCAGGCCATGGTGATGGTGGATGACTCACACGCTGTTGGATTTATGGGGATGAGCGGTGCGGGCACTCCTGAACATTTTGGAGTGACCGATCGGCTCGACATCATCTCTGGGACACTAGGAAAAGCGTTAGGAGGCGCTTCTGGTGGCTATATCAGCGCCAGGAGCGAGATCGTAGATATCTTGCGCCAGAAGGCGAGGCCATACTTATTTTCGAACTCCGTCCCCCCTTCGGTAGTTTCTGGCTCCCTCAAAGCTCTGGAACTGGTCGCTGCAGGAGAAAAGGCTCGTGCGCAGTTAAAGTCGCATGCGCAACTCTTTAGGGAGTTGATGACCCATGCAGGCTTTACCTTGCTCCCTGGGGAACACCCGATTGTCCCGGTGATGTTCGCAACCGAAGTTGAGGCCCTTCGAGTTGCGACAGGGTTACACGAACATGGAATACACGCAGTTGCCTTCTCATATCCAGTCGTTCCAATGGGAAAGGCTAGGATTCGAATTCAACTTTCCGCGGAGCATACGGAGGCCGACGTTCGCAAATGTGTTACAGCATTTATAGAGAGTGCAATACCGAAACTTTAATTACTCAATATGAACCGTTGCCACTTCTGCAATCGCCTGGGGGTTTTTAGCCTTGAGATAGAAGAGGGTGGCGACGCCGATAAGCATCCAAATTCCCATCGCGTATGCGGCGTAGGAGAGTGGGGCAGCTAGTGAAACAATGAAACTTAAGCCTGGAATTCCAGTGATTCCAGCAGCATTCAAGAAGCCTGGGATCAAGAAGAGGAAACCCAGAGCAGGCACAAAGAGGTGCAAGAACAATCGCCGCTCTTCCTTGCGGTGCTTGATGTAGTAACCGATGCAGGCCAAGTTGGCCATCATGTAAACAATTACTACCACCACAACTAAGCCGGTTGCCACAATCCCAAAAGCAACTTGTGGGGTGTATTTAAAGCCCAGACCTAAACCAAGGGCAAGTCCAACGATCAGTTGCACCATCAGGGCATTCTTCGGTGACTTATACTTTGGATCAAGAGCGCCCATCCATTTTGGAAATGCTCCAACACGACCAAAAGCAAATGCGGTGCGTGTGAAGACATTAGCACCGGCGTTGGCGTTGGCAATCGTTGAATTAACAATGGCCAATAGGATTAAGACGTACATGAGGCTTGAAATTCCACGGGCCAGATGGTCCCAAGGATTGCCATTGTTATCCGCGGCAAAATTAAAGAACTTTTCTGGGCCAAATGCCACGGTCGCTGCATACGTTGTAAAAATGTAGACCGCAGCGATAGAAAAGGTGGCAATCATGATTGCTTTAGGAACGTTCTTGCGAGGGTCCTTGGACTCTTCAGCAAGAGGTGCAGCAGCTTCAAAGCCAGAGAAGGCAAGAAGAGTAAAGACTGAACCGGCTATGACCCCGGACCATCCATGAAAGCCCTTAGCATTTGCATGCTGAGTCGTGAATACCGAAAGGGTGTTGTGATGACCGGCCTTGATTACGAGGAAGATACCAAGTGCCACAAAAACTGTGATCTCAAAGAATCCAAGCCATGTTCCCACCCTGGCTGAGGTGCCAATTCCACGGTAAACGAGGTAAGAGACAATCAAGGTACCCAGAGTCATGAAAACCCACCATGACGAGAGTGGGAAGCCTTTGGAGTTTGAATTCCATTCGCCGGCAACGGTATAGCCCAGTTGAAGCATGACCAGGGGAACGATCAGGATTTCGACGGCGGCGTAAGCCCATCCGACGAGATAACCCACCCACGGGCGAAGTCCGATGGCGGAGTAGGTAGCAACTGAACCAGCAGCAGGAATGTGCTTGGCTAGCTGTCCGATGCTTGAAGCGGTGAAGAGAATGCCAATGAATGCAAACACCACCGCTAACGGCAAGGCTCCACCAGCAAGCGGTGAGCCAAATGGAATAGATGCTGCGATTGCCGCACCTGGCGCCATGGAACAGATCGATTGGAAAACTACTTCACGTAAACCAATGGCGTTTCTCGCAAGTTGGTTATCTGAATTGCTCATGATTCTCCTTTGGTCAGCCGCAGCGCTGCGCTGTTGCGCGAACTGTAACCAAAGAGAGGAATAAATACCCGCAACATGCGAGATATTCCATCTTGAATATTGGAACTGCTTTTACAGGGAGAGCCCCTTTGCGCGTTCGCGCAGACTTTCGTGCATTCCTTTAAAAGCTAAGGCATGAGGAACCAGATCCTTTGCCGCTTTGATGACAACGCTAAAATTGGCGTCAACAACATTCGCAATAGGGGCCTTAGTTATCTGCGAAAGCAGTTGATAAGAGTCCAGTTGATGCAGACCATAAAGCTCCTGGAACCAGCGCACGAGTTCGAGTTGACCGATTCGCCAAGAATCTTCCATAGGACGAGAAGATCCAACGGTCATATAGAACTGATCATCTTCTATACGTGGCCAAGCCGGCGCTGCTCCTTTGATCAGATCAATAATAATAATCGCATCCATCGCACCCTCAACTGCAGTCCGCAAGCCTCCCCCTCGCCTTGGCGGTAGTGACCATCACCGATGGAGAAGAGCGCTCCTTCAACGTTGACACCAAGATAAACAGTTGAACCCTTGCGAACTTCAGGTGAATCCATATTTCCACCAAAACGCTCGGGAACCAGAGCAGAGCGCACCTCATTGCCCGCAGGGGCTACCCCAATAGTTCCAAACATGCACTCGATCGGAAATTCAATTTTCATATCCCCATAACGAGCCTCAAAGCCGACCGTCTGGCGCTCAGTATTCACCTCGTAAACCCACGTGGTATCCGGCAATGGTTCTTGCAGCATTGCGGTGCGATCGGTAGAGGTCAGCCCTCCAAAGAACGGGATTGTCGAAGAGATGCCATAAGAACGAGCGGGCTTCATGTCAACGATATGAATTGCTAGCGCATCCCCTGGTTCCGCTCCTTCGATGTAGAAAGGGCCGGTCTGGGGATTTACAAAACGCATATCGACTTTCTCGCTGGAAAGATCGTTTACAGTCTGTATGGTGTTGTTAAAGGCATCTTGAGTCCATAGTCGTACCGCGGTGCCAGGTTTAATAGTGAGGCGTGGTGCACATCCTCCAAAGGTGTAAGCCAGCTCCTGCGTCGTGGGCTTAAACTCAATTATTTCCATAAGGAGATATTAACCAGCCAGGGTCCACCTGTCAGATTTACTTGCGACCAGCTCGCTAACGCGAGTTGTTAGCAAGAGGTCAAAGAACGGTAAACTGGTTTAGTTGAAATTTCAATTAAATCCACCTATAGTTCGCTTCCACCACGTAACGTGATATCACCAACTAACAAAGGAAGAAAATGTCAGTACTTTCAACACTCCCAACAGGCACCTTTACTATTGATCCAAAACACAGCCGAATCGGCTTTAGCGTACGCCACGCAATGGTCTCTAAAGTACGTGGTTCATTCAACGAATATTCTGGTTCCGGCACGGTCCAAGACGGCGCCGCCAAACTGCAGATCGAAATGATCGCCAACTCGATCGACACCAACAATACTGACCGCGATGCTCACTTAAACTCCCCTGATTTCTTCGATACAGCCAAATTCCCAAAACTCACCTTCGTTTCGACATCTATCAAAGATGCCGGTACCGATAAGGCCATCGTTGAAGGAAATCTGACAATTAAAGATGTGACAAAGCCAATCGCGATCGAATTCGAATTCACCGGGACAGCCACAGATCCTTATGGCAATGCTCGCTTCGGTTTCGAGGGCGTTGCTGAGATCAATCGCAAGGATTTCGGTCTCACTTGGAACGCTGCACTCGAGGCCGGTGGTCTCTTGGTTTCCGAGAATGTAAAGCTCGAAATCGAGATATCTGCAATCGCTACTGCAACAGTTTCCGCTTAAACCCTAAACCTGAACAAAGAGTAGGCAACCCTGGAAAGTCTGGCGTTGCCTACTTTTTTTGCCTTGCGAAGAGTTGCCAGGTAGGTAAGAGTTCCGCCTATGAAAGCAACCCAGATGGTGGAAGCCGCGCTCGATAAAATCGAAAAAATGAAAAAGGATGGGGATATAAGTACGGATATTTACTGAGGCTTTAACTAATTAATAGCGATGGCGATCTGTAAATAGAGGTGATTTTGCAAAAGAATAGCATGTCTATTCTTTTGCAATTTTAGGCATTTAAACTGTTAATTGTTCACGAATATACTAATAATGTTAATATCTCTATCTTGGCGATCGCAATATAGAGATGATCGAAACAATGACGCAGGACTAATAAATTGCTTATCTATTGGGTCACTTAGTAGAGAAAATTTTCCACATACAGATTTGAATACGCCTATTAGTTGATTG
>ENA-OFDM01000643-OFDM01000643.1-metagenomes-genome-assembly--contig:-NODE-643-length-13866-cov-4.808920_pt1 | contig 13866 bp, 11 predicted proteins | sample MGYA00153385_OFDM01 | MGnify analysis MGYA00153385
GATGCTGCCGTACCTCGCGACGATCCTCGTGCTCGTCCTGATCTCGCGCAACGCGTCGTTCATCCGCGTCAACATGCCGGCCTCGATCGGCAAGCCTTTCTTCCCGGGATAATTGCCCGGCTTTCCCCGCCCCCGTCCCCCTTCAACCGGAGCTCCACCCCATGAATCGACTTTCCAAGCGGTCCTTCGTCCAACTCGCCGGCTGGGGCTCGCTCGCCGCGCTCGCAGCCGTCGCGGGCTGCAGCAAGGAAGAGAAGACGACCACCACGTCGACGCCGGCCGGCACCACCACGACCACCGCCACGACCACGACGGCGCCGGTGGCCGCACCGATCCGCTCGCCCCAGGCGATCAGCTTGGCCGGTGTCCACTCGAGGTGCGCCCGGTGCGACGCCGGCATGTGCTCGGCCACGGTGGTGTGCGCGCCCTTGATGGCGCTCAAGGCGTGCACGGCCACGCGCTGCTGGCCGGCAAGGCCACCGACCCGACCCGCCGGATCGTCGACGTCCTGGTGGCGACCCCTCGCGGGCGCACCCTGGAGGACGGCCTGGAGGAGTACGCCCGGCTCGCCTCCGATGTCCGGTCCCGCACGCTGGCGACCGTGACTACGGCGATCGCCCTCGACGACGCGCTCGACCCACAGAAATATTTCGGTGTAAACCGTCTGCGGACAAGCATAGCCGCACCAAAGCCGCCCCGCCACAGTGGTGAACAAGAACAGCGAGTACGCCGAAATCATTAGCAAGATCGTGAGGTAGATGAAATCCTGTGGCCAGAAAACAATGCCAAAAATATAGAACTTGCGCGCCGCCAGATCGAATAGCACCGCCTGACGACCATTCCATGTAAGCCACGGCGAGGCGTAAAAAACCAGTTGCGTGGCGATCACTAGCGCCCAGCGCCATTTTGAAAACCATCCACTGAGGGCGCGCGGATAAATTTTTTGGCGTACTTCATACAGCGTCTGTTCCTGATCGGAATCAGGAACAGCGATGATCGGAACGACCTTGCTGCAAGGGGTGATCAACGGTTTACTTTGCCGGAGGTGCTGCGACAGTCGGTGCAGCGCCAGGCGTCGCAGCAGGTGCGGGCATGCCACCGCCCAAACTGTAGACGTACGCTGCAAGCAAATGCACCTTCGCTTCACCGAGACGGTCTTTTTGTGCGGGCATCATGTTGTTGCGTCCACCACGAATGCCTTCAGAAATGGTTTCCTCCGAGCTTCCATATAACCAAACTGCGTCCGTAAGATTGGGGGCACCCATAACGTGATTGCCTTTGGCTTCTGCACCGTGGCAGGCCGCGCAGACGGCGAACTTTGCCTTGCCGGCCTCGGCCAATTTGGCGTCGTGCTGCAGGTTCGATAGCGAGCGCACGTAGTTGGCCAGTTCCTTGATGCCGGGCTCGCCCCCGACTGCTGCGCCTAGCGCGGGCATGACGCCGTTGCGACCGTTCAGGATAGTGGTCTCGATGGAGACTGCGTCACCGCCATAGAGCCAGTCTTTGTCGCGCAAATTCGGGAAGCCCTTGGCACCGCCCCCATCAGAGCCATGACATTGGGTACAGTAATTGAGAAAGAGGCTTTGGCCCATCGCGTTGGCCTGTGGGTCTTTGGAGAGAGCGGCGACATCGACTTTAAGGAATTTGTCGAACAGCGGTCCGTAGTCGGCATCGGCCCGCCTGATCTCGGCTTCGTATTCGTTGGCCGAGGTCCAGCTGAGCTTGCCACCAAAATTTCCGAGGCCCGGATAGAACACAAGATAGCCCAGCCCGAAAACAATGGTGATGTAAAAGAGCCACATCCACCAGCGCGGCAGGGGGTTGTTGTACTCGGTTAAGTCGCCGTCCCAGATGTGACCGTGCAATTCCGCCTTTTCGCCTTTGACAGGGCGTTTTATGTTTTGTGAGAGTAATAGCGCGGCGCAGGCCAGAATGCTGAGTAGCGAAATGCCGGCGACGTACCAGTGCCAGAAGCTTGAAATGAAATCGCTCATGAGCGTTCCTCACTACGGTTCTCATTTGCAGCAATCACTGCTTTGTCCGGCAGATCCGAGTCGAGGAACGGTAGGTTCGCCGCCTCAATGAACCGCGCCTGCTGGCGGCTGCTATAAGCCCAGTAAACGATGCCGAGAAAGACGACGAACGAGAGGGCGGTAATGATGATGCGGAGGTCGTTAATGTCCATGGTCATTTCACATTCTTAAGTGAGGTACCCAGTACTTGCAGATAAGCAATCAAGGCGTCTTCTTCGGTCTTGTCTTTGACGTCATCGGCGGATTTATTGATTTCTTCTTTCGTGTAGGGCACGCCGACGCGTGAAAGTGCGGTCATGTGCGGGGCCGATTCATTCGGGTCCAGCATCGCTTTTGCCAGCCACGGATACGCGGGCATGTTCGATTCGGGTACGAGATCGCGCGGTTGGCGCAGGTGCAGGCGATGCCAATCGTCGTTGTAACGGCCGCCGACGCGATGCAGGTCCGGTCCGGTGCGCTTGCTGCCCCATTGAAACGGATGGTCATATACGAACTCGCCTGCCACCGAATAATGCCCATATCGTTCAGTCTCGGCGCGGAACGGTCGGATCATTTGCGAGTGACAGTTATAGCAGCCCTCACGCTGGTAGATGTCGCGGCCAGCCAGTTGCAGCGCAGTGTATGGCTTCAATCCAGCTACCGGTTCGGTCAGTGATTTCTGGAAGAACAGCGGCACGATTTCCACCAAGCCACCGACGCTGACCACCAGCACCACCAGCACTGCCATCCAGCCGATATTTTTTTCGATTGTTTCGTGACTGAATTTCATTTCAGGCTCCTTGCGCGATGGCAAGCGACGGCTCGGCATGCGACGCGTGATCGAGGGCAGCGATGGGCGCGTCATAGGGCTTGCCTGACGCGATTGTCTTCCACGTGTTGTAAGCCATGATCAACATACCGCTGAAGAACATGACGCCGCCGATTAAACGTATGGTCCAGTAGGGATAGGTGGCTTTCACGCCTTCGACAAAGCTGTATGTCAGCGTGCCATCGCTGTTGACGGCGCGCCACATCAGGCCCTGCATCACGCCCGCAATCCACATCGAGGAGATGTAGAGCACGATGCCGAGCGTGGCAATCCAGAAGTGCGCACTGATTAGCCGTACGCTGTACATTTCGGCGCGGCCCCACAGGCGCGGGATCAGGTAATAGAGCGCACCGATACTGATGAACGCGACCCAGCCCAGCGCGCCGGAGTGAACGTGACCGATGGTCCAGTCGGTGTAGTGCGAGAGCGCGTTCACGGTCTTGATCGACATCATCGGGCCTTCGAAGGTGGCCATGCCGTAGAACGAAAGTGAGACGATGAGAAATTTCAGAATTGGATCATCGCGTAGTTTGTGCCATGCGCCGGACAACGTCATGATGCCGTTGATCATGCCGCCCCATGAAGGTGCCAGCAGGATGAGTGAAAACACCATGCCGAGCGATTGCGCCCAGTCTGGCAGGGCGGTGTAATGAAGATGATGCGGACCCGCCCACATGTAGGTGAAGATCAGCGCCCAGAAATGCACCACCGACAGCCGGTAAGAATAGATCGGCCGGCCGGCCTGTTTGGGAACAAAGTAGTACATGATGCCGAGGAAACCGGCGGTGAGAAAAAATCCTACCGCATTGTGTCCGTACCACCACTCCACCATGGCGTCTTGCACGCCGGCGTAAACCGAATAGGATTTCCAGAAACTTGCCGGCATTTCAGCGCTGTTCACAATGTGCAATAGCGCAACCGTAAGAATGAAGGCACCGAAGAACCAGTTGGCCACGTAAATATGCGGCACTTTTCGCTTCACGAGTGTGCCGAAGAACACCACCGCATAAGAGATCCAGACGACAGCGATCAAGATATCTATCGGCCACTCCAACTCCGCATATTCCTTGCTGGTGTTGATCCCCAGCGGTAGCGTGATGGCGGCCAACACAATCACCAGCATCCAGCCCCAAAACGTGAATGCGGCCAGCCGGTCGGAGAACAATCGTACCTGGCAGGTTCGTTGCACCACATAGTACGAGGTGCAAAACAACGCTGAGCCGCCAAAGGCAAAGATCACCGCGTTGGTGTGCAACGGGCGCAGTCGGCCATAGGAAAGCCACGGAATGCCCAGGGTAAGGTCCGGCCAGATCAGTTGTGCGGCAATGATGACGCCGACCAGCATGCCGACAATGCCCCAGACGACGGTCATGACAGCAAACTGCCTGACTACTTTGTAGTTATATGTTGCTGCGTCTGCCTGCATTTTTATGTTCCTTGAAAAAGTTTTCTCGCGATACCAACATGTTTGCACTGCGACAAAAATGCGTTTTGATCTGGATCAAATCGGGGTCGTTAAGTTGGGTTTGATGCTGACTTACTCGTCAACGGGAAGTGCAGACCGCCATTTGGCGGGCATCGCAGGCCAAAAATGCGTGAAACGCTACATCAATGCTAGGGTTTGCTTTTTTCTTGCTCTTCCACCGCGCGATCATCGTCCATTAGAATGCGTTGGCCGGGGCTTTCCAGGTCGTCAAATTGGCCGTCTTCGGCGGACCACCAGAACGCGATGCCAATGCCGAGTGCAATAACCACGCTCAAGGGAATGAGGAGAATCAGGATTTCCACGGGTGTCGCTACTTGCGCGTGAGGCGCAGTGAGTTTGCGACCACGACGAGCGAGCTGGTCGCCATGCCGATGGCGGCCCACGCCGGCGAAATCTTTCCCAGCATCGCCAGCGGAACGGCCAGCGCGTTATAGGCAATGGCCCAGCAAAAATTCTGGGCAATGATGCGGCTCATCTTTCGCGCGACCCGGCGCGCGCTTACCAGCGGCTGCAAATGCGGAGACATCAACACCGCATCAGCGGTGAGACGCGTCAGGTCGGCACCACGACCCATCGCAATCGACACTGTGGCTGCGCCCATCAACGGCGCATCGTTGACGCCATCGCCGACCGCTATCAGGGTCGCGCCCCGCTGTTTGAGCTCTTCCGCGTATTCAAGTTTTTGCAGCGGCGTAACCTGCGTTCGAACGTGCGCGTTTGGAATCTTCACCGCCACTGCGGTCTGCGCCACGCGGTCCTGTCGGTCGCCTGAGAGCAAATGCGCTCGCAGTCCCTCCGCTGAAAGTGTCGCGATGGTGGCCGCAGCGTCAGCCTTGGGCGGGTCCAAGAGTTCGAACGTCGCCAATAACGCGCCGTCGCAGGCGAGAAACAACGAGGCCGCTGTCGGCACACGTGACGTATCGACCATGTTGGCAACAAACGGCAGTGTGCCAAGGCGATAGCGCACGCCGGCTATGCAACCTTCGACGCCAGCGCCAGCGACCACGCGGGAATGAGCCACGGTCGGCGGCGCACCGTGTTCATTCACCGCCTGGTGCAGATGGGCAGCTTTTGTTATGGCGAGCGCAATCGGATGGGATGCGCCATTCTCCAGCGCCACCGCAATCGAGAACACGTTGGTGACCGCTGAAGCGCTGTCAGGTTGAAGCACGTTGATCGAGATTTGGCCGGTGGTAATCGTCCCGGTCTTGTCGAAAACAACGTCGCTTGCCGAAGCGATGCGTTCCAGCGTATCGGCACGCGTGATCAACAAGCCCTCGCGGGCCAGCCGCGTGGTTGCCAGCGCTTGTGCCGCCGGTGCCGCGAGCGCCAGTGCGCACGGGCAGGTGACGGCGAGCACGGCGACGCCCACCGGGAAGCTCATGGCGGGATCGATCATCAGCCAGATAAGTGCGGCGGTCAGCGAGGCCAACAGCGTCAACGGCGCAATCCATACTGCAACCCGATCCGCCAGTTGCACCAGTCGCGGTCGCGCCGCCAGCGCGTGCTCAGTCATTTGCCGCAAGGTGGCCGCTACGGTTTGCGCACCACAACGGGTAACGCGCATCAGTACCGGCGATTCGAGGTTGAGCGATCCACCTACTAATACGTCATGCAGGCTGCGTGGAACGGGCAGCGACTCTCCCGTCAGCAGCGACTCATCGAACGCGCTATGCCCGTCGACGATTATGCCGTCGGCTGCGGCCATTTCGCCGGTGGCAATGCGAATCACGTCACCGACCGCAAGATCCGCGGCAGCGACAGCTGCACCGCTACGCTTATCGGGAAACCCGGCAATCCGCCACGCAAGCGCGGGTGCTGCGTTGGTGAGGCGCTCGATCAGTGTCAGCGAGGATTCGCGTGCTGAGGCCTCAAGGTAGCGCGCTGACAGCAGCAGGAAAACGAACATGGAAATGGAATCAAAGTAAGTCTCGCCCCGGCCGTTAAGCAGCGCCGCGCAGCTGGCACCAAAACCGGCGGCAATGGCCAAGGCGATCGGCAGATCCATACTTACATTGAACGAGGCAAGGTTGCGCAGATCGCGCAGCGCACCCTGAAAAAAACTGCGGGCCGAGTAGAGAATTGTTGGCAGGGTCAGCACCATCGCCGCCCATCCCATCAGTTTCCGCGCTTCGGGGCTGACGTCGTCTGCTGCCGACAGATAAAGCGGTACCGTGAACATCATCACTTGCATCATCGACAGCAATGCCACACCCAGCTCAATCAGCCCGCGTCGGCGTTGCTTGCGGCGCGCCGCCAATGCGGCGGCGGCGGTGGCGGGTTGCCCACTGAGGCCGACGCGCTGAAGCGCTGTCAGCAAGGCAGGCAGGTCGGCGCGCGCTGCGTCCCAAGTGACGGACGCACGGTGCGTCACTTGATTCACTGTTGCGCTGATGATGCCTACCACGCGTTGCAATGCAGATTCGGCCAGCCAGACGCAGGCGCTGCACGTGATGCCCTCGATGTAGAGCTCCGCTGTGCGCAAATTGCCATCGCGGGTGACGTAATTCGATTGCACACGTTCAAGCCCGAACAGGGCCTCGCTGGCGAGCGAAACAGGAGTCGCTGCGGTACCCGATATTGCTGTTCGTTCGCGATAGAACGCGGCCATGCCCGCGCCAATAATCGTATTGGCGACCGCTTCACAGCCGACACAGCACATTGGGCGCATGCGGCCGTCAAACATCGTTTGATAGCGGGTCTGCTCGGGAACCGGCAGTCCGCAGTGGAAGCACGGCACGGCGGTGCTAGCGGTTAAATGCAGACTTGCTTCATATTGGCTCGCGACGGTATTCATTGCGCCGTACTCGAGTTCGATTGCAACAAGCTGCTGCAAAACGCACCAAACACCTGAAGTTGTTCCAGCGAGCCAACGCGCGCGAGGCCAAACACACCCAGCGTGACGATGACAAGACCGGCAGCGATGCGAACACGTGGCAGCCGCGTCCAGCGCTGCAGCGCGCCTGCCGCCCATCCGGATAGCAGCATCGCCGGCAGCGTTCCTGCGCCGAACGCCAGCATCGTCGCCATGCCGCTAGCGGCACCGCCCGAACTCATGGCGGTCAACAGCATTGCGTAAACCATGCCGCAGGGAATCCAGCCCCACAACATGCCAAACAGGGCGGCGTGGCCGGGTGAGCGCAGCGGTAGTAGACCGCGTGTCAGTGGCGAGATGCGGCGCCACAGGTGGCTGCCCGCTCGTTCAAGCGGCGCCAGCAATTGTGGAAATCCCATCAGGTACAACCCGGTAAACACCACCATCAGATTCGCCAGCACAAACAGCGCCATGCGCGCCGACAGGGTGTTGCTGATGACCCAGACCTGCCCGACACCCGCCAGCACGCCACCGATGGTTCCGGCGAGACCGCCTGCGATCACATAACTGCTGATCCGGCCTATATTGAAGGCGAGCACGTTGGTATTGGCTGCAGACCAGCTTGCGCGTGCATTTCCGACGCGGCTAACGCTTACGTTGACGATGGCAATCTGCGGTGATCGCGGCAATGGCCTGCGTTTGTCTCCGGGCGAGGCCAGTGCCACCGTGGCAGAAATGCCACCGCACATACCGAGGCAGTGCACGCTGCCGAGAAAGCCGGTCGCCAGTGCCGTCAATGGCAGTGTGAGTACGGTTATATCGAGATCCACCGCTGCCTTCAGATGGCTTTTGAAAAGCGCTCGCGCTGCTCACCGCGAGACAGATAGCGGTCGAACACCATGGCAATGTTGCGCACCAGCAGGCGACCGCGAGGCGTGACGTTGATGGTATCTGCAGCGATGTTGACCAAGCCCTCTTCGGCCATGGTCTGCAAGCGTTCTAGCTCGTCGGCAAAGTATTCGCTGAAGCGGATCAAGTGGGCAATTTCAATCGCTTCGGTCGACACTTCGAAATGGCACATGATTGAGTTGATGACCGCACGGCGTAGCAAGTCGTCGGCGGTCAGCTCGATACCGCGCATCACCGGCAATTCGTCACGATCAAGATGATCATAGTACTCATCCAGTGTCTTTACATTTTGACTGTAGGTTGCGCCGACCTTGCTGATGGCGGAGATGCCAAACGCAATCAGGTCGCTGTCGGCCTGGGTTGAATAGCCTTGAAAATTACGATGCAGCCCCGCGTGCCTGGCGGCGATGGCCAGCTCGTCATGGGGCAGTGCGAAGTGATCCATGCCGATAAACACGTAGCCTGCCTGGGTCAGCTTGTGGATTGCGTGCGTCATTATTTGCAGTTTTGCTTCGGCCGTGGGCAGGTCTGCAATGTTGATGCGCCGCTGCGGCTTGAACATATTCGGCAGATGAGCGTAGCTGTAGAGTGCTATCCGGTCGGGCTTCAGTGCCAGTACGCGCTCGAGCGTGTGATCAAAACCGAATATGGTCTGTTTGGGCAATCCGTAAATTAGATCGATATTGATCGAGGTGACACCAAATCTGCGTGCCACCGCGATTGCCCGCGCAGTCTCGTCCTCGCTCTGGATGCGGTTGACGGCCCGCTGCACTTCTGCATTGAAGTCCTGCACACCCAGACTCATGCGGTTGAAGCCCAACTGGCCAAGAGCTGCGATTTTTTCGTCATCTACCGTGCGTGGATCGATTTCGATGGCGTATTCGCCGGGAAGCAATTCAAAATGTTCCCCCAACTGCCGCATCATGGTGCGTAGCTCTTCTGAGGATAGAAACGTCGGCGTTCCGCCACCCAGATGTACCTGCCCAGCGCGGCGATTGCCGTCTAATATGCCGGCAACAAGACTGAACTCTCGATCCAGATAGCGTAAATACTTGGCGCTGCGACCGTGATCCTTGGTGACCACCTTGTTGCAACCGCAGTAGTAGCAGATGGTGTTGCAGAACGGCAGGTGAACGTACAATGACAGCGGTTGTTTGCTCGTCGCCGGGCCCCAGCGGACACTACGCTGACGCAATGTTGTTTGGTGCGCTCGCGCATCAAAGGCTTCGATGAAGCGGTCTGCGGTGGGGTAAGAGGTGTATCGCGGACCAGGCTTGTCGTATTTGCGGACAAGTTCGGTATCTATCAGTACTGATTCGGCAGGAGAGAGTGGGGAATACATACGCCCATGGTGCCGTGTCGGTAAACTTGTGTTTTGATATGGATCAAAGGTAGCTGCACTTTAGCTGCAATTCGGGAAAATGGGCGAACAGCAATGGCGACGAGCGAGCTTGCAAGACAACAAAATACCCATTTGGTGTTAACGGAACTAAAGGCTGCCTGTGCGGACTGTAATCTGCGAGAGCTGTGCCTGCCTGCTGGTCTGACGAACGAAGAGCTGGACCAGATTGAATCGATGGTCAATGTCCGTCGAAAAATCAGACGCGGCGACACCTTGTATCGCAGCGGTGACCCATTCGATGCCGTGTATGCGATACGCAGCGGTTTTTTCAAATCGCGAGTGACCTATGAAGACGGCCGCGATCAGGTTACCGGGTTTTCAATGGTGGGCGAAATTCTCGGCATGGACGGGATCGGTCAGGGCACTCACCACTGCGATGCCGTTGCGCTCGAAGACAGCGAGGTGTGCAGCATTCCATACGTGCGACTGGAAGAGATGTCGCGTGAAATCAATGGGCTGCAACGGCACTTTCACCGGCTAATGAGTCGTGAAATCGTGCGTGAATCGGGTGTCATGATGCTTCTCGGTGTCATGCGCGCCGAAGAGCGTATCGCCGCATTTTTACTAAACCTCTCGCAGCGGCTGAACGCGCGGGGCTATTCCCCGCTCGAATTTCATTTGCGTATGACGCGCGAGGAAATCGGCAGTCACCTTGGGCTTCAACTGGAAACGGTCAGCCGCGCGTTTTCCAAACTCCACAAGGATGGCTTGATCGAGGTTGAGCAGAAATTTGTGCGCATCTGCAATATCGAGGGTCTCAAAAAAATTTACGCCCATCACGTGAATTGAATGCGGGCCGAGGTTTGGGCATTTTGGTGGTCTCTGTACCGAGCAGCAGTTCCGAAAGTTCGCTGCGCTCATGTGAGGCCATATCAATGACATCGCATTTCTGGCGCATGGCGTAATCGATGAAGCCGACGTATGGCTGAACGGAAGCGAGTTCGATAGATTTCCTGTCAAAGTCAAGCAAGAATAGGAATTGCTGCGCGAACTAGTCGCTAAGGATCGATCAAGTTATGGGTAGATTAAGGTGTAGATTAAGGCGCGGACAGGTTGGTTATTGTCGGCAGATCAACATGTCCAGCATTGGCGGGTTTCTCCAGCCATTTTTGCTTCGAGAGAGCCGTTAATGCCAGAGTTTTTAATCCCATGAACCGTGACACGTTGTGCCGCCCATGCGGGCAACGGTTTGCTGAGAGCCTTCGCCACGTTCCAAGACATGCATGGTTATTGATCCGTCGTTAGCCGCGCTTTTAGCGCACGCGGTGCTGCTTTTGCATGTGGCGGTGGCGACGTTTGTGGTGGGCGGTTTGATTGTCGTGGTTGTCGGCAATGTGGGGCCCTGGCGGAACCGGCGGAATTTGCGGTGGCTGCGGTGGGTCAACGCGCTCTGGTTTCGGCTAGCGCACTTGCTGGCGATTGCGGTGATCGTGGCCGAGGCTTGGCTCGGTGTTGTGTGTCCGCTGACCACGCTCGAAATGTGGCTGCGTGATCAATCGGGAGGCGACAACTACCGTGGAGGATTTGTTGAGCACTGGTTGCAGCAGTTGCTTTACTTCCATGCACCGCCGTGGGTGTTTGGTCTTGGCTACACTGTATTTGCTGTGCTGGTGCTGGCGAGTTGGTGGGTTTTTCCGCCGCGATCAAAACCACGTTGAATTGAATAAGCTTTCACCCTATTGCGCCGGCAATATAGGGCTAACACGCCGGCGGAATAGGGTGTTGTTAGTTAATAGTTAAACACCAGCCCGCTGCATCGGCGCTTTGAGCGCTTCGCTAAGCGTATTGAGACTCTCTGATAAATGTGCCTCGGCTTCTTTGCTCATCGGTTTTGCCAATGCGCCACGAATCTGATTGCTCAGTGCAATGGCGTTTTTGCGCTGTAGGCTGCGGGCATCTGCAGGTGTGTTGCCTGAGGCCTTTAGCAGGGAACCAGAGACGCGTTTGAGATGATCGCGCTGCAGATTGCGGCGCATGGACGAAATGTCGCCGCCGGTGCGCAGTTCAGACCAGATGGTCGCTTGTAGCGTATCGTAAAGATCAGACAGCTTGAGCAGCGTTTCGGGTTTGGCAACTTTATCCTGAGAGTCGAGCAAACGCTGCGCAACTGCATCGGCCATCAGGATATCCAGCACGCCTTTTTGCAGATTAAGCACGCCATTGGCGATGGAGATATCCGGGGTGCCGCCACGACGCTCAAACTGATCAACGGCCAGACGCGATACGAATTCCGGCTTCAGTTTGAAGCTGTCTGATTTGAAAATGCCATCCGTAACCAGTTTCAGTGCTTCGCGCTGTTTGGCTGCGGGGGTTGGCTCATAAATCGGCCGCCCGGTGCCTGCGTGATCGCGCAGATTTCTCACCCCACCGACGTACTTGGCTACCAGTGGTGCCACCTGGGTCAGGGAGCGGAAACCTGCGGTGAACGAGCGCGTCAGGCGCTCATAGCTTTCGCCCTCTTTGAGTTGCAAACTCTGAATGCGATCCCACAATTCACGCGTGAGCTGCATGCGTTTTTTGTAATATTCAAGTGGATCGGAACCCATATCGAATCGGCTCACTTCAGGATCCATCCCGGGCGCTGCGCCACCGGCATCTTCGTCGGTCGCGTAAGCGAGCAGCGGATTGGTGGTGGTGGTCGCGGCAATTTTGGCCAAGTCCGCTTTTTCGGTTTGTGGATCTAACGAGCGGTAGGCGTATTCCACGGCTAAATAATCGTAAGGGCCGAGCGTGGACATCACGTATTCACCCTGTTTTTCGCCATTGAGCGCTAGGTTGAACGGGTTGTAATCCATCACCGACCCCGCCAGGCCGTTGACTTTGGTAAAAGCAGGATCCTGAATTTGCTTGACCGAATAAATGGTTGACGAACGGAAATTGTGACGGAAGCCAAGCGTGTGTCCGACCTCGTGCATGATGACGTCGAGCACATACGCCTGCGCGACCGCCTCGGCGGCGGGACTGTCCATTTCCATGCCGCGCGCTTCGAGCAAATCCATCGCGAAATCCATATCGGCAGATTTTTCGGATGCGTAATTACAGCTCATGAACAAACTTTGTGCTTTGAGTGTGGCGGACGAGGCGCCAGCTAGATTGGGGTCAAATACGGAAAGCTTACCCAAATCCTCGGCAACCTGACGGCGTGCGCCGCGTGCGAATACATCCGACATGCCGATGTCAGCATCCAGAATTTCGCCGGTGCGCGGGTCTTTATGGGATGGTCCAATCGCGAAACCAACGTCGGCACCGACAAACCAGCGAACCGAGGCGTGACGCGCGTCCATCGTGTCGAAATCATCCTTGTCGGTCTGCTGCTTCACGACAATCGCGTTTTTATAGCCAATTTTTTCAAATGCTTTATTCCATTCCAAAATACCATCGGCAACCGATTTGCGATATTTAACCGGCACGTTTTTATCCAGCCAATAGGTGATGGGCTCTGTCGGCTCGGAAAGTGCGGCGGCCGGGTCTTTTTTCTCAAGGCGCCAACGGTTCACCATGTGCACCTTGGTCTTAGCTAACGTGTCTTCGGTGAAATCTGTGTGTGACGAGACAAAATGCCCAATACGGTCATCGGCCATGCGTGGCGTCATAAGCTGGTCCGGGAGCTTGGCAAAGCTGTAATAAAAGCTGACAAACATGCTCCGCGGATCAGGTGTGGAGTTAGGCGGCGTGGGCATGGGAACGGGCGACGGTAGCAGCGGCGGCGCGGATAATTTGGGCACATTGAAATGCGCCTGCACCTGAAGGCCGGTGAGCAAATCGTTGTTGTTCACTTTCGAAAAGCTGGTGTTGCGAGTGTCGAGCGCAAACGGCATGCGATAGGCAAATTCGAGTCGCGTCAGGTAGCCGGGAATGTCGGTGAACAACAGGCTGTTGGCTTCAATCAGCACCGTCTTGCTATCGGTGTTCGGTGCAGATGCGGTGACGGCGCTGGCCAATAAGCTATCCGAAAAGCCTTCAGACACAAACTGCGCCTGGGGCGTGCCGGGGGCGGCATAAAATTCGGCATTTTTAGCGATCAGTTGAACCAGGTTGCCGATTTTCTTGAACACCACCAGCTCGGCACCGCCCATTTGGCTACCGTAAAGGCCACGCTCGCCAACGCTTTGTGGAATGTTGTAGGTGAAGAAAAACGGTTTATCAAACTGCTCCGGTCTAATCGCGATCCAGACTTTTTCATCTTTTTGATAGAGCGTAAACAAGCCCGGAATTTCTTTTGCGTCTTTGATTATTTCTTTGAATGGTCGTGGCGCGCCCGGCACGGTGGGCGGCAAAACAGCAGGCGTACCAATGCCCGTACCGGCAGCGCCCGGTACGGCGGCGGGCACAGGAGCAGGCACCTGGGCCAGCGTCGACGCAGAGAGCGCCAGCAATATGCTGGCGGTAATAATTTTGGTTGACGCAACGCTC
>ENA-OFDM01000645-OFDM01000645.1-metagenomes-genome-assembly--contig:-NODE-645-length-13854-cov-2.719400_pt1 | contig 13854 bp, 10 predicted proteins | sample MGYA00153385_OFDM01 | MGnify analysis MGYA00153385
TTTTACCAACGATCGCCGTATCGCGACTGCGGCAGCCGTCGGATGTTCGTTGACCACGCACATGTTTTCAGCGACGGCCTCGAGCTTCGTGCCGATCTTGTACGACCGTAACTGCCCCCTCCCCGGAACGAGATGAACCGGAAGCGTGGGCTGTCCGAACGCGGCCGTCAATACCGTTTCGATTGTGCCTTATTGATTTGCGTAAACCGCAGGGGTTGGAACCGCTCCAGTCCCGTTTGCAGCGTCGTCGAATTGTATTATGCGTACATATCCGGCACCTCTCAGATCAGGTGGTGGAACGCGACTAGCGTCGAGCGTGTCCATCTTTATCGCCGGCACCTCTGTCGTCCCGAGCGATTTGGCAATTGTGGTGTGGACGTAATCCACGTTTTCCCCAAGCGTGGTCGGCGTTTGGGGGGCGTTCGTAATGACCGTTCCCGATTGGCGTACGATGCCAAGTACCAAGCCGCTCGAAAGCGCGTACAACGGTCCACCGCTGAAGCCCGGGTTCGATGGCACGTTGAACTCAAATTGATCGGGAACGCTGGAAGCGGGCACGAGCACTAGGCCGTTGCCGGTTTGATTCGCAATGTATTGGTCGAAAGGCGTGCTCGGGATCGCACCATAGAGAAGGCCGATCCCAAATGAAGCGAGGCCAACAGGAACGTTTGGCACGAATTTAGCCGCGAGACAGGCTGGTTTGACGATCTGGCCGCCAATTGGAATGCGTACGATCAGGATGTCGTGCTCAAAATCAGGTTCTCCGAGAACTTCCCCGGATACGATGATCCCGCTGATAGGCAGATGCACCGGAATAAAATCGGTAGGCGACAGGCGGAAGTTGGCGGCTCCGCCCGACGTAGCCGGTACATGTTCGTTGTCCGCCCAGCGCGCGTGATCGATTACGTGAGCCGCTGTCACGATGTAACCGAACTGCTGGTCGCGCGCTACGACGAAGCCGGTGGTCCGCTCGTCTCCTTCGACGAGCACGATACTCGCACGAGTCGCCATAAACGACGCGTTCGGGTCAGGTTCACCAAATGCCGGATGCCCGGAGAATAACGTCACCGTGCCAACAACAAGCAGTAGCAAGACCACACGGACGAAAAAGCGCATCATGATGCCTCACCAGGGCGAAACGATGTCGAGGCCTTGACGCAGACCCTCATGCAGATTGAATCGTAAAAGAATGTGTCAGTGTTTCGTACGCTACCATCAACAAAAAAAAACGACAAGTACCTGTTTATATTACTCGATGACGCAGACTTGTCATTTTTTAACTGATGGAACAGCAAATTACTACCTCGAGATGTAGTTTGAGTTTTGCGACACCTTAAAAGCCGACACCTAAGTAACACTTCTTTTAATTTTCGCGAAGATCCACGGGACATCGAAACTTAACGCATTCGACGACATCGCTATAGCAGAAACGTAGGAGTGCCTCATAAAAATCGACGTGACTAGGGTTTAACACTAGGTCGCAATGCGTCTTGAAGAGCTTCGTCGATCGTGCGTTGCCTCGGATACGCCGCGCCTCCTGTTGGGATCGGCCCTGAAATCGGAGCCAGGGATGACTGTGGATTTCCGCCGATGAAGGTAGACGGGAGATCTATCCATGCGAAAGAGTCGATTCACCGAATCGCAGATTATCCAAATCCTCGCCGAGTACAATGCCGGAGCGTCGATGGAAGAGCTCGCGCGGCGTAACGGCGTAACGGCGTAACGGCGTGCACGCAAACACGATTCGCCTTTGGCGATCGAAGTACGCAGGCATGAGCGCAAGCGACTTATCACGGCTCAAAGAACTTAAGGCCGAGAACGCGCAGATGCAACGGATCATCGCTCGGCAGACCACGAAGATCGACGCGATCAAGCAGCTCATGCGGAGAAACTCTTGGAGCCTTCCCGGCGAGCCGAAGCCGTGAAAGACTGAATAGAGGTCGGCTTGAGCCAACGAGAAGCGTGTAAGGTAGTTCACGCACGACGCCGCTCGTTGAGTAAACCTGCGGCGACGAAAGTACAAAGCGATGCAACAGCTGCAATGCGGCTAACGCAAGTCGACCAGATACACGCCGATCACGCTTGCCGTCGGCTTTACTACCATTACGAACGCGACGTAATTGACGGCGACGAATATATGAATTACAAAGCTTTCCGGCGCAATTATCGCCTCGTCCGATTACAAATGGGACGTCGACGGCGACGAGGCCGAGCGAAGATCGTTCGCGGTCGTAGCTTACGTCGAGCGACGAGACCGTTCGAAGGTTGGACCTTGGATTTCATCCAGGACCGCCTCTTCAATGGCAGATCATTTCGCGGTTTAACGATGATGGACGAATTTACGCGAGTTGATTTCGCCCTCGAACTGAACTATTCGTTTTCCAGTAAATGCGTGATAGATTGCTCGACGATGTCGCGCGAGAATTCGGATATCCGAAATATGTGCGAGTCGACAACGGGACGGAGCTGACTTCAAAAATAATGCAAGAGTGTTCTGAACAACACGACGTGGAACTGCTCTTCATCCAACCCGGAAAACCGACGCAGAACGCGTACATCGAATCGTTCAACTCCCGCGTTCGCGCCGAGTTCCTCAACGCTCATTGGTTTCGATCGCTGATCGAAGCGCGAACCGCAGCCGGCGAGTGGCGCCACGCTTATCACACCACGCATGCCCACCGCGCTCAACTATATGACCCCTCAAGAGTTCCTCGCGACGTACGAAGCTATCCAATTTCCACAGGAACCCCGGCCCCATAACGGGGCCGATCCCATCACGTCTTCGAAAATCTTCGCGCTTCGCGCCCACGAATGACGCGCCGCCGCGGCGGCGACGGCCTTGCGATCGGAGGCGTACGCGTTCGACTCGACGAGATGGCGCAGGGTGCCGCGCAACTCGTCGTCGTCCTCGTCCACGGCCCATCCGGTCGGTACCGTGTCGCTCCACAAGCCGCGCACGAGGCGAACGAACTTGGAACGTCGTTCGCGTAGGCGGCGTAAGCGGAAAGCATCGGGTATATGAGAGCCGTGCCGACCGCCGCCGCTTCGAGACCGATCATCCCAAAGGACTCCATTCGCGTCGGTGCGACGAAATAATCGTGTTGCCCGAGCAATGCGAACCACTCTCGACGGTCGAGTAACCGCCCATCGTACACGACGTTCGGCACGTCGGCGAACGCGTGGGGAGGGTCGCCGACAGACTTGAGCGTGAGCCGGGCGCGCGTATCGCCGACGAATTCTGCCGCGAATGCCCGCGCGAGCAGCGCGATGGCTTTGGGCCATGGCACGCCGTAGACCGAGTGTCGTGTCTTAACCGCGGCGGTGAGTTCGCTTGAAAGAATTCCGAGCGACGACCGCGCGTTGAAGAGGCCATCTCACAGAATTCTCACGACCGCCGCCATTGGCTGAGACCCCGCGGCGCTTTGTCGCAGCGGTATAGCGCGCCTTGCGGGCAACTCCGAGGAACGGGATAAACCGGGCGAACCTCAGCGCGCCCATCGTCGTCGAGATTGTGGCGCTCGCCGCCAGTGCTGGCTCGGGCGCGCAGTTTCACATTCGCCGGCGACCTAAATAGCGAGTTTTTCCGATGCCATCTTCGCGCCATCGAGCCGAGCCTTGATTTTTTGAAATGCAATATCTCGTGCGAGGTCAGGTGAGCCGTGTTTGGGCTTTACGTCGATGCTAAAGGGCGAGAAACCGCAGTCGTCGGTCGCGCCGAGTTGATCTTTTGGAATGTATTTTGCCGCGAGCATGAGATCATCGCATACTTCCTGTGCGCTTTCGACCCGCGGATCGAGCGGATTAATCACCCCGATAAAAGCCACTTGCTTGACGCCGTTCGCATCGCGCCGGATATTTTCGCCAATGCTCTTGTAAACGCGTTCCTTATCTTTTTCACTTGCGAGTTGCATGAGAAAATAGCCCGCGTTCATCTTGAACATGCTCGGCAGCATCTGCGTGTAATCGACTTCTGCGCTGTGCACGGAATCGCAGTCGCCGCCGGGGCAGGTATGAATGCCGATGTTCACGCGCTCTTCAGGCGTGAAGCGATTGAGGACGCGATTATTGAGATCGACGAACGTCTGGAGCATGTCGCGCCCGGTCCATGGGTTACGAGGGTCTTTCTTGAGTGAGAGTCGACCTTCGGTGAAGTCGATCGAGACGCGTTTAGCACCGGCTGCAAAGCACTGCCGAATATCTTTTTCGGCTTCGTCGACGAGATCGTCATGAAACGCAGAGCGCGAATAGTCCGGTAATTCGGTGTCAAGCGGATAGAGCAACATTAACATCGACGGCGCGATGACGGCTTGTTTGAGCGGTTTGGTTGCTGTTTTCATGGCTAATTTAAGATATTCGGAGGCATAGGTCTTGTAACGAAACGGACCGCCTGTGAGGCGCGGCAATTGCCGATGGTGCCCGTCGTCGAAAATCGCAAAGAACTGCCCTTCGCCGTCTAAATGTTCGCCAAGCCCCGTGCCCGCTAAGGTGTCGGTCAGCGGATACGTTGCGAAGCTCGAAGCGCGCTGTTCCCCGTCGGAATTGATCGGTGACCCCGTCGCTTCCATGCGCTTAATAGAATCGTTGGCCGCGGCGTCTTGTTCGGCCGAGAGTTGCTCTTTCGTGATTTTTCCCAAATCGTACTCGGCGATCGCCGCCTGTAGTTTAGCTGGCCGGGGCAGTGACCCAACGGGTTCGGTCGGAATCGGCATGGAGTGCTTTCATTTTTGGAAAAAAAGTAGAAGAGATGTCTTGTGGAGGCCGGAGTATCGTTCGCCGAGCAGATGACGTTCCGGCGATAAGTCGCACGTGCGAAGAAGTTTTGCGAGTTCCTTCGGCTGTTGCTGAGACGCCGCTAGTCGCAAATGAGCATGACCCGGCGTCCCGGACACTCGCATAGCCCCGGCGTAAAGCCGACCATGAGTTCGAAACGGATGCCCTCTGGCGGATAGGCGCCGGAGAGTAGAGCCGAGCACAGATTGCTCGGGAACGCAGAAGTCATCTAGCATTGCTATAGACGTGGCGGCGCAAGTATGGATCGGCTGCGTCGAAAATAAACACCAAACTGAGTATGGTGGCGGCCCTCGAGGAAGAGAATCGGCGGCTTCGCTGAGAGAACGCAAGTCTGCGCGGAGATTGGGAGATCTAAAAAAACCGCCGCGTTCTTCGTGGAAGAGCCTCGGTAGTCTATGCGTTTGTCTTGGAGTAGAGAACGCAATAGCACTTTTTGCGTACATTGCACCCTCGTATAATCGCAAACGTCGGCAGCGCCGTGCGGCGATTCTTACGGCACGGCGCTCTTCCATGACGCGCCGTCAAACGTTTCGCAACAGAACTCTGTTCTGCAGGTACGGTCCGCTTTAAAACGCGACTTGACGAATACGAGCCGACAGTCAAGGCGGCTCGCTTTCGTTCGGAGAAAAAACACCCGACTCGTTCGTCGTTAATGCCAGGCAAAGCGGAATGTCGTACCTTGAAGAACGACTTCGTTTGAACCAACGCGTCGCACGCCTTAAGCAGAGACGCTTTCGGTGGCCGGCTGCCGCTCTCGCAGTACATGGAGGAAAGAAAGCCACATGTTCCAACAGCTGTTGACCCCGGTCGCTGGCGCCTTGCTCCCGTCGTTCTTCATCGCCACCTTACCCATCGTGACGGTGCTCGTCATGCTCGGAATTTTGCGGCGTCCCGCTTGGCAGGCGTCGCTCGCCGGACTCGTCGTCGGACTCGTGGTTGCGGTCGGTCCGTGGCATTTTCCGATCGGACTCGCGTTCGCGGCGGTCGGCAACGGTGCGACGTTCGCGGTCTGGCCCGTGATGTGGATCGTCTTCAACGCGTTGCTGCTCTACAATATTACGGTCGCATCGGGCCGCTTCGACGCGTTTCGCGAATGGATCCTAGCCCACTTACCCAACGACCGCCGCGTCATCCTTATCGTTATCGGCTTCTGCTTCGGTGCGTTACTCGAAGGCATTGCGGGTTTTGGAACGCCCGTCGCGATCACGGCCTCGCTCCTCATCCTCGTCGGCTTTCCGCCGCTCGAAGCGCTCGTCTTCACGCTCATCTTCAATACGGCACCCGTCGCCTTCGGCGCGCTTGGCGTACCGATCACAGTACTAGGTGCCGTGACGCATCTTTCACCCGTGGTCCTCGGTGCGATGGTCGGGCGACAACTACCGATTATCGCCGGGCTACTGCCATTTTACGTCATCGCCGTGTACGGTGGTTTGCGCTCCGTACGAGCGTTGTGGCCCGTGCTCGCCGTCGCGGGCGGCAGTTTCGGTGTGACGCAATTCGTCGTTTCGAACTTCATCAACTATTCGCTCACGGACGTGCTTTCTTCGATGGGCTCGCTTATCGTGACGCTTCTGTTCTTGCAGCGCTGGAAGCCGAAACCCGATCCCGAATTTGCGGTCCGCGATCGCAACGTGTTGCAGATTCGGCCCGAAGGCATATCGTTTTGGCATGCCTGGTCGCCCTGGATCATCGTGTCGCTTACCGTTATCCTCTGGACGACGCTTCTGGTCTTCAAACTGGGCGATACGAAAATCCCCTGGCCGGGTTTGCACAACGCCGTTTCGATCACGCTGTACAAGGATGTGCCCTATGCCGCGATTTGGGACTTTCAGCCGCTCGGCACCGGCACGGCGATCCTGCTCGCCGCCATCATCACGGCGCTCGTCGTGCGTCTGCCTGCCGCCGCTTTCGCGCGTTGCGCGCTCGCAACATGGGTTCAGATTCGAGTCGCCGTTTTCACCGTCATGCTGATCATCGGCCTCGCGTATCTCATGAATTATTCGGGGCTCAACTATACGCTCGGGTTGGGCGTATCTTCGGTCGGCCCGCTATTCGTTTTGCTCTCGCCGTTCCTGGGCTGGGTGGCCGTCCTTTTGTCCGGTAGCGATACGTCGGGTAACGCGCTCTTCGGTAATCTGCAAGTCGTCGCGGCGAACCAGCTCAAACTCGATCCGGTGCTCTTCGCAGCGACGAATTCGTCGGGCGGCGTGATGGGCAAGATGATCTCGCCGCAGAACCTCGTGACGGGAACCTCCGTTACGAATCTCAAGGGTCAAGAAGGCGTCGTCTTCGCGCGTACGTTCCCGCACAGTATCGGTCTGACGGTGTTGCTCGGAATCCTGGTCGCAGTCGAACAATACGTCATCCCGTGGATCATTCCACACTAGATACGAAGCGATAAGAAAGGCCCGTGGTGCTAATAGTGCTAGCCGGTTGGGTTCGCCGAATCGCGCCGACGAAGAGCACGCTTAGCGGGTCTCCGCAAAGGTGCCGAGCACGGCCATCGTTTGACCGTGCAGATGTCTGCGCTTCTATTGGGTCGGCTACGTGCCGCGCATCAGACCGACCATGTTTCACCGATCGAATCGTCGCCAAAATGCGAAATATCGATTCGAACGGGAAGCATTGCGCCCGCGTCCGCTAGGTAACGGGACCAGATTTATTCTCGAGCAGCTCGATCGGAATGCCATTGGGATCGGCGACGAACGCGAGCCAGCGGTTCCCGCTCGGCGATTTTTTTGGGCCGCTGAGGATCTGGATGCCTTCGCCGCGCAATTTTTCGATGAAAGTCGGAAAATCGCCATCGATAGCGAGCGCCAGGTGTTCGTACCGATTGCCGATCTCGTACGGCGGATGATCTTCGAGATCGTAGACCAACTCGATATACGAATTCCAATCCGATCCGACGAAGGCCATATCGGCGTTGCCCGGATAGTGGAGCGGTCCTTCGAGCAATTTTAAGCCGAGTTTCGACGTGTAGAAATCGATCGTCGCAGCCATATCGCTCACGAAAATCGATGTATGAAGGAAGCGGGACATGGAACTCCTATCGAACCGCGCGGAGGGGAATTATCGGCGTTTCTTCCGTTTCGTGGATCCGGCCCGCGAGCTGCGAGAGATACCGTAAACAGCAGACGCGCAAGATCGACGCAAAGTTCGATGCGTCGTCACGAATTTCGGCGAGTTCGTTCGTCGTCCGGCTTTCGCGAGCGGCTATCTCGCTCAACGCGTCCCAAAAATGATTTTCGAGACGGATGGTAATGAGCACGCCGCAGATGCGTAGCGAGCGCGTAGATGGAACGCATCAGACGAGCTGCTTGCTCATCGCCGTCGCGATGTAGTCGGCCTGCCGGATCGCGAGCGACACGATCGTCAGCGTCGGGTTCTCCGAGGCGCTCGTCGTGAATTGACTCCCGTCGGAGATGAAGAGATTGGGGATGTCGTGGGCTTGCCCGTAGGCGTTGACGACGCCCTTCGTGGGATCGGCACTCATCCGGCACGTGCCGAGATTGTGCGTCGAGGGATACGGCGGCGTCTTCATCACGTGCTTGGCCCCGACTGACTCGTAGAGGCGCGTGCCTTGGGTGAAAGCATGGTCGCGCATCGCGAGATCGTTCTTGTGATCGTCGTAATGGACGTTGGGCACTGGCATCCCGTGTTGATCTTTGACGTCGGTATTGAGGGTTATGCGGTTACTTTGGCGCGGCATATCCTCACCGACGATCCACATGCCCGCGACGTGCGAATAATGATCCATGAAGAGCGTGAAATCCGAACCCCAGGCTCCCGGGTCGAGAAAAGCTGCGAAAAACGGCAGGCCGAGTGAAATGGTTTCCATCTCGTAGCCGCCCGCGAAGCCGCGCGACGGTTTGTGCTCCGCTTCGTCTTGAATGATGCCGGCCATCGTGGTGCCGCGATACATGTGCACGGGCTCGTCGAAGATTGCATAGACCGAGCCCGTGAGATGGCGCATATAATTGCGGCCGACTTGACCCGAACTATTAGCGAGGCCGTCGGGTTTGTCGCTCGTCGCGGAGTTGAGCAGGATGCGCGGCGTTTCGATCGAGTTTCCGGCGACAGCGACGAAGCGTGCGCGCTGACGTTGTTCGTTACCGGCAGCGTCCACATAGACGACCGCCGTTACTTTATTGCCGTCATGTTCGATCCGCAACACGTGCGACTCGGGCCTCAGGTCGAGCTTCCCCGTCGCTTCAGCCTTCGGTATTTCCGTGTACAGCGTCGACCACTTCGCGCCCGATTTACAGCCCTGGAAACAGAAGCCGAGTTGCATACACGCAATCCGGCCGTCGTGCGGCTTACTGTTGATCGCCATGTGGCCCGTGCTGCACTTCTGGTAGCCGAGCTTCTTCGCGCCGTTGTAGAGCACTTTGAAATTGTTGTTACCGGGAAGACCGGAATGCGCGTTCGTGCGCGTGACACCGAGCTTCTTTTCGGCACGCGCGTAATACGGATCGAGTTCGGCTCGTGTGATCGGCCAATCTTCGAGATTCGCATCGGCAACCTCGCCATACGTGGTGCGCGCTTTGAACTCGTGTTCCTGGATCCGCAGCGACGCGCCGGCCCAGTGGGTCGTCGATCCGCCGACGGTCTTACAGATCCACGCGGGTAAGTTCGGAAAATCTTTGGCGACTCGCCACGTGCCTGACGTCGTGCGGTTATCGAGCCACGCGAGCTGGTTGAACGAGGGCCATTCGTCGTTGACGAACGTCGCGCTCGATTGGCGCTTACCCGCCTCGAGGACGACGACCGGGATCCCCTTCTGACAGAGTTCGTTTGCGAGCGTTCCGCCGCCGGCACCCGATCCGATGACGACGGCGACAGAGCTGTCGTTGTGTGAATAGCTAGCCATGCGCGGTCCCCTTACAACAGAACGCCGAGCGTCGGGCTCGCGTCCTCGGGTGGATTGGAAAGCCAGGAAAGGTCGTTGAAGCCACGGTGCTTGTAACCGCCTTTCGGCCACGAGGCGCCTTCGTAGCCGAAATGCGCGTACGCGAGTTCGTTATCGTATAACGCTGTAATACACGTCGAGCGAACCATTGCGAAGAACGGCGATCCCTCTAGTTTTCGCGCGGCCGCGAGCCGAGCGTCCGGCGTGGCCGCAACGAACGATCCGCCGGCAGCCGCATCGAGCGCTCTGACGCCGTCACGCACGGTAGCCGTTTTCGTTGCGTCGGCACTAACCGCTTTATCGACGTCACGCACGACGAATGCATACACGGCTGTCGGAAGGGTCCGATGGGGATAGAGCGTTTGCGCGAACGCAAGGACGGCGTCGCCTTCGGGCGCGGCGAGCGCGTGCATCTCGAGCGCCCACGCGCGACTGGGCGCGAGCGTGGCGAGCGCCGTTCCGACGGCGAGCGTCCCGAAGAGGGCGGCGGTGCCGCCTAGAAATCGGCGTCGATCGACGAGCTTTTCGGAATGGGGCGTGGACATTGGCAGGCCTCCACGAAAAACAAATTACGCAGATGAATGCTATGTACGATACGGTATTCGCTAAGTTCAACCTCGTGTTAATAGCCGATTAAATGCACTCAAAGCGACCGAGCTTAGGCCACGCGGCGTAAAAACAAAACGCACATAGCCGGAAACCATCGTGATGTGACATTGCCTGCGTGTTACCCGCGGACGCGAGCCTGGTGATGTAGGACTTTGATCTCCACTTGAACTTCTTTGCTTATCATCGCGAACGCATGTGGTTATTGAGGTAGGTCAAATTTTCAACTGGCACTATCATGAAATGCATCCATGATTCCCTTCGGCCTGATTTCGAGCCAATTTAGAAACCGTCATTCCGCGCCGATTAAACTTGTCGACAAGTCTCATTGTTTTCTCGACGGTAAATCACAGCCGGTGTTGCACGTATGTGATGACTTCGATTCGTTCTTGCGGCAGGGTCATATCCATAGGCGTATGCCTAGGCCCTCAAGCTATGCCACGTGTCCGGTCGAAACGGGGGCTGCTCCACTACACAATAGACACCTATGCCAAGATTGACGCTTAGAATCGCGCATGCACGCCGCCCGCTCATGAGCAAAACTTTAAAAAATATGTGGAAAAATAGTTTTGCGACGGACGCAAATTGCAACTATTACTTAGCAACTTCTAGTAAGACAGCGCGATCGAGACTCAATTCGACGACGTGGGTTTTCAGCTTTTGTGTTCTCGTCTATCTGACGTAGTTCACAAAATTCAGGCGTTCCGAACGTTCCGAAGCGTTTCTTCCAGGCGTAAAAGAAGCTTGAAAAATGCAAAGCTTTCCGGTGACATCGACGACCGGGGTTCCGATCGCGGAATGGCTACGTCCCTCGCCATGCACCGTAAAAGTAATTCGGAGATCTTTGAATTGCTGCGCCGATAAGCTTCGTTTGAACTCGATCTCTGACAACGACCGAAGCTGAAAAAGTAACATGAATTTATGTCCGCTAGAAGTTCTATCTCGAATTTGCAAAAATCCAGATACTCGACAAAATAAATATCTGGGATTCTGATCCTCTTGACGATCGAACGGAGAAGCACTAGCATCGGTAGTAGCAAAAAACAACTCGTAGATTGCCCCTTTCTCTGCATTTAGCTGTATTACACGGTATCTTGCGTACGATCGGAATGGCACATGAGCGGCAAACACAGCACGCCAATGCGTGGCTTAATGTCAACAAAGAAGTCACCATTATTTTCAGGCGCATTCGGTCGAATGTTCCGCTCGTTGCGCCCGGCGACGTTTGGTGATACCGACGATGAAAATATCGCCATTTTAGCTAAGCTCGGCCGCGCTATGTCGGCTCCGCGGGACCCGGGTGATCCGAAAGATGGTCGAGATGACGAGGAGAGTGGTATTCCATCTCTCTACACGTACTTCGGGCAATTTATCGATCACGATCTTACATTCGATCCGAATAGCACACTGCAGAAACACAATGATCCGGATGCACTCGTTGATTTTCGAACACCAGCTTTTGATTTAGATAATGTCTATGGTCGCGGACCCGATGACCAGCCCTACATGTACGACGGCAACATGTCGTTTCTTTTGGGTGAAAAGTTAGATGGAGGCGATTCCGATGCAGCTGATTTGCCGCGTAACAACGCGATGGTACGTAGGGCACTTATTGGTGATCCACGTAACGACGAAAATACGATCGTGTCACAGCTTCAGGGGCTTTTCCACAGGTTCCACAATCGAACGGTAAAAGATTATCCACAATTCGATTTTGGAGAAGTTCAAAAGCTAGTTCGTTTTCACTACCAATATATAATTTTAAATGACTTTCTGCCGAGGATCGTTCACTCCAGCGTGATTTCAGCATTGAAAATAGCGGAACGATTCGACGCTCGTAATCTGCAGTTTTTTCATTGGAAACATGAAACATTCATGCCCGTTGAGTTTTCAGTTGCGGCATACCGTCTCGGCCATTCTATGATTCGGCCAGGATATCGCTTAAACGATAATGTTTTACTTCCAATATTTCCAGTCCCTGCGGGAAACCTAAACGAAGGTCTTACTGGTTTTCGTGCCATGAACACCCATTGGGGAATCGACTGGGGCCGCTTTATCGACGTCGATGTCAGGACGTACGATGGAACCCTCGGAGAGAACAAAAGACGTCTGCAATTTGCTTATCGGTTGGATACATCGATCGTAAATCCACTCGAAACCCTTCCTTCGTCGGTAGCCGAAAATCCAAATTCGCTCGCTCAACGAAATCTCGAGCGGGCTTGGCGTCTCGGGATACCTTCCGGCCAGGACGTAGCACGTGCTATGCACATCGAGCCTTTGAATGATTCAAATATCTTTATTGGTAAGGGAACAGAAGTAACTGATCCCGATGCGACGCCGATCACTGCGATCTCGGCCGTTTTCGCTAATAACTGTCCTCTTTGGACCTATATTCTTGCTGAATCAATGCAGTCAATGGAAACTGTCAAGCTACCCGTAGTCGGGGATATCACGGTAAAAATGCCGCGGCTCGGACCTGTCGGTGGTCGAATAGTGGGCGAAGTGTTTCTTGGCCTTATGTTTGGAGACAGTAATTCGATGCTAAGCCTGGCACCAGACTGGCAACCGAAGTCTGGTCCGAACTACGCGCTTAAAGATTTTGTGAATTATGCCCTAGGTCGTTGAGCTAGAGGATACAGCCTAGTACTTACACATGGTCCTTGTCGCGACGCTAACGGAGAGTATTGGTAGTACGGTTTGGAGAGTGGACGATGGTATCTTGCTTGTTTTAGAATAGATCTGTTGCTCCCGTTGCAGTTGTAGTTGTATGTTACGATCTATGCGTCATTGCGATGTTTGCTGATACCGCGGCGCTCTTGGCGCGATGCCGATGATGACGCGAGCGACGACGCAATGGAAATCGGGCTCATATCGTCTTCGCGACGCGCCTGCTCCGCACGCGGTTTGATGTCGAGTAAGCCGCTTGTAGGGCGATCGCTTCGGTCTGCGGTCGTCCGACGTTTCGTTAGTGGCGTCATTTGAGGAGAGAGATTTTCGATAGCGTCGTAGACGATAACCGATAGCACGGCGGAACGGCTTGCGTTCCGCCCGGGTTATTGCGCGAATCCTAAATCGTTTGATATGAGACCGCATGGCGTACTTTTCCGAGATCAGCCGACGCAATCCAACGTGTTTTCTCTTTCTCGTCGACCGGTCGGCATCGATGGAAGATCCCTTCGGCGATGGCAAAAAACGAAAGTGCGACGGCGTTGCGGAGACGCTCAACCGGCTGCTGTACGAACTTGCGATTAAATGTGCGAAAGAAGACGGCATTCGCAACTACTACGATATCGGAGTCATCGGCTACGGCGAGACGGTCGGCTCCGCATTCGTCGGACCGCTCGCCGAACGGTTTCTCATCCCGATCGCCGACGTTGCCGCGAATCCGGCGCGGATCGAAGAACGTGCTCGTCCGGGGGCCGTTGCAGGGGTCGGAAGGCCGATTCGCGTCCCGATCTGGTTCGATTCTGTCGCGCTCGGCCCGACGCCGATGATCGCAGCCTTCGAGCTCGCCACCGCGCTTCTAAAAGCGTGGACGGGCGAGCATC
>ENA-OFDM01000648-OFDM01000648.1-metagenomes-genome-assembly--contig:-NODE-648-length-13811-cov-2.547688_pt1 | contig 13811 bp, 13 predicted proteins | sample MGYA00153385_OFDM01 | MGnify analysis MGYA00153385
CCTCTTCTCCTAAGCCAAGCTCTATGAGCGCGTGGGCGATCTTTTGATCACAGCGAGCGACGTTAATAACCTCTTTGAGGCTCTTAAATAATACGCGTGCCTCACGGAAAGCTTCGAGAGATTGCTCGTGATGCCCGAGTTCGCGATGAGCACAGCCGATGAGGTGAAGATCATTGGCCGCACCCGATTCATTCCCATCTACCAGGTGCTCCTGCACGCACTCACGCATGCACTCGATAGTCTTTTCATAATCCTTTGCGCCAAAGCACCATTCACCAAGCGTGCAGGCTAAATCTATCGCCAGCGGAGATTTTGATTCGCGAAGTAGGTCAACAGCCTTGCTCATAGCAGATGCCGCTTCAGAGTTTCGTTTCAGCTGGTTGAGGTTGTAACCAATCGCAGAATAGGCCTGAGCCAATCCATCTGCTGGAGCCACAGCACCCAGCTCTGTGTAAATATCTCGAGCGGTTTCTGCCAGCGCGAGCGCCTCGTCGTATTGACCGCGAGCGTAAATTCTCGCACTCAATTCATAATAAGTATTTGCACGCTCAAGCCCAGTGGTTTCGGGGATCCTCTCCCACAACATCTCTTCAGTGACAATGTCATCTAAGCCGTTATCTTCATCGTCGCTCAAGGTTTGACCCCCTGTATACATAGGTCACTCACCGCGTTCTCGCTCCCTACGCCGGGGCGAGCTGTTTGAGTGCTTGCCTTACCCTAGCAACTCGCGGGTTAACCGTGCAGCGCAACGCAGGAAGTATCCTTAGGACATGCCAATAAATCGCCGTGAATTCCTCAGATCAAGCGCCGTAGTGGCGGGAGCCACCCTCCTATCGAGTATGTCAGAGCTCGAACTAAACGCGGACTCTGCCGGAGCCGCGACCCTCGATATTGCTCATGGTTCTCGGAAAAAATCGGAGGTCGCCCTAACCTTCCACGGGGCCGGTGATCCAGTACTGGTCCAGAAACTGCTCGCCATCTTGAAGAGCACTTCGACCCCCGTTTCAGTCTTTGCAATTGGAAAGTGGTTGCAGGGATCCCCGGAGGTTGCAAAGCAGATGCTTGACGCTGGATATGACATCGGCAATCACACCATGAATCACTTTCAGATGAAGACCTTAAACTCTAGAAAGGTCGACTCTGAAATTGCAGGTTGTGCCGCTGAACTCAAGAAACTCATTGGAAACCATGGTAAGTGGTTTCGACCCTCGGGCACGCAAAATTCCAACGCTATTATTCGAAAAGCTGCCATCAAGTACGGTTATGGACAGTGCATCTCATACGATGTGGATTCTCATGACTATCAGGATGTGGGAAAGCAAACTGTTCTTGCCGATATAAGCAAGGTGATAAAAAAAGGCAGCATAGTTAGTCTTCATTTCGGACATCAAGACACCATTGATGCGATGCCAACTCTCCTCGAACATCTACACGCGCACGGTCTCAAGCCCGTCACACTCACAACTCTGCTGGGGGCGTAAATGAAACTTAAAAAGCTTCTCATAGTCCTATCTATCTCTGTGCTTTTGGTTCCATCGACGACACAAGCTGCCACCCCACTTGCGGGGATGCCTCCCGTTACTAACCCCAGCGATATTTATGCAGCTGATAGACCTAATAACCTAAGTTCTGTTGTCAAATCATTTCCGCAACGAGTTTATGTTCCAAACCACACCAGCAACACCGTAACCGAGATCAACCCCAAGACCTTTAAAATCATTCGTACCTTTAAGGTTCCAAAAGGCCCTCAGCACGTCGTACCATCCTGGGATCTCAAGACACTGTGGGTAAATGACAATGCTGGAAACTACCTCACCCCCATCAATCCCAAGAGTGGGCTACCCGGTAAATCTATATACGTTCACGACCCTTATAACCTCTACTTCACCCCCAATGGGAAGTACGCGGTCGTGATGGCCGAGGCGGACAAGCAGATGGTCTTTCGCGACCCCCACACGATGGCCATTAAAAAAACGATTTCGGTTCCCTGTTCTGGCCTCAATCACGCCGATTGGAGCGCAGATGGCACCTTTTTTGTAGCAAGTTGCGAATTCTCGGGCGAAGTTCTACTGGTGGATACCGCGAAGATGAAGATTCTTCAGGTAGCCAAACTCCCACATACCTACTCCCCAGATCCAATGCCGCAAGATGTGAAGATCTCCCCTGACGGTTCGACCTTTTATATCGCCGATATGACCTCTAATGGGGTCTGGATGATGCCGGCGAGTAAATTTGGCTCCTTCTCACTGATTAAAACTGGAATCGAAGCTCATGGTATCTACGTCAATCGTGACTCTAAAACAGCCCTAATCACCAACCGTGGCGAGGGCAGCGTCTCTGTTCTGCGCTTTTCTGATAACAAAATCATCGCCAAATGGAAGATCCCCGGTGGTGGCTCCCCTGATATGGGAGGAATATCAGCAGATGGCACCCAATTCTGGGTATCTGGGCGCTACAACGGGGTTGTCTACATCTTTGACATTGTCCACGGAAAATTCTTGCGCACCGTTAAGGTGGGCAAGGAGCCACACGGGTTAGCAATTTATCCGCAGCCTGGTCGCTATTCACTTGGACATACGGGAGTATTTAGGTAATGAAATTTCAACGTTGGGTTCCATTGTGGATTGGCCGTGCCACTTTCCTGGTCGGTCTATTCGATATCTTGGCAAACGTCTTTCATAAGTTTCGGGCACCAGTTCACAAACTCAACAACATACTTCCAGTCTTTCTCAATGGATCGGCGCTGGCCACCGCAATTTTCACCGGATTAATTCTGATGATTCTTGCCCGCGGGCTATCCCGACGCAAACGTCGGGCTTGGGTCCTTGCCCTAGTTATTCTCGGAATTAACCTCAGCACCGAACTCTTTAGACCTAATAAGCATCCGGTACAAATTACACTATCGCTACTCAGTATTTTAGCGCTAGTCATCTTTAAGAAATCTTTCTATGCAAAATCGGATCCGAGTACCCGACTGCAACCACTCATCGGGTTTGGAATTGCCGTTGTAGTTTTTTTTGGTGCCAGTCTTCTGCTTCTGCGCTATCGCAGCCATGATGAAATTATCGGTTCACCGTCCTTAAAAAATATTTTTCTATTTATCATTGAAGGATTTGTTGGCGTCACGGGTCCTATAAAATTTACCTTTGAACGAACCAGTGATTTGATTGGAATTACACTCGGTAGCTTCGGAGTTTTTATATTAATACTCCCGCTCTGGTTGTACTTTCGTCGCGTCAAACCAATACCTAAGATGTCTGATGACGATATGAATGTCGTCCGCAAGTTAATCAAGCACGATCTTGAACAAGATTCTCTTGGCTACTTTGCCACTCGTCGCGATAAGAGTGTGATCTGGGCGCCTAATCGCAAAGCGGGAATTGCTTACCGTGTCCAAGGTGGAGTGATGTTGGCTAGTGGAGATCCCTTTGGTGAGTACAGCTTATGGCCAGCTGCGATTGCAGAGTTTTTACGCGAGGCCCAGGAGCACGCGTGGACGCCGGCAGTTATGGGATGCAGTGATCGTGGTGGTGAAGTTTGGATTGAACACGCTGGGATGATCGCGATCGACATTGGAGACGAGGCAATCATTGCCGTGAAAGATTTCACCTTAGAAGGAAGACCTATGGCAAATGTCCGCCAGATGGTTAATAGAATTAAGCGCAAAGGATATTCCTGCACGACCCATAAGTGGTCAGATCTTGACCCACATACAAAGACCGAACTGCAAAAAATGGCGCATATCTGGCGCTACGGCGTTGCTGAACGCGGATTTTCTATGTCAATGGATCGATTTGGTGAGGATGCCGACCCCGACACTTACATCACCATCGCCCGTTTAGAGCAGGAGATAAAGGGCCTGCTTTACTATGTTCCTTGGACCACAAATGGACTCTCACTAGATCGCATGCAACGCGAGCGCGGCACCGATCCTGGTGTCAACGAGTTAATGATCGTTGAAACCGTAGAGTGGGCGCGAAGTAACAATTTGGAGTTTGTCTCGCTCAACTTCGCCGCTTTTCGCTCGCTCTTTGAGCGCGCCGACAAGATCAGTGCGGGCCCAATAACTCGGGGAACGCGTAATTTAATCCGTCTCTCTTCTAACTTCTTTCAAGTTGAGTCGCTCTATCGATTCAATGCGAAATTTCAACCAGGTTGGGAGACCCGCTACGTGCTCTATCCACGCGCTTCAGACCTACCAAAAGTCGGCTGGGCAGCCCTTCGGGCCGAGAAATTTATCTCCGGGTTCCGCTCGCACTAGGTTGCGGATTTATCACAGGTGCCGCAGTTATGTTGGCCCCACTTATCCATAAAAACCCTGGAGCTATATAAGGCTTCCACACATTAATATTGTGACCACCCGAAGGAATTGGAATATATTTAATGGGGATCAAGGAGTTTGCACTCTTCATAAACTTCTGTGCCGAGTAGTTGGTAAAGCGATCCTTGACCGAGGCGATAATCAGTAACTTGGTGTTGCGATGGTCTTGTCGTAAATATTTGATGAGGTCATAATGATTTGAAAGGTACTTCTTCTCGCGCTTTGAAAGCCCCAAGGGGAGCAACGGGCTGAAGTAGCCCGCTAATGAAACGCCTGCCGAGTATTGCTCTTGGTGCAAAACCGCCACTTCTGCCGCACACCATCCCCCCGTTGAATAACCGAATGCGGACCAGAGCCGATTATCTACTCCCATAAAACTCTGCATAAAGCGCTTCATATCGCCAGTCACCCAACTTTCAACTTGGGCTCCTCCAACAAAGTTCATGCACTCCGTGTCCGTTCCAGGTTGCACGTTGATGGCCGGGATAACGGCGAGGGTCGGAGGAATTTGACCAGCTATCTCTAAATTCTCCATCGTTGAAATACCGTCAAGAGTTCCTATCCATGTTTGCGGTACCCCTGGTGTTCCAGGAAAGAGTTCGACCACTTGATACTGACTTCCTATTGAGCGGGTCGGTCCGGCAAGGGAAGCCGCAATTTTTGGAGATGCCACCACGTATACAACATTTGAGATTCTGGACTTTGCACCCGTAATTACCTTGCGGAAGATCAGGCTTCCACCCTTAGTATGTGTGGCACTGCGTAAATCCTTCAAAGTAATTTGGGTCAGCTCCGCTGGGCTGATCGCGATCTTCAGGTACTGCCCTTGTGCGCCAAATAGATCCGACCAAGAACTATAAAACTCCCCAGAGCGATTGATTGTTACGCCCATTGCAGTGAGCGCCAGGCATTGGATCGCCACAATTAAGAAGAATCTGCCAGAGACGTGCTTCCAGTGCCAGTGAGAGAACTTGTGCCAGAAAAAGACTGTCGCGAGCAAGAGCCCGGCCGTCAAGAACCAGAAAAGCACCTCGGTCGATAAGGATAAGAGTGGAAACATGAGGACTCTAGTTTACTTACCTATGCTCTACTCAACCTCGCGAGGGGGATCCTTTGAATCGTCATAAGGCTCTTGGGGCTGGGTGATCTTCCAATACATGTAGTAAATAAAGACCCCGAAAAATGGCCACTCAACCACATAAACCCAGCTGAGGTGGTTGCCACCCAGGGCTCGATCAAACTCCCAAACGCCCATCAGCCCGCAAATTGGAAGCCCCAAAAGCACCCATCGCCTCTTCGGTTCTTCTTCAGGTACTCGTTGGTCAGGCACTGGGCTGTGGCTCATCTTCCTCTTCTGACAATAATTGTTCGTTGGCAAACCAGTCTTTAGCAGCTAAAACAATCCAAACCGTATCAATCAACATCCCCATCGCCCACATAATGGCGCCGCCCTGATGTTGGTCAGCTAGACCCATCTTCATTGTGGTCTGCGTCGGAAGCGAGTGTAGAACGCGATTTCCAGAATACAAGAAGAATCCCACCATCGTTTCTGGGAGCATCATGGCGAATAGTGAAATTACCCTCAAGGAGTACGGCACAAAGAAGGGGTGAGGGTTTCCCTCCATCACCGGGTAATAGTAGATAAAGCCCCCAAGTAGGAAGAGGATCAGCTCCCCGCAATGGGCATTTGGGTTGGTCATTCCCAAATTAGCGAGGGGTGAAAAGTGGGTGGCAATAAGCACGAATAGGAAGATTGCAAAGCCGATTTGAGGCTTAAAAGGAGCCCGAATTGCGCGGTTGGAGCCGATCTTGCGGACCAGGGAATTGATTTGAGCGTGTTTTGAATCAATCGCTACAGCAATCGGTGAGCCGAGAACAAGTAGGGGCGATATCAGCATCATCAACCCGATGTGCTGAATCATATGAACCCAGAAAGTGCGGATCGCAGCGTGAGGCACTGGGCCAACTAGAAGGAGAAAGGCCAGGCTCAACCCAGAGAGGAATGAGATCTGTCGGATAGTGGAGATCCCTTGCCGGGCTTGCCTCTCGGAGAGATACCAAACTCCGATACTTATTAAAGAGCCAGCGAAGAAGAGATCCCACAGCACATTTAATTTCACTCTCAACAACCTTTCAGGTAACTCTCAAGAGGACTCCTTGAGCCTCAACTCTCCTGGTGAGAGCTCCCCCCACTAGAGTGCGATTGCAAACAAGTGGCATGTTCATATTCCCTTGATCACATTTCAAGCGTACTCTCCATCTATTCATATCCACACCCCGCCCTAACCCTCTTGAAAGGATGTCCGTGGAAACCGCTACTCCCTCAAAGGCGAGGCTCACGATCAGTGCGCTGCTTGCAGTTGCGCTCGGTATCGCCGTCGTCGCCGGAGTTGGCCTGACACTTCACAAAGTCTCAGTTGACCCCCAGCCGAAACTCTATGCAACAAAGATAGGGACCATTGTTGCTGCCGATGGTAAAACTTATAACCACTTCACAATCGCAGACTCGGTCTATGCCGATCCAATTAACTCTAAAGCACACGGAACATGTGCTACATGCGATGGTGGACACCCAACTTGGCCTTCATACGGTCCTTATACAGATTTCGTGCTTCCCGCAAACTCTTACATCACTGTGACGCTGACTGTTTATGACAGTGGAAAGAAACTCAACTCTCCCTATTTTGCAAATGTTGTTGGAACAGTTGACGGAAAGGCTGCTTACGATGGAGTAGCGAAGGCCGGACTTGATCCAGCAGGGGTTGAGCACACCTTCACACTGCACGGATTACCTACATCGACACAGGATCCACTCTTTGTAAATGTCCCACTTCCACTTAATACTGATGCAGAAATGAAGGCCTACAATGCCGATTCAACCAAGCTTCCGGTTGGCCACAAAGTGACCTTCTCCTTCCTTACCAAGGGAGTCGGTAATTACGTCTGGAACTGTGAGTATCCATGCGGTGACACTACCTATCAAGGATTCGGCGCCGTAATGGGCCAGGTCGGATATATGGCTGGAAAGGTGAGTGTCGTAAATGGCTGATCTCGAGTTAGAAGAACTACCTCCTACTCCTGGAGCGCGTATAGGAAAGTTTATGCAGAGGGGGGATGTCAAACAGACCATCTTACTCGGATTTTTCTACACAATCGTATTCATAGTGCTGGGTCGCTTTGCCTACCCACATTGGATGCCACCAGTACTCAGTAAGCAGATGCAAGCCGACGAAAATGTCATGATCTGGTTTACGGTTATCTCAGCTCCAATCGCTGGAGTTGTGTTAGCTATCGCCACAAAGTCCTTCTTCAATATGCATCGTGGTGATACTCCACCTGAAGATGGAATAGCGATCAGAACCAACACCCCAGTCGTTATCCTCTGGACCGGTGTATCAGTCGTTTTCTGCATAGTTGCTATCGTTTGGGGTTTGGTAGCGATGAATACCGATTCCTACGCGGCAGCTTCGGATGCTAAAACGGCTCTCGTTGTTGATGTGACTGGTTCACAGTGGGCATGGTCCTTCTACTATCCAGAACAGAAGATCTATACCCACACCCTCAACATCCCCGTAAATAGACCGGTTGCCTTCAATGTGATATCAGCTGATGTCAATCACTCCTTCTGGCCAGTACAACTGGGCGTGAAGGTGGATGCCAACAGGCTTGTGAGCACCGTGGCAGAAGCAGATCCAAGTGCCGTCGGACCGCTTGATATTAAGTGCGCTGAACTCTGCGGTCTGTACCACGCATATATGGAGACAAGCGGCGCAGTACAAACTCCAGCGGATTTCTCTAGCTGGGTCTCATCCATTCAAACAACAGGAGGTGTCCAACAGTGACAACGCTTTCGCACGCTCCTACAGCGTCTCGCCCAATACCCAATCCACAGAAGAGTTTGATCACCAAACTACATATGGGTACCGGAATGGTCGTTGGAATTATCTTCTGCTGGGGAACCTACTTCGCGATGAAGGCCGGTCGCGACATGACCGATTCTCATAACGTCAACAAAGTCCTCCTAATGTCAATGTTCGCCTGGAGCGTTGGATTCCTCATTGGAATCGGTGCTTTCATCGGACCCTTCCGTTGGTTGATCGGAAAAGATCTGACCGATGAAGAGCAGCTCTACCTCGCCGGTGATGGTCAAGGTGTCTCTATCCAATATTTAGTTGGGGTGATGACGCTACTCGGCGTAGGCGGAACTATGGCGATGATGATCCGTACCAATCTTGCGACTCCGGGGTCCCACTTCGTTACCCCCAACGTCTACAATTCTTTAGTTGGGCTACACGGAATCACAATGATCATTGCGATGATTATCGTTGCAACAGGTCCATTCGGTAACTACATCATGCCAATCATGATTGGTGCCGCTGATATGGCCTTTCCTCGCCTCAATGCTCTCAGCTGGTGGGTGCTTTTTACCGCCGTCCCAGTGCTCTGTAGCGCTTGGTTCTTAGGTGGGATTCCAACGGGTTGGACCTCCTACGCGCCGTTGAGTGTTCAAGCCGGTCCCGGCATGAATGCCTTCCTTGCCACAATCATTATCTTCGCCGTATCGACAGCTGTTGCTGGTGCGAACATCACAACAACCGTCGTTACCATGCGAGCCAAAGGCATGAAGTGGAATCGTGTTCCAATCTTCGTGGTTGGAGCCACAGTTTCAGTAGCCCTAGCTATCCCAGCCTTTCCAACCTTTATGGTTGCCATGATTCAAACAGCTATGGACAGAACAATCTCAACGGGTTTCTTTGATGCAAATGTCGGTGGAAGTGGGTGGCTCTATGCCAACCTCTTCTGGATTATGGGTCATCCTGAGGTTTATGTCATCTTGCTCCCAGGAGTTGCAGCGCTGATGGAGATCGCTCCGGTCTTTGTCCGCAAACCACTCTTCTCCTACAACGCTGCTATTGCGGGCTTTGCTGGAATAGCTGGCCTATCAATTCTCGTCTGGGCACACCATATTTATATGTCAGGTTGGATGCCATCACTCAATGGTCCATTTATGGTGACAACGGAATTCATTTCAGTTCCTACTGGATTGCTCTTCTTAGTACTTGTCGGGACTATGTGGCGAGGTCGTCCCTGGATGAAGTTACCGATGCTCTGCGTCTATGCCTTCATCTGGAACTTCCTAATCGGTGGAATCACCGGTATCTATCTCTCGGATGTCCCTGCAGATGCCTACCTACATGGTTCAATGTTTGTGACGGCGCACTTCCACTTTACTTTGATGGGAGCCGCCTTAACCGGCGCGATTGGTGGGCTCGCCTACTGGTTCCCAAAGATGACCGGGCGCATGCTCAACGAACGTGCCGGGTATATATCGTTCTGGTTTGTTCAGATCGGATTTAACGTACTCTTTATGGGTATGTTTATGTCAGGAGCAGAGGGACAACCTCGTCGCGTCGCTGACTATGCACACCTCTTCGCTCACGCCAATCTAATAAGCACCATGGGTGCCTACAGTGTGGGCATTGGAATGCTTGTCCTGCTTTGGGCGATAGTTCACTCATGGCGAAGTGGAAAGATCGCTCCTATGAATCCATGGGGGGCAAAGACTCTGGAGTGGACCGTTCCGTATCCAGTACCTCTTGTTAACTTCGAAACCCCACCTATCGTAACTAGTGATCCATATGGCTATGGAAGGAGTGCAAAATAAATGGCTCATGACACAGAGTTTCATGTTCACCATGACTCACCTGAGGCAGTAGGTCGTCGCGAGCGCTTAGGTGTTCGCTTGCTCATCGTTGCGGATGGCGCATTCCTCTTTGGAATGATCTTCTCCTGGTTCTACCTGCGAAATCTCAATGTCAATCACGCATGGTTGCCAAAAGGGGTTCATGTATTTAGCTCCGCTTCCGGATGGATTGCCGCAGTGGGTCTCATTGTTGCGGCAATTGCACATCGCTTCGGCGAACGCAATCGTTCCAGTCGCCACGCGACAGCAATAGTCGTCCTAGTCTCGTTGGTAATCGGTGGCTACTATCAATGGCACCAGATGGCTCATATGCCATTTATTGCCCATGATGATGCTGGCCGCCCATTTTACAACGGGGCATATGCATCTAACTGGGTGCTAGTAGCTGGAGCTAATATGTTCCACTATTTGATTGGTTCCTTTATTGCACTTGGTTTGGTCTTGCGTGGATATCGCACCAAAATTGATCCAACGCTCGAAGAGTGGCGTCAGCGCATCGCTGGCTCATGGTTCACTTGGATTGCTATTTCGGGTGTTATCTGCGCCTTGGCAACATCCTTTCAATAGTTTGTAATCAAAGAAAGACCCCTCCAGAACGATCTGGTGGGGTCTTTCTTTATCAACTTTCGGGTACCATTTGGTTAAGCGTATAAAGGAGCGGAAAATGGCAAATAAAGAACAGAAGAGCACCGCAAAAACGAAAAAGGAGCCAAAGCTCAATCTCAAAGAGAAGCGTCTGGCTAAGCAAGAGAAGAAGTCAAAGAAAGACTAATTAAGGTTAGAGCAGATCTGGGTCAATCTTGGTTTGCTCTTTAATTTTAGCAAGATCCGCCTTCGCACCTTTGGCGATTTTATCCGTTTCATTCGCAATCTCATCCAGATGGTTAGCTATGAAAGTCTTTGGATTAAGGTCCTGAATATCTAGGTGGGCGTACTCTGGCCCGAGTTGGCTTTTAAATTCGGTCATCGCCTCGCGACTCATTCCCCGCATCTTCTGAAGAAATTTGGCGGCATCAACGGCAAACTGTGGCAGTTTATCGGGACCAATGAGCACCGCAGCCAGGATTGCCAACGTGAGCAGCTTCTCAAAACCAATTCCAAACATACTTGAACGATACTGCCAGGAGTATAGTTAGGCAACGTGCGTTTCTTAAGTAACCCCGTCTCTGGTCATTCAAGCGATCTCACCTACGACGACGTATTCATGGTTCCTAATTACACCCAAGTCGCCAGTCGTATGGATGTTAACCTTGCCACAGATGATGGCACTGGAACAACGATTCCAATTGTTGTGGCCAATATGACTGCGATTGCCGGCCGCCGCATGGCAGAGACCGTTGCCAGGCGAGGTGGCATAGTCGTTATCCCCCAGGACATTCCGCTAGAAATAATTGCTGATGTCATTGCTTGGGTGAAGACGCGACACATCATCTTTGAAACTCCCGCAACGCTAGAAGGGACCGAAACTGCAGCCAGCGCTTTAGATCTCATCACAAAGCGAGCACACGGCATTCTCGTGGTAGTTGATAAGACAAAACCAATAGGTGTAATTACCCAAGGTGATTTAGAGCGGGTAGATCGCTTCACTCAACTGCGCCAGATTATGCATGCCGATTTTATAACGCTGCCTGATGATATTGAACCGCGAGCCGCCTTTGAAGCTCTGGAAGAGAGCCGTCGAGAATTTGCGGCGATCATAACTTCAACAGGTGATCTCGTTGGGATATTAACAAAGTCTGGAGCGCTACGTGCCACGCTCTATCGACCCGCGCTTGATTCCAAGAATCGTTTACGCATTGCAACTGCTATCGGTATTAACGGGGATGTGGCAGCAAAGGCCAGAGCGTTGCTTGCCGCAGGCACAGATTGTCTCGTGATCGATACAGCTCACGGGCATCAAGCCAAGATGATTGAAGCGATCAAAGCCGTCAAATCCCTAAATCCCTCGGTCCCAATTGTGGCTGGAAATATTGTTACCGCACAAGGAACGAAGGAGTTGATTGAAGCCGGAGCCGATATCATCAAAGTTGGAGTTGGCCCGGGAGCTATGTGTACGACACGGATGCAGACTGGCGTGGGAAGGCCACAATTTTCTGCGGTTTTAGAGTGCGCAACTCAGGCACGCTCTATGGGTAAACATGTGTGGGCCGATGGTGGAGTGCGACACCCGCGCGATGTTGCTTTGGCGTTAGCAGCAGGCGCATCTCAGGTCATGATCGGCTCCTGGTTTGCCGGCACGTTGGAAAGTCCCGGGGAGTTAATTCGGGACACGAGCGGCAAGCTTTACAAAGAATCTTTTGGAATGGCATCAGCCCGCGCAGTGAGCGCCCGTACCTCCCAAGAGAGCGCCTTTGATCGCGCCCGTAAAAGAATCTTTGAAGAAGGTATCTCTTCGGGTCGCATGTATATAGATCCGGCACGTCCCGGCGTTGAGGACCTCATAGATGGGATTATCGCGGGCGTTAGATCGTCTTTTACTTACGCCGGCGCCACCACAATCAATGAATTTCACGATAAATGCGTAGTGGGCATCCAGTCCGCATCGGGTTATGCAGAAGGACGCCCACTTCACACTTCTTGGTGATTATTTGTTGATTACTTCTCTGACCGGACCTTCTTGGCTGCTGCTACGTAATAAATAGCGAAAGCCAGAACAAACCCAATTAAGAAGGCGATGTCACCAATCCCGGGATGTCGCTTTACGAAATACCCCGAGTAATAGGATTGATTTGAGAATCCCCAGATTGCAATGAACCCCGCAACCACAAATGCAACTGGGCCAGCGACATTTTCGCGCTTGGCAAATAGCAACCTCTCGATAGATGCGCCCCTACGAAGCACCTTGTCAGCAATCATTACTCCTAGCCATGGGCCGATCCAGTAGGACATGACGAGAAGGAAGTTCTCGTAATTGTTAGCAGGATTGTTAATTGCAGCTCTAGCCAAAAAGAATCCCAAAATTCCAAATACGACCGCTGAGATCGCGCGACGTTGGTGGCTAGCGAGTTTGAAACCGATCGTAAGGAATGACATAGAGCCCGAGTAGATATTCAAGACGTTGGCCGCAATAGAACCACCGACGATTCCAAGCAGAACCAACTTCCCCAGAAAGTTGGGCATCAAATGTGTGAAATCCGCGGTTGGGTTGCTGTTGGCACCATATCCGTGCATTCCTGCAGTCACGGCAGCTGCTCCAACGATTTCCAAAACTGTTGATGAGACAAAAATTCCAAAACCAGCAAAACGACCAGCGGCCTTCGCATCGGTCGATGCTGGTAGGTAGCGGGCGAAGTCAGAAGAGAATGGGTTCCAACCTGCGGCATAACCGTAAGAGGCCCCGACAAGGAGTAAGAATCCCCCAGGCGTATGGCCGCTAGAGTGCGCGCTCAAATGACCCTTGCTTAGCGCATAAATTGCAGCAGCTCCGAAGACAATAACGAGGTATGGGAAGAGAAACTTTTCAACGGTCTGAACCAAGTTGTGCCCAATGAATGCGATAAGAACCTGGACAAGAACAACGATGATCAGTGCAGCGAGAACTTTCATCTTTGTGAGGTCTGCCAGAGCGAATGCTCCCGAGACGCTATTCACGGCGAACCAACCGATACCGGCTGCGCCTGCGTTAAATATTGAAGGGAGAATATTTCCTATTTTTCCAAAGGCGGCTCGACCAACAACCATCTGTGGGACGCCATACTTTGGACCATCTTGAGTGAGAACATATTGGCCTAGTCCACCCAATAGATTTCCGATGACGATAGCGAGCGCGGCCTGCCAGAAGGTCAG
>ENA-OFDM01000652-OFDM01000652.1-metagenomes-genome-assembly--contig:-NODE-652-length-13762-cov-3.698256_pt1 | contig 13762 bp, 13 predicted proteins | sample MGYA00153385_OFDM01 | MGnify analysis MGYA00153385
CACGCCGGAGCCGCTGCCGACAGCGCCGGCCGAGGCGACCGGCCTGTGGGGCGGCGGCTACCTGCAGGCCGTCGAGTGGCGGGTGGTGCGGGGCGAGGGCTTCCTGTCGCCGGGGCCCGGCGCTGCCTGGGCGCGGCTGCGGCACCCGCTCGTCGACGGGGAGCCGCTCAGTCCTCTGCAGCGGGTGCTCGCGGTCGCCGACAGCGGCAACGGCCTGTCGGCCGAGCTCGATCTGGCGCACTGGCACTTCATCAACCCTGAGCTGACCGTCCACGTGCACCGCGAGGCCATCGGCGAGTGGATCTGCCTGGACGCCGCGACGGTCATCTCGACGGGAGGCGTGGGGCTGGCGACCAGCGTGCTGTCCGACCGGCTCGGACCGCTCGGCGTCGGTGCGCAGTCGCTGCTGGTCGCCCCGCGGGCCGCTGCGCCGTCAGCGGGCAACGGGCCCGGCGTCAGCGCGGCCCGGCCGCCCTGATGGCTGCCTCGATCTGCGGCACGTCACGGGCGCCGAGCAGGGCCAGCCTTGGCAGGGCGCCGCGGACCGCGGGCAGCAGCCGCAGCCAGCGGGTCAGCCGGCGGAGCTGGATGGCGTTCCACACCGGGACGAAGGACAGGTGTGTGGAGGCGACGGTCATCACGCCGAACGGCCCGTCGATGACAGCGGCCACCGCAACCCGCGGCTCGTCCTGCAGCCAGATCAGCTGACGGCTCCCGGGCAGCACGATCGGCGAGCGGACCCGGGCCGGCGCCATCCGCAGTACGTGCCAGGCCAGCACCGGGTGCGCCGAGACCAGCCCGACGCCGTACGCCACCGGCTCGACCGCCTCGTCGCCGCTGTGGGCCGCCCGCCACGAGCCGCCGGGGGTGCCGATCAGTGCGGGAACGAAGCGCCACGCGGCAGCGCCGGTGCCCTCGCCGACCTCCGCCACGAGGTCGAGCCCGTGCGAGCGGGGCTGGCCGCGGTCAACCTCCTGCAGCCCCAGAACATCCGCCGACAGGGCCTTCGCAGCGCGCTGCAGACGCGGTGCGTCCACGATGCCGTCGGCCAGGGACGTGCCGTTCAGCACGTTCCAGGTCGCCAGGCGCACGCGTGGACGCTAGTCCAGCGCGGACCGCGGCGCCGGGTCCGGTCCGGCCAGCTCGGCGGCCCGTTCGCCGAGCCGCGGCCTGGCAGCAGCGGCCGAGCGGGCGTCAAGCAGCCGGTCACTGCCGCAGGTGCTCCAGCAGCAACGCGACGAGCTGGTCGGGCGCCTCCTCGGGGATCCAGTGACTGACCCCCGGCAGCTCGGCGAAGCGGTACGGCCCGTCGACGTGGCTGGCGGTCGCCTCGGCGGCGGTGCGGCCAAGGGCGAGGTCACCGTTGGACCAGACGTACAGGGTCGGGACCGTCACGGCTGGAAAGTCCTCGACCGAGCTCCGGCTCGCGGCGCGGTACCAGTTGAGACAGGCCGTCAGCCGCCCCGGCTCGTTCATATCGGCCAGGTAGCGCTCGACGTCGGCGGAGGCCTCGGCGCCGCCGAAGAAGGTACGCAGCCCTGACCGGTCGTCCCTCAGCAGCACCTCCTCCGCCTTCCCCTCGACCTGGAACAGCCGCATGTACTGCGAGCGCTGCCGCTGATCCTCATCTGAGGCGAGCGCCTCGGTGAAGGCCACCGGGTGCGGTACCGAGACGGCGGTCAGCGTGTGCACCCGGTCCGGATGGCGGGCGGCGACCTGCCAGGCAACCGCGGCGCCCCAGTCGTGGCCGACCAGGTGGACCCTCGAGGCGCCGAGCGCGTCGAGCATCCCGAGCACGTCGCCGACCAGCTCCGGCATGGCGTACGCCGACACGTCGAGTGGTCGCGCGGAGGGGGAGTAGCCGCGCTGGTCCGGCGCGACCACCCGGTAGCCGTGCTCGACCAGCCCGGGCCAGACGCGCCGCCAGCTGTGGGCGCTCTGCGGGAAGCCGTGCAGCAGCAGCACCAGCTCGCCGTCCGGCTCCCCGAAGGCAAGAGCGTCGAATCCCAGGTTCCCGACCTCGATCTGCATGACCTCGACCGTAGTGTCTGCCGATGACCGGCAGCGAAGACGTGGATGTGGACGCGGTGGCGCGGGGTGCGGCCGACGATGCGGGCGGGCTGGACCCCGGCCTGCTCGGGGACTTCCTGCCGACGGTTGCCGAGGCCGCCGCCAGCGGCCGGCGGCTGCGGACCGGCGAGCTCGAGCGGTACGCCGAGCGTGGGGCCGCCGCCGCGGTGCAGGGCGTGGCGCTGCGGGCGCTGATCGACCTGTACCTGTCGGCGAGCTGGCGGCTGTGGCGCGAGCTGCCGGTCGTGCAGGCCGGGTCGGCCGAGCAGGTACGGGCCGCCGGACTCGCCGTCCTGCGGGCCGCCGACGATGGCGTGGCTGCGGTTGCCGAGGGGTTTCAGCTGGCCCGCGGCGACCTGTCACGGCGTCAGGAGTCGGCCCGCCGCGAGGTGTTCGACGCGCTGCTCGCCGGTCGCGGCAAAGCGGTCGCGGTGCTCGGACGCGCCGCCGACCTCGGCGTCGACCTCGGTGCGCCGCACGCCGTACTGGTGGCCAGCGGCAACTTCCAGGACGACCGTGCCGCCGCCCTGCTCGGCCAGCTCGAACGTGCCCTGCAGGGCCGGTACGGCGACGCCGGCGTGCTGGTCGCCGTCAAGGGCGGTGACCTGGTCTGCATCTTCGCGGCCCCCGACGACGCGGCTCTCGGGCAGGTGCGCAACCGGGTCGTCGGCGTGCTCGGACCCGATGGCTGGCGCGGTGCGCTGGGTCGCCCGCATGCCGGGCCGGACGGCGTACGGGCGTCGTACGAGCAGGCCCGTGACGCCCTGGCACTCGCCGACCGGCTACGGCTGCCCGGCCCGGTCGTCGACGCCGGCGGCCTGGCGGTCTACCGCGTGCTCCTGCGTGACCGGGAGGCCGTCGACGAGCTGATCCGCAGCCGGCTGGGCCCGCTCGCCGGCGCCCGCGGGGGGGCCGGGCTGCTACTGGAGACTCTGGACGCCTACTTCGCCACCGGCGGGGTCGCGACGCAGACCGCTGCCCGGCTGCACCTGTCGGTGCGCGCCGTCACCTACCGGCTGGCCCGGGTGCAGGCGCTGCTCGGGATCGACCCGACCGACCCCGCCGAGCGCTTCGCGCTGCACGCCGCTGTCCTCGGCGCCCAGGCTCTGGGTTGGCCGGACATTGCCGACGACCGGCAGCGGCAGCACACCTGATCTGTCCGGCGGCAGACCCGGTAAAGGCGCTGTCAGCCGGGCATTCTGGACAGGACACCCCCTGCTCCGAGGAGATCTCCCGTGCTCGACGTCCCGTTCTGGGCTTGGGCGGCGTTCGCCGCCGTCATCCTGGTCATGCTCACGCTCGATCTGCTGGTTCACCGCGGCGCCCACGTGATCGGCTTCAAGGAGGCCGCTTGGTGGAGCGCCCTGTGGGTCGGGCTGTCGCTGGTCTTCGCCGTCGTCGTCGGACTCACCCTCGGCACCAACGCCGGGGTGGAGTTCACCACGGCCTGGCTGCTCGAGAAGAGCCTGTCGGTCGACAACTTGTTCGTCTTCGCGCTGATCTTCGGCTACTTCAAGGTGCCTCGCGCCTACCAGCACCGGGTGCTGTTCTTCGGTGTGATCGGCGCGCTGGTGTTCCGCGGGATCTTCCTGGCGGCCGGCGTCGCGATCGTCACGAAGTTCACCGCGGTGCTGTTCGTCTTCGCGGCGGTGCTGCTCTATAGCGCCTACAAGCTGCTCAAGGACGACGACGACAGCTACGACCCCGGCAAGAGCGTGGCCGTACGCCTGCTCCGCAAGGTGGTGCCGGTCCGGGACGAATACGCCGGAACGCACTTCTTCGTCAAGGAGGCCGGCAAGCGCATCGCCACCCCGCTGCTCGCGGTCGTGGTCGCCATCGAGGCCGCCGACCTGCTGTTCGCCGTCGACAGCGTGCCGGCCGTCCTGGCGGTCAGCAACGACCCGTTCATCGTGTACTCCAGCAACGCGTTCGCGATCCTGGGCCTGCGGGCGCTGTTCTTTCTGCTCGCCGGCATGTTGGAGAAGTTCCACCTGCTGTCCAAGGGCCTCGCGATCATCCTGGCGTTCATCGGTGTGAAGCTGGTGCTGCAGGCCGCCCACAAGACGATCAGCAGCTCCATCCCGGAGATCCCGTCGCTCGCCAGCCTCGGCGTGATCATCCTGGTGCTGACGGCGAGCGTCGTGCTCAGCCTGCGACGGCCCGCCCCGGACGAGTCGCCGGACGAGTCGCCGGACGAGTCGCCGGACGAGTCGCAGGACGAGTCGCAGGACGAGGCGTCAGCGCTCACGAGGTAACTCGCACCAACCGGCCCGGTCGCTCCTCAGGAGCGGCCGGGCCGGGCACACTTGGAGACATGACCACGCTGCTGCCACCCGGGTCCGCGTCGCACGAGGTCACCAACCAGGTGCCGCCGCTGGTGGGCCATGACGTCGCCGACGACCCGGCGCTGCTGGCCGGCCTGGTCCGCGAAGGTGCCGGGTGGCATGCGCCCGACCTGCACCGGGTCGGGCTGCTGGCAGGGACCGCGGAGGCGCAGGGCTGGGGCGAGCAGGCCAACCGGGTCGAGCCGGTGCTGCGTACGCACGACAGGTACGGCAACCGCATCGACGAGGTGGAGTTCCACCCGTCGTGGCACCGGCTGATGGCGACGGCCGTCGCGGAGGGCCTCGCCGGCACGGCCTGGGCCGATCCGCGGCCGGGGGCGCACGTCGCCCGCGCGGCGACCTCCTACACCTGGGGGCAGGTCGAGGCCGGTCACGGCTGCCCGATCTCCATGACGTACGCCGTGGTGCCGGCGCTGCGCCGCCAGAGCGACCTGGCGGCGGCGTACGAGCCGCTGCTCACCAGCCGGGTGTACGACCCGGGGCTACGTCCGCCGTCGAGCAAGCGCGGGTTGCTGGCGGGGATGGGGATGACAGAGAAGCAGGGCGGCTCCGACGTCCGCGCCAACAGCACGACCGCCACGCCCGCCGGCGACGACAGCTGGCTCCTGGCCGGTCACAAGTGGTTCACCAGCGCGCCGATGTGCGACCTGTTCCTGGTCCTCGCCCAGGCGCCCGGCGGGCTGTCGTGCTTCCTGCTGCCGAGAGTGCTTCCCGACGGCACCCGGAACACGTTCCGCATCCAGCGGCTCAAGGACAAGCTCGGCAACCGCAGCAACGCCTCCGCCGAGCTCGAGTTCGATGGCACGGTCGGCGCGCTGGTGGGGGAGGAGGGCCGCGGCGTCCGGACCATCATCGAGATGGTCGCGATGACCCGGCTGGACTGCGTGATCGGCAGCAGCGCCGGGATGCGGCAGGCGTTCCTGCAGGCCGCGCACCACGCCGAGCACCGGTCGGCGTTCGGCGGGCTGCTGGTCGACAAGCCGCTGATGCGCAACGTGCTGGCTGACCTCGCCGTCGAGTCCGAGGCCGCGACCACGTTGATGCTGCGGCTGGCCGGCGCCGTCGACCGGGCCGCCCGGGGGGACACGCAGGAGCGGGCGTTTGCCCGGATCGCCACCGCCGTCGGCAAGTACTGGGTGTGCAAACGCCAGCCGGGCTTCGTCGCCGAGGCCCTGGAGTGCCTGGGCGGCAACGGTTATGTTGAGGAGTCAGGGCTGCCGCGGCTGTACCGCGAGGCGCCGCTGAACGGCATCTGGGAGGGCTCGGGCAATGTCCAGGCGCTCGACGTGCTGCGGGCGCTCGCTCGCGGCCCCGGGGCGCTCGAGGCGTTCATCGCCGAGGTGGGGCGCTCAGCCGGTGCCGACCCCCGGCTGGACGCGGCGGTGCGCTCGCTGCAGGCCGAGCTGGCCGACCCCGCGGACCAGGAGCTGCGGGCCCGGCGGCTGGTCGAACGGATGGCGCTGGTCCTGCAGGGCGCGCTGCTCGTGCGCCACGCGCCGGTTGCCGTCGCCGACGCCTTCTGCGCGAGCCGGCTGGCCGACGACCGGGGTCACGCCTACGGCACGCTGCCGCGCTCCGTCGACGTCGACGGCGTGCTCGCGCACGCGCTGCCGGCCAGCTGACGCGGCACCTGGCACGCTCTGTCGCATGCACATCTCGGCCCGGTCGGACTACGCGGTACGGGCCTGCGTGGTCCTGGCCGCCGCGGGCGCCGGGCCCACCCGGGGCGAGACGGTCGCCGACGACCAGCACATCCCGGCCAAGTTCCTCGAGGCCATCCTGAGCTCACTGCGGCAGGCGGGCCTGGTCGTCAGCCGCCGCGGCGCCGAGGGCGGTTACTGGCTGGCCCGGCCCGCCACCGAGATCACCGTCGCGGACATCATCCGGGCCGTGGACGGGCCGCTCGCCGAGGTGCGTGGTGGCCCGCCAGAGGCTGCGACGTACGACGGGGTGGCTGCGGACCTGCAGGTCGTCTGGATGGCCGTCCGCGCCAGTATCCGCGCCGTGCTGGAGCACGTCACGGTCGACGACATCGCCCACGGCCGGCTGTCCGAGGCCGTCCGGACGCTGGCGGCCGACCCGGACGTCTGGTTGACGCGCTAGCTTCCGGGCTCCGGTCGCCCTCATCGGAGCCGCGGACGGGACCAACTGCCCTGGCGTGATGGGCGCTTTCGGGGTCACCGTTGCCGCACCGACGAGGGGGCAGGGTGGCGGGTGTGCCGGACAGCAACGCAGCGGACAGTTGGCACACCAGCAACCGGCCACAGTCGGGTGACCAGGGCAGCCAGGATCGGCCCGCCTCCGGCGCGGTCCTGGTCACCGGGGCCACGGGCAACGTCGGTCGCACGCTGGTCGCCGAGCTGCTGGCCGCCGGGGAGCACGTGCGAGCCGGCGTACCTGACCCGGCGTCCGCCGAGCTCCCGACCGGCGTCGACGTCGTACGCCTCGACTTCGGCGCTGCCAGCACTGCCGCGCCGGCGCTGGCCGGGGTGGACCGGTTGTTCCTCATGCGGCCGCCGGCCATCAGCGACGTTCGATCCGCACTCGGCCCGGTCATCGCGGCCGCCGCAGCAGCCGGGGTCCGGCGGGTGGTCGTGCTGTCGGTGATGGGTGTGAACCCCGCGCTGCCGCACTGGCGGATGGAGCGGATGGTGCGTCAGGCCGCCCTGCCCTCGACGGCCCTGCGCCCGGCCTACTTCGCGCAGAACCTGCTGACAGCGTTCGGAGATGACCTCCGGCGTCGCTCGGAGCTCCGGCTCGGCGCCGGCAACGGGAAGGTGTCCTTCGTGGACGCCCGCGACGTCGCCGCGGTCGCCGCCGCGGTGCTGACCCAGGCGGCTGGCCCACCGGCGGCGCTGACCCTGACCGGGCCGGCCGCGCTCACCTTTGCCGATGCCGCGGCACTGCTCACGGCGGAGCTCGGCCGCCCGATCGCCTACGTCCGCCAGGGCCTGCTGAGGCACCGCCGCGAGCTGCTCGCCGCAGGCGCCGAACCGGCCTACGCCAACGTGCAGCTGGTGATCGACCTGACAACGCGGCTGGGCCTCGCGCAGCGGGTGACGTCCGGGGTGGCCGACGTGCTGGGCCGCCCGGCCACCCCGCTGTCGCAGTACATCCACGACGCCCGTGACGGCTGGCTCTAGCCGCCAGGCCGGTCGTGCCGCCCTTCACGCGGGCGCTGGGTGACCGTCCTGGCGCCGCCCGGTGTGCTCGCTGGCGGCTGGCTCATCGTTGTGCCGGAGGCACGTGTCGGCGGCCCGTACTAGCGTCACCACGTGCCGCCCCGCCCCCGTACCAACGCCCCGATCCTGTCCTACGAGGTTGAGCGCGCGACGCTCGGCAACGGTCTGCGGGTGGTGGTCACGCCGGATCGCAGCAGCCCGGTCGTGGCGGTTGCCGTCTACTACGACGTCGGCATCCGCAGCGAGCCCGAGGGCCGCACCGGGTTCGCCCACCTGTTCGAGCACCTGATGTTCCAGGGTTCGGCGAGCCTGGGCAAGACCGATCACTTCACCTACGTGCAGGGCAGCGGCGGCACGCTGAACGGTTCCACGCACCTGGACTACACGAACTACTTCGAGCTGCTGCCGAGCAGCGCGACCGAGCTGGCGATGTTCCTGGAGGCCGACCGCATGCGCAGCGTCGCCCTGACCCAGGACAACCTGGACAACCAGGTCGCGGTCGTGCAGAACGAGATCCGCGTCAACGTGCTCAACCGGCCGTACGGCGGCTTCCCCTGGATCCTGCTGCCGCCGGTCCTCTATTCGACGTTCGCCAACGCGCACAACGGCTACGGCGACTTCGTCGACCTCGAGGAGGCGACGCTGGCCGACGCCCAGGCCTTCTTCGACCGCTACTACGCGCCCGGCAACGCCGTCCTGACGGTCGCCGGTGACGTCGAGGTCGGCGACGTCCTTCGGCTGGCCGAGCAGCACTTCGGCGACATCGTGGGCCGGCCGGTGCCCGAGCGACCCAGCTTCGCCGAGCCCGGACCGACCGGCGAGCAACGCGTGGTCCACGTCGACCGGCTCGCACCCGCGCCGGCCGTGTCGATGGCGTGGCGGGTCCCGGACCCGGCCGATCTGGACGACTACCTGCCCTACGTCGTGCTGGCCGAGGTCCTCACCGACGGCGATGCGAGCCGGCTGCAGGACCGGCTGCTGATGAAGGACCGCACGGCGACGAGCGTCGGCGGCTACCTCGGCGTCATGGGCGACCCGCTCGATGCGCGTGACCCGACGCCGTTCCTGCTGGAGCTGCACCACCCGCCCGAGGTCACTGCCGACACGCTGCTCGCCAGCGTGGACGAGGAGCTGGACCGGCTCGCGACCGGCGGTCTGCAGCCCGGCGAGCTCGAGCGCACCGTTGCCCGGATGCGGGCCCGCTACCTGCGCGAGATCGACCCGGTGCTCGGCCGGGCGCAGGTGATGACCGTGTTCGAGCAGCAGCGCGGCCGCGCCGAGCTGGTCAACGAGCTGCCCGGCCTGCTGGCGACCGTGACGGCCCAGGCGGTGCGAGCCGCCGCCGGGACGTTGGCCGGCGACCGCGCCGTCCTGGAGATCCAGCCCGGGGACGCCGCGTGAGCACCCCCCTGGCGCGCCCCATCCCGGCGCTGGGAGCCGCCCGCACGGCGCGGCTGCCTATCGTCGCCGAACGCACCCTGGACAGTGGGTTGCGAGTGCTCGCGGTCCGCCGCCCAGGGGTGCCGCTGGTCGAGCTGCGACTGCGGGTGCCGTTCAGCGGCAAGGGCGCCAACCATGCGGCGAAGGCCCAGCTGCTCGGCGACACCCTGCTGTCCGGCACCGACCGCCGCACCGCGAGCCAACTCGCCGCCGACCTTCAGGCGCTGGGCGGCTCGCTGTCCGCCAGCACCGACAGCGACCGGCTCGGCCTCGGCGGCTCGGTGCTTGCCAGTGGGCTGCCGGCGCTGCTCACGCTGATCGGCGAGGTGCTCACCGGCGCGTCCTACCCGAGGGACGAGGTGCAGGGCGAGCGGGAACGTCTCGTGCAGGAGCTGGTGATCTACCGCAGCCAGGCCGGGACCGTCGCCCGCGAAGCGCTGCTGAGCAGGATGTACGGCAAGCACCCCTACGGCCGCGAGATGCCGTCCGGCGAGGCGGTCGAGGCTGTCAAGGCGTCCGCGCTGCGCAGCCTGCACGCCAAGCGGGTCGCCCCCGGGGGCAGCGTGCTGGTGCTGGTGGGGGACCTGTCGCCCGCCCGGATCCTGGACCTCGTCGAGCAGTCACTGGCCGGCTGGGCGGCCAAGGGACTCGCGGCCGTCGCGCCCCCGCTGCCCGACCCGCCAGGCGGGCCGGCGCTGCTGATCGACCGGCCGGGGGCCGTCCAGACGACGGTCCGGATGGCGGGCTGCGCGCCCAGCCGCACGCACCCCGACCACGCTGCGTTCACGCTGGCAAACCTCGTGTTCGGTGGCTACTTCTCGTCGCGCTGGGTCAGCAACATCCGCGAGGACAAGGGCTACACCTACAGCCCGCACTCCGGTGTCGAGCACCCGCCGGCGGGCTCGAGGGTGACCCTCGCTGTCGACGTGGCCACCGCCGTCACGGCGCCTGCGCTACTGGAGACCTGGTACGAGCTGGGCCGCATCGCCACCCTTCCGGTCAGCCAGGGCGAGCTCGATCAGGCCCGCCGCTACGCCGTCGGCTCGCTGGCCCTGTCCACAGCGAGCCAGGCCGGGCTGGCCAGCACGCTGTCGGCGCTGACAGCCTCCAACCTCGGCATCCAGTGGCTCCGTGACTCACCGAAGGCGCTGGCTGCCGTGACGGTCGAGGACGTGCTTGAGGCTGCGGCCCGCTACCTGTCGCCGGCCCGGCTCACCACAGTGCTGGTCGGCGATCGCACGCAGGTGGAGGGGCCGACCGCGCGGGTGCTGCCCCTCGTCACGTCGTGACCGACGGCCGTCCGGCGCTGTCGCGCTCCACGGTCGACCGCGACGCGGCCACCCGCGAGGACGGCGCCGCGCTGGACCGCGCCTGGTCGAACGCCAAGGTGCTGATGCTGGAGGATGGCCTGGCGCTCGTCGACGGCACCTCGCTGGTGCTTGTCGACGCCGCCGACGCGCCCGACGGTGCCGAGCGGTTCTACCTGGGCAGCCAGGACGGTCAGGCCTACTTTGCGGCGATCGGGCCGCTGCCGCGCCGGCTCGGCGCGACGGCGCAGGGGCTCCGCGAGATCGGGGCAGCGCTGGACGACCGTGACGCCGGCCTGCTGACCCACGCCGTCGGGCTCGCCAACTGGCACGCCACCCACCTCCGGTGCCCGCGCTGCGGCGCGCCGACCCACAGCGCAAAGGGCGGCGCCGTACGGATCTGCGAGGCGGACGCCAGCACGCACTTCCCACGCACCGACCCGGCCGTCATCGTGCTGGTCACCGACGGCGCCGATCGAGCCGTGCTGGGACGCTCGGCAATCTGGCCGCCCCGGCGCTACTCGACTCTTGCCGGCTTCGTCGAGCCGGGCGAGAGCGCCGAGCAGGCCGTCGTGCGCGAGGTCGCCGAGGAGGCCGGCATCGCGGTCCGGCAGGTCGTCTACCGCGGCAGCCAGCCGTGGCCGTTCCCCGCCAGCCTGATGCTCGGCTACCGCGCGGTCTGCGACCCGGATGCCGAGCCGGTGCCGCAGGACGGCGAGCTCGCGGACGCCGGCTGGTTCACCCGGAAGCAGCTACGCGATGCGGGCGGATGGGAAGGCGGCCCCGGCCCGGTGCTGCTGCCCCCACCGGTGTCCATCGCCTACCGGTTGATCACCGAGTGGGTGGCGGAGGGGCCGACGGGGACCTGACCCCGCTACGAGCTCGGCTCGACGGTCCTCGTCACCACCCAGCGGTGCTTGCCGATCGCGCGGTCCCGGGTGAATCCCAGTTTCTCGTACGTCGAAAGCGCGCCGTTGAACAAAAGCCGGCGGGCACGCGGGCGGCGTCCTCTGGGTAGCCCTCCACGACCCCGCCGCCGAGGCCGCCGATCAGGTCCAGCGCACCGGCCAGCGCCGCAGCCGCCACCCCCTGGCGCCGGCGGCCCTTGCCGACGAAGCAGCAGGCGATCCGCCAGTCCGGGGACGACGTTTGCCCGCGCTCGTAGGCGGCGCGGCTCTTGATGCGGGGAACTTCTTCGGGGCTCCCGAACTGGCACCACCCCAGGCAGTCGTCCCCGGTGAAGACGAGTGCGGCGTGCGTCGTGCCTGCCCGTACCCGCTCGAGCTTGCGTCCGTGGTTCGTGTCAGGCGTCGTGTCCTTGCCGACGCCTTCAGCGTGGAAACCCATGCACCAGCAGCCGCCGAAGACACCGTTGTGGTGCCCCACCAACGCCGCGAACTGCCGCCATGTCGACTCGTCGAGGGGCTTGACGGTGTACGCATCTGACGCCACCGGGTCGACAATAGCGGCCACGCCGGGTCTGAAGCGTGCCTTCCGCAGCCAGACAGCGCGGGTCTCGCTACGGAAGGGCTGCTTTCAAAGCACGACCGAGAGCTGCGCAACGACACTGCCGACGTGCTGCGCAAGCGGGGTTCTGATCACCACTGACGTCGACACACGAGCGCGGCGGCTGGCAACCCCGGGTCCGGCCCGCGCATCAACGTCAACGATTTTCGGTTTGGCGCGCTCCCGACTACCGCCGGATCAGCACAGCCGGCCGGAGCGGGTCCTCGGCGCGCACCAGCACGTCGCAGCTGGCGCCCGGCTGCACCAGGGCGTCGTACGCCGTGAAGGCCGGCAGCTGCCACGTCGGCACGCCCTGGCGCAGCAGCGCAGCCGGCGACAGCGCAACGTGCACGGTCAACTCCGCCGGTAGGTCCCGGCCGAGCAGGAACAGGCCGTCGACGAGCACTACCGCCCGCGGGGGCAGGGGCAGCCGCTGCAGGCGTGCGGAGCGGTCGCTGCCGGCGTCACGCAGCTTCGGCAGCCACGTACCGTCGGCCGCCAGGACCTCGCGGCGCAGCGCCCCGGCATCGAGCCAGCCCTCGCGAAACGCGTCCGGGTCCTCGCGGCCGTAGGCGTACCGCTCGCCGGCCGGTCGCAGGTAGTCCGCACCACGCACCCTGCACGGCGTCCGGCCGGCGGCAACCAGGCGGGCCACCATCGCGTCGGCGAGCCGGCCGCCGCCCAGGCCGTCGATCAGGACCCGGGCCACCTCGGGCGCCGGCGCGAGCAGCTCGACCAGGTCGTCGGCCAGTCCTTGCGGCGAGCGGGCCGAGAAGGAGCTCAGCGCCGGCCGGCGAGCTCGGGCGGCAGCGGAACGGCCGGATCCGTCGAGGACATCACGACCTCGCGGGCGAGGTCGTGGACCTTGCGGCCTCGCGAGCGGGCCACCTTGCGCAGCCGCTCGAAAGCCTCGCGGGGTGAGTGGTGTTGGCGCTCGGTGAGCACGCCGATCGCCTGCTCCACGATGACTCGGGCCACGAGCGCGTGCTCGAGCTGAACGACGGAGAGCCGGAGCTGGCCGACCTCGTCGAGGGGCTGGTCGGGGCGGCGGGGCCGACCGCCCGGGTCGACCTCGCTCGCCAGCAGGTCGGCGAGCACCATTGCGCTGGTCAGGTCACCGGTCCGCTCGCCACCGATCTCCCAGCCACCCTCCACGCTGCGGCGGATGGTCACGCCCTGCTCGGTGAGCGGCCCCAGGTGGGCCGCCACGACCTTGGCGAGCTCGGTCAGCACCTGGATGGATTGCTCGTTGACCTCGACGCTGCCCCGGTCGATGCCGCACAGCGTCGCCACCACGTGCCCGGTCGCGTCGCGCACCGGCACACCGACGTAGGAGGTGATGCCGAGCTCGGTCCGGACTGGCACATCGGCGTACGCCGGGTCGCTGGCCGCGTCAGATGTCGTCGAGGGGGCGCCGGCGAGCAGGCGGTGGCAGAACGAATCGGTCCGGTCGGCGACCTGTCCCTCGGACAATCCCGGCCACTCGTTGGTGGTGTGAACCTTCTCGAAGGTGAATGTGTCCGCACTGAGTCTGCCCAGGAAGACGACCTCCATCCCGAGCAGCGTCGCTGCGGTGGACAGGACCGCCTCGATCGCGGGGTGGCTCAGATCGTAGGTGAGCACGAGATTCTCCAGGGGCAGGGGCGACGCCGAACATGGGCGAGCAAGCATCGCCCACTCTGCCGCGTCTGGTTGCCTCCGTTGACAGCCATGACGTAGTCGGCCGCCTGCGCGTCGTGCTCGATGTCGACCGTGTCGTAGCCGACGCCTTCACGGTCGAGCTGCTTCATCAGCCGGTGGCAGTAGCCGCACCACGAGGTGCTGTAAATCGTCATCTGTTCGGCCACTGCGCGCTCCTCCTGGGGGTGGGTGTCGCCGGCGTCAACAGCCAACGTGTCCCGGGACTTCCCGG
>ENA-OFDM01000656-OFDM01000656.1-metagenomes-genome-assembly--contig:-NODE-656-length-13728-cov-2.438748_pt1 | contig 13728 bp, 13 predicted proteins | sample MGYA00153385_OFDM01 | MGnify analysis MGYA00153385
ATGAGGAGATCGTAAAAGTGGCCGACGGCCGCGCAGAGGCGTCGTTCGATCTCGCGGTCGGTGCCGAGCGCGTGTTCGATGTCGATCTCGGCCCCTTGCCGGTGGTTGCGCCACCGCCACCGCCGTCGCCGACTGCTAGGTCGGTACCGAGCTACCTGCCGGCCTTCATCGCTAGCGGAGTGACGGTCGCAGCTGGTGTCGGGGCGATCGCTAGCGGCGTGTTGGGTCACTCGGCGCGCGCAGACTACCTCTCGCTGAACGCGACTCCGACCGAAGACAACCGCGCGCGCCGCGAGGAGCTTCGCTCGATGGGACAGTCTCTCTACGTCGCGAACGCAGTGCTCGTCGGCGTGACTGCGGTCGCACTCGGCGTGGCGGTGTATTTCCTCGTGCGGCCACCGGGTCGGTCTCTCCCGTCGCTCGCAACCTCGAACATCACTTTCTGACGTCGCGAGGCGTCGGTGCGTCAGAATCCGGGACTACGAAAGCGCGCCGGTGCAGTGGCGCTCGCTGTTGCGGTCGGCGCGGCAGCCGCGTCCGCTGCCACGGGCGGGGCGCTCTCGACCTTGCCGCGTGAAGAGGTGACGACTCGCGCAGCAGGCGTCGCGGAAGGCATCGTCATCGGTGGCGCAGAGGACGTCGCGGCGAGCGTCGGAGGCGCAAGCGGCGCGGGGATCACCTGCGCAGTCGTCGGTCCTGCGCTGCTCATCGCGGGTGGCAGAGTGCGCGAGAACGACCCGCCGAGCCACAGTGCGCCCGCACCGCTCACGGTCGCGACGGCGGCCAACGCGAACCATTGCCGCGCGTCGCTCGCCTTCGCGGGCTTCGGCTCGGACAAAGCTAGGATGAGCTCGTCCATCGAAGCGAAGCGCTCATCGGCGGACTTCGCGTGCAGGTCGGCGACACGGTCATCGACGACAGCGTCGCATCAAAGCTCAAGGATCTCCGGCTCCAGCTCGCCGGATAATCCCTCACCGCCCCTCGGCGACCAGCGCCACCTACACAGACCCCCCGAAGCCGGACAGCTTCGCGAAGACAAGGAAACAACGGAAATGGCAGACCTCACGATCAGCCCGGACGAGATCCGCGACGCGCTCAAGGACTTCGTCAAGGCCTACGACCCCTCGTCCGCCTCGACGACCGAGGTCGGCTACGTCATCGACGCAGCCGACGGAATCGCGCACGTGCAGGGTCTCCCCGGCGTGATGGCCAACGAGCTCATCAAGTTCGCGGACGGCACCCTCGGTCTTGCCCAAAACCTGGACGAGAACGAGATCGGCGTGATCGTGCTCGGCGAGTTCGCCGGGATCGTGGAAGGTCTCGAGGTCACCCGCACCGGCGAGGTTCTCTCGGTGCCGGTGGGGGACGCCTACCTCGGGCGAGTCGTCGACCCGCTCGGTGCCCCGATCGATGGTCTCGGTGAGATCAAGAGTGAGGGCCGTCGTGCCCTCGAACTGCAGGCGCCCGGCGTGATGCAGCGCAAGAGTGTGCACGAGCCGATGCAGACCGGTATCAAGGCGATCGACGCGATGATCCCGATTGGTCGCGGACAGCGCCAGCTCATCATCGGTGACCGCCAGACCGGCAAGACGGCCATCGCGATCGACACGATCATCAACCAGAAGGCCAACTGGGACTCGGGCGACACCACCAAGCAGGTGCGCTGCATCTATGTGGCGATCGGCCAGAAGGGCTCGACCATCGCTTCGGTGAAGGGCGCCCTCGAGGATGCCGGAGCTATGGAGTACACGACGATCGTGGCGTCTCCGGCCTCCGACCCCGCCGGTTTCAAGTACCTCGCCCCCTACACCGGCTCGGCCATCGGCCAGCACTGGATGTACGGCGGCAAGCACGTACTGATCATCTTCGACGACCTCTCCAAGCAGGCCGAGGCCTACCGTGCCGTATCGCTTCTGCTGCGCCGTCCCCCGGGGCGCGAGGCCTACCCTGGCGATGTCTTCTACCTGCACTCCCGACTGCTCGAGCGTTGTGCCAAGCTCTCCGACGAGCTCGGCGCGGGATCGATGACCGGATTGCCGATCATCGAGACCAAAGCCAATGACGTCTCGGCATATATCCCGACCAACGTGATTTCGATCACTGACGGCCAGATCTTCCTGCAGTCCGACCTCTTCAACGCCAACCAGCGTCCGGCGGTTGACGTGGGAATCTCGGTCTCCCGAGTCGGCGGGGACGCCCAGGTCAAGTCGATCAAGAAGGTCTCCGGCACGCTCAAGCTCGAGCTCGCCCAGTATCGCTCGCTCGAAGCCTTCGCGATGTTCGCCTCTGACCTCGACCCCACCAGCCGTCGGCAGCTCGCCCGAGGCGCCCGTCTCACGGAGCTTCTGCGCCAGCCGCAGTACTCGCCGTATCCTGTCGAAGAACAGGTCGTGTCGATCTGGGCCGGTACGAACGGCAAGCTCGACGAGGTCGCCGTCGAAGACGTGCTGCGTTTCGAGCGCGAGCTGCTCGACTACCTTGGCCGCAATACCGAGGTGCTGTCGACGCTCAAGGCTACGAACGTGCTGGACGACGACACGGTGAAAGCTCTCGATGAGGGCGTTGACAAGTTTAAGCTCGAGTTCCAGACCGGAGAGGGCAAGCCGCTCGCTTCGGTAGGAACGGAGCAGTTCGAGGCCATCGAGCCGGAGAACATCGCCCAGGAGCAGATCGTCAAGCAGAAGCGCTAGCGGATCTCGATCCGGGCACTAGCCGCCCTACTCGGCTGACAATTTTCACAAACCAAAGGAAAGTACAGACATGGGAGCGCAACTTCGGGTCTACCGGCAGAAGATCAAGTCTGCCCAGACGACCAAGAAGATCACTCGGGCCATGGAGCTGATCTCGGCCTCACGCATCCAGAAGGCGCAGGCAAGGGTCGCGGCATCCGGCCCGTACTCGCGTGCGGTCACCCGTGCCGTATCCGCCGTCGCCACCTTCTCGAACGTGGATCACATCCTCACGACCGAACCGGACAAGATCGAGCGCGCTGCGGTAGTTCTCTTCACCTCCGACCGTGGGCTCGCTGGCGCCTTCAGCACGAACGTGGTGCGCGAATCGAGCGAGCTCGTCACTCTGCTGCGCAGCCAGGGCAAAGAGGTGGTTTACTACCTCGTCGGGCGGAAGGCCGCAGCCTACTTCGCCTTCCGTAAACGCGCGGCAGAACAGATCTGGACCGGCAGCACCGAAAAACCCGAGTTCGAGACGGCGCAGAAGATTGGCGAGACCCTCGTTGCCAAGTTCATCCAGCCAGCGAGCGAGGGTGGGGTCGACGAGATCCATATCGTCTACAACCGCTTCGTGAGCGTCGTGACGCAAATACCGGAAGTCGTTCGTCTGCTGCCGCTCGAGGTTGTGGAGGGCGTCGATGCTCCTGACGGCAACGAGGTGCTTCCCCTCTATGAGTTCGAGCCCGACGTTGGCGACGTTCTGGATGCACTGCTGCCGGTCTACATCGAGAGCCGCATTTTCAACGCGATGCTCCAGTCCGCGGCATCCGAACATGCGGCCCGACAGCGAGCGATGAAGTCGGCCAGCGACAACGCCGACAAGCTGATCACCACATTCACCCGGCTGGCCAACAACGCCCGCCAGTCAGAGATCACCCAGCAGATTTCCGAGATCGTCGGCGGCGCCGACGCACTCGCGGTCAAGAAGTAAGCGCTGTAGCGCTCAGAAGAAGCCAAGGAGAATCGAGAAGCACATGACTATCACAGCCCCTGCTGACCAAGCCACGGTTCAGCCAGCCGGAATCGGACGCATCGCCCGGGTCACCGGCCCCGTCGTCGACATCGAGTTTCCACACGACGCCATTCCCGGTATCTACAACGCCCTGAAGACCACGGTCACCATCGGCGAGGACTCGAACGAGATCACGCTCGAGGTAGCCCAGCACCTCGGTGACGACCTCGTTCGCGCGATCGCCCTGAAGCCCACCGACGGTCTCGTGCGCGGCCAGGAGGTGCGCGACACCGGTGGACCGATCACGGTCCCCGTCGGAGACGCCACCAAGGGCAAGGTCTTCAACGTCATCGGCGAGGTGCTCAATGGCGAGCCCGGCGCGACCTACGAGTGGGCCGACCGCTGGTCGATCCACCGCGAGCCCCCGCCCTTCGACCAGCTCGAGTCCAAGACCGAGCTCTTCGAGACCGGCATCAAGGTCATCGACCTGCTCACGCCCTACGTTCTCGGTGGAAAGATCGGCCTCTTCGGAGGTGCCGGGGTCGGCAAGACCGTGCTCATCCAGGAGATGATCCAGCGTGTTGCGCAGGATCACGGCGGAGTGTCCGTGTTCGCCGGGGTCGGCGAGCGCACCCGTGAGGGCAACGACCTCATCGCCGAGATGGAGGAAGCGGGCGTCTTCGACAAGACGGCCCTCGTTTTCGGCCAGATGGATGAGCCGCCGGGGACGCGTCTTCGCGTCGCACTCTCGGCCCTCACGATGGCGGAGTACTTCCGCGATGTGCAAAACCAGGATGTGCTGCTTTTCATCGACAACATCTTCCGGTTCACACAGGCCGGTTCCGAGGTCTCCACGCTGCTCGGGCGCATGCCGTCCGCGGTGGGGTACCAGCCGACCCTCGCCGACGAGATGGGCATCCTGCAGGAGCGAATCACGTCGACCCGTGGACACTCGATCACCTCACTGCAGGCGATCTACGTGCCCGCCGACGACTACACCGACCCGGCACCGGCAACCACCTTCGCGCACCTCGACGCGACGACCGAGCTGAGCCGCGAGATCGCGTCGCAGGGCCTGTACCCGGCCGTCGACCCGCTCACCTCCACCAGCCGCATCCTCGACCCCCGTTACCTGGGCGCCGACCACTACCGCGTGGCGACCAACGTCAAGGCGATCCTGCAGAAGAACAAAGAACTCCAGGAGATCATCGCGATCCTGGGTGTCGACGAACTGTCGGAGGAAGACAAGATCACCGTCTCCCGCGCCCGTCGCATCCAGCAGTTCCTCTCACAGAACACCTACATGGCGAAGAAGTTCACCGGCGTCGAGGGTTCGACAGTTCCTCTCAAGGACACGATCGAGTCGTTCGACGCGATCGTCAAGGGTGACTTCGACCACGTCGCCACCCAGGCATTCTTCAACGTCGGCGGCATCAACGACGTCGAAGAACAGTGGGCAAAGATCCAGAAGGAGAACGGCTAAGAATGGCCGAGTCTGGTGCTCATGAACTTCAGGTGAGTGTCGTGTCAGCCGACCACGAGGTCTGGACCGGCACGGCATCGATGGTGGTCGCGAAGACGACAGAAGGTGAGATCGGCATCCTTCCGGGTCACGAGCCGCTGCTGGCAATCCTGAGTGCCGGTGAGGTGCGGATCACCACCGGGTCGGGAGCTGCTTCAGTGCGTGCGAATGCCGAGGACGGCTTCCTCTCGGTGGAGCACGACACTGTCACCATCGTCGCTCGCAACGCTGCACTGGTCCAGGGCTGACCGACTCTCATGCTGATTGCGATGGCAGGACTGCCGGCCGCCGGCAAGAGCACACTCGCCGACATTCTCGGCGCACGTCTCTCCGCTTCGGTTGTGTCTGTCGATCCGATCGAATCGGCGATCCTTGAAGCCGGAATCGACAGCGACCAGCCCACTGGGCTGGCTGCCTATCTCGTGGCCGAGACAATTGCCGGGCTGGTGCTCGAGTCCGGACATGACGTGATCGTGGATGCCGTGAACGGCGTCGATCCGGCCCGTGAACAGTGGGTGGGGCTCGCGAAGTCGCGCGGCGAGACCCTGCGATTCATCGAGGTCATCTGCTCCGATCCTGAGGTGCATCGCGAGCGTCTCGAGGCACGCGGACGCCGACTTCCGCACCTGAATGAGTTGAGCTGGCACGCCGTCGAGCAGAGTCTCGACGAGTACTTGCCCTGGGCTGGGGCAAGCGCGGCGGTGCCGAGGATCACGCTCGATTCCGCGCGACCGCTCGGCGTGAATGTGGATGCTGCGCTCGCGTTCATCACAACCTAGTGTTGCTGCTCCTTCCCCCATCCGAGACAAAGCGGGACGGGGGTGCTGTCGACATGCCGCTCGATCTGGCCCGATTGAGTTATCCCGCGCTCACGGTGCCTCGGCGCTCGGTGCTGGCGGCAACTAGAGCGCTCTCTCGCAATCGGGCTACCATGTCGGCCGCCTTGAAGCTCGGCGTGAGCCAGCAGTTCGAGATCACCCGAAATCGCGAGCTTCGTTCATCGCCAACCATTGCCGCTCTTGAGCGCTATACCGGTGTGCTCTACGACGCGCTTGACGTGGGAACACTGAATGTCTCTGCGCGAGAGTTTGCCCGCGACCACGTGCTCATACACTCGGCCCTGTTCGGTCTGCTGGGAGCGGATGATCCGATTCCCGCGTATCGCCTCTCTCACGATTCGAGGCTGCCGGCCCTGCCGCTGAGAAAGCTCTGGCGCGAGCATATCTCCGCCGTGCTCGCGGCCTCGGACGGCGTCGTTCTCGATCTTCGCTCGGAGGCCTACGTCGAGCTTGGACCCGCCCCGGCGGGGCCCAAAACAGCGTTCTTGCGCGTTGTTTCCGACTCCGCTGACGGACCTCGCCGAGCTCTCAATCACTTCAACAAGAAGGGTAAGGGTCAGTTCGTGCGTGCACTGTGTGAAGCGGCGATCGACCACCAGAGCATCGATTCGGTGCTCGAGTGGTCTGTGGGCGTTGGCCTTCGGCTTGAGCTCGCGGCAGAGGGCAAGCTCAACCTCATCGTCTGAATGCGGTGAGTGGTGATGGCCGCTTGGGTGCGGAGTCAAGTCGGAGAAGGAATGGGTGCCGACCCGCCACCTCGACTCGGGCGTGGGAACAGGTGAGCCGGGTGCCGCAATCCGCGACTCAGGCGAGGGGCCGAGTCTCAGGCCGCCCGCCAGCATCCTTCGACGTGATCGTCGACCATGCCCGAAGACTGCATGAGGGCATACATGGTGGTGGGACCGACAAATCGCAGCCCGATCGCGCGCAACTCTCTACTCAGTGCCGTGGACTCTGCAGTCACGGCCGGGATGTCGCCGAAATTCACCGGTCGGGGTCGTGAGCCGCGGGGTGTGGCAAAGCCCCAGAGCAGCCGGTCGAAGGCGCCCGGATCGTCCTGCACCAGTTGGCGCACGATTCCCGCATTCGCGATCGTCGCCTCGATCTTGGCGCGATTGCGGATAATGCCGCCGTCGAGCATGAGGCGGTCGACATCCGGCTCGGTGAGCGCGGCGACGAGGTCGATGTCAAAGTCGTGGAAGGCTGCCCGAAACGTGTCTCGGCGGCGCAGGATGGTGATCCAGGAAAGCCCCGCCTGGAATCCTTCGAGGCTCACCTTCTCGAACAGCGGCCGATCCCCCCGGAGTTCCACCCCCCACTCCTCATCGTGGTATCGCCGATACTCCTCGTCGCCAGCGCTCCAGGCGCAGCGGCTCATTCCATCGTCGCCGAGCACCACGACCGGTCGCGGCTGGCTCACTCCGTGTGTCCGATTCCCTCATGATTGAGCAGCCAGACCTTGGTGGGGATGCCGTTGCCGCCGCTGTAGCCGGTAATGCGGTTGTTCGACGCAAGCACCCGATGGCAGGGAACAAGAATAGGCACCGGATTGGCTCCGACCGCTCCGCCCACTGCCCGACCCGCTGTCGCGCGGCCGGTCGAAAGGCCGAGTTCGCCATAGGACGTGACCTCGCCGAACCGCAGTTCTCCGAGCCGGGCCCAGACCTCCCTTTGGAACTCGGTTCCACACAGGGTGACCGGCACATCGAACGTGGTCCGGGTGCCGGAGAAGTACTCGGAGAGTTGTGCCGCAGCACGGTCGAGTACGGCGTCGCTGCGCTCGTCGTCTCCGTCGTGCGGGAGGGTGCCGTCACGCTCGATGGTGAGCGAAACGACCGCCGAACCATTGCCGATCAACTCGATGCGCCCGATCGGACTGTCGACTCGGCGAAGAGGCGGAGCCAATGTGACTGTCGGGTGAGTGGCAGTGGCAGTAGCAGTAGCAGTAGCAGTAGCAGTAGCAGTAGCGGTAGCGGTCATGATTCGACTGTAGCTGCGGCATCCGACCGACCACTCGCGGTTTTCAGACATCGGTTATCCGTGTCAGGGGCGCGGAATTGTGAAGGAGAAGTCCCACTTAGGCTGAACATATGGCTGCTATCGACTATCGCGCACTCGGCGACTCCGGTCTCATCGTCTCCACTATCGGCCTCGGCTGCAACAACTTCGGTCGGGCGAACACCGCAAGCGAAAGCCAGGCTGGCACGGACGCCGTGATCAACGCAGCGATCGACGCGGGGGTCACGCTGTTCGACACAGCGGACATCTACGGCTCGGAGCGCGGGTTGAGCGAGACGCGCATGGGATATTCGCTCAAGGGCCGCCGACACGAGATTGTGCTCGCGACGAAATTCGGCATGGATATGGCCGGCACCAACGGACCGGACTGGGGAGCGCGGGGGTCGAGGCGGTATGTGCGACTCGCGGTAGAAGCATCCCTCCGCCGATTGCAGACGGACTGGATCGACCTCTATCAGCTGCACGTGCCCGATCCGCTCACCCCGATTGAGGAGACCCTGTCCGTACTCGACGACCTCATCACCGAGGGAAAAGTGCGCTACATCGGGCACTCCAACCTCACCGGCTGGCAGATCGCGGATGCCGAATACCGCGCAATCCTCGGCGGTCACCCCAAATTCATCTCGGCTCAAAACGAGTATTCGTTGCTCGTGCGAGGCGTCGAGGCGGAGGTTTTACCCGCTGCGAATCATTACGGACTCGGTTTCCTGCCCTTCTTTCCGCTCTATAACGGCCTGTTCACCGGTAAGTTCAGCCGGTCGGGAGGTCCGGCTGACAGTCGGATCGTGAACCTGCGGCCCCACCTGCTTGAGAGCGCACCCTGGGACACGATCGAGAAGTATGAGGCCTTCTGCCGCGAGCGGGACATCACGATGCTCGCCGCGACTCTCGCCTGGCTATTGGCCCAGCCGGGTCTCAGCAGTGTGATCGCGGGCGCGACGAAGCCCGAACAAATTCTCCAAAACGCCGAGGCCGCCACCGAGTGGGCACCGACGACCGAGGAGATCACCGAGATCTCGGCTATGTTCACCGATCCGACCTAGGGACGAAGCCGGCGAGGGGCTCAGGGGAGGGTGAGAACCACCTTGCCGCGGAGGTGGCGCGTCTCGAGCAACTCGTAGGCCGCTCGCACTTCCGAGAGCGGGAAGGTTGCGGCGATGGGCATGACGACGGTGCCGGCCGCGACGAGTCGCGCGAGGTCGCCAAGATTTTCGGCGGTCTTACCGCCCCCTCCGACGGTCGAGATGCCGTATTTCGCGACCCCGGCGAAATACACGATCGAGTTGATGCGCGTCGGATCGACACCGAGTTCAATCGCCGCGTCTACCGTCTCCTCTCCAGCATTATCGATCACGGCGTCAATTCCTCCCGGGGCAGCAACCCGCAGTCGATCGACCAGGCCAGGTCCATAGGCAACCGGGATGACACCGAGACTGATCAGGTAGGGGTGATTCTTCTCACTGGCTGTTCCAATCACCGTCGCCCCATCGGCGAGAGCAAACTGGGCCGCGAACAGTCCGACGCCACCCGCCGCTGCACTCACGAGCACAGTCTCACCGGGTTGCGGCGCCACCGCTCGCGTGGACCGCTCTGCCGTGTTGCCGACGAGACCGAGGCCACCGGCTGTCACCCAGTCGAGGCCGCGGGGCTTGGTCGTGACTTGACTGGCCGGCACGACCACGAAATCGGCCTGAGCGCTGAAATTGCTCCACCCGAGCACCTCGTCGCCCAGCATCGCAGTCGTGACTCCCTCGCCCACCTCGTCGATCACACCCGCGAACTCGGCACCCTGGCCGCTCGGGAGCGTGCGATTCGGCAGTACTGAGGGGGATCGGCGAGCCTTGGCGTCGAAGTTGTTCAGGCCAGCGGCCCGCACTGCTACACGCACCATACCCACGCTGGCATGGGGTTCATCGACCTCCACGATATCGAGCACTTCCGGGCCACCGTAGCGGTTGTACTGCACGATTCGCGACATGGCCCGAGTCTATGATCGATCTCGTGCGTGAGCATTCACGCCATTATGGTGAGCGAATGACGCTCCTCACGTGCCTCGCGCGGGGCCGCGCTTGCTGAGCGACCGCCGCGAGATGATCGTGGATGTGGTCGTCCCGTTGCTGCTCGAATTCGGCTGTTTGGATTTGGCTGGGCAGTGGCAGCCACAGAGCTGGCAACAGGGGCCATCGTGCGCGGCATCCCTCCTCGCCATCGCGGCACAGTGCTCGCGTTTCGGCGGGCCCGCAGCTGTCCCGGTTTGTGGCGGTGAGCATCCCCATGCTGGGCAGTGTGATCGGCCTGGTGATCTCACACATGGTCGCCGAGTTGAGCCCAATACCTCAGCGGATCGACGCGATTAACGGGGTGCTGCGTGAGAACCCGGCGGATGCTCGAGTCGCGCGTGCGAGCAGTCGTTTGTTCATCCATTCGGTCGCTCGTTCATTCGTTCATCGGTTCGTTCGTTCGGTTCGCAAGGATGTCGGCCAGGTCCCTGTCCCTCGCAGAGAGCGTGTTGTTTATCCCGATCGTGGTGCCAGCGAACCCGTCATTCGAGCACCCCGGGAACATCTGGGCGATGACCGTTACCGAACCGTTGACCCCCACAGTGGCGCTCGTGCTCTCCCTGGTGGGGTGCCGGACGCAGACGGTAGTGACCGTGGAAGAACGTGCCGCGGTGGAGCCGGTGGCTGGCGAGTCCCGCTACCCACCGACGCCCGTCGCGGGGGCCGGCGTCGGGATGGTGGTGACGGCCGGGCCGTGATTGAGAGCGCTGTTGAGTCCGGCAGTCTGCTCCGAGAGGGCCTTCATCTCGGCGAGGTCCCTGTTGTACTCGGCTGTTTTCGTCAGGATATCGGCATAACGAGCGTCGAGGGAGATGCGTCGTGTCTCCAGGGCGCCCTGGGCCACGTCGACCTGACGCTTCGTCGTGAAGTCGGTGCGGGAATTGAACCGACGGATGTCTGTGTTCAGCTGGGCATAGCCGCTCGTGTACGAGGCGTACTCGTCGTTGATCGCTGCCTGAAGGGCATCCATCGATGTCGACAGGTCGGCGGAGCGCTTTTCGAGGTCGGTGAAGACGGCATTGGTCTTCCCCTGCAGCTGCACAAGGGCCTGGCGGTTACCGAGCCATTTCGCATAGTGAGCCTCGAGCTCGGGCGAGATCGATGCGATCTCGGTGCCAATAATCGAGTGCAGTTCGTTATCGCGTTGGCCCGGTTCGTTTTTCGCGTAGTAGTCGAGGCGCGCCTGGAACGCGGGGTCTCCTCCGAGTTTCGCCGCCTCGCGCTCGAGCAGGGGAACGAGCTGTTGCTGTTCGGAAACGGAGAAGCGATCCCAGGCGGCATGCAGCATCTCGTGTGCGGCGACGACATCAGTCAGGCCGGCAAGTCGGGGTTCGGTTACCGCAAAGAGGTGGATCGACCGGTTCCGTGGCAGGTAACAGCCGAGGATCCCACTACCCTCCTGGTTGCTCGCGCAACTCGACGCGAAAATGATTGACGATTCGATCACCGGTTTGCTTGCCAAAAAGATGAAACGGCCTTCTTCGGTCAACTGGGACGACCCGATGAGGGACGACACCGACTCGGAGGGTCGAAAAGTCCAGACTGTGTACTGGTCGACGAGGCGTTGGAAGCCGAGGAAGGCGAGCACTCCTGCGGCGACGAGCACCAGCGCGAGCACAGTGGGAAGCACCCGGGCGAGTCGTGAGCGGCGGCGAGGGACCGACGGCAGGACGTAGGCGTCCCGCTCAAACAGCGTCATGATCCCCCGATCGCCCGCTTGGCACGACGCCCCGCTTTAGCGAAATAGTATCAGCGCTTTTCGCCGAGGTCAGCGTCCGGTCACGGGGGACGGGAGCTTCTAGTGTCCGGTGAGGGGCGCCATCAGCCGGGCGGCGACAGATGCGCAACCGGTCAGTCGCTCTTCGGCATCCGCGATCGTCATCGCCGTTGTGCCGAGGTTCGCCCCGATGAATCGCAGCGGCTCTGGCTCCCACAGCGGCGAACGGTGGTTCACCCACGGCAGCCGCGAGTTCGCGGTATCCCGCCGCAGGATGAGGTCGGTGAGGGTACGCCCGGCGAGATTGGTGGTGCTCAGTCCGTCACCGACATATCCGCCCGCCGTTGCGATACCGGTGGCTGCGTCGAAGGCCGTGCTCGCGTGCCAGTCGCGCGGCACCCCGAGTGGACCACCCCAGCGATGCGTGATCGCCACGTCGTGGGCGGCGGGGAAGATGCTTGCGAGCGTGCGCGCCAAGTGGTCGAACACCCCCGGTACGCGATCGTATTCTGGGCGGATGCTGCTGCCCCAGTGATATCTGGCGCCCCGGCCTCCGAAGGCGAAGCGATTGTCTGCCGTTCGCTGGCCATAGACGAGCAGGTGCCGAAAGTCAGCAAAGGTCTGCCCGTGCTCGATTCCGATCTCATCCCAGGTCGCGTCACTGAGCGGCTCGGTCGCGATCATGAGCGAGTAGAGCGGTAACACGCGGCGGTGGGTCTGCGGCAGGGACGCTCCATAGCCTTCGAGAGCGATCACAATCGTCTCGGCGCGTACCGCAGCGTGCTCGGTGAGAACCTCGCGCGCGCGCCATGAGAGCACCTCGGTCTCTTCGTAAATCGTCACCCCGAGTTGCTCCACCACGCGGGCGAGTCCGCGCACGAGCTTCGCCGGGTGTAGCCGGGCGCAGGCCGGATCGAAGGTGGAGCCCAGCGCTCCGGCTGCACCCCGAGGGCTGTGGGCGGCATCCCTCAGGGCAAGATCGTCCACGCCCCAGCGCCCTGCTTCGGTGACTTCCGCCGGGCCGCGTGCGAGGCTCACCGTGCCACCCCGCACGAAATCGCAGTCGATTCCTTCTGCCGCAGTGACACGACCTACCTCCTGGACGGTTTCGATCATCGCCTCGCGCATCGCCACAGCGGCATCCCGGCCGTGACGACGGGCGAGTGCGGCCGTCGATGCGGGAAACAGGGCGGAGCACCATCCTCCATTGCGTCCGGAGGCTCCGAATCCCGCGATGTGTTTCTCGAGAACTGCGATACGCAGGCTTGGCTGCGCCGAAGCGAGGTAATAGGCCGTCCAGAGACCGGTGAGTCCGCCTCCGACGATGGCGACATCCACCTCGATGGGCCCGGCCAGCGATGGACGGGGGAGGAGATCATCCGCCCCCGCATCGCCGGTGCCGGCCGCCGGGAGGGAGTCGAACCAGTAGCTCAGTGCACGATAGTCGGACGTCATTCCTCTTCCTGTCTCTCATTCACCGGCGCACCGCCTGGCCCCAGCCCGGTGCTGCTGGCCCGGGGTGCTGCTGGCCCGGGTGCTGTTGACCGGGGGTGCTGCTGACCCGGGGTGCTGCTGACCCGGGGTGCTGCCGGCCCGGGGTGCTGCCGGCCCGGGTGCTGCTGACCCGAGGTGTCCGAAATGCAGGACCGGGTGTGACTGGTGGGGCAGAAGCTCACCGGAAGCGAACTCCTGCCCAGCTGGATCCTGCATTTCGAACAGCACGCTGGATGACGCGGCTGGATGACGCGAACTGGATGATGCGGCCGGATGATGCGGCCGGATGACGCGACCGGATGAGGCGAGCTGGATGACGCAACCAGCCCCAGCAGCCCAGCCCCAGCAGCCCAGCCACAGCGGACCAGCCACAGCGGACCAGCCACAGCGGACCAG
>ENA-OFDM01000657-OFDM01000657.1-metagenomes-genome-assembly--contig:-NODE-657-length-13721-cov-3.070101_pt1 | contig 13721 bp, 22 predicted proteins | sample MGYA00153385_OFDM01 | MGnify analysis MGYA00153385
CCACAGTCTCGAGTTCACTCCATTCAATCGGGCACGACACCGGGGCGTGGGCGAGCGCTCGCGGGCTGTAGGCGCCAGCCATCGTGCGATCTCGGTTGGCCTGGTTGAAGTCGACGAAGATGCGCTCGCCGCGCTCTTCCTTCCACCAGGCTGTCGTGACCTCCTTCGGCATCCGTCTCTCGAGTTCACGAGCCGCCGCGATCACCGCATGCCGCACGTCGAGAAACTCGCGCGTTGGCTCGATCGGTGCAAACACATGCACGCCGCGATTGCCGGAGGTCTTGACGAAGGCCTCGAGGCCGACTTCGGCGAGCACAGCACGCAGCTCGATCGCCGCAGGAATGACGTCATCGAAGTCGGTGCCCGGCTGTGGATCGAGGTCGATGCGCAACTGATCAGGATTGTCGGTGTTCTCCGCCCGGGACGGCCACGGATGAAAGACGATCGTATTCATCTGCACAGCCCAGACGGCTGCGGCCGGTTCGTCGATCACGAGCTGCGGATGCGATCGGCCACTCGGATAGACCACCGGCACCGCGCGCACGAAGTCCGGCGCTCCCTTAGGTGGGTTCTTCGAAAAGAACTGCTCCCCGTCGATACCCTCAGCGAAACGCTGGAGAGAAATCGGCCGGTCACCGTTCGCCCCCACGAAGGCGACACCGACCTCCACCATGTAGCGGGCGAGGTCAAGTTTCGTGATGCCCGAGTCAGGCCAGAGCACCCGCGTCGGGCTCGAGACACGCATCTGCCGCACCCCGTGGGGTCCGGGCACGGACAGGATTACCGCCTCGCTAGCCATAGTTCCACGGTACTCGCCGGAGTCATCCTGCGCTGTGCCATCCGCGCGAGTTAACGCCCGATGGCCCCTCCGAAAGGCGGGGCCATCAGGCGGTCTGAAGCTACTTCTTGGCGTCTGCTTCCGCAGCAGGCGCTTCCGCAGCAGCGGGCGCCTCGGCGATGACCTCGGCGGTCTCCGCGTTGACGGCCTCTTCCTGCGCGTCCGACTCGACGACTTCGGACTCGACGACCTCGGACTCGGCCGACTTATCCTCGACCGGTGCCTCGGCGACGGGCTCCTCGGCCTTTGCGGACTTCTTGGCCGACTTCGGCTTCGGCGTCACCGGCTCGAGTACGAGCTCGATCTGCACCATCGAGGCGTTGTCGCCCTTGCGGAACCCGAGCTTCGTGATGCGGGTGTAGCCTCCCTCACGAAACTCGACCAGCGGTGCGATCTCCGTGAACAGCTCGTGCACGACGGTCTTGTCGCCGATAGTCGCGAGCACGCGACGACGTGCGTGGAGGTCGCCACGCTTGGCGAACGTAATGAGCCTCTCGACGAGGGGGCGCATGCGCTTGGCCTTCGTCTCGGTCGTCTTGATGCTCTTGTGGGTGAACAGGGCAGCCGCGAGGTTCGCAAGCATGAGGCGCTCGTGCGCCGGTCCACCGCCGAGGCGGGGTCCCTTAGTTGGTGCAGCCATTAGTCATTTCTCCAGGTGTGAAAAGTTGGTACCGAGGGCCTAGTTGGCTTCTTCGACGTCGTCGTACCCGCTGTAGAAGTGCGCGCCGTCGAAGCCGGGCACGGTGTCCTTGAGGTTCAGTCCGAGCTCCACGAGCTTGTCCTTGACCTCATCAACAGACTTCTGTCCGAAGTTACGGATGTTCATGAGCTGCGTCTCCGAGAGGGCAACCAGTTCGCTGACGGTGTTGATTCCTTCACGCTTGAGGCAGTTGTAGCTGCGCACAGACAGGTCGAGATCCTCGATCGGCATGCTCAGTTCGCTCGAGAGCACGGCATCGACTGGCGCCGGGCCGATTTCGATGCCCTCCGCTGCCGAGTTGAGTTCGCGGGCGAGGCCGAACAGCTCGGTCAGTGTGCGACCGGCCGAAGCGATCGCGTCGCGAGGCGTGATGGCGTTCTTGGTCTCGACATCGACCACGAGGCGATCGAAGTCGGTACGCTCACCGGCACGAGTCGCCTCGACGCGGTAGGTGACCTTGAGCACGGGCGAGTAGATCGAGTCGATCGGAATCTGGCCAGCTTCGCTGAACTCGCTGCGGTTCTGCGTCGCGGAGACATATCCACGGCCACGCTCGATGGTCAGCTCGAGTTCAAACTTCGCCTTGTCATTGAGCGTCGCGATGACGAGCTCAGGATTGTGAATCTCGACACCGGCCGGCGCCGAGATGTCCGCGGCCGTAACCTGGCCGACGCCCTGCTTACGCAGATAAGCGGTGATCGGCTCGTCGTGCTCACTCGAAACCACGAGGCCCTTGATGTTCAGGATGATCTCGGTGACGTCTTCTTTCACGCCCGCGATCGTCGAGAACTCGTGAAGCACACCGTCGATGCGGATGCTCGTGACGGCGGCTCCCGGAATCGAGGAGAGCAGCGTGCGGCGAAGCGAGTTGCCAAGGGTGTACCCGAAACCGGGTTCGAGCGGCTCGATGATGAACCGCGAACGGAACTCGGAGATGTTCTCTTCGGTAAGAGTTGGACGCTGTGCAATAAGCACTGGTGATTCCTTTCGGCGAAGTGTCCACTATTTGACACTTGTGCGTTCGGCGGGGTGGCTGACCCGTCGGTCTATTGAGTTGTATTCGAAAATCGTGTTCTGGTGGCCCCTATTGCCGAGCTGGCCGTCTGCGACCGTCCCGAGACCCCGGTAATCGAGCCTGTCGAGATCCGTCGTGGGACGGTCTCGACGGACTCGATCGCCGATGAAACAGTGGTTAGACGCGACGACGCTTTGGCGGGCGGCATCCGTTGTGCGCCTGCGGGGTGACGTCGTTGATCGAACCGACCTCGAGACCGGCAGCCTGAAGGGAACGGATAGCGGTCTCGCGGCCGGAGCCCGGTCCCTTGACGAAGACATCGACCTTCTTGACACCGTGCTCTTGCGCCTGGCGTGCGGCGGACTCGGCCGAGAGCTGGGCGGCGAACGGCGTCGACTTACGCGAGCCTTTGAAGCCGACCGTGCCGGACGAAGCCCAACTCAGCACTGCCCCGGTCGGGTCGGTGATGGTGACGATGGTGTTGTTGAAGGTTGATTTGATGTGGGCCTGACCCACAGCGATGTTCTTCTTCTCTTTACGACGCGGCTTACGAGCGGCCGATTTTGGTGCTGCCATTGTGTTCTCCTAAAACCTATATGGCGATGCGAGGGGACTCGCTATCGGGCCTTCTTCTTGCCGGCGACGGTGCGCTTCGGGCCCTTGCGGGTGCGAGCGTTGGTCTTGGTGCGCTGTCCGTGGACCGGGAGCCCACGGCGGTGACGGATGCCCTGGTAGCTTCCGATCTCGACCTTTCGGCGGATGTCGGCGGCCACCTCGCGGCGAAGATCACCCTCCACCTTGAAGTTCCCTTCGACGTAGTCGCGGAGCGCGATGAGCTGGTCATCGGTCAGATCCTTCACACGGATCTCGCCGCTGATTTCGGTATCGGCGAGGGTCTTGAGTGCCCTCGTGCGGCCAACACCGTAGATGTAGGTCAATGCGACTTCGACGCGCTTATCGCGCGGGATGTCGACTCCTGCTAGACGAGCCATTGTGGCTTCTCCTGGTTGTGAGTGGAGGTCTGTAGCAGCACCGGTGCAGTGGCCTCCGACCACTGGTGTCCCCGTCCCCGTTCGAAGTGAACGGGTTCGGATCTGGTGTTGCTATGTGGAACGGGTGAAACTCTTAGCCCTGACGCTGCTTGTGGCGCGGGTTGTTCTTGCAGATGACCATGACGTTGCCGTTGCGGCGGATGACGCGGCAGTGCTCACACATGGGCTTGACGCTGGGGGCGACCTTCATTTTTTTCTTCTCTCGCTGTCTTCGTACTAATTCGTTGATCGAACACGTGTTGATCGAACATGTCGAGTGCACGAATCAGCCGTTACTTTCCAGCTGTCGCGCGCCGGGTTGGCGCTACTTGTAGCGGTAGACGATCCGGCCGCGGGTCAGGTCGTATGGGCTCAGCTCTACAATCACGCGGTCCTCAGGGAGGATACGGATGTAGTGCTGGCGCATCTTCCCCGAAATATGGGCGAGTACTCTGTGGCCGTTAGTCAGCTCAACGCGGAACATTGCGTTGGGCAGAGCTTCGACTACTGCACCCTCGATTTCGATGACACCGTCTTTTTTGGCCATAGCCTCTTCGTCGCTAAAAGTATTGATTGCTGGTCGTGCGGTTGGATTGTGGTGATCTGGGCGCAGTTAAACCGCCAGCAGACACCAAGGGACAAGCTTATGCCAATCCCGGGCGTTTTGCCAACTTGTGTTTATACTGCGCCGCCATTTGGCGCGAACCAAGTCGGTTACGCAATTGAGACAGGCACAACACCGAGGTGCTCAAGGCCGGCGGCGCCGCCGTCCTCCGCCGTCAACACCCAGATTCCCCCAGCATGCACCGCTACCGAATGCTCCCAGTGTGCGGCCATCGCGCCGTCGAGAGTGGCGACCGTCCACTCATCCTCCCGCGTGAACGTGTCGATACCACCGAGCGTCACCATTGGCTCGATCGCCACAACCAGCCCGGGCCGCACCCGCGGGCCGCGATCGCGCACCCGGTAGTTGAACACGGGTGGCTCCTCGTGCATGGAGCGGCCGATGCCGTGCCCAACGTAGTCCTCGAGAATGCCGTACTGGCCCTGCGATTCGATGTAGTCCCCGATCACTCCTCCGATGTGGTTGAGGTGAGTGGCGGTGGCAAGAGCGGCGATGCCGCGCCAGAGAGACTGCTCCGTGACATCCGAGAGCTCCTGCCGTTCGGCGACCAGGGCGGGACGAGTGGGATCAGGCACGACCACCGTGATCGCCGCATCCCCGTTCCAGCCGCCGATTTCGGCGCCACTGTCGATCGACACGATGTCGCCGGGTTCGAGCTTTCGCGTGCCGGGGATCCCGTGCACCACGTCGTCGTTCACCGAGGTGCAGATCGTATGCCGGTAGCCCGGCTCCTTCATGAAGTTCGGTACTCCGCCGAGTGCACGAATCGCCGTCTCGGCAATCGCATCGAGCTCGAGCGTGGTGACACCCGCGTGGATCCCCGATCTCACGGCGGCGAGGGAAGCCGCTGTCGCCAGGCCGGGCGCGATCATGAGCCGCAACTCCGCCGGCGACTTGTAGATGTTCCTGCGGAAACTCACTGCGCTGCTGGCACGATTCCGCGAGAACTCAGCGCCTCGGAGATCCGGGAACTCACGTCGTCGATCTCGCCGAGGCCATCGACCTCGATGAGTAAGTCGCGATCCCTGTAAACGGCGATCAGCGGTGTGGTCTCGCGGGAGTACACCTGCTGGCGGTGCCGGATCGCTTCTTCGGTGTCGTCCGTTCGCCCCTGCGCGATGGCGCGCTTACGCAGCCGGGCGACCACTTCCTCCTGGTCCGCGACGAGTTGAATCACGGCGTCGAGCGATCGACTCTTGGCCTCGAGTAGGCCGTCGAGGTATGACACCTGCTCGAGAGTGCGCGGGTACCCGTCCAGGAGAAAGCCGTCGACGGCATCCTGTTCTTCAAGCCGGCTCTTCACGAGCGCGTTGGTCAGCGAGTCGGGCACATAGTCGCCCGCATCAACGATCGCCTTCACTTCGACACCGAGCGGGGTCTCATCCTTGATGTTCTTACGGAAGATGTCCCCGGTCGCGATCGCTGGGATCGAAAACGTGGCGAGTAGTCGAGAAGACTGCGTGCCTTTGCCGGCCCCGGGCGGGCCGACGATCAGCAGCCGAGTCAACGGAGCAGGCCCTCGTAGTGGCGTTGCTGCAGTTGCGAATCGATCTGCTTCACGGTCTCAAGGCCGACACCGACGATGATGAGGATACTTGCACCGCCGAAGGGGAAATTCTGGTTGGCACCGAACAAGCCGAGGGCGATAAGGGGTACGAGAGCGATCAGCCCCAGGTAGATCGATCCCGGAAGAGTCACGCGCGTCAACACATAGTCGAGGTACTCGGCCGTCGGCCGACCGGCTCGAATACCCGGGATGAAACCGCCGTACTTCTTCATGTTGTCAGCGACCTCCTCCGGGTTGAAGGTGATCGCGACGTAGAAGTAGGTGAAGCCGACGATGAGGAGGAAGTACAACACCATGTAGAGCGGATTGTCCCCCGTGCGCAGATTGTCGGTGATCCAGGTGACCCAGGGGGCCGGCGCTTTGCCCCGCGCAGGCTGATTGAACTGGGCGATAAGCGCCGGCAGATAGAGCAGGGATGACGCAAAGATGACGGGCACGACGCCGGCCATGTTCACCTTGATCGGGATGTAGGTGTTGTTGCCGCCGTAGGTACGCCGACCGACCATCCGCTTTGCGTACTGAACCGGGATGCGTCGCTGCGACTGCTCCACGTAAACCACGAGCCCCATGATCACGATTCCCATCAGGATGACGAGCAGAAAGGTCTCGAAGCCCTTGGATTGGTTGATCGCCCAGAGAGAGCCGGGGAAGCGTGCGGCGATTGAGGTGAAGATGAGGATCGACATGCCGTTGCCGATGCCGCGCTCGGTGATGAGCTCACCCATCCACATGATGAGGCCGGTGCCGGCGGTCATCGTGATCACCATCAGGAGGATTGCGTACCAGGCCGAGTTCGTGATGAGCGCCGAACACTCAGGCGTGCCCGTCGATGTCGGGAAGAGCGCGCCGCTGCGCGCGACAGTGATGAGAGTTGTGGACTGCAGGACACCGAGTGCGATAGTGAGATAGCGAGTGTACTGGGTGAGGCGGGCCTGGCCGGACTGACCCTCTTTGTAAAGGGTGTCGAAGTGTGGGATGACCACGCGAAGAAGCTGCACGATGATCGACGCGGTGATATAGGGCATGATGCCGAGCGCGAAGATCGACAGCTGGAGAAGCGCGCCACCGCTGAAGAGGTTGACCAGCTCATAGAGCCCGGACGTGCCGGAGTTCGCGGCAAGACAGGTCTGCACGTTACCGAAATTGACAAACGGCGCTGGGATGAATGACCCCAGGCGGAACAGCGCAATCAGTGCGAGCGTGAATCCGATCTTCTTTCGAAGATCGGGGGTGCGGAAGATCCGCGCAACGGCTCTGAACAACGAGGCCTCCTGGTGAGAACGGTCGGGCGAAGCAGGTGGCCCTTTCGGGCCACCTGAGCGACTCTGCAAAGCCGTTCGGGCAAATTACACCCGGGCAAGCCTTACGCTACTGCGTTTACGGAACCGCCCGCTGCCACGATCTTCTGCTCGGCGGAGCCAGAGACCTTGTCAACTGCAACATTTAGCTTAACCGCAATGTCGCCAGCGCCGAGAACCTTGACCTTCTCGTTCTTGCGCACGGCACCTTTCGCGACGAGGTCACCGATCGTGACGTCTCCACCAGCCGGATAGAGTTCGACCAGCTTCTCGAGGTTGACAACCTGGTACTCGACGCGGAACGGATTCTTGAACCCGCGCAGCTTCGGAGTACGCATGATGCTGTTCAGGTTTCCGCCCTCGAGCCCGACGCGCACCTGGTACCTGGCCTTCGTGCCCTTGGTGCCACGGCCCGCGGTCTTACCCTTGGAGCCTTCACCGCGTCCGACGCGGGTGCGGTCTTTCTTTGCCCCGGGAGCCGGCCGGAGATGATGCATTTTCAACACCTGCGGGCGCGCATCGGCCACAGGCTCTGACGCCTTCTTTGCCGCAGCAGCGGGTGCCTTTGCCACAGGAGCCTTCGCGACGCTGGCCTTTTTGGGGGCTGCGGCGGGGGCCTTGTCGGCCTTCGTTTCTTCAGCCATTAGTCAATCTCCTCGACCTTGACCAGGTGAGCGACGGTGCGAACGTAGCCGCGGTTCTGCGAGTTGTCCTCGCGAACAACGACGTCGCCGATGCGGTGGAGCCCGAGGCTCCGCAACGTGTCGCGCTGGTTTTGCTTCTCACTAATTTTGGACTTGATCTGGGTCACCTTCAGGCGAGCAGCCATCAGACACCTGCCTTTGCGTCAGCCTGGGCACGCAGAAGGCGCGCGGGCGCGACATCCTCGAGCGGGAGGCCACGACGTGCGGCCACCGCACTCGGATCCTCGAGCTGCTTGAGAGCAGCGACGGTGGCGTGCACGATGTTGATCGTGTTGGACGAACCGAGCGACTTGCTCAACACATCATGGATGCCCGCGCACTCCAGTACGGCACGCACCGGTCCACCAGCGATAACTCCGGTTCCGGCGGATGCTGGACGAAGAAGCACTACGCCGGCAGCGGCTTCACCCTGCACAGGGTGGGGAATGGTGACGCCGACGCGGGGAACGCGGAAGAAATTCTTCTTCGCTTCCTCGACGCCCTTGGAAATCGCGGTCGGCACCTCGCGGGCCTTGCCGTAACCGACACCGACCAGTCCGTTGCCGTCGCCGACGACGACGAGAGCGGTGAAGCTGAAGCGACGCCCGCCCTTGACGACCTTGGAGACGCGGTTGATGGTGACGACGCGCTCGAGGAACTGGCTCTTCTCAGAATCACGGCTCCCGCGCTGCTGGTTTGGGTTGCGCTCGCGTCCACCGCGACGGGCCTCACGAGGCTCATTGGCGGCAGGCTCGGTTGCGGCCGCAGTCTCCACGACCGTGACGGTCGGTTCGGCTTCGGTTGCCACAGGTGTCTCCTTGCTGGTGTTAGTTTCGGCGCCTTTAGACGCGCTTTCTGGCACAGTGCTCACAGGTCGAGTCCCCCTTCGCGGGCGCCTTCGGCGATGGCAGCGACGCGTCCCGCGTACTTGCTTCCACCGCGGTCGAATACGACGGCTTCGATGCCGGCAGCCTTCGCGCGCTCGGCGACAAGTTCGCCGACTTTGCGGGCCTTAGCGGTCTTGTCGCCGTCGAAGACGCGCATGTCTGCTTCCAGAGTCGATGCCGACGCGAGGGTAAAGCCCTTGCTGTCATCGACGACCTGCACGAAGACGTGGCGGGCCGAACGAGTGACCACGAGACGCGGTCGCGCTTCGGTACCGACGATCTTCTTGCGAAGACGTGCGTGCCTGCGGCCCTTTGCGGCCGACTTGCTCTTTCCTCTAATTCCGAGAGCCATGATCACTTACCACTCTTTCCGGCCTTGCGGCGGACTACCTCGCCCGCGTAGCGAACGCCCTTGCCCTTATAGGGCTCCGGCTTGCGCAACTTACGAATGTTGGCGGCAACTTCTCCGACGGCCTGCTTGTCGATGCCGTGCACCGTCAGCTTGTTGTTGCCTTCGACGGCAAAGGAGATGCCCACCGGGGGCTCGACCGTGATCGAGTGCGAGAAGCCGAGGGCGAACTCCAGGGAGCTGCCCTTGGCCTGCACACGGTAACCGGTACCGACGATCTCGAGGCCCTTGGAGTAGCCGGTCGTGACGCCGATGATCTGGTTGGCGATCAGGGTACGGGTGAGGCCGTGGAGCGAACGTGATTCGCGCTCGTCGTCCGGTCGGGTGACCAAGAGCTGGCCATCCTCGATCTTGACCTCAATTGGGCTGGCGACGGTGAGCGCAAGCTCACCCTTCGGGCCCTTGACAGTGACGGCAGAGCCGGTCACCGTGACATCGACCCCGGTCGGGATCTCAATGGGAAGGCGTCCAATACGTGACATGGGTTATCAGTACACGTAGGCGAGGACTTCCCCACCTACGCCCTTCTTTGAGGCCTGGCGATCCGTAAGGAGCCCAGAGGAGGTCGAGAGGATGGCGACGCCAAGGCCACCGAGAACGCGAGGAATCTCGGTCGACTTCGCGTAAACGCGGAGGCCTGGCTTCGAAACGCGTTTGATTCCCGCGATCGATCGTTCACGGTTGGGGCCGTACTTGAGCTCGAGCGTAAGGGTCTGGCCCACGCGTGCGTCTTCGACCTTCCATCCACCGATGTAGCCCTCGGTCTTGAGGATCTCGGCAATGTGGGACTTGAGCTTGCTGTTCGGCATTGACACGGTCTCGTGATAGGCCGAATTCGCGTTGCGCAGTCTGGTCAGCAAGTCTGCGACCGGATCTGTCATTGTCATGATGGTGGTGCCTTCCTCACCCGGTTTCGCCAGCTCTTACGGAACTTGCGACCTGGATGATCGGTACTGCGTCAGTGTTACTGGGGGGTGTTCTCTGCGTTGCGGAACGGAAAGCCGAGTGCTTTCAGCAGCGCGCGGCCCTCGTCGTCGTTCTTCGCGGTGGTTACGACGGTGATGTCGAAACCGCGCACGCGATCGATACGGTCCTGGTCGATCTCGTGGAACATCGACTGCTCCGTGAGGCCGAAAGTGTAGTTGCCGTTGCCGTCGAACTGCTTGTCTGACAGGCCACGAAAATCGCGGATGCGCGGAAGAGCCAGCGAGAGCAGCCGGTCGAGGAACTCCCAGGCCCGGTCACCGCGGAGCGTGACATGAGCGCCGATCGGCTGGCCCTCGCGGAGCTTGAACTGCGCGATGGACTTGCGAGCAGCAGTGACCTGTGGCTTTTGGCCGGTGATCGCGGTGAGGTCCTTGACGGCCCCATCGATGATCTTGCCGTCACGGGCGGCCTCGCCGACACCGGTGTTGACCACGATCTTCACGAGACCGGGCACCTGGTGCACGTTCGTGAAGCCGAAGTCCTTCGCCAGCTGGGCAGAGATCTCGGTGCGGTACTTCTGCTTCAGGCGCGGCTGCATTTTGACAGTCGGCACGGCAGTTGCGGTGTCAGTCATTAGTCGGCGTCCTTCTCAGTTGCCTTGGTGGTCTTGGGAGCGGCCTTCGCCTTGGGAGCGGCCTTCGCTTTGGGAGCGGCCTTCGCCTCGGGAACCGCGTCGGGCACGACAGCATCCTCAGACTCGACGGACGTGTCGGCCTTCGTGCTGTCGCTCTTCTTTGCTGCGGACTTCTTCACAGGAATTCGACGTGAGTCTTTGAAGAAGCGAGTGCGAGTGGTCTTGCCCGAGGCGTTCGTCTCCACCGTGAAGCCGACGCGAGCCGGCTGCTTTGTGTCGGGATTGACCAGCTGAACATTGGAGACATGGATCGGCGCTTCACGCGTCTCGATACCACCGGTCTTGGTTCCCCGGTCGCTCTGTCCGACGCGAACGTGCTTGGTGATGTAATTGAGTCCTTCAACGACGACGCGGTTTCGCTCGACGAAAACCTCGATCACACGACCCTGCTTGCCACGGTCGCCACCGCGAGCCTGGCTGCGGCCGCTGATGAGCTGGACGAGGTCGCCCTTTTTGATGTTCGCCATGGTTACAAGACCTCCGGTGCCAACGAGATGATCTTCATGAACTTCTTGTCGCGGAGTTCGCGACCGACCGGTCCGAAGATGCGAGTGCCACGAGGGTCGCCGTCAGCCTTGAGGATGACAGCCGCGTTCTCGTCGAACTTGATGTACGACCCATCGGGACGACGGGTCTCTTTCTTGGTGCGCACGATGACCGCCCTGACGACGTCCCCCTTCTTGACGTTGCCGCCGGGGATCGCATCCTTGACCGTGGCGACGATGACGTCGCCGAGGCCGGCGTAGCGACGGCCGGAGCCACCGAGTACGCGAATCGTGAGCAGCTCCTTGGCGCCGGTGTTATCGGCGACCTTGAGCCTGGATTCCTGCTGAAGCATTTAAGTGTCCTTATCCGAAGTAGGCGTGAGGCCTACTTGGCCTTCTCGAGGATCTCGACCAGGCGCCAGTGCTTGGTGGCACTGAGCGGGCGGGTCTCGCTGATGAGGACGAGGTCGCCGATTCCAGCCGCATTGGCCTCGTCGTGCGCCTTGACCTTGGAGGTACGGCGAATGACCTTGCCATAGAGGGGGTGCTTTACGCGGTCCTCGACCTCGACGACAATGGTTTTCTCCATCTTGTCGCTCAAGACATAGCCACGACGGGTCTTGCGGTGACCACGTTCAGCAGCCGTCTCTTGCGCCTCGGTGCTCTTGGTCTCGGTAGCCATTACTTCTTCCCCTCAGCTGACTCGACGGCCGCGTCAACAGCGGCCGACTCGGCGGCCGCCGGAGCGGCATCCTCGGACTTCTTGGTCTTTTTCCCGGCAGCCTTCGGGGCCACCTCGACCGCAACGGGAGTCGCACGGATGCCCAGCTCGCGCTCACGGATGACCGTGTAGATGCGGGCAATGTCGCGCTTGACAGCGCGGAGGCGACCGTGGCTATCCAACTGGCCGGTGGCCGACTGGAAGCGCAGGTTGAACAGCTCTTCCTTGGCCTTTTTGAGTTCGTCGACGAGTCTCTCGTCTTCAAATGTGTCGAGCTCGACTGGGGCGAGCTCTTTTGAACCGATCGCCATTATGCGTCGCCCTCCTCGCGCTTGATGATGCGTGCCTTGAGTGGCAGTTTGTGGATAGCGCGGGTGAGCGCCTCGCGTGCGACCGTCTCGTCGACGCCACCGAGTTCGAAAAGAACACGACCGGGCTTGACGTTGGCGATCCACCACTCGGGTGAACCCTTGCCGGAACCCATGCGGGTTTCCGCTGGCTTCTTGGTGAGCGGGCGGTCGGGGTAGATGTTGATCCACACCTTCCCACCACGCTTGATATGACGGGTCATCGCGATTCGCGCGGCTTCGATCTGGCGGTTCGTTACATAGGCCGGAGTGATGGCCTGGATGCCGTACTCGCCGAACGTTACCGTCGTGCCACCGGTCGCCTGGCCGCTACGGCCGGGGTGGTGCTGCTTGCGATGTTTAACCCTGCGGGGAATCAACATGTCTCTAGGCCTCCACTGCTACAGCTGCCGGAGCAGCATCTGCCTTCGGAGCGGCCGCGGCTGCCGGGGCAGCTCCACGACGCGGTCCACTGTCGCGGCGGTCATCACGTCGGTCGTCCCGGCGCTCGGGCCGCGTGGACTTGGCGTTTGCCTGCTCGCGAGCGAGCTCCTTGTTGGTGATGTCGCCCTTGTAGATCCAGACCTTCACGCCGATGCGGCCGAAGGTGGTCTTCGCCTCGTAGAAGCCGTAGTCGATGTTCGCGCGCAGAGTGTGCAGCGGAACCCGGCCCTCGCGGTAGAACTCGGAGCGGCTCATTTCTGCACCACCGAGACGACCAGACACCTGGATTCGAACTCCCTTAACCGTCGGGGTGCGCTGGGCACCCTGCAGGCCCTTGCGCATTGCACGACGGAATGCAACGCGAGCGCTGAGCTGCTCCGCGATCCCCTGCGCAACGAGCTGGGCCTCGGCTTCGGGATTCTTGACCTCGAGGATGTTGAGTTGGATCTGCTTGCCCGAAAGCTCCTCGAGGTCCGTGCGAATACGCTCGGCCTCGGCGCCACGACGACCGATCACGATGCCCGGACGGGCGGTGTGGATGTCGACGCGAACGCGGTCGCGGGTGCGCTCGATTTCGATGCGGGCAACGCCAGCACGATCGAGCGACGTCTTCAGCAGGTTGCGGATCTTGATGTCTTCGGCGACGAAGTCGCTGTAGCGCTGTCCGACCTTCGTGCTGTCTGAGAACCAACGTGACACGTGGTCGGTGGTGATTCCCAGGCGGAACCCGTAGGGGTTTACTTTCTGTCCCATTATTTCTTCCCTGCCTTCGCAGTCGATGGACGCCGCGAAGTTACGGCAGCGCTCTCGTTCTCGTCCGGCGTGGCCAGGATGATCGTGATGTGGCTGGTGCGCTTCAAAATCTGGAAGGCGCGACCTTGCGCACGAGGCTGGAATCGCTTGAGGGTCGTTCCCTCGTCGACGTACGCCGACGAGACGAACAGGTCTTGCTCATCCAGATAGCTGTTGCTGGCATCCGCTTTGACCCGTGCGTTGGCGATAGCCGACTCGACGAGCTTGTAGACGGGGGTGCTTGCACCCTGTGGCGCA
>ENA-OFDM01000663-OFDM01000663.1-metagenomes-genome-assembly--contig:-NODE-663-length-13632-cov-2.632909_pt1 | contig 13632 bp, 12 predicted proteins | sample MGYA00153385_OFDM01 | MGnify analysis MGYA00153385
ATGGTGCTTCCCATCTACGAGGAGGACATGCCCGGCGTCTACTACAACACCGCCGTGGTGGTGGATGCCGACGGTACGATCCTCGGTAAATACCGCAAGCACCACATCCCGCACCTCGACAAGTTCTGGGAGAAGTTCTACTTTCGCCCCGGCAACCTCGGGTACCCCGTCTTCCAGACGGCGGTCGGACCGATCGGCGTGTACATCTGCTACGACCGCCACTTTCCCGAGGGATGGCGAGAGCTCGGCCTCAACGGCGCGCAGATCGTCTTCAACCCCAATGCCACCAAGCCGGGTCTCTCCAATCGACTGTGGGAGATCGAGCAGCCCGCGGCCGCCGGAGCGAACGGCTACTTCGTCGCCGCACCGAACCGGGTGGGCCGAGAAGACAACGAATACGGCGACCTCGCGGTCACCTTCTATGGCAACAGCCAGTTCGTCGACCCGCAGGGCAACATCATCGGTGGGTATGGCAGCGGCGACCACGAAGAGATAGTAATCCGCGATCTCGATATGGACATGATCCGGCAGGTGCGCGACAACTGGCAGTTCTACCGCGACCGTCGTCCCGAGTCGTACACCAGCATCCCGAAGCCGTAGGGACGCCGCCGTGAAGACTCTCATCACCAACGGCACGGTCGTCAACTCGACCGGCACCGCGCACGCCGACGTGCTCATTGACGGCGAGACCATTGCCGCCGTGCTCGCCCCCGGATCGCATCTGCTCGGCTTCGACGTGGCCGCCAATGTTGACACGGTCATCGACGCGACCGGGAAGTACGTAATCCCCGGCGGCATCGACGCTCACACCCACATGGAGATGCCATTCGGCGGCACTAACGCGTCCGACACCTTCGAGACCGGAACGCGGGCGGCGGCCTGGGGCGGCACGACATCCATCGTGGACTTCGTGGTGCAGTATGCGGGCGAGAACGTGATCGAGCAATACACCCTGTGGCAGGCCAAGGCCGCCGGGCAGTGTGCAATCGACTACGGGTTTCACCAGATCCTCAGCGATGTGCAGGACTCGTCGCTGGTCGCGATGGATGAGCTGCTGAAGGAGGGCGTGTCGAGCTTCAAGCTCTTTATGGCCTACAAGGGCGTGTTCCTCTCGGATGACGGACAGATCACCAAGGCGATGCAGAAGGCCGCATCCAACGGCTCGATGATCATGATGCATGCCGAGAATGGCAGCGTCATCGACCTGCTCGTTCAGCAGGCCATCGCCGCCGGGAACACCTCGCCATATTTCCATGGAACGACCCGTCCGTGGCAGGCGGAGGAGGAGGCCACCCACCGTGCCATCATGCTCGCGAATCTCACGGGGGCTCCGCTCTACGTTGTGCATGTGAGTGCCAAGCAGGCCGTGGCGCAGATCGCCACCGCTCGTGACACCGGACAGAACGTCTTCGGCGAGACCTGTCCGCAGTACCTGTACCTCTCGCTGGAGGAACAACTCGGCGCCACGAGCGATGAGTGGGGCAGTTTCGAGGGCGCCAAGTGGGTGTGTTCCACCCCGCTGCGGTCGCGGGAGGAGGGTCACCAACACCACATGTGGCAGTCGCTGCGCACCAACGACATCCAGATGGTCTCCACCGACCACTGTCCGTTCTGCATGAAGGGACAAAAAGACATGGGATTGACGGATTTTTCCCAGATCCCGAACGGCATCGGCTCGGTCGAACACCGAATGGACCTGCTCTACCAGGGCGTCGTCGACCGGCAGATCTCGCTTGAGCGCTGGGTCGAGGTAACCTCCACCACTCCGGCGCGCATGTTCGGCATGTACGGCAAAAAGGGCGTGATCCAGCCAGGAGCGGATGGGGACATCGTGATCTACGACCCGAACGGCCACACCTCAATCGGAATCGGCAAGGGCAGGTCTCACCACATGAACATGGACTACTCCGCCTGGGAGGGCTTCGAGATCGACGGCCACGTAGACACCGTGCTCTCCCGAGGCAAGGTGATTGTCGATGACCACCAATACCTCGGTGCGAAGGGTGACGGCAAGTACTTCGCGCGTGGCCTCTCGCAGTACCTGATCTGATGATCCTCGCCACAACCGGGGCAGGCCCGGAAACATCGAACGCACCCACTGTGAGGAACTGAACATGGAATTCGGAGCAGTACTCCAGACCAATCCGCCGGCCTCGCGCACGGTGTACCTCGCCAAACTCGCCGAGCAGCACGGATTCGACTACGCCTGGACCTTCGACTCCCACCTGCTCTGGCAGGAGCCGTATGTGATCTACAGCCAGATCCTGGCCGAGACGCACCGGATCAAGGTCGGCCCGATGGTCACCAACCCGGCCACGCGCGACTGGACCGTCACGGCATCCCTTTACGCCACCCTCAATGAGATGTACGGCAATCGCACCATCTGCGGCATCGGTCGTGGGGATTCCGCAGTCCGCGTGACAAACGGCGCTCCGACCACGCTCAAGACGCTTCGGGAGTCGATCCATGTGATCCGGGAGCTCGCGAACTCGCGCTCGGTCGAGTACAACGGCGCGCAGCTGCAGTTCCCCTGGAGCGTTGGGAGCGAACTCGAGGTCTGGGTCGCCGCCTACGGCCCGCTCGCCCTCAAACTGGCCGGTGAGGTCGGCGACGGCTTCATCCTGCAGATGGCGGACCTGGATGTCGCGGAGTGGATGATCGCCACCGTGCGCGAGGCCGCCGAAAAGGTCGGCCGAGACCCGCTGTCGATCAAGTTCTGCGTTGCCGCCCCCATGTACATCGCCAATTCGGACGAGCAGAGTGATTGGGAGCATATGCGGGACCAATGCCGTTGGTTTGGGGGGATGGTCGGAAATCACGTCGCCGATATCGTGGCGAAGTACGGCGAGGGCTCCGCGGTGCCGAAGGCGCTCACCGACTACATCGCGGGTCGCGAGGGCTACGACTACAACCAGCACGGTCGCGCCGGCAACGCGCACGCCGAGTTCGTACCCGACGAGATCGTCGACCGTTTCTGTGTGCTCGGCACTGCGGACCAGCACATCGAGAAGCTGAAGGCGCTCAAGGAGCTCGGCGTCGACCAGTTCGCGGGCTACCTGCAGCATGACAACAAGGAAGAAACACTTCGGGTGTATGGCGAGACGGTGATCCCGGCCATGCGCGACCAGATCACGGCCAAGGTATGACCCTTCGACACGCTCAGGGAGCGCGGGCTCAGGAAGCTCCGCGCGTTCGCGGCCTGCTGCTCGGCGCCCTCGGCGTCGTTCTGATCGGGGTGTTGTGGGAAGGCTATAAGGCGCTCGGTCCGGGGAACGGCGTCGTCGTCCGCGGGCTTACGATCCTGCCGCGCACCAGTGACCTCGCCATGCCGCATCTCGCGACCATGTTTTCCCGGCTGTTCGAGCCGGTAACCGCGACCCCTGGTTCGCCGGCACTGTGGAGCGCGGTGGTTCAGGCTGCCGGATTCAGCCTCGGCATCGCGGCGGTGGGGTGGCTGATCGGAGTGATCGTCGGATTGCTGCTCGCTATTCTCATGCAGCGTTTTCGCACCGCGGAATCGGCTCTCCTCCCGTGGGTCGTGCTCAGCCAAACGGTGCCGCTCATCGCGCTCGCCCCACTGATCGCCGGCATCGGTGCGCAGGTGCGCTTCGGCGAATCACGCTGGCAGGATTGGATGTCCGTCGCCGTGATTGCCTCCTACCTCGCCTTTTTTCCGGTGTCCGTTGGTGCTCTCCGCGGGCTCGAATCGCCCGATCGGGCACACGTGGAGCTCATGCGCACCTATGCCGTCGGGTGGTGGAAGACCCTCGTGACGCTTCGACTGCCCGCGAGCATCCCGTACCTGCTTCCCGCACTGCGGCTCGCCGCTGCCAACGCGGTGATCGGTACGGTGGTCGCCGAAGTCTCGATCGGCCTGCGCGGTGGGGTCGGGCGAATGATGATCGAATACGCCTCGGCGTCCAGTGGCGATCCCGGTAAGCCGTGGGCGCCCATCTTCGGCGCGGTGCTCATCGGGCTGATCTCTGCGGGCCTCGTGGCCGCCATCGGATTGGCGCTCAAGAAATATCGCCGGGGAGAGGTAGTGGCATGACCGACGCAGTCACCGTCAGCGGAGCATCAAAGATCTTCCCCCTTGCGCGCGGTCAGCAGGTGGTTGCCCTCGAGGCGATCGACCTCGCGGTGTCGCCGGGGGAGTTCGTCTCTCTCATCGGGCCGAGCGGATGCGGCAAATCCACACTGCTTCGCCTCATCGCCGACCTCGACCAGCCGACCGCCGGCAGCATTACCGTCTTCGGCAAGACCGCCCGGCAGGCGCGCATCGACCAGGACTACGGCATCGCCTTCCAGCAGGCCGGACTTCTTCCGTGGCGCACGGTCACGGGCAACATCGAATTGCCGCTCGAACTGCACGGGGTTGGCAAGACCGCCCGGCGGGCGCGTGCCATCGAATTGCTCTCCTTGGTCGGGCTCTCCGACTTCTCCGACCGTTTCCCCGACCAGCTCTCCGGTGGCATGCAGCAGCGCGTGGCGATCGCCCGTTCGCTGGCGGAGAGCCCGGAGCTCCTGCTCATGGACGAGCCATTCGGTGCTCTCGACGAGATGACCCGCGAGCGGATGCAGGACGAGCTCGTGCGCATCTGCGCAGAGACCGGAGCGGCGGTGGTGTTTGTGACGCACTCGATTCCCGAAGCGGTGTTCCTTTCCGACCGGGTGGTGGTGATGTCACCTCGCCCTGGTCGGATCCGCGAGATCGTGCCGGTGGGGCTCGGCAGTGCCGGGAATCGTGACGATGGGCTGCGTGAGGCCTCCGGATTTTTCGCGGTCGTGAGCGCGGTGCGGGAAGCCCTGCACGGATCACCGATTTCCGAGGTGCGGGGAGTGGAGACGCGATGAGATCGGTCGGAGCGGGCCGGGGGCGGATGATTCTTGCCCCCGTCGTCCTCGGGGTGGTTGCACTCGCACTGTGGCAACTGGCCGTGGTCGGCTTCGCAATCAAGCCGTATGTGCTGCCGAGCCCCCTCGCGATCGGGGACCAGTTCACCCGCGCCTTCAGCGCAATCTGGTCGGGCACGAGGGTCACCGGATTCAACGCGCTCGTCGGCCTGTTTCTCGGGGCGATCCTCGGCATCCTGTTCGCCATCTTCTCTGCGCTGGTGCGCTTGTTCGACGAGATCACTCTTCCGATCGTCACGGCGATAGCGGTCGTGCCGATCGTCGCGCTCGCGCCCGTGCTGTACACGATGTTCGGCGCGGGAGCCGAGACTGGGCGCCAGCTCATCGCCGCACTCGCCGTGTTCATCCCGGTCTATGTCAACACGCTGCGGGGCCTGCGTCAGGTACGACCAGTGCACCGGGACCTCATGCGGGCCTATGCCGCGAGCTCCTGGCAGGCGACGCGAACGGTGACCCTTCCGGGCGCAACTCCGTTTCTCTTCACCGGACTGCGGATCGCGTCATCCCTCGCCGTGATTTCTGCGCTCATCGCGGAATACTTCGGTGGGCCGGTCGACGGCCTCGGCAAGTCGATCATCTCCGCCGCCTCGTATAGCAATTACGCCCTCGCCTATGCCTTCGTTCTCGGCTCCATCGTGCTGGGACTCGCGTTCTACCTGCTCACCCTCGCCCTGGAGAAATTTGCAACGAGGCATTCTCCCGCCTGACGTCCGTCGGTCCTTACCGTCGGCACCACCACCGCCCCATGAGTGACACCCCAGGAGGAATAAACAATGAAACACAGCAGAAGACTTGTTCTCGGCGTCATCGGTATCGCGACGGCGAGCGCGCTTGCTCTTGGCGGCTGTAGTAGCAGCCCACAGCCCTCCGGTGGCAGCAAGGGCCTCACCCCCGTCACGCTTCAGCTGCAGTGGGTGGCGCAGGCTCAGTTCGCCGGCTACTACGCCGCCGTTGCACAGGGCTACTACAAAGATGAGGGCCTCGATGTGAAGATCAAGGAGGCCGGCGCCGACACCGTGCCCATCACTTCGGTGACCAAGGGCGAGGCCGACTACGCGATCTCCTGGGTACCGAAGGTGCTCGGTTCGATCGAGCAGGGTGTCAACGTCACCGACGTCGCACAGATCTTCGAGCGAAGCGGTACGACCCAGATCTCGTTCAAGAACAAGAACATCACGAAGCCGGCCGACCTCAAGGGCAAGAAGGTGGGCAGCTGGGGGTACGGCAATGAGTGGGAGCTCTTCGCCGGTATGCAGGATGCCGGTATCAACACCAGCTCCGGCATCAGCCTCGTGCAGCAGGCCTTCGACATGAAGGGCTTCCTCGCCGGTGACATCGACGCGGCCCAGGCGATGACCTACAACGAATACGCGCAGGTGCTCGAGACGGTCAATCCGACCACGGGCAAGCTCTACACCGTCGACGATCTCAACGTGATCAACTGGAATGACGACGGCAGTGCCATGCTCCAGGACGCGATCTGGGCGGATGCCGGCAAGCTCGCCGACGACACCAGCTATCAGTCCCAGACGGTCAAATTCATCAAGGCGTCGATCAAGGGCTGGATCTATGTGCGGGACAATCCCCAGAAATCGGCGGACATCGTGACGGCTGCGGGCTCAACCCTCGGCACCAGCCACCAGCTGTGGATGACCAACGAGGTCAACAAGCTGATCTGGCCGTCCAGCGACGGCGGCATTGGCACGATCGACACCAAGTCCTGGGCCACCACGGTGAAGATCGCGATGGGCACCAAGAACGACACCGGCTCAACGATCATCACGGCGACACCGCCCAAGACCGCCTACTCCAATACCTTCGTGAAGAAGGCGCTGGCCGAACTGAAGACGGAAGGTATTGACACGACCGGAAGCAGTTTCACTCCGCTCACCGTCACTCTCAAAGAGGGCGGCAAGTAGTATCTGATTGACCCGGTGTGGGGGCCGTGACACGGCCCCCACACCACCGACCGAAGGCACCACATGACCATCCTCGACCCTTCCCTTCTTGATGCAGCCGCGTTCGATCCGGCCGACGGCGCCGTCGCCTACGAGCTCGATCGCTCGCACGTCTTCCATTCCTGGTCGGCGCAGGGAGCGCTGAAGCCGTTCGTGATGGCCGGGGGACTCGCCTCCACCATCTGGGACTACACCGGCAACCGCTATCTCGACTTCTCGAGCCAGCTCGTCAACATGAACATCGGCCATCAGCACCCGAAGGTGATCGATGCCATCAAGGCGCAGGCAGACCTGCTCACGATGGTCGCGCCGGCGCACGCCAACCTCGCCCGCGGGCAGGCCGCCAAGCGCATCCTGGCCAAGGCCGGTCGCCCGTTTAGCAAGGTTTTCTTCACCAATGGCGGTGCGGATGCCAACGAGAACGCGATGCGGATGGCGCGCCTGGTGACCGGCCGCGACAAGATCCTCTCCCAGTACCGTTCGTACCACGGCAATACCGGGGCGGCCGTCGTCGCAACCGGCGACTGGCGTCGTGTGCCCAACGAGTTCTCACGCGGACACGTGCACTTCTTCGGACCGTTTCTCTACCGCTCGGAGTTCTGGGCCACTTCGCCCGAGCAGGAGTGTGAGCGTGCGCTCCACCACCTCGAGCGTGTGATTGTCTCGGAGGGCCAGGCATCGATCGCGGCCATCATCCTCGAGGGCGTCCCCGGCACTGCCGGCGTGCTCGTGCCGCCGCCGGGATACCTCGCTGGCGTGCGTGACCTTGCCGACAAGTACGGCATCCTGCTGATCATGGACGAGGTCATGTCGGGCTTCGGCCGCACCGGTGAATGGTTCGCCTGGCAGGGCTTCTCGGCGGGCGAGGGCGACTGGACCCCCGATCTGATCACCTTCGCCAAGGGGGTCAACTCCGGCTACGTGCCGGCCGGTGGTGTGGTGATCTCCGAGTCGATCGCCAACGCCTTCGAGACGCAGGTCTTCCCCGGTGGACTCACCTATTCGGGGCATCCGCTCGCCATGGCGTCCATCGTCGCAGCGCTGGATACGATGGACGAGGAGGGCATCATCGACAATGCCCGTGTCATCGGCACCGACCACCTCGCTCCCGGGCTCGCGCAACTCGCGGCGAAGCATCCGATGATCGGGGAGGTGCGCGGTCTCGGCGTGTTCTGGGCGCTCGACCTGGTGGACGATCCCGAGACACGTGACCCGGTCTCCGGCGCCGTGATCGCGCAACTGAAGGCCGAGTTGATGTCGCGCGGGTTGTTCCCGTTCTCGGCCGACAATCGCATCCACGTGGTTCCCCCGTGCGTCGTCACCCCGGACGAGGTGGCGCGCGCCCTGGCGATCTACGACGAGGCATTCACGGCGGTGGAGTTGGGCTGACCGGTCCGCCACCTGTGGGTAGCCCTAAAGTGGCGACGGGAGCGGTGCCGATAGCTTAACTTTTAATCATGACGAGTCTGCCTGCGGTCGCTGACGCCGACCTTGTGATTCTCGGTGCCGGATGCGCGGGGCTGTCCCTTGCGGCCCGACTCGCGCGCTCACAGAGCGGTCTGCGAGTGGATGTCGTCGAGCCACGCACGGACTACGAAGACGACCGCAGCTGGTGTTTCTGGCGTCCGGAGCGCCACGACCTGTCCGAGCTGGTCTCGCACAGCTGGGCTGGCTGGCGTTTCTCTGGAGCAACCGGCCAAGCACTGCACCACCGCGTGGCAGGGCTGCGCTACCAGTACGTGCGGGGGAGTGACTTCTACGCGCGGGCGAGAGAGCGGATCGACTCATCCGCCCGTATCCGAACCCATGCCGGCGTGCACGCGACGGGACTCGTACCTCTCGGAGACGGGCCAGACGCGCTCGTTCGGGTGGAGACCGATCGCGGCAGCATCATCGCCCGACACGTGATCGACACGCGTCCGAGGGTAATGCCGGCGGTGCTGTACCAGAGCTTCAGCGGCGTCGAGATCGAGAGCGAGCATCCGCTGCCATTCGACCAGCGAGAGGTCGGGCTGATGGATTCGATGGCGACAGATGACGGCGGCATGCACTTTCGCTACACGCTTCCCCTTGGCCGCACGCGCGCCCTCGTGGAATGGACCCGCTTCAGCGTGTCACCGGTGCCGCTCGCGACCCTGTCCGCCGAACTCGATACCGAACTCGGGCTGCTCGGGTTGGCCGGCGCACGGGTGATCCGGCGCGAAGGTGGCATCCTGCCGATGGGAACACTCGGCGCTCTGCCCGAGGTTGCGCGCGGCGTGGTCTTCGCCGGTAACTCCGGTGGTGCACTGCGGGCGGCGTCCGGCTACGGATTCCTGCGCATCCAACGCTGGGCACGCGCCTGCGCCGAATCACTGCAGCGGGGGGAACCGCCCGTCGGGCATCCAGCCGAACCGTGGCTGAGGCGCTCGATGGATCGCATCTTCCTTCAGGCGGTGCGCGCCGATCTCGAGCGCGCCCCCGAGTACTTCCTCGCGCTTGCCCGCGGGGTGCCGGCAGCGGGACTCGTGCGGTTTTTGAGCGATGCTGCGCGCCTCACCGACTACGCCCACCTCATTGCCAGCCTGCCCAAGGTGCCGTTTCTGAAGCAGCTGGTCACGAGTCGACTGGCGGCACCGCATGACATGGTGCGCGCGTGAGCGGGCCAATGCGCACGCGGGTAGCTCGGGTGCGGCCGTCGTTCGAGACGGTGTTGTTCTCGGTGCTGGCGGTCGTAGCGGTGCTCGCCATTGCCCTGCGGATGCCCGCCCCGCCGCTACCGGTTCAGGTTGCAGCACTCGGCGTGCTCGTTGCCACGCTCGGGCTGCCGCACGGTGCGCTTGATCCGCTGATCGCCCGTCGGGCCGGTCTGTGGCACACGCCGCTCGGGTTCGCCGGCTTCAACCTGGGTTACATCGCGATGGTGGCGGTCGTTGTCGGCGTCTGGCTGCTGGCGCCCACCGCGAGCCTTATCGGGTTCCTGGTGGTCTCGGGCATCCATTTCGGTGCCGACTGGAACAGCGGACGCAGTGTCGTGCTTCGCTCCCTCACCGGAGTCGGCCTACTCACGCTGCCAGCGTTCGCTCATCACGACGAGGTCGCGGGGATCTATCGCACCCTCGCGGGCACCGGTGGAGGGGTCGTGGCCGACGTGCAGGCCTGGCTGGGGCCGGTCGCGATTATCGCCATGCTGATCGGAGCCGCTCTTGCGCTGCGGCGCCGGCCCACCGACACGCTCGAGATCCTGCTTGCCGCAACCCTGGCGCTCGTCGCGCCCCCGCTCATCTTCTTCGCCCTCTATTTCTGTGCCCTGCACAGCGCGCGCCACCTGCGCCACGGATTCGCCGAGGAGCGTGGAAGCGGCCGACTTGCGGTGCTCATCACCGTGGTTTACACGGTGGTACCGATCGCGGCGGTCGGCATCCTCACGGTGGTGTTCGTGGGCGATTTCGCTCCGGGGGGATCACTGGCCGGCGGCTGGATCATCCGGCTGGTCTTCATCGGGCTCGCCGCCCTCACCGTGCCGCACATGATGGTGATCGCCATTGGCGAGCTGCGCGGGCGACGACAGTCCGCCTTGAGGCGTGCCGATAGCCTGGCCTGATGTTCGCGGCGCCGTGCAGGAATCGACGGTTCGCGCAGGGCACAGCAGGCGTTCATAGAGCATCGCAAGCACGAGCGTAAACTCTTCTGGTGCCTCACGTGATCAAGACCCCGTATACCGTCGATGTCTACGACCTCATGCACCGCCCAGGCGAGATGCGAGATCGATCGATCGATATCGTCGTTCCGGAGGAGTTCGGCAACGCGATGATCGCCGTGAAAGCGGGCAGCGAACTCCGGGTCGAGTTGCGGATGGAGTCACTGCACGACGGCATCCTGGTGAGCGCAGACATCGACGGAACAGCCGCCGGAGAGTGCGGTCGGTGCCTGATTGACATCGAACAGGCCGTTCAGGTCGAAATTCAAGAGCTTTTCGCGTATTCTTCAGACGAAGCTTTTGAATACGAGGTTCACGAGGACACCATCGACCTCGAACCCGTAATCAGGGATGCGGTGGTGTTGTCACTCCCGTTCCAGCCGGTCTGTCAAGAAGATTGCCTCGGCCTGTGCCCGCAGTGTGGGGTGCGGCTCCTCGACAACCCGGGCCACGAGCACGAGAATCCCGTCGATCCACGGTGGGCGGCTCTCGGGAGCCTGGCCGCTTTCGACAGTACGACAGAGACCATCACCACCACGAATGTGACCGACGCTGCCAGCAGCGCGGAGTAGAGAAAAGAGAAACTCATGGCCGTACCGAAGCGCAAGATGTCCCGCGCCAGCACCCGCGCGCGTCGCGCCCAGTGGAAGGCGACCCCTCCCACCCTGGTAAAGACCGTTGAAGGCGGAAAGGTTACCTACAGCCTTCCGCACCGCGCGAAGGTCGTGGAGGACTCCACGGGAGCTCCCCTCTACATGGAGTACAAGGGCCGTAAGGTCGCGGACGTCTAGTCGCCTTGTCGTCACCGACGGACTTGGCATCGACGGACCTGGCACCGACGGACCTGGCATCGACGATGCCGGGGACTGAGGCTGCTCGAGTCGAACTCGAGCAATTTCTCGCGGTCGACGTGAGCCAAGAGCTGCTTGAGCTCGCGCTGACCCATCGGTCCTATGCCTACGAACATGGAGGCCTCGCTCATAACGAGCGCCTCGAGTTTCTCGGCGACTCGATTTTAGGCCAGGCCGTAACGGTGATGCTCTATCGCGACAACCCGAAGCTCGACGAGGGTGAGCTTGCCAAGCGGCGCGCGAGCCTCGTCAGTTCGGTGGCGTTGGCAGAGGTCGCCCGGATGATCGGGCTAGGCCGCCACATCCGCCTCGGTCGCGGTGAGGAACTCACCGGGGGGCGCGACAAGTCGTCCATTCTCGCCGACACTGTCGAAGCGGTGATCGGAGCGACTTACCTCGATGCTGGCGGCGAAGCGGCCACTGCGCTTGTGCTGCGGCTGATCGCGCCGCTGATGCTCGATCCGGATCGCTTCGGCGCGGCGATGGATCCAAAAACCAGCCTGCAGGAACTTTCGGCCAGAGCCGGTCGGGGGCTGCCCCGCTATGCCGTGACCGACAGTGGCCCCGACCATTCCAAGCGATTCCACGCGACGGTCTCCCTCGAGGGTACCGATATCGCCGAGGGCGACGGCACGAGTAAGAAGCAGGCCGAGATGGCTGCCGCGCTCGAGGCCTGGACCATACTTTCGACCACTTCCTCGCCCCAACGGTAACGGTGCCGGAGCTCCCCGAGGTCGAGGTGGTGCGCGCCGGCCTTGAGCCGGCGGTCACCGGTGCGACTGTCGATGCCGTCACCGTGTTCGAGGAGCGATCGTTGCGCCGCCACGGCGGCCCGAGCGAGGATTTCGTCGAGCGACTGGCGGGACGCACCATCCTCGCCGCCGTGCGCCGGGGTAAGTTCCTCTGGCTGCCGCTGTCTTCGTCGCGTGCCCCCAAAACGCAGGAGATTCGCCACGAAATCGACGGATTGACGACACAAGACACCCTCGATGGCGAATCTCCTGCGTTTTCAGAACCGGGGGAGGCGCTCGTCGTGCACCTGGGCATGAGCGGGCAGGTGTTACTGCGCGACGTAGCGCAGGCGGATGACGCGCTCCTGCGCATCCGACTGGACATCGCCTCTCCGGCTCATGGCCCCCTGCGTGTGGATTTCGTCGACCAGCGAATCTTCGGGTCGATGGCCATTGACCTGCTCGTGCCGACCCCCGATGGGCATGCTGCGGGATTCGGCTCGGATGCCGCCCTCATTCCCAGCCAGGTGTCGCATATCGCGCGCGATCCCCTCGACCCTGCGTTCAGTGATCGGCGCTTTTTCGACGCGCTGGCCAGGCGCCGAACCGGCATCAAGCGCGCGCTCCTCGACCAGGGCCTGATCAGCGGCATCGGCAACATCTACGCAGACGAGGCGCTGTGGGCCGCCCGTATCCACTACGACCAGCCGACGGCAACACTCACCAGGGCGCGGGCCCGCACGCTGCTCGCCGAGGTGCGGCTCGTGCTCGGCATGAAGCGCATGGCCTGGCGCTCGGTGTTCGTGCCGGTCACGCTTCCGAAGCCCGACGTGATTGCGCTCACCGGCGGCTACAGGCGCACGCCCTTCATGCAGATCGGCGCCGACATCTACTGCGACTCGGCGCTGATGTGCCGCGTCATCGACCGCATCTCACCCGAGCCGCCGCTCTGGTCCGCGGCCATGGCCGGCATCGCCGACATCGTGGCGCAGTGGGCCGACACCACGCTCTTCTGGACCGCGATCCCGTTCACGATGCAACCCGCCGGCGTGGTCGAGATCCTGCCCGGCGTCACATCCGAGCAGCTGAAGGCTTTCGGTGCCGATCGCTCCGCCATGAACCCGAACATGCGCCGAGCGCCGGTGGCCGACGGCGGCGCCGCGCTGCAGGTGTATCTCGCTCGGCTCGAGGCGATGCTGGCCGATGCGCGCCCATTCCTGCTCGGCGCGTTGCCGTGCATCGCCGACTTCGCCGCAGCACAATCGATCTGGTTCCTGCGCCGAGCGCCGACGATTGCCGCGCACCTCGCCGGTCATGCACGCACGGCGGCGTGGTACGAACGGATGGCGGCCTTCGGCCACGGCGAGAGCACGCGCTGCTCGTCGAGCGAGGCGATCGACATCGCTGCCGCGGCGCGCGGGCATGCGCCGGCGGCGGTCGCGGCCGCCACGGCATCGATCGCCAACGCAAAGGCCGCGGCACAGCCGATCGCGGGCGCG
>ENA-OFDM01000671-OFDM01000671.1-metagenomes-genome-assembly--contig:-NODE-671-length-13521-cov-2.456854_pt1 | contig 13521 bp, 12 predicted proteins | sample MGYA00153385_OFDM01 | MGnify analysis MGYA00153385
ATTGCACCCCGGCCGAAGACAAGTATTCCCAAGAATCCGACGAGCAACGCAAGCAGTACACCGAGGTTGGCATACGCCCATGGTCCTTCGCGCCCCCCGAGTCCGAACGGCCCGAGCAGATAGCCCTGCCAGGTGAGCCAGGTGGCGGCGGCGTTGGTGACAAGCCCCCAGCCGAGTGCTGTGCCGACCACGATGAGGCCGATGGGCAGCCAGCGGATGTCGCCATAGCGGCCCGACGCCGAATACAGGTCGGCCTCTGCGTAGTTCTTTCGACGCAGGATCACGTCGGCGATCATGATGCCGCACCACGCGGCGATCGGGGTACCGAGGGTAATCAGGAATCCCTGGAATGGCACGATGAAGTTGGTGGCGAAGAAGACCACGACCACCGCGCCGACGATCATGACGATGCCGTCGACACCGGCGGCGACATACCGCGGGATGCGGATGCCGGCACTCAGCAGAGCGAGCCCGGAGGAGTAGATGTCGAGCACTGCACCACCGACGAGTCCGAGAACGGCGACGATGGCGAACGGGATGAGGAACCAGACCGGCAGAATCGTCGTCAAAGCACCGATGGGATCGATGAGGATGCCGTCACTGAGCTTTTTCGACGATCCGACAAGGAGCAGGCCGAACACCAGAAGGGCGACCGGCGCGACCGAGGCGCCAAAGGTCGTCCATCCCACCACAGACGAGCTCTTCGTGCTGCGCGGCAGGTACCGTGAGTAGTCGGCGGCCGCGTTGACCCAGCCGAGTCCGAAGCCGGTGAGTACGAGCACGAGTGCCCCGATCACGGCCTGTGGGTTACCGGCGGGAATGGCCGCAATCGCCTTCAGGTCGATGTTCGGCAGCGCGAGCACGATGTAAACGACGGTGAGCACACCGGTGATCACCGTGATCCACACCTGCAGTTTCATGATCAGGTCGAAACCGACGACGCCAGCCGCGACGATGAGGGCCGCCACCACGATGAGAGCCACGATCTTCGTGGCAATCCCGCCATCCCAGCCGAGTTCGGTGAATACGGTGGATGTCGCGAGCACGGCCAATGCGGTCAGCGCGGTTTCCCAGCCCACCGTAAGCACCCAGGACAGCACAGCGGGCACACGATTGCCCCGAACGCCGAAGGTCGCTCGGCTCAGCACCATCGTCGGCGCGGAGCCGCGCTTTCCGGCGAGAGCGATGATGCCGCAGAGCAGGAAAGAGACGACGATGCCGATCACTCCGACGAGTGTGGCCTGCCAGAACGAGATGCCGAATCCGAGCACGAATGCGCCGTAGCCGATACCGAGCACCGAGACATTCGCCCCAAACCATGGCCAAAACAGGCTGGACGCGCGGCCCTTGCGTTCTGACTCCTGGATGGTGTTGATGCCGTTGAGTTCGATACCGCGCACGTCTCGGGTATCGCGGGGGGTATCGGTCTTGCTCACGGAATTCCTCCTGGTGTTCATCGCGGCCCTGTAGTGCACCTGTTCAGACCTGTTCAATTCATCAGCATACGCCCGCGACACTGACGACAGCCTGCCAATGCGTCGCTACTGTTGAAGGGTGACGATGCCAGGGGCTTCCGCAGTTCGGCTCCGGCCGACCAACGTGCTCCGCTTCGCCCTCGAACTCTTCGCGCTTTTCTCCCTCGGATTCTGGGGCTATCTGGCCTGGCCCTTCCCCTGGCCTGGTCTACTCTTCCTCGTCGGGGCCCCCGTCTTCGCCGCCGTCGTCTGGGCCATGTTCCGCTCGCCGAAGGCGGTTTTTCCGCTCGATATCGTCGGTCGGAGTCTCGTGGAGATCTTCGTGATGGGCGCCGCGGTCGCGGTCTGGTTCATGATCGGCTACCCCGTCGTCGGCGTGACCTTCGGCATCCTCGCCGCGATCAGTGGCGTACTGAACGGTCGCGCGGAGATCGCCTCCGAAGCGACAGCACGGGCAACCCCACAGGAGGCACCAGAACAATGACCACTCTCTTTCACGGGGCGCAGAAGCTCGACGCGCACGGCCAGATCGATGATTTCTGGATGCTCGTGCGCGGTGACACCATCGAATCGGTGGGTTCTGGCACACCGCATCCCGACGCCGATCATCGAGTGGACGTGCACGGGCACTGGTTCGTCCCCGGTTTCGTGGACCTCCACTCCCACGGCGGCGGCGGACACTCCTTCGACGACGGCGGGGAAGAGATCTCGGCAGCACTCGCCGCGCACCGCGCGCACGGAACCACCCGCTCCGTCATCAGCCTCGTGGCCAACCCTGTCGCCCAGTTGCGGGAGAGCCTCGGCGTGATCGCGGAACTCGTTGCTTCTGACCCGCTCGTGCTCGGCTCACACCTCGAGGGCCCTTTTCTCTCCTCGGACCGACGCGGGGCCCACAACCCGCAATTTCTTCTCGACCCGCTGCCCTGGGCGATCGAAGAGCTGCTTGGCGCGGCCGGCGGCACCCTTCGACAGATCACGATCGCCCCCGAGCGGGAGGGGGCACTCGAAGCCATCGACGTGCTGGTTGAGAACGGCGTGACCGTCGCTATCGGCCACACGAATGCTGGAGCCGACCTCGCCCGCGAGGCGTTCGACCGCGGTGCGCGCCTGCTCACCCATGTGTTCAACGCCATGCCGGGCATCCACCATCGGGCACCCGGACCGATCATCACCGCGTTCGAAGATGATCGGGTCACTCTCGAGTTGATCCTCGACGGGCTCCATGTTCATCCGGATGTCGCGGCCCTTGTCTTCCGTTCCGCCCCGGGACGCGTGGCTCTCGTGACCGATGCGATGGCCGCCGCGGCCTCGGACGACGGTGACTACCGCCTCGGCTCCCTCAATGTGACCGTGCGCGACGGGCTTGCCGTGCTCTCCGGCACCTCGACAATCGCTGGCTCCACCCTCACCCAGGACGCCGCCCTGCGCTGCGCCATCGAATCGGCGGGTGTCTCACCGCAGGACGCCGTCAGGGCCCTGACGACGACACCCGCGACTGCCCTCGGCTACGGGCACCGCTTCGGCTATCTGGCGCCGGGCTACGCCGCCGATGCGGTGCTGCTCGACCACCACTGGGGGGTCACCGAGGTCTGGGCCGCCGGCGTGAAACAGTAGGGGCCTACAGCCCCTCCCACCCCGGCTTGTTCGCCCAGGCGTAGCGGTAATAGTCGATGCTGGCGAGGGCGGATGCCGCGGCCTCATCCACGATCACGGTGACGTGCGGGTGCAGCTGGATCGCAGACCCCGGCGCACTCGCGGTCACCGGCCCTTCGACGGCGGCCGCGATCGCTGCGGCCTTGCCCGCCCCGAATGCAAGCAACACCAGATGCCGCGCACGGCGGATGGTGCCGAGGCCCTGCGTAATGCAGTTCACCGGCACCTCATCGACCGAAGCGAAGAATCGCGCGTTATCACGGCGGGTCTGCTGTGTCAGTGTCTTGACACGAGTGAGAGATTCGAATGACGACCCCGGTTCGTTGAAGCCGATATGTCCGTCTGTGCCGATACCGAGCACCTGAAGGTCCACTCCCCCGGCCGCACGGATCGCCCGCTCGTAGTCCGCACCGGCGGTCTCGATCGGCCCGAGATGCCCGGGCACAGCCACCAGCGACGCGTCGAGCCCGAGCGGCTCGATGACTTCCCGCGTGATGACTGCCCGGTAGCTCTCGGGATGCCCCTCCGGGAGCCCCACGTATTCGTCGAGCGCGAAGCCGCGCACGCCGGCGAGGTCTGCCCTTCGCGCGGCGAGAGCTCGCCACACCCCGAGCGGAGTCGATCCGGTCGCAAGGCCAAGCACCGCGTCCGGTCTCTTCGTCACGAGCGCGAGGATGGCATCTGCCGCTAGCTCGCCAGCCGCCTCGGTGCCATCCACAATCACGATCTCAGCCATCAGTCGGTGCCCTTCGTTGTTGTTATCCCTGGTCGGGGTCGGCGCCCCCGAGTGCCGCCCCGATCGCCGACACGGAGATCCCCGGTGGGACCAATCGCACACGCTCGGAGAGTCGAAGTGATGCAAGAAACGGCGAACTCGCCGACCAGCCGTCGAGCGCAGCGCGCACTCCCGCGATCAGGGGTTCGCCAAGGGAGCTGATGCCGCCGCCGATCACGACTGTCTCTACGTCTACACTCAGCACGAGCACCCGCACGGCGGAGGCAACATTCGCAAGGAACCGCTGCCGCACCTCTATTGCGAGAAGCTCTCCGGCCTCCGCTGCCTCGAAGAGTGCCTGAACGGGCGAGGCCGCTTCGCTCGGCCAGTGCCGCGAGACAGCGGATCCTGAAGCGACCATCTCGAGGCATCCGCGTTGTCCACACTGGCAGAGCGGGCCATCCGGATCGACCGGGATGTGACCGATCTCGCCCGCTGTTCCTCGCGCCCCCCGCCAGAGCCGGCCGTTGAGCACGAGGCCAGCGGCGAGCCCAGTACCCAGATTGAGATAGGCCATGGATGATTCGGGCGGCATCGCGAGCAGGTGGAACGCGCCGAGGGCCGCGGCGTTCACGTCGTTCTCGACGCGCACCCGTACTCCGAGTACGCGCGCGAGCTCCTCCCCGAGTTCGAGCTCGTCCACGCCGAGGTTGACCGCGTGAGAGACCCGCCCGCTGGTGCTGTCCACAGCTCCCGGCACCCCGACACCCACGGATTCGAATGCGCTGACGGGCACCCGCAGGGTGCTGGCAAGGGCGCTGACGACCCCCGCGGTCGTCTCGATCACCGAAGCCGGGCCGAAGCCGGTCGACACCCTCACCCGGTGCAGGACCGCGCCCGTTTCGTCGATGGCAACGGCATCCGTCTTGGTGCCGCCGACATCCACTCCGACTCTCATGATCGTGCCTGCCCTTCCAGCCAGTCGAGCAGCGCAAGACCAAGGTGCCGCGAGGCTCCGAAGGTGGCAATATCGGCGTAGTGTCGTCCCTCGCCCGGCCAGCCCATGTCTACGACAATCGTGCTCGGATGTCTCCGACGGGTGTCGTCGATGAGTTCTCGCACCCACTCTCGCCGATGATTCGCCCTGCCGATGACTATCGGCTGCGTGCCCTCTGGCAGGTCGATGACGTCTCCCTCACGCACGATGTGCACCGAGGCCCCCGCCGCTGCAGGACCCCAGGGGGATCCCCCGACGGCGATGTTAGCCGCGGTCTCGATCATGACGATGGAGCGCCGCGGCTCGATTGCGAGCCCGGAGACCTCGTAGGCCGCAGTCTCGAAAACCGCGCGAGAGCGGTCACGCGGGAACGCCAATTCCTTCGTATATTCCGGCAGTGGAATGCGAGAGACTTCGTCGGCCAATTCCTGCGCCAGACCGATGACCCGTGCCGAGGCATCAGCAAGACGGGATGGGTCCAGCCTGCCGTCATCGAGCGCGCAAACGAGCGCCCGCTCAATCGAATCGAGCTGCCCGTCGGAGTTTTCCGTGCCGATGCAGAGCAGGTCACAGCCCGCGATCACCGCACGCACCGCGGCCTCGGGGATTCCCATCTCACCGCTTGCTCCCACCATGTCGAGTGCATCAGTCACGATCACTCCATCGAACCCCAGTTGGTCGCGGAGCAGTCCCTGCAGCACGATGGACGAGAACGTCGCAGGAAAGACCGGGTCAAGCAGGGGCACGCTGATGTGCGAGGTCATAATCGTCCGCACCCCCGCGGCGATGGCCGCCACGAACGGCACGAGCTCGCGTGCGCGCAACTGTTCGAGCGACCGGGTGATCACCGGCAGGTCGAGGTGAGAATCGAGCGCGGTATCGCCGTGTCCGGGGAAGTGTTTTGCAGTGCCCCCGATACCCGTCGACTGCAGTGACCGCACCCACGCCCCGCTGTGGCGAGCGACGAGCCCGGGATCGGTACCGAAGCTGCGCACCCCGATCACCGGGTTGTCCGGGTTGGAATTGATGTCGACATCCGGAGCGAAATCCAGAGTGCACCCCGCCCCACGGAGCTCCCAGCCCACAGCGGACGCCACCGCCGCAGTGTATTCCTCGTCGTCGATGCGTCCGAGAATCGCGTTGCCCGGATACGGCGAACCGAGACGGTCGTGGAGCCGCGTGACATCGCCACCCTCCTCGTCGATGGCAATGATCGCACGGGGATTCGCCGCGTGGATCGCGGCGGTGAGCGTGCGGAGTTGCGTGAGGGAGACGATGTTCTGCCCGAACAGGCAGACTCCGGCGAGACCATTCTCAAGACGCGCCGCCAGCCAGTCGGGCAGGGTGGTTCCGGAGAAGCCGGGGAGCAGGATGGCGGCGGGAGAGTACACCGGGACGGACTCGGGCATCGGAGCCCCTTCCTGCTCGACGAGCATTCCTGCGCGCGTTTGTTAGTGGAGCTTACTAACGTGGACGGTTCGAGCGAAAGGTCAGGAGACACCCAGCCGGGCCGAGATCACCATCACTGCGGCACCGCGCAGCACGATGTCATCCCCGAGGGTCGTCAGGCGCAACGTCAGGTCCCCATGAAACGGGGCCATCGTGCGACTGCGGATCGTTTCAAGGGTCGCGTCGACGAACAGACCGCCGAGTATCTGTCCCGGACCGCTCAGCACAACCTCGCCAAGGTTGAGCGCGCCGACAATCGGAGCGAGTGCGATGCCAAGGCGGCCGGCCGCCTCGCGCAACACGTCATCGCGTCCCGCCTCGGAGGGAGCATCCATCAGCTTCGCTTCAAGCCTTGGCACGGCGATCCAGGTCTCGAGACAGCCCTGCTTGCCACAACTGCACTGCTCGCCCCCGTCAGTGCCGACAACGACGTGACCGATCTCGCCCGCGGCGAAACGGCTGCCGTAGAGCGGGCCGCCGCCCAGCAGCAATCCGGCGCCGACACCCCGGCCAATTCGCACGAGCATCAGGTCCTCCCGGGCGTCGCCGAAGCTGTGTTCCGCGAGAACGGCCGCATTCGCGTCGTTCGCAACGACCACCGGCACTCCGAATCGCTCGAAGAGCGAATCCTGAAGCGGCACTTCGGTCCACTCGAGATTCGGCGCGGTCACCACGAGCCCGGCGAGGTCCACGATGCCAGGCGACCCCACCCCGATACCGAGCAGAGGCGCCGAGACGAGAGCCAGCAAACGCTCCGTAAGAGCGACGACCCGGTCGAGCGCGGCCTGCCCCGTGATCCCCGTGAGAGGCAGCTCCGCTCGCCGCACGATGTTGCCGCCGAGGTCGAGCACCGCACCGCGGAACACCGCGAAGTCACTGAGATCGACGCCGACGACCTGAAACGAGGAGTGATCGATGTCAAGCAGGATCGCCGGCTTGCCGGGTCGGGCACCCCCACGCTGGCCAATCTCCACGAGAAGCCCCTCGGCCATGAGCTCGGTGACGAGCTCGGACACGGTGACGCGGGTGAGTCCGGTGCTGCGTGCGACATCCGCTCGACTCCGCTGTCCGGTCGTGAAGAGCGACTGAAGCACCAGGGCACGGTTGTGTCCGCGAGCGTGTTCCGGCAGCACCTTGGCGCTGGGCCGCAAGGCCCGCCCGGAAGCCGCTGTGCTGCTCTGGGAGAGGAACGAAACACGCGCGCGCGGCGATTCCGTGCCGTCCACTGGCTGCGTCATGTTTGTTAGTAAAGCCTACGAAGGGGGGCGCAGCAACACACCCCCGTCGATGGAGCGGTTAGAAGATGACCACGTAGCGCTTCGTCGGGCTCGTCGAGCCGGCGAAGGAGGGGTTCTCCGGTGCGATTCCGGTGTCGAGGTCACCGAGCACGATGCCATTGCCCTCCTTGTCGAGACCGCCGATCTTGTCCCAGACGCCGCCCGTGCCGTCGAGGCCGAGGAACGAAGTGGACGGAGTGGCCGTCACGTGCTTGAGCTCATCCGGAGCCAGGGTGTAGGACTGGTCGATCTTCACAGCCGCGGCGTTCGCGACATCTTTCTGCCGAGTCACCAGGTACTGGGAATAGGCCTGGGCGGCCGTGGCCCGTGCATTGAGCTGCTTGCCCGCATCCGGCTTGGTTGCCGCATAACCATTGACCCCGCCGCGATAGGTTGCGACGGCCGGATCGGCCAGTGTCACGATGTAGCGTCCGGGCGTGAAGGTGGTCTGGTGCTACCCTCCGATTCCGGTGGGGGCTGCTGAGGCGCTGAGGGCCCCTCCCGCCATGAGGGAGGCGACGCCGAGGGTCGAGAGTACTTTCCGAATGCTCACAGATAGGTCCTTTTCGTGGAAGGTGAATCTCTGCCGGGCAGACGGGAACTGCGCGTGGTGGTTTCAACCTAGAGTTCTACCCCTGTTTCGGGGATAGCTCGTTACCCTTCCGTTACAGGAATGTCCCCCGTTCGTCCACAGTGGGAGCAATCGGGGGACACTTCGTCCGCGGCGAGACCACGATCTCCGGATCACCGAGCAACTAGCCCAGGCGGGCAGCCAGGTTCTTGTCGAGAGTGTCGAGAAACTCCTCCGTGGTCTCCCACTTTTGGTGCGGTCCGACGAGGGCCGCGAGGTCCTTCGTCATGTGGCCGGCCTCGACCGACTTGATGACGACATCCTCGAGGGTCGTGGCGAACTCCTCGAGAGCGGGGTTGCCGTCGAGGGTTGCGCGGTGCGAGAGGCCGCGAGTCCAGGCATAGATCGACGCGATCGGGTTGGTCGAGGTTGGCTTACCCTGCTGGTGCATGCGGTAATGACGGGTTACCGTTCCGTGTGCAGCCTCGGCCTCGACGACGGATCCGTCCGGAACTGAGAGCACCGAGGTCATGAGACCGAGAGAGCCGAAGCCCTGTGCGACGGTGTCGGACTGCACGTCGCCGTCATAGTTCTTGCAGGCCCAGACGTATCCGCCCTCCCACTTCATGGCGGAAGCCACCATGTCATCGATCAGGCGGTGCTCGTAAGTGAGACCGGCTGCCTCGAACTTCCCCTTGAACTCCGCCTCGAAGATCTCCTCGAAGATGTCCTTGAACCGGCCGTCGTAGGCCTTGAGGATCGTGTTCTTCGTCGACAGGTATACCGGGTAGTTGCGGGTCAGGCCGTAGTTGAGACTCGCGCGGGCGAAGTCACGGATCGAGTCGTCGAGGTTGTACTGCACCTGCGCGACGCCGTCGCCTGGCGCGTCGTAGACCTCGAACTTGAGCGGCTCCGAGCCATCCTCGGGGGTGAACTCAACAGTGAGCTTGCCCTTTCCGTGGAAGCGGAAGTCGGTGGCGCGATACTGGTCGCCGAACGCGTGGCGTCCGATGATGATCGGCTTGTTCCATCCGGGAACGAGGCGCGGGATGTTCGAGATGATGATCGGCTCGCGGAAGATCACGCCGCCGAGAATATTGCGGATCGTGCCGTTCGGCGACTTCCACATCTTCTTGAGACCGAATTCTTCGACGCGCGCCTCGTCGGGCGTGATGGTGGCGCACTTGACGCCGACCCCGTGCTTCTGGATGGCGTGGGCCGCATCGATAGTGACCTGGTCGTCCGTCGCGTCGCGGTGCTCGATGCCGAGGTCGTAGTACTCGAGGTCGATGTCGAGGTAGGGGTGGATCAGGGTGTCCTTGATCTTCTGCCAGATGATGCGCGTCATCTCATCGCCGTCCAGTTCGACGACAGTCCCCACTACTTTGATCTTTTCAACCTGGCTCTTCGGCAACCGATTCTCCTTACCCGACGGGGCATTCTGCGCACCGCGTGCAAGCTTACCGGTTTCCGAAAAGTATCTCGACATCGAGATACTTTTCGGACCAACGACGACTTGGACTACCCCGAATCGGTGCCGGGGGTTACCCTGTGCTCATGGCTGAACTGAGACTGGAAGAGTTGTCGGCGAGAACAATCGTTGCCGCCAACAGCCTCACACTTCGACGCGGGCAGGAGCAGTTCGTCACTCCACCGTCGTATGCGATCGCGGATGCGTACCTCAGCCCCGTGACATCCTGGCCGCGGGTCGTGCTCGACGGCGACACGGTGGTCGGCTTCATCCGGGGCAATTTCGACCCGGAGGCCACCCAGGAGGAATTCCGCAGCTGCATTTGGCGCGTCACCGTATCCGCGGACGCTCAAGGCACCGGGGTGGGGCGCTTCGCGGTGTGGGCGCTCGCCGAGGAGGCCCGCCAACGCGGCTTCGATCGCATCACCGCGATCTGGGAAGAGGGCGAAGAGGGACCGGAGCAATTCTTCCTGCACACCGGCTTCACTGTGGTCGGCGAGACGCAGTACGGCGAGAAGATCGGGGAGCTTGGGCTGTGATCCGATTTCTGACGGGCATCGGCGCATCGCTCATACGGATCGTCACGGCCGTGCTCCTTGGATTCTCACGTCGCAACCCGGAGCCGACCCGACCGACGCCCCGCCCACCGGAGTACCGGCCATAGTCGGGCCCTCAGACGACTTCGTCTCCCGGGTGCTCGCGGTGGTCGAGTCCATCCCGAGCGGTCGGGTGATGACCTACGGCGACGTCGCCGCGGCCATCGGATCGCGCGCCGCACGGGCGGTCGGCCAGACCATGGCCCACTACGGGTCGGATGTTTCGTGGTGGCGCGTCATCCGGGCGAGCGGGCTCCCCGCGGTCGATCACGAGTCGCGGGCTCTCGAGCATTTCCGGGCAGAGGGCACGCCGCTGACGTGGTCGGCATCCGGGTCCTTTCGGGTGGACTTCGCGACCGCGCGCTGGCGACCGTAGCGGTCATCCCGCGCGTGCCGTTCGTGATTGCCGCGGTCGACCGTCACCACTCGCAGGCAGTGCACGGTGGTTGGGGCACCGGGCCACCCGGCAACTGCGGGTGGGACGAACAACGCCAGTGCGCTCCCGTTCCGCAGGACGATGTCCTGCAGAACGGGAGCGCACTGGTGCAGGACATCGCCCTGTGGAACGTGAGTCTCGCCGGGCGTGTTGTCCCCGAACCACCGCGCACTGCCTGCGAGTCGGCCGAAGACCAGCGCCACCGTGTTAGACCAACGACTCCCGCCAGGCCGCGTGCAGCTTCGCGAAGCGGCCGGTTCCCGCGATGAGGTCGCGCGGCGCGCCATCCTCCACGATGATGCCGTGCTCCATCACCAGCACACGATCGGCGATCGCCACCGTCGACAGGCGGTGCGCGATGATGATCGCCGTGCGGTCGGCCAGCAAGGTCTGCAGACCCTCCTGCACCAGCCGCTCACTCGGGATGTCAAGAGACGCGGTGGCCTCGTCGAGAATCAGCACAACCGGGTCGGCGAGAAACGCGCGCGCGAACGAGATCAGCTGCCGCTGGCCAGCGGAGACGCGACCACCGCGCTTGTTGACATCGGTGTCGTAGCCATTCGGCAGAGACTGGATAAACTCGTGCGCGCCCACGGCCTGTGCGGCTGCGCGGATTTCTTCGGCGGTCGCCTCGGGCTTTCCGAGTGCGATATTGTCGCTCACCGAGCCCGAGAACAGGTAGGCCTCCTGCGTCACCATGACGATCGCTCGCCGCAGATCCTTCGGATGCAGCCGGCGAAGGTCGACGCCGTCGAGCGAGACGACGCCGTCCGAGGGGTCGTAGAACCGCGCGATGAGCTTCGCCAGGGTCGACTTGCCCGCCCCTGTCGATCCGACAAGCGCAATGGTCTGTCCGGCGGGGATGGCCAGATCGAAGTGTGGCAGGATCACCCGGTCGGCCTGATAGGCAAATTCCACCTCCTCGAAATTCAGCTCCCCTTTCGCCTGCCAGAGATCGATCGGGCGCGTGGGGTCGGGCACACTCGGCTGTTCCTCGAGGACGCCTGAGATCTTTTCGAGCGCTGCCGTCGCGGACTGATACGAGTTGTAAAACATCGCCATCTCCTGCGCGGGTGCGAAGAACGATCTCGTGTAGAGCAGCGCAGCGAGCAGCACGCCGATCGCGAGGCCTCCGCCCGCCACACGCAGGCCACCGACGAGCAGCACTACGGCAAGTGCCACGTTGCCGATCAGCACGAGGCCGGGGTCAAGCACTCCGAAGAGCTTGATAGTGCGCAGGTTGGCCAGTCGGTAGTCCTCCACGAGCCCCGCGAACTCGGTCTCGTTTCGCTTCTCCTTACGGAACGCCTTCACCGCACGGATGCCGGTCATCGTCTCCACGAATTGCACGATGAGGCGAGCTGATGTCGTGCGCGTCTCGCGGAACGCTTTCTGCGAGCGCACCTGGAACCAGCGGATGAGGAAGCCGAGAGGGACAAGCGAACCGAACAACACGATTCCGCTCACCCAGTCAATCGAGAACAGCGCCACGGCGATGAAGACCATGTACAGCCCACCCTGGATCAGCTGGTTGATTCCCGAATCGAGCAGTTCGCGAATGGCATCGAGGTCGCTGGTCTGGCGCGCGATGATGCGACCGGAGGTGTAGCTCTCGTGGAATTCGAGGCTCAGGCGCTGCGTGTGCAGGAACACCCGTTTACGCAGGTCGATGAGGATCGCCTGGCTGATGCGCGCCGTGAGCACGGTGTACCAGGCGATCAGCACAGCCCCGATCACCCCGGTGAAGAGGTAGGCCCCGACGGCGAAGCCGAGCGGCACCCAGTCGTGCTTCACGAGGGCAGGCAGGCCGGTATCGATTCCGAACGCGATGAGTGCGGGACCTGCGACCTGCGCCGCCGACGAAATAACCACCACGATGATCGTGAGGGTGACCCGCGCCCAGAGCGGCCGCAGCAAGGAATTCAGCAGGCGTAGCGACCGGTCCCTGATCTGACGGCTCTCCACCTTGCTGAAGTCGTTGCGCTCCTCGCCCTCGACACCGGTGATATTAGCGGTACTCATGCGTTGACCTCCTGGGCTTCGCGCTTCTCTTCATCTTCGAGGCTCGAAATGACGAACCGGTAGTGGTCGCTCGAGAGCAGTAGGTCGCTGTGCCGACCGACGGCAGTGATGCGGCCGCGTTCGAGCAGCGCAACCCGGTCGGCAAGCATGACCGTCGAGGGGCGGTGCGCCACGATGAGCGCGGTGGTGGAGGCGAGCACCCGGCGGAGCGCGGCCTCGACGAGCGCCTCGGTATCCACGTCGAGCGCAGAGAGCGGATCGTCGAGCACGAGCACTTCCGGGCGGGCCGCCACCGCGCGGGCGAGCGCGATCCGCTGGCGCTGGCCGCCGGAGAGCTGGTGCGGATAGCGCTCGGCGAAAGGCCCCAGCTGCACCAGCGCCAGCAGTTCGGCGACCTTGGCGCGGATCTTGTGCTCGGAGATGAGGACCTTCTCGATCTCCCACGGCACCTCTGGGGGCACCGGCCGCACGTCTGGAGTCACCGGCCGCACGGTAGCCGTCGGAGCCGGCCGCCCTCCCGGCCGACCTGGACGCCGCCGGGCAGGGCCACCGGCCCCTGCCCCCGCCAGGCCTCGACGAGGGCGCGCAGGGCGTCGACGTGCGCCGCGGTCACCGCCCCATCGCAGGCGTGCTCGGCCCACCGCTTGACCGCCCTGGCCAGCAGCGCCGGGGGCAGCGCGGCGAGCACCGCCACGTCGTCGGTGTCGGGGGTGAGGGCGTCGAGCGCATCGGCGTCCTCCCGGGCTTGGCTCGCGGTCCGCGCCAGGGCCTGGGCAATCCCCGGGCCGAGGGCGAGTTCGAGTGCCGGCAGCGCCTGACCGCGGACCCGCACCCTGGCGTACGACGGGTCGGTGTTGTG
>ENA-OFDM01000682-OFDM01000682.1-metagenomes-genome-assembly--contig:-NODE-682-length-13344-cov-3.007375_pt1 | contig 13344 bp, 9 predicted proteins | sample MGYA00153385_OFDM01 | MGnify analysis MGYA00153385
TCAGCCGCGGCGCCGGCGCGGCGTACTACGCCGGCCGCGGCGTCGGCGCTGTCGGCAGCGCCGGCGCCGCCGCCGCAGGGGCCGTCGCCGATGTCGGCGCTGCTGGTGGACGGGCTGCCATGAGCGGCGGCCGCTGGGCTTTTCAGCGCGTTTCCCAGCTTGGCAATTTCAAGAAGTAGATCACCCGCGCGTGCACCCCGATTCGTACCACCCTCCCGTTCACCCCCGTTCACCCCAAGGAGCCTCTCATGAAGTCGATCAAGTCTCTTGTCGCCCGCATCGTGCTGTGCGTGACCATCACCTTCAGCGCGACCGCCGCGAACGCCGGCATCCCGGTCATCGACATTGCCGCGTTGATTCAGGCGTTGCAGGAATACCTCAGCTCGGTCACCCAGATCGAGAACCAGCTGACGCAGATCGAGAGCCTGCAAAACCAACTCACGCAGCTGGAGCAGCAATACAAGGCCATCACCGGCGCCCGAAACCTCGGCGACATCCTGAACAGCCCCGCGTTGCAAAACTATGTACCGGCCAATGCGACAGAAACGATGGCCGCGTTGCGTTCCGGCGGGTATGCCGCGCTGTCGGGCACCGCGCTCTCCCTGCGCGACGCTTCGATGACCTACAACTGCAAAGACCTCAGCGGCAGCGAGCAGACGCACTGTCAATCGCAGTTGGCGATGCCGTATCAGCACAAGGCCTTCATGCAGGACGCCATGCAAAAGGCCAACGGCCGCATTGCGCAGATCCAGAGCCTGATGAAACAAGTCAGCGCCAGCCCCGACGCGAAGTCTGCGCAAGAACTGCAGTCCCGCATCGAAGCCGAGACCGCCTTACTGCAGCACGAACAGTCGCAAATCGCGCTGGCTCGCGGTGTGGCCGACGCCGACTACCGCATCGCCGAGTCGCAGGCCCGTGAAGCCCAGATGCAACAGGCCAGCCGCACAAAACGGCTCGCCGACTTCATCCCGAAATGATCGACCACCCGGGTTGCCCACCATGAACACCGCCACCGTTCTCGACAAGCCTCTGCCCCTGTCCGCAAGAGCCCTAAAAAAGATCGCCGCTGGCGACGACTACGACACCGACTCGCGCGTCCAGATAGCCGCATCGACGCGGCGTGCGTGGTGGGTGGCCAGCGCCGGGGTCGTCCTCGGCTTGATGGGTTTCGGCATGGCGCTGTTCCAGTCGATGCGCCCGCTGCCGTCTCCCGTTCCTATCGTCGTCGACCGCATCACCGGCGAGGCGCAGGTCGTGCGCAGCTTCGACGTTGAGTCCGTGCCACAGCTCATCGCCGGCGACCAGCACTGGGCGGCGGTCTTCGTGCGTGCCCGCGAGAGCTACTACTTCAACCTTCTGCAGACCGATTACAACCAGGTCGCCCGCATGACGACGCCCGAGACTTGGTCGCCCTACGCCGCCAAGTTCACCGGCGAGAACGCCCTGCAAACCAAGGCCGGCCCCGGCCAGGAGCACCGGGTCACCGTTATCTCGGTCCGCATGTCGAGCACCACCAAGCCGGGTCGAAACGGTGAAGCCATCGTCACCTTCGACAAGGACGTGCACAACAACCAAGGCTTAACGCCGCCCCTCACGCGGTACGTCGCGACCGTGCGCTACGAGTACCGTCCGCGCAGCATGAAGACGGCCGTCGACCAGAACGAGAACCCGTTCGGGTTCGTCGTCCTTTCCTACCGGGCGGACGCTGAACTTATTTCGCCCGCCGCAACCGGTGCGCCGCCGCCCGCGGCGAATACCGAGCCACCTCGTGGGAGCAGCGCATCATGAATACTCTTTTGTGTGCAGGCATTGCTGCAAGCGCATTGGTGTCGGCCGGCGCGATCGCCGCCGACACGCCCTCTGCGTTAGGCGTCGCATCGGCCCCGACCAATTCCTCGGCCCGTCCAGCAGCCTACGTCCCGACCCTGCGCGAGCCGCTCCGCTTGGCTGCTCGCGAATCTGTCGTTTCGCAACCGTTGGACCCTCGCATTCGCACTGTCGTGTACTCACCCGACGCCGTCGTCACCATTCCGGTTCGGCGCGGTGTCGTTACTCAGATTGTCCTCGCCGAGGATGAGTCGATCACCTTGCAGCCCGCGATGGGCAAGGGCGCCGACTGCGCCCGCGAAACCGACACCTGGTGTGTGATTGCGAGCGGTCGCGACATCTTCATCAAGCCCAAGACCGGCGCGACGACCAACAACATGGTTCTCGCCGCCAGTCGCCGCCGCTATGTCTTCGACTTCAAGGTCGTCCCCGACGGCGCGGTGTCGTCCGCTGTCATGCGCGTGTCCATCGTCCCCCCACCGCCGCCGCCCGCTCCGCCGGTCGTCGTGCAGGAGCCGGTCGATCGCGGACCGCCGCCACTCACCGCCAAGGAACTCGTCACCAACCGCATGAAGTCGGTTCCGGCCGTGCGCAACAAGGACTACTCGGTCGCCGTCGGCGACTACTCCGACGACATCGTGCCGGCGATGGTCTTCGACGACGGCACGAAGACCTACTTCTCGTTCCCGAACAACCGCCCGCTGCCGACCATCTTCGAGAGCCTCGCCGATCAGACCGAAGAGATGGTCAACGCCCACATGGAAGGCGACCAGCTCGTCGCCGATCGAGTCTCCAGGCGCTTCGTGCTGCGCCTGGGCAACAGCGTGGCCGCCATCATCAACGAGTCGTTCGACATCGATGGCGTCGCGCCCGTACAGGGCACGACCATTCCCGGCGTGCGCCGCGTCATGCGTTCGACCGAACTCACCGCCGCCGCACGAGGGGACGCGCGATGACCGACAAAAACTTGATCGAGCCCCTCGAGGGCGAAACCGTCATCCCCGGTGTCACAACCAAGCGAGCAAGCCGCACCAACGTTCGTCAGGTCGTCGCGATCGCAGTGCTGATCTTCTCCATCATCGCGATCGTCGGCTTCACCCTTGTTCGCCGCTTCACCAAGTCGTCAGCTGAAGTTGTCGATAAGACCGCCGCGCCGGAAGTCGCTTCGACCCGCGCCCGCAAGCTCGATTTGACGCCGCCCAAGTCAGCCAGTGAACCGTCGCGTACCGCAGCCCCTGCAAGTGCTCCCGGTATCCGCGTCGCAGAAATTGACCCCGATGTGACGCCCATCCCGCTCCGTGGTGCCGGCGCGTCGAACAGCGGGCAAGCCCGCAAAGTTCTGTCGCCCGACGACGCCCCGATCTTCTCGGCCGGCGCGACGCCCGACATCCGCACGGCCGACAAGGGACAGGCGCAACAAGCCGCTGCCGGCACCGAAGGCAAGCCCGGCTCGGCCCTCGAAGACTACCGGCGTCAAGCGGCGCCGCTGCTACTGCAGCTGCAACGCCTCTCGGGCGGCGGTGCCGGGGCAACACCACTCACCATGCCGAGCGTTGGCACCGGCAACGCGACGCAGCCTGCTACGGGCGCCACCGGCTCGGCATCGCTGTTCGGATCGATGGAGCGCAGTGCCACCCCGACCGTGCAAGCCAGGCTTCTCGGTAACCGCAGCCTGGTCATGCCCAAGGGCACGCTCTTCACCTGCAGCTTGAAGACCCGCATCATCACCGCCACCAGCGGCCTCGTCGGATGCCAGGTCATCCGCAACGTGTTTTCGGACGACGGCCACGTCCTGCTGGTCGAGCGCGGCTCTCATCTCGACGGCGAATACCGCGTTGTCCAGATCAAGCCCGGCCTGACACGCGTGCCCGTGCTTTGGACCCGCGTTCGCACACCCACCGGCGTGACCGTGGATCTCGATTCACCGGCCACTGGCTCGCTCGGCGAGAGCGGCATCGGCGGCTACGTCGACAACCGCTGGACCGAACGCCTGGGCGGCGCCTTTCTGCTTTCGCTGGTCGAGGATGTCGTCAAGATCGCTGCGGCCTCTCAAGGTTCGAGCGGCAACACCGGCAACAACAACACCCTGGTGCTGCCCAACACCACGGCGCAAGGCTCGAAGCTGGCCGAGAAGGTGCTGGAAGCCACGATCAACATCCCGCCGCTGTTGTACCAGAACCAGGGCGGCGTGGTCGGCGTCTACGTCGCGCGCGACATCGACTTCTCGTCGGTCTACGAGTTGCGGCCTCAGTGAATTTGCCATGAACAACCTTCTGGAGTTTCATGTGCGCGAGGACGCGACCGTCGTCGAGCACATGAAGCTGTTTCGGCCGCTGCTTGCGCCAGACGACGTCAACGAGGTCGTCGTCAACCGGCCCGGCGAGGTGTGCGTCGAGCGCTCCGGGCAATGGACCTTCCACGACGTGCCCGGTCTGACGTTCGACCACTGCCGCAGCCTGGCCACCGCGGTTGCCACGCTGACCGGGCAGCACACCAGCGAGCGCTCGCCTTTGCTCGGCGCGCAGCTCCCAACCGGCGAACGCATCCAGTTCGTGCAGCCCAATGCCACGTCGGCCGGGACGATCGCGATCTGCATTCGCAAGCCGTCGGCATTCCTGCCTCGCCTGGACGACTTCGAGCGCAGCGGCCTCTTCGAGCATGTTCGGCCGACCTCGGCGGCGCTCAAACCGTTCGAGGAGCAGCTGCTCGAGCTGCGTCAGAGCCGTCGCTACGCCGAGTTCCTGCGTCTTGCTGTGCGTCAGCACCAGACTATCGTCGTTGCCGGCAAAACCGGCTCCGGCAAGACCACCTTCATGAAAGCGCTCGTGGAGGAAGTGCCCGACACGGAGCGCCTCGTCACGATCGAAGACGCCGCTGAGCTGCTGCTCCCCTCGCACCGCAACAAGCTCCACCTGTTCTTCTCCAAGAATTCCCAAGGTGCCTCCGACGTGTCCGCAAAGCAGCTGCTCGAAGCCTGCCTTCGTCTCCGCCCCGATCGCATCTTCCTTGCCGAAGTGCGTGGCGAAGAGGCCTACTACTTTCTTCGGCTCGCCGCCTCCGGTCACCCGGGCAGCATTACCAGCTTGCATGCCGGCAGCTGCGAGCTTGCGTTCGAGCAGCTCGCGTTGATGGTGCGTGAGTCGCCCGCCGGTGGCGGCATGACCATGCCCGAGATCAAACAGCTCGCCCGCAGCGTCGTCGAAGTCGTCGTGCACTTCGACAGCGATGCCCAAGGCCGGCACATCACCGGCATCCACTACGAGCCCGAAGCGCGTTTGCGCGCGGCCGCGTGATGGAGAAGGCCACGTTCATCAAAGCCAAGCGTGCCGCCCTCTCGGTAGCCGCGTTACTGTACGTCGTGGGTGCAGCCGCCGGCACCGCTTACGGCAGCGCGGCGCTTTATCAGCTGATGCACAAGATGCGTCCGACGAACCTTCACCTGACGACGACCTATAGGTATTGGCAACTCGCGGCCAACGATAAGCGGGAGCAGAAGAAGGTTTACCTGTCGCTATTCGTTCCGGGTGGCGCACTGTTCTTTGCCCTGCCGATGGCTGTCCTGATGGCAGGTCCGAAGCGCCGAGACCTTCACGGCTCGGCACGTTTTGCCAATCGGATGGAAATTACCAAATCCGGCCTGCTCGAAGGCACGGGCATCTTGCTTGGCCAGTACGAAGGTCGCTACCTCGCGCTGCCGGGTCAGCAGTCCGTTTTGCTGGCAGCACCGACGCGCAGCGGCAAGGGCGTTGGCGTTGTCATCCCGAACCTGCTCAGCTGGTCTGACTCGACAGTCGTTCTCGACGTGAAGGGAGACAACTTCCAGCGGACTGCCGGTTACCGCGCCAAACATGGCCAGAAAGTCTATGCGTGGGCGCCGTTCGCTAAAGACTTCAGGACGCACCGCTACAACCCGCTCACTGTCATCCGAAACGACCCGAACCACGTCGTCACGGACACCATCGCCATCGGTCAGATCCTCTACCCGGTCAGCGATCAGATGAGCGGGACCGAGAAGTTCTTCAACGGCCTGGCGCGCAATCTTTTCGTTGGGCTTGCCCTCTATCTGGTCGAGACTCCCTCGCTGCCTCGGTCGCTCGGCGAGTTGCATCGCCAGGCCAGCGGCAAGGGTCAAGCCCTCGAGGCTCACGTTCGCGCCTTCATCAGCGAGCGTGCGGCCAGCAACCGGCCGCTTTCGGACGCTTGCCTCGATTGCCTCCAACGCTTTTTGTCCGAGCCCGACAACACGCGCGGAGGCACGCTCTCCACCCTGACCGAGCCGCTGTTGTTGTTCGCCGATCCGTTGGTCGATGCCGCGACGGCTACCAGTGACTTCTCGTTCGATGATCTTCGCAAAAAGCGCATTTCGATCTACGTGACCATACCGGTCGACAAGCTCGAAGAGTCTCGGGTGTTGATCAATTTGTTCTTCTCGCAGCTCATCAACCGCAACACTCAGGAGCTGCCCGAGGACAACCCAGATCTCAAGTACCAGCTTCTCGTGCTCCTCGACGAGGCGACTTCTCCTGGCCGGATCGGCATCCTGGCCAAAGCGCTCGGCTATCTCTCGGGCTACAACCTCCGTGTCCTCACGATCATCCAGGCCGGCAGCCAGCTCGAGTCGGCTTACGGCAAGGAAGACGCGCGCTCGATGGTGACCAACCACGCGGCGCAGATCGTCTACGCACCACGCGAGCAGCGCGACGCCAACGAGTACAGCGAGATGCTCGGCACCTTCACTGAAAAGTCCGAATCGCAAGGCCGCTCGTCGAATCACGGCGCCAAAGGCGGGGGGAGCTCTCGCTCTACGAACCTGAGCCCGCAACGCCGGGCGCTCTTCCTTCCTCAAGAGCTGAAAGAGCTCGGCAAGGAGAAGGAGATCGTGATGCTCGAGAACTGCAAGCCGATTCTTGCCGACAAAATTTGCTACTACACCGACCCGGTGTTCATGCCGCGTCTGTTGCCGCCGCCAGAGATTCCCCTTGTGAACCTGGCGCTGCACCGAGCGCGCGTCGAGCAGCGGGTGCGACCGGCGGTCGACGGTGATGTGTTTTCGCTCGAACACATTGCCTTCGACTTCGACAAGTTGCCCAGCCTCGCGCCCGACGCCGACGCTGCCGAGCTCGCGGCATACGTCGCCGCTTTCTTTGCCCAGCTTACCGCCGAGCCGACGCCGGTGGAGCACTCACCCGTCGCCGAGATCGCTCACTGATTGGACACCGCCATGATCCTCAAGTTCACGCCACTGTTACCCGTACTGCTCGTCGTTGCAGCTTGCTCGTCGCCACCCAAAGCGCCCGTAGTCGACGATGCCAGGAAGCGCCCCGTCAACGCCGGCGTCGCTGTCGACCTGCAGATGTGCCGCAGCGAACTGGCGTCTGCCGAGATCGTTTTGACCGAGACCTTGAACTCCCAGCAACGGGCCGCGGCCGCCGTACGTGCGGCGGCGATTTCGCCAGTCACACCGGTGGTGGCCGCCTCGCAGCCCAACCACGTCTTCGTCATCAACTTTGCGCTCGGTTCGGCCGACTTCCACCTGACCACCGAGCAGCAGGACAGGCTCCTGACGCAGGCGCGCAATTCGCAGTTCATCGTCATCCGCGGCCGCACCGATGCGAGTGCCGATTCGCTAAGCGAAACCCGGCTCGCGCAACGCCGCAGCGAGGCGGCGTACGGCTTCCTGCTCAAAGCCGGCAAGTTGCCCACAAACGGCATCCGCCTTTCATGGCAGGGCGCCGGTGACCGAACGGTTGCTGGCGAACAAGCGGCCGATCGCCAGGCCAATCGGCGCGTCGAGATCGAGCTGTACCAGCTCAAGCCCGACGTCGAGCTCTTGTCAGCGCTCGCCTCCTGAGCGTGTTGCCGGCTCGCTCCTGCTTGCCTCTCCACATTTTTCTGGAGCGTCCATGTCGAATGAAAGCCAGGCCAGGGCCGACTTCGCCAAAGCCATCAAGCTCGCCGGCCTTTTGCTCGAAGGCGATCCGGTCATGGACGGAGCGTTCCATCGTCTGCCGGTAGTAGACGGCAAGGCCAGCGCCAAGGACGGCACCTACGTCGGCTTCCTGGACGGCCGGCCGAGCGGGCACATCCAGAACTTTCGCACCGGGCACAAAGAAACTTGGACTACCGAGGGACCTCAACTGTCTGGCGACGAGCGTTGGACCCTCACGGCTCAAATTCAGCTTACCAGTGAGCGCCGCGCCGCCGACCTGATCCAGCAACATCGGGAAGCCGCCGACCGGGTTGCCGCACGCTGGGACAAGCTGGCCGAAGCCCCTGACAACGGCACCAACACCTACCTGAATCGCAAGGGCGTCGAAGCCTTCGGCGTTCGTTTCGACCGCGATGTGCTTGTCGTGCCAGCTCGCGACATCGATGGAAAGCTTTGGTCGCTCCAGTCGATCGCGCCCGGTGAGGGCGGTGCCAAGCGCTTCGAAAAGGGCGCCCGCAAGTCCGGCACCCTCCACGTCATCGGCGAGCTCCGCCCAGGCGCCGAAATCCTGGTCGCCGAGGGCTACGCCACGGCCGCGAGCCTGCATCAAGCCAGTGGCAAGGCGGCTGTCGTCGCCTTCGACGCCGGCAACCTAGATGCGGTCACCGGTGCGCTCAGGCAACGCTACCCCACCAACCCGATCGTCGTCATGGGTGACGACGATCGCAACCGCCTTCCCAACGTGGGCGTCGAGAAGGCAACTGCGGCCGCGCGCAAGCACGGTGTCGGTGTTGCGTTCCCCCGGTTCCGCATCGACGGCCCGGGAACCGATTTCAACGACCTTCATGCCATCGAAGGTCTTCCCGCTGTCAAAGCCCAAGTGGAGATCGCATTGAATCAGCCCGTCACACCCAACCTCGATCGGAGTGCCGCCCCGGCGCCGACTCTGCAGGCGCCGGACCCGAAACCCGCCCGCGAACGGCCAGCGGAACCTGCGCCCACACGCTTCAACGTCGCTCTCGTCGATCGCGAGGGCAAGCCGGTCGAGCAGTTTCGAACCAACGACGCTGCAGCGGCCGTCGCATCCTTCGCCAAGCAGGCCGAGAGCCCCTTCGGACAATCTCAAGGACGCGGGTCGTACGCTGCCCTCACGGACAACGAGGGGCGACTCGGTGCGGCCAAGGTGTACGAAGGCTTCGCCGTCTACAACATGCGGTTTTCGACCGATGAAGGCCGCGCAGCCTACGAAGCGGTCGTCCCCAGCCCGCCCTCGGTGCAGTATCCCGTCGACCGGCCTGGCGCCGTAGATGCACGCACCCAGCCGCCGAAGCGAGACGACGCCGCGCCCAAGGTGAGTCCCGAGGCCGATCGCCTGACGCCTCGCGATGTCGTCGTCGGAGCCGCTCACGTCACCCAACTCGCCCAGGTCGGCGGCCAGGTCGCCCAGACGGCTGCAAAAGCCGTCGGTGTCGCCGACGCCGTCAAAGTCGGCGTCGATGTCGCGCAGGGCAAGGACGTGCGTGCGATCGATCTGGCCGGCGCTGCGGCCAGCGTGACGCTGGCCGCCGGCGTCGGCGCTCCCGCCATAGTGTCAGCAGCGCAGGGTGTCGCCGCCGTCAGCGCTCTCGATGCCGGCCGGCGTGCAATCAACACTGTCGACGACACCTCACCTGGGCGCGAAGGCACACCCACTGCTGCCGAGCCGCGATCGGATGCTTGGCCCGCCACACCATCGCAAAAACCAGCCGCATTGACAACCATTGATCAGCGCTATTACGAGGCACTCCCAGCGCCTCGCGATGCCGTGACCCGCAACGAAGCCAACGTCTGGGTCGCTGCTGATCTCGCGGCTTTCAAGAACATCCCTGACCCAACGTCCCGCCGCGTGGCCGCCAACACGATGGCCCACAACGCACAGGAACAAATCCACTACAAGGCCGCGTTGACCGCACAGAGCCCCGAGGTAGCCCAAGAGGTCGCTCGTTCGTTCCGCGAGGTGCAGCAAGACGTTCTCGAGTCGATTCGCCGCGAGCCATGGCAGCAGGACTTCGAGGCCAACCAGATGGTCGCTCGGTACACCGCGCTCAAGGCCGGTCAGCGCACCGTTGCCGAACTCTCGTCCGACCAAATCGATCGCCTGGCGATCGAAGACTACCGGTCGCTCGCGATTCTCCGCGGCCACACCGGTGAAGCAGCAGCCAAGGTGCTGATCGGCGAAAGCCTTCAGAACGTCGCCTACCGCTCGGCCTATGAGCGCGAGGCGACCGAGACATCACGAATCGATGTCGCCCAGCTCATCGGCTCGCGGCGCGACGCACCGACCGTCGTTGAGTCGCAAGCCACGCCCTCCCGTCGAGTTCCGGCGAACAGCATCGAGTACGTCGACCCCCGCACCCTCGAAGTCGAGACACCCGAAAGCGCGGCACTTCGCCAGCGTTCTATCGGTCTGCCTTCGCCGGCGGACTTGCGCGGCGATGCGCCTACCTCACGGCCCGCCGAGGCCGATCTCGGCGGTCGCAACACGTCGACGCGTGCCCGCCCCATCCGCGACCGCAGCGACGCGGAGACCGACCGCGCGTTCCCGTACACCGGCATCCCGCGTCTTGAAGATCGTTTCAACATCGTCCAGCAGCTCGGCCGGCGCGAGTACCAGTTCCGGGACCAACCCGGCAAGGTCGCCTTCACCGAGCGCTGGCTGAGCATGCAATCGACGGTCGACACACCCGCCGTCGTCAAGGCGATGGTCGAACGGGCGCAAGAACGTGGCTGGGCCGCAATCCGCGTCAAGGGTGCCCCCGAGTTCGAGCGCCAGACCTGGATAGCCGCGACCGCTCGCGGTATCAAGGCGGTCGGCTACCAGCCGACCGATCTAGATCGTGTTGCCGCGATCGAAGAACGTGCGCGCCTTACCGGGGAACGCAGCCAGGCACCTGAAAAAGCCGGTGGCACCATGACGCGCGAGTCAGAACGCGAGCGACCGGTGCCCTCGCCGGTCGAAGCGACGAGCCGCCGCGACTCCGCCGTCGATCGGACCGAGGTCGGTCGCGCCGCAACCGCGCCGGTCGTGCGGCCACTGAGCGCATTACTCGCTCAGCGCGGGGATTCGCCGAGTGATGTCGAGTCCATCGTCGCCGCTGCCACCGAGCTCGTCAAAGGCAAGCGCGTTCATGTCGGGCAGGTGCTCGATCAGGGGTCTGCCGACTACAAGTTCGACGCGAAGAACGAGGCGAGCTATTACGTCAAGCTTGCCACCCCTGGTGGTGAGCAAACCGTCTGGGGTGCTGATCTGAAAAACGCCCTTGCCAAGAGCAATATCCAGGTCGGCGACACCGTGGTGCTTGAGCAGCGAGGTCGAGAACCCGTCAAGGTCGAGACCAAGGAATTCGACGCGGCGGGCCGCTACATCGGACAGCGCGAGGTGGCAACCGAGCGCAATACCTGGTTTGCTGCCAGCGTCGACCAACTGCGCGACCGGGCGGCTTTCGCCCGATCGAATTCCGCACAACCTGCATCGAACACTCGCGCCACTTCGGATGTCATCGACATCGTGCGCACGGAGCCCTCGCGCGACCAGTCGGCGGTTACAGCTGCTTCTTTGAATCCACCACCCAAACCGTCGCTCCTACAACAGCCAAAGTCGCGCGATGCGCATCTCTATGCGGCCCTGGAAGCTGCCTTTGAAGCACGCAATGTTCCCGAGTCGCTACGCGCCAAGTTGCGCGCAGACGTTACGCAGAGCCTGGATGAGCAAAAGGCACGTGGGCACACGCCACGGGTCAAGGTCTACGACCCGGAAGCGGCACGGCAAGTCCCGCGCGCTGTCGTCCCGCCGCAGCGCCAACGCGAATCGATGGATCGTTCACGTTGAACCATCACCTCATGAATCGGTATGAAGGCGTTTGCCGCCGCACGTCAGCGGAGAACGATGGTCACTCGATCGTTGGATCTGATGCGAGTTCCCGAACGCCAGGCTCCAAAAAAACCCGCGTCGTTGTCGCCCTGGTGTACAGCGCTCTTGTGTTCGCCAGTGCAGGTTGCGCAACAGCCGCCGATGGCGCTGTCGGCGCTTCAGTTGAAGTCGGGTTTTCGCCATCCGGATCCGCTGAATCACTCGTGCTCAAGTCGATTGCTTCGGCTCGCGCTTCAGTCCGGCTCGCCGCCTATTCATTCACGGCCGCACCGGTTGCCCGCGCCCTGATCGACGCCAAGAAACGGGGCGTCGATGTTGCTGTCGTGGTCGACCAAAAAGCCAATCTCACGGAGGATCGAAGCGGAAAATCCGCGGCAGCGTTGAACTTGCTGGTCAATGCTGGGATCCCGACGCGCACGGTGTTAGCCTACCCGATTCAACACTCGAAATACGCGGTGATCGATGGCATGACGGTACAGACCGGCAGCTACAACTACTCGGCCGCAGCCGCTCGCCGCAATTCCGAAAACGTGCTCGTGATCTCGAACAACCGCGAGCTCGCTCTTCGCTACCTCGCTGACTGGCAGCGCCTCTACGACGAAGGCCGTCCGTACACTTCTTCCTATTGATCTTCTCGTGATGGTGCGGCCTGCCCGGCCGAACAGCGAGAGCTGATGCGATCAGCCGGCCTGCTCGCGATTCGATGCTGGGAGCACCCCAGCATCGACTCTTTCTTGCTGGTGCTGGCTGTAAGCGCTGCTCTTGGATGGTCACGTAGCCTTCCAGCCGTGAGGTCGCTGCCGACTGAAACCCTTCATCGAGTTCGATGCCAAGGTATTTGCGACCGAGCAGCTTCGCTGCCACCAGCGACGATCCCGATCCGCTGAACGGATCGAGCACCACGCCGCCCCTACGCGAAAACGATTCGATCAACGGGATCAGCACTGACACCGGCTTTTGCGTCGGGTGAATTTTGTTGCCGCTGTAAGTCCAATCGATCACGTCGCCGATCAGTGTGTCAGGCGTCTTCGGCCGTCCCTTGGCCAGCAGGTAGGCGCTTTCGTGCCGATATCGCACGAATCGTTCCGACGACGTGTAGCGCTTGGGGAACGTGAAGTGCGCCACCGGCCGAAAGCCGGCGCTCGACCAGGCTGCGAAGAACTTGTCGATCTTCGACCAGCCATAGAAGCTGACGCAAAAAGCGTCGTCTTCGAGCACTCGGTACATCTCCCGATACGCCGGCACCAGCCACTCGCTGTTGTCATCGTTCATCACGGTACGCCCGCTCCGGTCGCGGTAGTTCACGAGGTAGGGCGGGTCCGTCAGGATCAGATTCACGCATCGGCTGGGAAAGCTGCTCATCACGTCGATGCAGTTGCCTCGGATCACGCGCTGGCCCTTTTGATTCGTCGTCATTGGAAAGTCCTTTCGAGGTTGAAAACCGGAAGACGGCGTGTGATTTACCGATCCTCTCGCTCGGACTTCCTTGCTCCGCCTCGGGGCGGCGGGGGTGGGGGGTTTTCTTTGATGCGGCCGAAGCAGTGAGCCAGGTTGACTTGGCCCACCGCTTGGATCCCCCCACAAGTCCCCCCTCACACCTGCAGGGGGCGCTTGTGGGGGGTGCGGTGGGCCCGCCTGGCGATGGCCGCCCCTTTTTCGCCGTGCAGGACGCGCGTAG
>ENA-OFDM01000689-OFDM01000689.1-metagenomes-genome-assembly--contig:-NODE-689-length-13271-cov-3.574304_pt1 | contig 13271 bp, 14 predicted proteins | sample MGYA00153385_OFDM01 | MGnify analysis MGYA00153385
GCCCGCCGCGACCACTGCTCGGCCAGATCGTCGTGCCCGGGCAGCGCCTTGGACAGCAGGGTGCGCTGCGGGCCACCCGCGACCAGGTTGACCCGAACGCCCTGCGGGCCGAGGTCGCGGGCGAGGTAGCGGGCGGCGGTCTCGAGGGCCCCGCGGGCGACCGCCAGCCAGTCCTGGCCGTGCTCGGCCCGCGCCGGATCGAGCTCGAGCCCGACGACGGCCGAGCCGGCCGTCAGCAGCGGCTGCAGGGCCGCGACGAGCGCCGCCAGCGACCAGGCCGCCGTCTGGAAGGTCTCCCCCACCGCCGACCACGGGGCTGCCGCGAAGTCGCCGGGCACCGCCGGCAGGTAGGCGATCGCGTGCAGCACACCATCGACGCGGTCCCAGCCGGCCGCACGGACCGCCTGCTCGAGACCGGCGAGGTCGCCGGGCAGCGTGACGTCGAGCTCCAGCACCTCGCGGGTCACCCCGAGCCGTGGGGCGACCCGGGCGGTGACGCGATGCCCTCTGCAGAGCGGGCTGGTGAGCAGCACATCGGCACCCTGCTCGACCGCGAGGCGTACGACCGCGCTGGCCAGCGAGGCCTCGGTGAGCACCCCGGTCGCGAGCAGGCGCTTACCGGCCAGCATCGTCACGCCGTCGTCATGCCAGCGACACCAGGTCGGCCAGGTCGTCGGACCACTGGTCCTCGACGCCATCCGGAAGCATCAGCACCTTCTCGGGCTGCAGCGCCTGGACGGCGCCCTCGTCGTGCGTCACCAGCACCACGGCGCCGCGGTAGGTCGATAGCGCGCCGAGGACCTCCTCGCGGCTGGCCGGGTCCAGGTTGTTCGTCGGCTCGTCGAGCAGCAGCACGTTGGCGCCGCTGACGACCAGGGTCGCGAGCGCGAGCCGGGTCTTCTCGCCGCCGGACAGCGTGCCGGCCTGCTGGTGGACCACGTCGCCACTGAACAGGAACGACCCGAGCACCCGCCGGGCCTCAGGCTCGGCGAGGTCGGGGCTCGAGGAGCGCATGTTCTCCAGCACGGTGCGGTCGGTGTCCAGCGTGTCGTGCTCCTGCGCGTAGTAGCCCAGCCGCAACCCGTGGCCCGCCACGACCTCGCCGGTGTCGGGGGTCTCCGTGCCCGACAGCACCCGCAGCAGGGTGGTCTTGCCCGCCCCGTTCAGGCCCAGCACGACGACCCGGGCGCCGCGGTCGATCGCGAGGGTGACGTCGGTGAAGATCTCCAGCGAGCCGTACGACTTGGACAGCTCACGTGCGGTCAGCGGCGTCCGGCCGCAGGGCGCCGGCTCCGGGAAGCGGAGCTTGGCGACCCGGTCCTTCGCCCGCACGACCTCGGCGCCGGCAAGCAGCTTCTCGGCGCGCTTGAGCATCCCCTGGGCCGCCTTGGCCTTGGTGGCCTTCGCGCGCATCTTCTCGGCCTGTGCGGTGAGTGCGCCGGCGGTCTTCTCGGCGTTGGCGCGCTCGCGCTTGCGCCGCTTCTCGTCGGTGTCGCGCTGCTTGAGGTAGGTCTTCCAGCCGACGTTGTACTGGTCCAGCTCGGCCCGGTTGGCGTCGAGGTGGAACACCTTGTTGACCACCGCGTCCAGCAGCTCGACGTCGTGGCTGATGACGACCAGACCGCCGGTGTGCTTCTGCAGGAAGCCGCGCAGCCAGGTGATCGAGTCGACATCGAGGTGGTTGGTCGGCTCGTCGAGCAGCAGCGTCGTGGCGTCGGAGAACAGGATCCTGGCCAGCTCGATCCGGCGACGCTGGCCGCCGGACAGCGTGCCGATCCGCTGCTCGAGCGCACGCTCCGGCAGCCCCAGGTTGCTGCAGATCCGGGCCGCCTCGGACTCCGCGCTGTAGCCGCCGAGGTTGGAGAACCGCTCCTCGAGGTTGCCGTAGCGCCGCAGCAGGTCCGCATCATCGGGCTGCTCCGCAAGCTGCACCTGCATCTTCTCCAGCCCGCGCAGCACCTCGTCCAGGCCGCGGGCCGACAGCACCCGGTCGCGCCCGAGGACATCGAGATCGCCGGTACGCGGGTCCTGCGGCAGATAGCCGATCTCACCTGCGCGAGTGATGCTGCCGCCTGCCGGCAGCGTCTCGCCCGCCAGCGTCCGAGTCAGCGTCGTCTTACCCGCGCCGTTTCGCCCCACCAGCCCGATCCGGTCGCCGGGCTGAACCCGGAACGTCACGTGCTCCAGCAGCGCGCGGGCACCGGCCCGCAGCTCCAGGTCCGTCACGGTGATCACGGGGTGTCCTCCTGGGACGGCGGGGTGAGGGGCAGGGGCGGTACCTGTCGCTCACGGCGTCGCCAGGGGTACGCGCACAAGGATATGCGCACCTCGAAGCCGGACCCCCGGCCGTCCAGCGTGCACCCGTCGCCGCGAAAGGCCGATGTCAGGGCCGCCGTTCGAGCGGACTCTCAAAAGGGAGGTACAGGCGGCGCACTACCGCAACGGGCCCAGCTCACACGTTGAAGCCGAGCGCCCTCAACTGGTCGCGACCGTCGTCAGTGATCTTGTCCGGACCCCACGGTGGCATCCACACCCAGTTGATGCGGACGTCGTCGGTCCACGGCCCGAGCGCCGAACGGGTCTGGTCCTCGATGACATCGGTCAGCGGGCAGGCGGCGCTCGTGAGCGTCATGTCGAGCGTCACAGCCCCGTCCTCGTGCACCTGCTGGCCGTACAGCAGACCGAGGTCGACGACGTTGATCCCGAGCTCGGGGTCGACAACGTCCTTCATCGCCTCGACGACGTCGTCGTCGGTCGCCAGCGTCGTGCTGCCTCCGGTCGGGGTGTCGAGCACCTTCTCGATCGCCTGCTCGCTCATGCCGTCTCCCTCGTTGAGCCCGATGTCGCTGTCCCCCCTGCGACCGCCTGCGCCGTCGCTGTCCCCCCCGCGTCCTTCCACGCCATCCAGCCCAGCAGCGCGCACTTCACCCGCGCCGGGTAGCGCGACACCCCGGCAAAGGCGATGCCGTCCTCCAGCACGTCCTCGTCCGGCTCGAGACTGCCCCGGCTCTGCATCAGGGCCAGGAACGCATCGGCCTTGACCAAGGCATCGTCGACCGTCCGGCCGATCACCAGGTCGGTCATCACCGAGGTGCTGGCCTGGCTGATCGAGCAGCCCTGCCCGTCGTACGACACGTCGGTCACCGTCCCGCCGTCGACGTGGACGCGGACCGTGACCTCGTCGCCGCACGTCGGGTTGACGTGGTGCACCTCGACGTCGTACGGATCGCGCAGCCCCTTGTGGTGGGGATGCCGGTAGTGGTCCAGGATGATCTCCTGGTACATCGACTCAGACACGCGCGCACCTGCTCATGCTGACCAGAACGCCTTGACCTGCCCGATGCCTTCCAGCAGCCGGTCGATCTCGGCCTCGGTGTTGTAGAGGTAGGACGACGCGCGCGCCGTCGCGGGTACGCCGTAGCGCCGGCAGATCGGGGCGGCGCAGTGATGCCCGACGCGCACGGCGATACCCAGGTCGTCCAGGGACTGACCGACGTCGTGCGGGTGCACCCCCTCGACGGTGAAGCTCACGGCCGACCCGCGCATCAACACCGAGTCCGGGCCGATGATCCGGACGCCGTCGATGCGCCGCAGGCCGTCGAGCAGCCGGGCGGTGAGCACCTGCTCGTGGGCGGCGATCCGGTCCATCCCGACCGTGCTGAGGTAGTCGCAGGCCGCGGCCAGCGCGACCGCCTGGCTGACGACCGGCGTGCCGGCCTCGAAGCGCTCCGGCGCCGGCGCGTACGTCGAGGCGGACATCTGGACGACCTCGATCATCGAGCCGCCGCCCATGAACGGCGGCATCGCGTCGAGCAGCTCCTTGCGTCCCCACAGCACGCCGACCCCGGACGGGCCGAGCATCTTGTGGCCGGTCGCGACGAAGAAGTCGACGCCGAGCGCGCGCACGTCGACAGCCTGGTGAGGGGCGGACTGCGCACCGTCCAGCAGCACCAGGGCACCGACCTCGCGGGCCCGCCGGACCAGCAGCTCGACCGGGTTCTCGGTGCCGAGCAGGTTCGACACGTGTACGAACGCCAGCACCTTGGTGCGCTCATTGACCAGCTCGTCGAGCTGCGACAGGTCGAGCCGCCCGTCGTCGGTCAGCCCGAACCAGCGCAGCGTCGCACCGGTGCGCTCGCACAGCATCTGCCACGGCACGAGGTTGGAGTGGTGCTCCATCTCGGTGATGCAGACCTCGTCGCCGGGGCCGATCGAGAAGCGCTCGCCCGCCTTGGCATTGCCGAAGGAGTACGCCACCAGGTTGTAGGCCTCGGTGGCGTTCTTGGTGAACACGATCTCGTCGTGGTCGCCACCGAGGAAGGTCGCGACGGTGCCGCGGGCGCGTTCGTAGGCGTCCGTCGACTCCTGGCTCAGCGTGTGCACGCCGCGGTGCACGTTGCTCCAGTGCTGAGCCACGAACTCGCGCTCGGCGTCCAGCACCTGCACCGGCCGGTGCGCGGAGGACGCGTTGTCGAGGTAGACCAGCGGATGCCCGTTGACCGTGCGGGACAGCACCGGGAAGTCGGCGCGCAGCGCCTGCACGTCGTAGGTCGGGTGCGTCAGCAGTGCGGTCATGCCGCCCCCTCGACGAGGTACTTCGTGTAACCGTGCGCCTCGAGCTCGTCAGCGAGCTCCGGACCACCCTGCTCGACGATCTTGCCGCGTACGAAGACGTGCACGAAGTCGGGCTGGATATACCTCAGGATGCGGGTGTAGTGAGTGATCAGCAGGACGCCGGTCTCGCCACCGGCCCGGACCCGGTTGACACCCTCGGACACGACCCGCAGGGCGTCGACATCGAGCCCGGAGTCAGTTTCGTCCAGGATCGCGATCTTGGGCTTGAGCAACTCCAGCTGCAGGATCTCGTGGCGCTTCTTCTCACCGCCGGAGAAGCCCTCGTTGACGTTGCGCTCGGCGAACGCCGGGTCGACTTCGAGGCGGGCCATCGCCTCCTTCTGCTCCTTCACCCAGAGCCGGAGCTTGGGGGCCTCGCCGCGGATCGCGGTGGCAGCGGACCGCAGGAAGTTACTGACGCTGACGCCAGGGACCTCGACGGGGTACTGCATCGCCAGGAACAGCCCGGCGCGGGCCCGCTCGTCGACGCTCATCGCCAGGACGTCGTTGCCGTCGAGGGTGATGGTGCCGCCGGTGACGGTGTACTTCGGGTGCCCGGCGACGGCGTACGCCAGCGTGGACTTGCCGGAGCCGTTCGGCCCCATGATCGCGTGCGTCTCGCCGGCCCGGACCGTGAGGTCGACGCCGGTGAGGATCTCCCGGGCAGCGCCGTCGGAGGCAACGGTGACGTGCAGGTCGCGGATCTCAAGGGTGGACACGTCAGGACTCCATCTTCACGAGGACGTCGTCGCCCTCGACGGTCACGGGGTAGGTGGGCACCGGTCGTACGGCGGGCAGGCCGGACGGCGCCCCGGTACGCAGGTCGAACAGCGAGCCGTGCAGCCAGCACTCGATCTGGCCGTTCTCGACGTCGCCCTCTGACAGCGAGACGTCGGCGTGCGAGCAGATGTCGGAGATGGCGAAGACCTCGCCGCGGCTGCGGGCTATGCAGACGGGCTTGCCAGCCAGCTCGACGCGCAGCGCGCCCTCCTCGGGCAGGTCGGTCAGCGCGCAGGCCCGCAGGTTGCCGGTGCTCACGTGAAAGCCCTCTCCAGCTCGTCCTCGATCGTCGCCATCAGACGCTGCTCGAGGGCCGGGACACCGAGGGACTCGATGACCTCGGCGAAGAAACCGCGTACGACCATCCGCCGGGCCGCGTCGGCGGCAATGCCGCGCGTCATCAGGTAGAACAGCTGCTCGTCGTCGAACCGCCCGGTGGCGCTGGCGTGACCGGCGCCGGCGATCTCGCCGGTCTCGATCTCCAGGTTGGGCACCGAGTCGGCGCGCGCCTCGGGGGTCAGCAGGAGGTTGCGGTTGAGCTCATAGGTGTCGGTGCCGTGCGCGGCGGCCCGGATCAGGACGTCGCCGATCCACACGGTGTGCGCCTGCTCACCCTGCAGCGCGCTCTTGTACGTCACCCGGCTGCGGCACTGCGGCACGCTGTGGTCGATCAGCAGCCGGTGCTCCAGGTGCTGGCCGCCGTCGGCGAACGAGACCCCGCGCAGCTCGACGTCGCCGCCGGGTCCGGTGAAGTCGACGGTCTCGACGATGCGTACCAGCGAGCCACCGAGCGACACCTGGGTCGAGCGCAGCCGGGCGTCCCGGCCGATCGCGAAGGCGACGTGCTCGCTGTGCAGCGTGTCGCCGGCCCAGCTCTGCACCGAGACGAGCTCGAGCGCGGCGCCGTCACCGAGCAGCACCGAGGTCTTGCCGACGTAACGGGCGCTACCGGTGTGGTCGAGCACAACGGTGGCCCGGGCGTGCTCGCCGATCTCGATCACCAGGTGGCCGAAGCGCACCGCCCCGTCCCCCGAGTCACCGTCCTGGCCACGCAGGTCGAGCACCAGCGGCTCGGCCAGCTCGGCGCCCTTGTCGATGCGCAGCGCGCTGACGCTACGGCCGCCGACGGATGCCGCGGTAGCCGACAGCCGATCGACCGGCAGCGGAACGGTGGCCAGCAGCGGGTCGCCCGGGTCCAGCGGCCCGAACCAGACACCGTCCTGCTGACCGCTCAGCGTGGCGTCCAGCCCCACGTCGACCGGCTCAGCGTCCAGCAGTGGCCGGACCCGGGACAGCGGCGTGAACCGCCACTCCTCCTCGCGGCCGGTGGGCATCGCGAAGTCCACGAGGTCGGCCGAGCGGACCCGTTCGGGCCGGACGTCGGCGGGGCTGCGCGGGGTCGATGGCTTGACGCCCACCGCGACCGCGCCGTCCATGACGCCGCCGGTGGCCTTGACGGCGGTGCGCTCGATCTCGAGCGCGTCCCCCATGCTCACTGCCGACTCGCCAGCTCGCCCATCGCTAGCCAACAGAGCCCTCCATCTGCAGCTCGATGAGCCGGTTAAGCTCGAGCGCATACTCCATCGGCAGCTCGCGGGCGATCGGCTCGACGAAGCCGCGGACGACCATCGCCATGGCCTCCTGCTCGGTCATCCCGCGGCTCATCAGGTAGAACAGCTGGTCGTCACCGACCTTGCTCACGGTCGCCTCGTGGCCCAGCGACACGTCGTCCTCGCGCACGTCCACGTAGGGATAGGTGTCGCTGCGGCTGATCGTGTCGACGAGCAGCGCGTCGCAGACGACGTTGCTCTTGCTGCCGACCGCGCCCTCCTGGACCTGGATCAGGCCGCGGTAGGACGTCCGGCCACCGCCCCGGGCCACCGACTTGCTGACGATGTTGCTCGTCGTGTGCGGCGCGGCGTGCACCATCTTCGCGCCGGCGTCCTGGTGCTGGCCCTCGCCGGCGAAGGCGATCGACAGCGTCTCACCGGAGGCGCGCTCACCGAGCAGGTAGCAGGCCGGGTACTTCATCGTCACCTTGGAGCCGATGTTGCCGTCGATCCACTCCATCCGGCCACCCTCGTGCACCGCGGTGCGCTTGGTGACCAGGTTGTAGACGTTGTTCGACCAGTTCTGGATGGTCGTGTAGCGGACGTGCGCGTCCTTCTTCACGATGATCTCGACGACCGCGCTGTGCAGGCTGTCCGAGCTGTAGATCGGCGCCGTGCACCCCTCGACGTAGTGCACCGATGAACCTTCGTCGGCGATGATCAGGGTGCGCTCGAACTGGCCCATGTTCTCGGTGTTGATCCGGAAGTACGCTTGCAGGGGGATGTCGACCTTGACCCCCGGCGGCACGTAGATGAACGACCCGCCGGACCACACGGCGGTGTTGAGCGCCGCGAACTTGTTGTCACCGACCGGGATCACCGATCCGAAGTACTCGCGGAACAGCTCGGAGTGCTCGCGCAGCCCGGTGTCGGTGTCGACGAAGATGACACCCTTCTCCGCGAGGTCCTCGCGGATCTGGTGGTAGACGACCTCGGACTCGTACTGTGCCGCGACACCGGCGACCAGACGCTGCTTCTCCGCCTCCGGGATGCCGAGCCGGTCGTAGGTGTTCTTGATGTCGGCCGGCAGCTCGTCCCAGGTGGTGGCCTGCTTCTCCGTCGATCGTACGAAGTACTTGATGTTGTCGAAGTGGATCCCGGACAGGTCCGAGCCCCAGGTCGGCATCGGCTTCTTCTCGAACAGCCGCAGCCCCTTCAGGCGCATGTCGAGCATCCACTGCGGCTCGGACTTCAGCCGGGAGATGTTCTCCACGACGCCGGTGTTGATGCCGCGCACCGCGGTCGAGCCCGCGACATCGGAGTCGGCCCAACCGAACTTGTACGTGCCGATGCCTTCGAGCTGCGAGGCGGTGGTTTCGGCGGTGGTGGTCATGCGTGGGCCTTCCCGGTCGAGTGACGAGGGTGCGAGGAGTCGGGGATCGAGGTGGCGGTCGGCACATAGGTGGTGCAGACGCCGTCGCCGTGGGCGATCGTCGCCAGGCGTTGGACGTGGACGTCGAGCAGCCGCCCGATCGCGGCGGTCTCGGCGTCGCACAGTTGCGGGAACTGCTCGGCGACGTGCTGGACTGGACAGTGGTGCTGGCACAGCTGGACTCCGCGCCCCTGCTCGCTGGTGCCCGCCGCGTAGCCGTCGGCCGTCAGGGCGGCCGCGAGGGCGGCCGGTCGCTCATCGGCGGGTAGTCCGGCGACCCGGCCGCGGTAGCGGGCCTCCAGCTCACCGGCGCGGACGCTGGCGAAGGCCTGCACCGCATCCGCACCGCCATGGGCGTCGAGGAAGCGCAGGGCGGTGGCGGCGAGGTCGTCGTAGGCCGACGGACCCGCCGCGTGTCCGGCGTCGGTCAGCGCCCACAGCCGCGCCGGCCGTCCTCGGCCGCGCAGCGAGGTCAGCACCCGCGGTTCGCGGGAGGACACGGTGCCCTCGGCGAGCAGCGCGTCCAGGTGCCGGCGGACGGCTGCCGGAGAGAGCTCGAGACGTGCCGACAACGCGGTCGTCGTCGAGGGGCCCGACGTGAGCAGCAGCGCCAGGACGCGCTCCCGGGTGCCGGAGCGTTCGGCCCTGTCACCCGACGACGGCTCAGCCGTCGACGGCTCAGCCCGGGGCGCCGCCCGCCTGGCCTCGTTCAAGGTTTTCACCACGTCAGTGTGCCCTAATACCCACCGGAGCGCGAACCGGCCTCCGCCGGGCGGCGCAGCCGGGCAGTCCCTACGCTGGTGGCGTGTCGGTTCCCGCGCTCGACGTCGTCGGGCTGGTCAAGCGCTACGGCACCCGCACCGCCGTCGATGGCCTCTCACTCATGGCCCGCACCGGCACCGTACTCGCGCTTCTCGGCCCCAACGGTGCCGGCAAGACGTCCACGATCGAGGTGTGCGAGGGGTTCCGACGCGCTGACGGCGGCACGGTGCGGGTCCTCGGGCTCGATCCGCGCGACCCGGCACTGCGCCCCCGGGTCGGCGTCATGCCGCAGACCGGCGGCACCTACCCGGGGCTACGTGCCGGTGAGGTGCTGCGGCTGTTCGCCTCGTACAGCCGCGAGCCGCTCGACCCTGCCGACCTGCTGGACCGCCTCGGGCTGGGCGGTGTCGAGCGCACCGCCGTACGCCGGCTGTCCGGTGGTCAGGCTCAGCGGCTGTCGCTGGCGATGGCGGTCGTCGGCCGGCCCGAGCTGGTCTTCCTCGACGAGCCGACCGCCGGCCTGGACCCGCAGGCCCGGCTCGCGACCTGGGACCTGATCGAGTCGCTGCGCCGCGACGGGGCCACCGTCGTACTCACCACCCACCTGATGGACGAGGCCGAGCGGCTCGCCGACGACGTCGTCATCGTCGACGCCGGCAGGGTCGTCGCGGCCGGCACCGTGCAGGACCTCACGCGGACGGGCGCCACCGGTCAGCTCCGCTGGCGGGCCCGGCCGGGCCTTGACCTCGACCAGCTGCTGCTCGCCCTGCCCGAGGGGTCCTCGGCCAAGGAGTCCCCCGCCGGCCAGTACCTCGTGGAGGGTGTCATCGACCCGCAGCTGCTCGCGTCGGTGACGTCCTGGTGCGCCGGGCACGGCGTACTCGCCGAGGACCTGCGGCTGGAGCGGCGCACCCTCGAGGACGTCTTCCTCGAGCTGACCGGTCGCGAGCTGCGGTCGTGACGACCTCCACCGCCAGCTCGTGGGCCGAGGGGGCGCTGACGCCGCGCCCCGGCTCCGCCGGGCGACTCCGGATGCTGGCGGCCCAGGCCCGGACCGAGCTGGTGCTGCTGCTCCGCAACGGCGAGCAGGTGCTGCTCAGCCTGGTCCTGCCGCTGGGGCTGCTGGTCGTGCTCTCGACGCTGTCCTTCGTCGAGATCACCTACCCGAGCAAGCCGGACGTGGCGCGCCCCGACTTCTTCACCCCCGGCGTGATCGCCCTCGCCGTGATGTCGACGGCCTTCACCGGCCAGGCCATCGCGACCGGCTTCGAGCGGCAGTACGGCGTACTGAAGCGGCTCGGCGCCACCCCGCTGCCGCGCTCGACGCTGCTGCTGGCCAAGACGCTGTCGGTGCTCGCCGTCGAGCTGCTGCAGCTGCTGCTGATCGGCGCGGTGGCGTACGCCCTGGGCTGGCAGCCGCAGGGCAACGCCGCGTCCGTGCTCGCCCTCGTGGTGCTGGGAACGGCTGCGTTCAGCGGGCTGGGCCTGCTGCTCGGCGGCACGCTGCGCGGCCTGGTGTGCCTGGCGGTCGCCAACCTCGTCTGGCTGCTGCTGCTCGTGCTCGGCGGCGTGATGTTCGACCTGAGCGCGTTCGGGCCGGCTGAGCCGGTGTTGCGCCTGCTGCCCAGCGCGGCGCTGTCTGACGGGCTGCGCTCAACGCTGGTCGGCGGCCAGCTGGTGGGCAGGGACGTGGTGACCCTCGCGGTCTGGGGCGCGGGCAGCCTGCTCGCGGCCAGCCGCGCCTTCCGCTGGGAGTGAGGGTGCGCTCACCGCTGGCATGGTGGCGGCACCGCCAAATGGTGCGGGCCACCGCCGGGCCGGTCGGCCCCGACGTGGTCCTCGCCGACGACGGCACCCGGCTGCACGTCGAGGTCGATGATCTCCCGGGCTCGCCGCTGACCGTGGTGTTCGTGCACGGCTTCACCGCCCGCCTGCAGGAGTTCGTGCTGCAGCGCGAGACGTTGCGCGGCCGGGTGCGTGTCGTGCTGTACGACCAGCGCGGCCACGGCAGGTCCGGCTGGGGCGATGTCCGGCACGCCACCATCGACCAACTCGGCCGCGACCTCGCCGCGGTCCTCTCCCGGCACGCCCGCACCGGGGCGGTCGTCCTGCTCGGTCACTCGATGGGCGGGATGACCGTCCTGGCGTACGCCCGCCAGCACCCGGAACAGTTCGGGACCCGGGTCCGCGGCGTCTTCCTCCTGGCCACGTCCGCGGGCGGTCTGGTCGCCGGCGGCCTGGTCGGGCTGTGGGCCCGGGTCGGCAAGCGGCTGGGCCTGCTGCCGCTGTGGCTGTGGTGGCTGCGGGTGCTCGCACCGCTGCTGCAGCGCCTCAACCGCCCCGGCACCCGGCTCGGCCGCGCCATGATCCGCCGTTACCTGTTCGGCCGCGACGACGCCGACCCGGCGACCGTCACGCTGGTCCAGGACCTGCTGGAGCAGGCCCCGTTGACGATCAGCGCGGCGTTCTACCCGACGTTTCTGGCCCACGACGAAACCGCTGCGCTGCAGGTCCTTCGGGCGGTGCCGGTGACCGTGCTGGTCGGTGACAGCGACCGGCTCACCCCGGCGTCGCACAGCCGTCGGATGGCCGAGGCGATCGGCCCGGGCGCCGAGCTGGTCGTTGTCCCTGGCGCCGGCCACTCCGTCAACATCACCAGGCAGTCGATCGTGGACGATGCGCTCCTGCGGTTGATCGACCGCGCCGCCAGCTCCGCGGTGGCCTGACGTCACATCCGGACGAGGGCCTCCCGGGCGGCCACTCGGCGCTCGACCAGGAACGACAACACCGGCACGGTCCCGCCGAGCGCGACCAGGACGACCCGGCGGACCGGCCAGCGACGCGCCCGGCCCAACAGGATGACGCAGACCACCAGCACCATGTACAGCGCCCCGTGGATCGGACTGACGGTCTTGCTGAGCGCCGGGTGCCCCCCGACGTAGCGCAGGGGTACGGCGACGAACACCAGCACGAGCAGCACCGCGCCGACGACGTTGGCCATCACCCGGTAGCGCAGCAAAGGGTCCCTCACGCTGAGCTGTCGCGGCGGGCGAGCTCGGCGAACCTGGCGTTCCACGCGGCGAGCTCGGGGTCGTCGTCCTCGCGCACCGTCTTGACGACCGGTAGCGGCGGGGCCGGAGTCCGCACGGGCGGGGCCACGGCCGGTGCGGTCTCGTCCAGGCAGAACTTCGTCCAGCCGGCGAGGGTCAGCGCCAGGAAGGCCCACCACTCCAACCCGTAGCTGTAGTTGCGGATCGAACCGGTCTGGGCGCCGCGGCCCCACTGCCAGATCCCGAGCCGCAGCAACGCGTAGAGCGCCAGCACGACGAGCACGTGCATCAGCAGCCACGACGGGCGCAGCAGACGGGTCCTCACGTGACCGATCGTACGAGGTCCGGGCAGGCCCGGCCTGCCGCGCGACCGTACGCTCGCGATGTGGATGTCCGTGCCCTGCTGCACCCCAAGCCGGTCGTGGTACTGCGTCTCGCGGTCCTCGCCCTGGTCCTCAACGTCGTGCTCGTAGCGACCGGCGCGGCCGTCCGGCTGACCGGCTCGGGGTTGGGCTGCCCGACCTGGCCGCGCTGCACCGGGGCCTCGGTCGTCAACACCGCTGAGCTCGGGGCGCACGGCTACATCGAGTTCGGCAACCGGCTGCTCGCGGTGGCACTCGAGGTCGTCGGCGTGCTGCTGCTGCTCGCGGTGCGCCGCAGCGCGGTCCGGCTGCCGCGGTCCTGGAGCCGGCTGGCGGCGGTGCAGGTGCTGGTGGTGCCGCTGCAGGCCGTCATCGGGGGGATCCTGGTGCTCACCGGGCTCAACCCGTACGTGCTGATCGGGCACTTCCTCGTCTCGTTCCCACTGCTGCTCGCGGCGGCGGCGCTCGTGCGGCGCTGCCTGGATGGCCCGGCTGAGCCGCGCGCGCTGTTGGTGCGCCCGGAGCTCCGGCTGCTCACCGGCGCTCTGCTGCTCTCGACCACGGTCGTGCTGGCGCTCGGCAGCGTGGTCACGGGCAAGGACATCGGGCTGACGCCCATCCAGTCCGGCTCGATCACGGGCACAGTCACGGATGCGGCTGGAGCCGGAGTCGCCGGTGCCTTAGTCACCTTCGTGTCTGCCGACAGCACTGCGACGCTGAC
>ENA-OFDM01000691-OFDM01000691.1-metagenomes-genome-assembly--contig:-NODE-691-length-13261-cov-7.241935_pt1 | contig 13261 bp, 11 predicted proteins | sample MGYA00153385_OFDM01 | MGnify analysis MGYA00153385
CTTGAGAATGCGGCGGCGGGTAGACATGCGCGTGACCTAGAACTGCGATCGCTTTTATAGCATAGCAACTTAGCGGCGATCGGACGGACATTAAGCTGATCGCACGTTACGTCACATATCGCATCCGATCGATCGCCGCTGCGAGTTCAAGGGTTCTAACCCGCACCAAATCGCCCTGAGGATAGCTTGTGAGGTCGTCAAAGGGTTGCTGACTCCAATGGGTTAACGCTTGCTGAACGTCGGGGTTGCTAGGAAGATGTTGGTTGAGGGTTTGGATTAGGGCGGCTATGGTGCGGAGTTGGCCGGATTCTTCGAGTTGTTCGATTTGGGATACGTCAATCTTACAATCACCGATCGAAATTTCATTCACGCCGTCGATCCTAATTTTTCGACGATCGCTTTGATCGACTTGATCTAGAAATCCTGCTGCTAGCGTTCGTTTGTGATGGTAATTCCATTGTCCCGTAATTTCGATGGTGCGATCGTTTAGGTTGGCTTGAGCGATCGCTTTTGCATATTCAGTTACGTCGCTGGCCTGGAAGGAATCCATTGCAATAACCGTGTCTGCAACGTCGAGATAATCCCCGCAGCCGCCCATGACCAAAATGGTGGAAATGCCCTGTTCATCATAGAGTTGGCGGACGCGATCGAGGAAGGGCGTGATGGGTTCTTGGGCTTTGGCGATAAGCTGCTGCATTCGTCGGTCGCGGATCATAAAATTGGTGGCGCAGGTGTCTTCGTCGAGGAGGAGAACGCGGGATCCTGAAATGAGGGCTTCGAGAATGTTGGCCGCTTGGGAGGTGCTGCCGCTAGCATTTGGGGTGGAAAATTGGGTGGTCGATCGATCGAAGGGTAGGTGATTGATAAAGGGTGAGAGGTCTAAGTTAGTAATGGCGCGGCCTTCTTCGGCGCGGATTCGGACTGAGGTGAGGTTGCTGACAATGCACTCGCGACCGTCGCCGGGAATGTGGTTATAAATGCCGCGTTCGATCGCATGGAGGAGCGTTGATTTGCCATGAAATCCACCGCCGACGATCAAGGTGATGCCGTTAGAAACGCCCATTCCGATGATGTCGCCTTGGTGCAGCGTTGAAAGCGTGATTTCTAAGGATTGGGGTGAGGTGAAGGGGATGACGTCTGCTGTGAGTGGGCGATCGTCTACGCCGCTTCTTCGAGGAAGGATGGAACCGTTGGCGACGAATGCGATGAGATTGTGGGCTTCAAGCTGTTCGCGAAGGTGATGGGTATCTTCTACGGTGTTGATGTGACGTTCGATCGCTTTAGCATTGAGACTCGCGTATTTTAAAACTCGATCGATAAGTCTTGGTAAGTCTTCGCACAGCAATTCATTCGCTTCTTGTCCAGCGATGCGTCTGCCATAGGCGGGGAGTCCGACTAAGAATCTTAACTCAACTTCGGTCGTATTGATTAATGCAGCAGACCTGTCGAGTACGGATTGGCTGGCGGGGGCGATCGTTAGGCGTCCACTGTTGCCGCTGCCGCGTTTGGCTTGGGATGAGGCGGAATGCGTGTGAAATTCGCGGGTGAGATAGTCCCGTAGTGCGATCGCCCGGACTTCGTTGGAGAATAAATGCTCGGGAAATTGTGCAACTGTATTTTTCATGACGACGCGGCATTGGCTCGGCGATGCAAACGGGTCGCCCTGGATGCGATCGAAAATTAGCGTAAAATCTGGGAAGGTATGTGCGCCTTTGAGATCGTGGTATGCCCTGTAGCTAGCTCCGTCGATGCGTTGAAGGATTTGGGTCAGGGTCGGCATGATGTGTGGGACAATTTAGAGGGATGAGGCGATTGTTAGTTTATACGACTTTTAGGGACAGGAGCGATCGGATGAGTGATGTAGTGCCGGATGGATGGTCAGAAGATGAGTTTGGACCGTCAGAGGAGTTTATTAAGCTAGATCAGTTCATGAAACTGATGGGTGCTGTGGGAACGGGCGGTCAAGCGAAGGTGCTAATTCAGTCAGCGGAAGTACGAGTGAATGGCACTATAGAGACGCGTCGAGGTCGGAAATTACGCCAAGGTGATCTAGTGGATATTTTAGGTGAAACCTTTACAGTTGAGATTACCGGAGCGGATGCCTGGGCTTAGGACTTGAAAATTACAACCCTAGAATTTAAGTGGAGCTGATTATGTATTTGACTTGGTTAGACAGTAATTCTTGGCTAGTAGAGTTTGGGGAGGGCGATCGGACGACTCGGGTGTTGATGGACCCTTGGTTGGTGGGGGATCTGATGTTTGGCAATGCGAAGTGGTTCTTTCGGGGATTTCGCAAAAGCGATCGCACGATTCCTGAAAATATTGATCTGATTGTGTTGTCGCAAGGGCTAGAAGATCATGCCCATCCGCCGACGTTGAAAGTATTGGATAAGTCAATTCCAGTTGTGGGATCTCCGGCTGCTGCAAAGGTCGCAACTGCTTTGGGCTTTACACACGTGACGACGCTGGAACACGATCGGGTATTTACATTAGACGATCGGGTCAAAATTCAGGCATTAGAAGGATCGACCGTAGGTCCGACGACTAAGGAAAATGCCTATGTAATGCGCGATTTATTAACGGGTGCGACGCTGTATTATGAGCCGCATGGTTCTCATTCACCGAAGCTCAAAGAGATGGGTGAGATTGATGTGGTCCTCACGCCCATGATTGATTTGAAGTTGCCGGTCGTCGGTTCTTTTATTAAAGGGATGTCTAGTTCGCTCGAACTTGCAAAGTGGGTCAATCCTCAGGTGATGTTGCCGACGGCTGCGGGTGGGGATATCAATTTTGAAGGAATTTTGATCAAAGCGTTCACAGCCGAAGGTGGGCCTCAAGAATTGCAGCAGCAGCTTCAAGATGCCGGATTAAAAACTCGAATTATCGAGCCAAAACCAGGCGTTCGGACTGAAATTGCGATCGCTAATCCCTGTCCCATTTAGGATAGAAGTCAGCTCTTGCCGTTAGCCGCCGAGGAAGACGATCGATGGTAGGGCGATCGAAAATTTGTTGAGAGAGGTTTAGATAGTTTTGTATGATGGACGTGATTAAAAAAGAGGCTTGAACCGTTGCCTCAACTGTGATTTATGTCTGAACATCAACATCTCTCAAACTTTATTTGGCAGGTTGCGGATTTGCTTCGTGGTCCCTATCGCCCCCCTCAGTACGAGCGGGTCATGTTGCCGTTGACGGTGTTGAGGCGGTTTGATTGTGTGTTGGCTTCGACTAAGACGGACGTGTTGAGAGGGTATGTGAAATGGCAAGATAAACCCGATGCTGTCCGTGATCCCATTTTAAATAATATTGCAGGACAGAATTTTCATAATCATTCTGAGTTTAGTTTTGAAGGGACGGAGGATGGGACGGGAGGGCGCAAAGGGGGACTGAAGGGCGATCCAGATAATATTGATAAGCATTTGATGAGCTATATCAATGGCTTTTCTCAGGATATTCGAGATATTTTCGATCGCTTTGAGTTTACTGCCGAAATTGAGAAGATGCGAGAGGCTAATATCTTGTATCTGGTGGTGTCTGAGTTTTGTAATATCGATTTGCATCCCGATCGGGTTGATAACATTCAGATGGGGTTGTTGTTTGAAGATTTGATTCGGCGATTTAATGAGTTAGCGAATGAGACGGCGGGGGATCACTTTACGCCGCGTGAGGTGATTCGGTTAATGGTGGATCTGCTCTTTGATCCGGATGATGAGATGCTGACTCAGCCTGTGGTCTGTAAGATGCTGGACCCGACGTGTGGAACGGGGGGAATGCTGGCGGAGGCGCAGTCGTATTTGCGTGAAAATAATCCACAGGCGAAGCTGTTTGTGTATGGGCAGGATTTTAATCCGCGTGCTTATGCGATCGCGGCTTCGGATTTGTTGTTGAAAGGGAACAGTACGAGTGATATTCAGTTTGGGGATACGTTGCTGGACGATCGGTTTCCCAATGAGAAATTTAATTATTTGATTGCGAATCCGCCGTTTGGGGTGGATTGGAAGAAGCAGCAAAAGGCGGTGAAACTGGAACACGATCGCTATGGTTATGCGGCGCGGTTTGGGGCGGGGTTGCCAAGGGTGAATGATGGGTCGCTGTTGTTTTTGCAGCATATGGTGAGTAAGTTTGAGCTGTATGACCCTGCGCAGAAGAAAAATGGATCCAGAATGGCGATCGTGTTTAATGGATCTCCGTTATTTACGGGTGGGGCGGGGAGTGGGGAAAGTGAGATTCGGAAGTGGGTGATTGAGAATGATTGGCTGGAGGCGATTGTGGCGTTGCCGGAACAGATGTTTTATAACACGGGCATCGGGACGTATGTGTGGGTGGTGACGAATCGGAAGCAGGCCGATCGCACAGGGCGGGTGCAGTTGATTGATGCGCGCGATCGATGGAAGCCGATGCGGAAAAGTCTGGGGGATAAGCGGCGGTATGTGGGTGAGGAGGATATTGTTACTATTGTTCAGGAGTATGGAAAGTTTGAGGAATCGAAGACGAGTAAGATTTTTGATAATGCGGATTTTGGGTATCAGCGGGTGCCGATCGAGCGTCCGTTGCGGTTGTTGTATGAGATGACGTTGGCGCGTAAGAGTGAGTTTTTGGATGTGGTGCCGCATCTTTTGGATGATATTCAGGCGATCGATAAGCAGCTAGGACGATCGCCTCGGACGGATTGGAATGAGTTTGAGGGATTGGTTAAGCGATTGCTGGGCGATCGGGATAGTAAATGGAAAAGTGGGGAGTGGAAGTTGTTCAGAGCGGTCTTTACGGCGGTGGAACCGGAGGCGGAATCTGTCATTTTAAAGGAGCGCAAGGCCAAGAAGGAAGCGGATGCGCGGGTGTGGGGTTGGTTTCCTGTGAGGGATGGGAAGTGGGAGCGATCGTATGAGCCGGATACTAAGTTGCGGGATTATGAGAATGTGGGGTTGAAGGATGAAGTGGTGCGGTATTTTTGCGCAGAGGTGGAGCCGCATGTGGGGGATGCTTGGGCGGATGGGGAGAAGATTCGGAGTGCCTATGAGATTAATTTTAATCGGTATTTCTATGAGTATCAGCCGCCACGTCCTTTAGTGGAGATTGATGCGGATTTGCGAGATATGGAAGAGAAGATTCTGCATTTGTTGCGGGAGGTTATTGGATGATTGCACTAGCTTCTCGGAACGATCTACTAACAGAAATTGATAATCCTTGGCAACCTGTACACAATTCAGGCTGGAATTTTATTCAAGTTAAAGTTGGATACAACATTATTCTAGGAAAAATGCTTCATAACGAGGCAACTTCACCCGAAGATCTTGAAGTACCTTATTTGAAAAGTCAACATGTCCAATGGGATAAGGTTGTTCTTCAGGATTTACCTACGATGTGGGCATCGCCTTGGGAAATCAAAACCCTTACTATCAGGACAGGCGATCTTCTAGTTTGTGAGGGCGGTGATGTAGGGCGTGCAGGTATCGTTAGCGGAACTCCTCCAGGAAATTGCATTATCCAGAATGCTCTTCATCTGGTGCGCGCAAGATATGGAAATAGCACACACTTTTTACGATATCTACTACAACATGCGGCTTCCCATAAATGGTTTGAAGTTCTATGTAATCGTGCAACAATAGCCCACTTTACTGTCGATAAATTTAGCCAAATGTGGATTTGGCTACCTCCGCTAGATGAACAACGTCAAACATCAAATTACCTCGATCGCACTACCCAAAGCATCGACGCGCTCATTGCTGCCAAAAAACGACTTCTAGAACTGTTGGCGGAGAAGAGACGATCGATAATTACTCAAGCGGTGACTCGTGGGTTGACGGATGATGTGCCTATGAAGGACTCTGGATTATCTTGGGTCGGCTTAGTTCCAGAGAATTGGAATGTTGAAAATCTGAAGTACCATCTTTCCAATATTGAACAAGGCTGGTCGCCACAAAGTGATAACTTCCCTGCGGATCTCGATGAATGGGGCGTCCTGAAAGTTGGATCTGTAAATGGGTGGGATTTCAACCCCATTGAGAACAAGCGCATTCCCTTGGAGTTAGACATACCGCTTGAATATGAAATTAAATCAGGGGATATTCTAGTTAGTCGAGCTAATACAACAGAGTTAGTTGGAAGTGCTTCACTGGTAAAAGATGTTCGTCCAAAACTTTTACTCTGCGATAAGATATATCGTCTGATTCCTTTTGGAAATAGGTTGGTACCTGAATATCTAGTCTTTTACTTACGATCGTTAGCAGGTCGATTTGAAATTGAGCGAGATGCCACAGGAGCAAGTAGTTCTATGCAAAATATCTCACAAGGTACGATCGCAAACCTCTGGATTCCGAGACCACCTGTAGAAGAACAACTCAACATAGTTGTTTATATTGAAAGTAAGCTTTTGCTATTTGAGAAATTAGAGAATATAACGAAACAATGCATCGCCCTCCTCCAAGAACGCCGCACTTCCCTAATTTCTGCCGCCGTCACCGGACAATTCCACATCCCTAGCTAACCCCATGCTCATCAAAACCCTTGCCCTCACCAACATTCGTGCCTTCAACCATGCAGAAATCACATTTCAACCTGGAATGAATTTGATCGTCGGTATTAATGGAGTCGGTAAATCCACAATTCTGGATGGATTACGGATTCTTCTCTCTCAATCTCTGCCTAAGCTCTCCCAAGTCCGTAGTAAACCTCTTGATTTTAAAGTCTCTGATATTACGATCGGTCAAGGTTCATTAACTGGAGGACTCATTTTTCAAGTTGCCGATATCGAATTTCGTTACCTACGCCATCAGCCGCGTGAGAAATACGTTGCCCCCACTAATTCCACTAGCGAAACGGGTGGAAATGTCGATCGGCGTGTTCTCACCCCCAATGATGCAAAAACACTCAAGTCCGTCAAAAACTCTCAACGACAACCGATCGCCCTATATTTCTCCACTCGTCGTGCCCTTGCAACAATTAATATCCAGACCAAGAGTAAAAATTCCGCTTTTAGTAATCCGCTCGATCATCGTGAACTTCGCCTCCCAGAATTTGCCGATTGGTTCTTTGCTCAAAAGCAGCTTGTCCTAGAAAATGCACCCAATGCACAAGGTCATCTAACTGCACTCGAGATTGCAGTTAAGAACTTTATCGACACTTTTGCCTATCTGGTAGTGGAGCGCGACAGTAATCTTCACCAGGACAAACAGGGAAATGTAACCAGAAGATTCCAAGTAACATTCCTAATTGAAAAATCTGGAATTGAACTCGATATCCTCCAACTCTCCGACGGTGAACGTGGCATTCTCGCCCTCGTTCTCGATATCACCCGTCGCCTCTCCCAAGCAAACCCAAATCTCAAGGATCCCCTTCAAGCCCAAGCCGTTGTCCTGATTGACGAACTAGACTTACATCTTCATCCCCAGTGGCAACGATCGATCGTCTCCAAGCTCACCACCACCTTCCCCAACTGCCAATTTATCGCCACCACCCACTCTCCACTGATCATCGGCGAAGTCGCCCCCGAAAGCGTCATCCTAATTGCCGAAAATGGCGAAATCATTCATCCTAACCAATCCCTCGGCATGGACACCGACTGGATACTCAAATACATCATGGGCGCAACCACCCGACACACCGAAACAACATTAGAACTACAACGCATTGCTGATCTAATTGAAGCCGAAGACTATGACGAAGCCACAGACGCGATCGACATCCTTCGAGAGACGATCGGCGAATTCCCTGAGCTAGTCAGATTGCAAACCCGAATCGATCGTTTCCAAATGCTAGGTGGTTAGAAATGCAATATATTATCAAAAGCCCCGTCCCACAAGAACTAATTCAATGGTTTGATGAACAGCCCGTTGATGATGATGGCAATAAAATTAACTGTCGGTATAACGGTCAAAAAGGTGGATTTACTAGTCACGTCAAGAAAATTGTCAGACAACTTCTGCTCGAAGATCAGGGTCATATTTGTTGTTATACAGGCATCAGAATTACCGATGACACCTTCCATATTGAGCACATCAAGCCTCAAAGTGTTTATTATAAAAATTATGAGGATATTGATTACAAGAATCTTTTAGCCGCGTATCCAAAGAGTTCTTCAGGGAGCCACCCCCACGGTGCTCATCAGAAAAAAGATTGGTATGAAGAGGAAAATTTCTTAAGCCCACTCACACCTCAATGTGAAAATGCTTTCCAGTTCACACTAGAGGGGGAAATTAAAGTTTTGGACGAAAATGACAAAGCAGCTCAAACAACTATGAACCTTTTGAAATTAAATGAATCATCTCTCACTGAACTTCGTAAAGAAGCTATTCAATCTCTCTTGTTTGATGAGGATAATCAAGTTACGCTAGAAGATGTTGTGGCTATTTATAAAAAAATTGAAAATCGCAATAGCAAAGGTCAATTCCGCCCATTCTGTTTCGTCCTCAGACAAGCTTGCGAAGAGTATATCAAACGCAAAAAAACTCAGACTCGTAACAAAGCCATTCAATCCCAGAGCAAAAAATGACACGATCTTATGATTTCAGCGATTTTAGTCAAGAAGTTACCCGAAATTTAAGAAGCCTAAATTGCCCCGCCGATCGCCTAGAATATGCTCAGATCTCGCCTCAGGAATTCTCCAGAGCCTTCGATCGTGTCTACGATGAAATTGACGCCCTAGAAGCAATTATTAATCAGAGATTCGATCGGCTTGAAAGCGAGGCTCAAGAGCTAAACCGTAAATTTGACATCGTAATGAAACATATCACCGGACAGAGTGACACATAGATCCTAGCTATCCTCAAATACAATATCCTCATAGACTCGTTCGATCGGAAAAGTTAAATTTACGCTTTTCAACTCAACAACATCACCCTCCCGATAATCAATAATATCCCACTTCCCATCAGAACCCTTGTGATATAGTTCGATCATCACAGAATCCGCATCCACCAACACATAATCTTGCAAACTAGCATTGCGTCGATACCGTCTAAACTTATGACCCCGATCGTAAGCTTCTGTCGTCGGCGACAAAACCTCAACAATCAAACAGGGATAAGTAATAAATTGAACATTCACCTGATCTCGAACATCACAAGTCACACTTAAATCAGGATAAACATAATGACTAGAACCTTGAATACTCACCCTGGCATCAGAATTCAACGTTTTGCAACCACCGCCTCGCAAATGAGCCTTCAGTAGCGCCAAAAAATTACCCGCAATTTCACTATGATTAATCGTGCCACCAGACATCACATAGACATCACCATCAATATACTCATGACGACTGCTTTGCCCTTCTTCCCAGGCAAAGTATTCATCGGGAGTTAGCTTTGGAAAACTTTCTTTGAGAGCACTCATAGGACCATTTCAATCCGTTAATCATTTGTGAACATTAGCCCTGAAACTGCTGCATTAACCAAGCATTCGTCGCCGATTGGCTTTCCTCGCGGCTGCGCTCCAATGCCTGCTCCAAAATCTTCAAGTTCAACCCTGATAACACGCGTGACTCCTGAACTTGCCGAGTACTCCCATCTTCGATCGCAAATACCAAAATTTGTATTTTTTTCACATTCACAATCCAATACTCAGAAATCCCCAACGCCTCATACTGCGATCGTTTCGTCCCAAAATCATCTGCAAACGAAGTGTCCGAAATTTCAATGACCAGATTGGGAATGGGATATTGATCCAAATTCACCACCTTCGTCCCCCAAGGAATCTCCTGCGCAGCCTCTCCCACATAGTACGAAATATCGGGCTGGAACTCATCCATCCCCGTTTTACGATAGGAACAGGCATCATGTCCATTTGCCTCAATGCCTTGACTCGCCATAAAAAATGACAGCGCAAACATAATCAACATGTGGTCCTTAGAATGATCCGCGCCCGTAGAAATCGGTTCAAACCTCATTCTGCCATTGTAGTAGTAACATTTAAGCTTCTCCGATTCTGGAGCATCCGCAATCTGAACAAAAGAGTCCCATGTTGCAGACTGCCAAGTATTTAGGAGAGGCTGAACTTGCAGTAGGGTTGTCATGATCGTTTACCATGCCAATATGATTCATCAACCAGATCCCAATTCTACACCACCCGCAATATAATACTCCTAGCGGTAAATAAGGTCACAGCGATGAGCATCCATACTGAAACAGCCTTCGAGCAAGTCATCGAAACCCATCTCCTTCATCATGGCTACCGCAAACTCGCAAACAAAGAATTCGACACCGATCGCGCCCTCTTCCCCAAAACCGCGATCGCCTTCATCCAAAAAACGCAACCCAAAGAATGGGAACGCCTCGAAAAACTCCACGGCGACAACACCCCCAACCAAATCCTCACCGACCTCTGCAAATGGCTAGACACCTACGGCGCACTCCAAGTCCTGCGCCACGGCTTCAAATGCTACGGACGTACTCTCCACATCGCCACCTTCAAAGCCGCTCACACCCTCAACCCCGAACTCGAAACCCACTACCAAGCCAACCAACTCACCATCACCCGCCAACTCCAATACCGCAAACCCGACAAAAAATCTAAATCCACCTATCTCCCAGGCTCCGGGACAAAACACGGCATCATCGACCTCGCCCTCAGCCTCAACGGCATCCCGATCGTCACCCTCGAACTCAAAAATCCCCTTACCGGACAAACCGCCGAAAACGCCAAAACTCAATATCGCAACGATCGAGATCCCCGCGAACCCCTCTTTGAATTCAAACGCCGCACCCTCGCCCACTTCGCCGTCGATACCGAGCTTGTCTGGATGACCACCCGCCTCGCCGGAACCGCCACCGGCTTCCTCCCCTTCAACCAAGGCAACCAAGGCGGAGCCGGAAACCCAACCGATCCTAACGGCAACAATTATCGCACCGCCTACCTCTGGGAAGAAGTCCTCCAACGTGACAGCCTCCTTGATTTGATCGCCCGATTCATCCATCTCCAAATCGACGAAAAACAAGACGAAAACGGACGCAAATTCAAAAAAGAAACTCTCATCTTCCCGCGCTATCACCAACTCCAAGCCGTCCGAACGCTAGTCCAAGCCGCCCAGCAAGAAGGCATCGGACAAAACTACCTCATCGAACACTCTGCCGGAAGCGGTAAGAGCAACACGATCGGCTGGCTCACTCACCGCCTCTCCTCCCTCCACAATGACGCAAACGAACGCATTTTCGATAGCGTCATCGTCATCACCGATCGTCGCGTCCTCGACCAACAACTCCAAGACACCATCTACCAATTCGAGCATCGTCAAGGCGTCGTCCAAAAAATCGACAAAGACTCCACCCAACTCGCGATCGCCCTCGAAAACGCCGTCCCCATCATCATCACCACCCTCCAAAAATTCCCCCACGTCAGCAAAAAACTGCTCAAACTCGCCCAAGACGGCAAACGACCGGGCACCGACATCCTCCCCACCCGCCGCTGCGCTGTCATCATCGACGAAGCCCACAGTTCCCAATCCGGAGAAACCGCCACCCAACTCAAAGGCGTCCTCGGCGGTGAACAATTGCAAGCAGAAGCCAAACAACGTGCCATCGAAGAAGGACAAGAAAACATGGAAGAACTGTTCAAAAGCATGGCCATGCGATCGCACCAAGCCAACCTCAGCTTCTTCGCCTTCACCGCCACCCCAAAACACAAAACCCTAAAAGTCTTTGGTCGAGACGGAAAAGCCGCTCATCAATACACCATGCGACAAGCTATTGAAGAAGGCTTCATCATGGATGTCCTCCAAAGCTACACCACCTACAAAACCTACTACAAACTCACCCATCAATCCGCAGAAGACCCTAACGTAGAACGCAAATCAGCCGCTCTCGCCCTCGCTCGATTTATGCGCCTCCATCCCCACAACATTTCTCAAAAAACCGAAGTCATAGTAGAGCATTTCAACACCGTCACCCGCCACAAAATTGGGGGTAAAGCGAAGGCAATGGTCATTACTGGATCTCGCCTAGAAGCCGTTCGATACAAACAAAGCTTCGACCAATATATCCGCAGCAAAGGTTATGCGATCAAAAGTCTTGTCGCCTTTTCAGGCATCGTTGAAGACGACAAAATCAAAGGAGTAAACTATACCGAAGAAGGCATGAACAAAGGCATTCGAGAGCAAGAACTCCCCGAACAATTTTCCAGCAATGACTATCAAGTCCTCCTCGTTGCCGAAAAATACCAAACAGGTTTCGACCAGCCGCTTCTACATACCCTGTACATCGATCGTTGTCTCGCAGGCATTCAAGCCGTCCAAACCCTATCTCGTCTAAACCGCACCCATCCACTGAAAGAAGATACCTTTATCCTAGATTTTGTAAACGACCCTGAAGAAATCCAAGAAGCCTTCAAGCAATTCTATGAAGGTGCTGAAATAGGCGCTGAAGCCACGCCTGAGCAGCTTTATGAATTAGTGGCTAATCTAGATCAATCCGGAATCTACCTACCCAAAGAGGTCGATCGCTTCTGTACCATTTACTTTAAACCCAAACAACGACAAAGCCCGACCGATCACCAAACGATGAATGCAGCACTCGATCCCGCTGTCGATCGCTTCAAAGCCTACCAAGACAACGAGTCAGAATCAGCAATGCTCTGGCGCAATAATCTCACAGCCTTTCGCAATCTCTACGCATTCCTCAGCCAAGTCATTCCCTATCAAGACTCTGATTTAGAAAAGCGCTATATCTTCTTACGTCATCTCTCCACAAAACTCCCGACCCACGATCGAAAGGCTCAATACGACTTTGACGGAGACGTTCAACTTGAATACTACCGACTTCAAAAAATTAGCGAAGGTTCAATAGATCTCAAGAAAGGCTATGGACAAGCACTAGACGGTCCAAAATCAGTTGGGAGTGGTCTAGTAAGAGAGAAATTAGTTCAACTTTCCCAGCTTGTCCATCTGATCAATACTCGATTTGGAACCGAATTCAATCAAGCCGACCAACTCTTCTTCGATCAAATCATCCAAACAGCCGCACAGTCTGGAGAACTCCAACAAGCCGTAGACGCCAACTCCAAAGAGGGCTTTAAACTCCTATTTGGACAAATTCTAAAATCAATCTTCACTGAAAGAATTGATCAAAATGAAGAAATTTTTGCTCGTTATATGAGCGACGACTTATTTCACGACTTAGTTTTAGAACGATTGAATTCAGATGTCTACGATCGTCTTTCACATGAAAAAACTGCTTCTAAATGAGTTTGTGTTCGTCATCAGAAATGCTACGCCGCCGCAAAATGGATGGGATCTTGATCGCGGCGATTCTGAACAGGTAATGGCGCAGGTTGCCGATCG
>ENA-OFDM01000700-OFDM01000700.1-metagenomes-genome-assembly--contig:-NODE-700-length-13203-cov-2.543961_pt1 | contig 13203 bp, 7 predicted proteins | sample MGYA00153385_OFDM01 | MGnify analysis MGYA00153385
GGACTCCTGGCGCTCTGCCGGTGCACTGGGGAGGCCGCATGCCGGCTGCGGCGTCGCGGCGCTGGGCCAGCGGCCGGTCAGCAGGGCGTACAGCACCGCGGCGAGGTCGCGGGTGTCGGCTCGTATGGCGTCGCTTGTCACGTCTGCGGCGTCGTCCGGGGCGTGCACCGAGGCGCCGACGGCGACGTCGGTGACGCGGAGCCGGCCGCTGCCGGTGACGAAGACATTGCCCGGGTGCAGCCGTCCGTGGGCCACGCCCCTGGCGTGCGCGGCACTCAACGCGTCGGCCGCCTGGCGGAGCAGATCGGTCGCGTCGACGGCGTCGAGCGGTCCGTCGGCGAGCACGTCCGGCAGTGGGGACCCGTCCACCCATTCGCTGATCACGTAGGCGACCTCGCCCGTGGCCCCCGCAGGAGTCTCGAGCCCGGCGTCGTAGACCCGCACCAAGCCGGGATGGCCGAGGGCGCCGGCGCGGACGGCTGCGTCGAGAAAGGGTTGCGCGGCGTCCCGCCCGCCTGGCCCGCCGGCTGGCAGCAGCTTGACGGCGACGGGCCGTGCGAGCACCTCGTCCACGGCGCGCCACAGCACCGTGTTGCCGGCACCGCCGACGGGCTCGGCCAGCCGGTAGCGGCCGGCCAGCAGGTCACCGGCCCGAAACGGCTCGGCAAGGGTCGGCACGGCCCCGGGTGATGACCCGACCCCGGCCTTCGACCACCCCGGGGTTGTCACCACGTTCCTCACGTTCCTGCTGAGCGCGGCCCGGCAGCACAGGTAGACCGACTTGAGGTTGACATCCTGCACCTTCTGCCAGGCCGGCAACTCGGTCGTCTCGATCGAGTCGTCGTCGGGCGGGGAGATTCCGGCGTTGTTGAACGCGATGTCGACCGATCCGTAGGTCTCGTTGACTGTCGCGAAGAGCGCATTCACCTGGGCCTCATCGGACACGTCCACCTGCACGAACAGCCCATCGACTTCGGCGGCCACAGCCGCACCGGACACCGCATGGAAGTCGGCGATCACCACAGTGGCTCCCTCTGCGGCGAAACGCCGGGCGGTGGCGAGACCGATCCCGCTCGCTCCCCCGGTGACGACGGCGACCTTGCCTGCGAGGCGCTGGGTGAGGTCGATCTTCGCTACTGGCATGTGCTGTGCTCCTAATCCGTGCTGATGAAGACGTTCTTGGTTTCGGTGAATGCGGCGGCGGCATCCGGTCCGAGCTCGCGCCCGAGACCGCTCTGCTTGTATCCACCGAAGGGAGTGGAGTAGCGCACCGAGGAATGCGAATTCACCGAGAGGTTTCCGCTTTCGATCGCCCGGGAGACGCGGATGGCGCGGCCGAGGTCCCTCGTCCAGATCGAGCCGCTCAACCCATAAATACTGTCGTTGGCGAGGGTGATGGCATCCGCCTCGTCCTCAAATGGCAGCACACTGACAACTGGCCCGAAGATCTCATCCACTGCCACCCGATCGGTTCGCGAGTCTGGCAGCAGCACCGTCGGGGCGAACCAGTAGCCCGGGCCATCCGGAGCGCTGCCGCGAAAGGCGACCTGACGATCGTCGGGAACATACGAGCGCACCTTCGCCAGGTGTGCCGCAGAGACAAGTGGGCCCATCTCCGTGTCGTCTGCAAGCGGAGAGCCGACGCGCACGCCCTTCACCGCGGGCTCCAGCAGCTCGAGAAAACGATCGTAGACGCTGCGCTGCACCAGGATTCGACTGCGCGCACAACAGTCCTGGCCGGCATTCTCGAACACGGCGTAAGGAGCGGTCGCCGCGGCTTTCTCCAGGTCGGAGTCGGCGAAAATGACGTTCGCCGACTTACCGCCAAGCTCGAGAGTCACCGCCTTCACCTGGTCGGCGCAGCCGGCCATCACGTGTTTGCCCACGGTGGTCGAGCCCGTGAAGACCACTTTGCGCACCTCGGGATGCGTCACAAATCGCTCACCGATCACCGTACCCTTGCCCGGCAGCACCTGGAAAAGACCGGGTGGCATACCCGCCTCGAGGGCCAGCTCGCCGAGTCGGATCGCGGTGAGCGGAGTCCACTCGGCCGGCTTGAGCAATACCGCGTTCCCGGCGGCGAGAGCGGGGGCAAAGCCCCACGCCGCAATGGTCATCGGAAAATTCCACGGCACGATCACTCCGACCACCCCGAGCGCCTCGAGAAAGGTGACGTCGATGCCTCCGGCCACGGGGATGGTCTTCCCGATCATCCGTTCCGGGGCGGCCGCGTAGTAGTTGAGCACGTCCCGCACATGGCCCGCTTCCCAGCGGGCCTGGGAGATCGGATGCCCCGAGTTGGCTACCTCGAGCGCGGCAAGATTATCGATATCGCCCTCGACGACCGTCGCGAACCGTCGAAGAGCCGCAGCCCGCTCGGCCGGAGGAAGAGCCGCCCAGGCGCGCTGCGCGAACGTCGCTCGGGCGACGGCGTCATCCACCTGCTCGAGGCTGCTGTGCTCGACGGTCTGCAGCACCGCCTCGGTGGCCGGGTTGATCAACGTGATGCCGGTCATCGCCCGGCCCCTGCGGCGCTGTAGTCCCTGGCCGCCTCGACAAGCCCGGCGAACAGCCTCAGGTCCTCGCCGGTCTGCTCCGGATGCCATTGCACTGCCACCCCGAACGGCACACTGTCCAGTTCGACTGCCTGGATCACGCCATCCTCGGTGCGCGCGGTCACGCGAAGCCCATCGCCCACCCGGTCGATGGCCTGATGGTGATAGACCGCCACCTCGAGCGGATCGGTTCCGACGAGTCGACCAACCGCGCTTGCCGCCTCCGCCGCGACCTCGACCCGGCCGAAGTTGCCGCCGCCGAGTTGGTATTTCTCAGTGCCGAGCACCTCGGGGAGGTGCTGATGCAGAGTACCGCCGCGCGCGATATTGAGCACCTGGGCTCCGCGGCAGATGCCGAGGAACGGAAGCTCGCGGGCGATTGCCGCGGTGAGAAGCGCATCCTCCCAGGCATCACGATCGGTGCGCGGAATGTCTGTGGTCGGATGCGCTTCCTGGCCGTAGCGGGCCGGGTCCACGTCTTTTCCGCCGGTGATTAGCAGTCCGTCGAGTCCGTCGAGCACCCGGTTAGCGATCTGCTCGGAGACGGGTTGCGGGGGGAGCAGAACGGCAATGCCACCCACTCTGGTGATCGCCTCGAAGTAGACCTTCGGCAGGAAGGCCGCCTGCACGTCCCAGACTCCGGTCTGCGCCTGCTCGAGATAGGTGGTGAGGCCGATGACGGGCGCGCTGGAGCGATGGCGATCACGCGACGCCAGCGCCGACGGAGCCTGCGATGTCGGGTTGTCAGAGACCGTATTTTCAGAAGCGCTCAAAGCCGCGCACCCGCTCCCAGTCCGTGATGGCTGCGTCGTAGGCCTGCACCTCGATGCGGGCGTTGTTCAGGTAGTGCTCCACGACATCCGCGCCGAACGCCTCTCGGGCGATCTCGGACTTGCCGAAGAGCTCGGCCGCCTCTCGAAGGGTCGTCGGCACGCGGGGGGCGTCGCTCCCATACGCGTTGCCTTCGAACATCGGCTCGAGCTCCAGCTCGTGTTCGATGCCGTACAGTCCGCCGGCGATCAGCGCTGCGGTGGCCAGGTACTGGTTCACGTCTCCGCCGGGCACACGGTTCTCCACGCGCATCCCGAGCCCGTGCCCGACGACGCGCAGGGAGCAGGTGCGGTTGTCGAGTCCCCAGGCCACCGCAGTCGGCGCGAAGCTGCCGTCGACGAACCGCTTGTACGAGTTGATATTCGGAGCGAAGAACAAGGTGAGTTCGCGCATTGTCTTCAGCTGGCCCGCCAGGAAGTGACGGAACATCTTCGACATCCCGAGCGAGTCAGCATCGTCGGCGAAGACCGCCGACCCGTCGGTGCCGCGGAACGAGATGTGGATGTGGCAGGAGTTGCCCTCCCTCTCGTTGAACTTGGCCATGAAGGTGAGGGACTTCCCGTGCTTATCCGCGATTTCTTTCGCGCCGTTCTTGTAAATCGAGTGGTTGTCGCAGGTGGTGAGCGCGTCCTCGTATCGGAACGCGATCTCCTGCTGCCCGAGGTTGCACTCGCCCTTCACCCCCTCGCAATACAGCCCAGCGCCCTCCATCGACAGCCGGATGTCTCGCAGCAGGGGCTCCATGCGTGTCGAGGCGAGCAGCGCGTAGTCGATGTTGTAGTCGCTCGCCGGGGTCAGTCCCACGTAGCCCTTGCTCCAGGCATCCCGGTAACTATTGTCGAAGACGATGAATTCGAGCTCCGTGCCGACGTAGGGAACGAGCCCCTTCTGAGCGAGCCGGGAGATCTGCTTCTTGAGGATCTCGCGAGGAGCAGGATCGACCGGCCGCTCATCGAGCCAGGTGAGGTCGGCCATGACGAGGGCGGTTCCCGGGAGCCACGGCACCAGCCGAAGGGTCGACAGGTCGGGGATCATCGCCATGTCGCCGTAGCCCTTCTCCCACGAGGAGATGCGGTAGCCGTCGACGGTGTTCATCTCGACATCCACCGCGAGCAGGTAGTTGCAGCACTCGGCACCGTGGCTGCTGATCTCTTCCCTGAACAGCCGAGCGGATGCCCGTTTGCCGACCAGGCGCCCCTGCATGTCGGTGAACGCCACGATAACCGTGTCGATCTTGCCGTCTTCGATGAGCTCATTGAGCTGGTCGGTGGTGAGCATTCCCGTGCGAGCGGCCATGGGGGTTCCTCGTCTTCTCGAGCATTTGCCAACCATTGCGTCACGCTGGCACGACCCCGATCCTAGGGCTTGTAACGCACTGTTTACATCTAAAGGTAGACAAGAAGTACCAATAAACGCCATGCTCTCCGATAAGCGTGACGCGGTGACTCATCGCGCCCGGCTCCCGATGATCCGCTCCTGGAGGAATGAATGCCCAAGAACACTGTCTCCGGCGTCACCTACACGAAAGCCGAAGACGGCTACTTCGAGAAACGCAGCCTCAAGCGCACCGCCGGATTCTGGGGAATCTGGGGCATCGGCATCGCGGCCGTCATCTCCGGCGACTTCTCCGGCTGGAACGTCGGTCTCGCCACCACCGGATGGGGAGGTTTGCTGATTGCGACCATCATCATCGTGATCATGTACTTCACGATGATTTTCTCGATCGGCGAGATGTCCGCCGCCATGCCGCACACCGGTGGCGCCTACTCGTTCGCCCGGGCTGCCCTCGGGCCGTGGGGCGGATTCATCACCGGCATCTCGGAATCCATCGAGTACGTGGTGACCACCGCCGTCATCGTGTTGTTTTCGGCCGCATATGCGGGCCAGATCATCACCGACTTCACCGGAGCGGTGGTGCCGGCCTGGATACTGTGGATCATCCTGTACGCGATCTTCATCGGGCTGAACTCGCTGGGTGCGTCAGTGGGCTTCCGGTTCGCCCTGATCGTCGCGATTATCTCGATGGCGGTCATCCTGCTTTTTGCCATCCTCTCAATTGCCAACGGTGCCGTGGACTTCTCCCGCCTGTTCGATATCAAACCGACCGCGGGCAACTCGAGCTTCCTGCCGTTCGGGGGCGTCGGCATCCTCTTCTCGCTGCCCTTCGCCATCTGGTTCTTCCTCGGCATTGAGGAACTGCCATTGGCTGCGGAAGAAGCGAAGAACCCCGCGAAGGACATCCCCAAGGCCGGCGTCTGGGGAATCATCACACTGGCGTTCTTCGGATTGCTTATCCTCTTTCTCAACCCGGCCGTAACCGGGTCGAAAGCGCTCACGGTCTCGCCAGGGGACGGCGACGAACCGCTGCTCGCCGGCTTCCGGGCATTCCTGCCTGACAGCGTCGCCGCTCTGCTCGCCCTCTTCGCACTCATCGGCCTGCTCGCCTCGCTCCAGGGCATCATGTTCGCCTACGGGCGCAACATGTACTCGCTCTCCCGTGCCGGGTACTACCCGAAGTTCCTGTCCCTCACGGGTAGGACTCACCAGACACCCTGGGTGGCGCTCCTCGTCGGTGGTGTCATGGGCTTCGTGATCCTCGTCGTTGTCGCGCTGATCATCCCGGCAGTAAACCCGGGTGCTGCGGGCGCCGCAACAGGAATCATCCTTTTCATCGCGGTCTTCGGCGCGGTGATTTCGTACGTGATGCAGATGGTCTCGTTCATCGTGCTTCGACGCAAATTCCCCCGGGCGAATCGGCCATACAAAAGCCCGACGGGGGTGGCCGGAGCTGTGATTGCCGGCGCTATCGCCGTCGCATCGTTCATCGGTATCGTGGCCAACTCGACATTCAATCTGGCGGTCATCACCTTCGTCATCATCTTTGTCATCGGGCTCACGCTCTTCGCGCTCTTCGGCCGCAATCGGCTCGTGCTCTCTCCGGAAGAGGAATACGCCCTCAGCGGCGGCCTCCACGGTGACCCGCAGGTCGAGGGCTACGACGCGATGGAAGACGAGATCTTCACTAAGTAGTCATGGCCTGACGTCTGACGGCTCCGGAGGTCCCCTCCGGAGCCGTCAGCATGCAACGGATCGGCCTGTCGGCGTGTCACCGAGCAAGCGCGAGGGGTCGGCCGCATACTGGGGCAACTATCAACCTGCACTTGAAGGGTGAGTCGTGATGGAATCACGCAAGCACAACAGCACGATCTCGCCCGAAGAGTCGGCCGAGCTCCAAAAACTCGTCTTCGACCTGGTCCGTGAGCGATTGCTCACGGCCGTCGGTGCCGGTGGCATGTGGACACTCCAGTTCCGCGCCAACACCGACACCGATTCGCTGTTCGGCGAGACGATCTCCGAATACATCGCCCGGGATATCGCCGACCAGATTGCCGCCACCACCCGTGACGGCGTCGACTCATCGGCCGAACTCGCCGAAGTGGATGTCGACGATGACATCCAGACGGTCGATGACGAGGAAATCGCCATCGAGAATACCGAATGGATCGCCGCGCCGGTGCCTGCCGAAGCAGAGGTTGAACCCGCGGTCGAGGTCACCGTCGAGTTCGTCGAGTACGACGAGCACCGCATGTTCAAGCCGCGCAAGGCCGCCTGACGACCCGAGTCTTCTTACCGAAGGCCGCGAGCGGACATCAGCCCGCGGTGACGGGTCTGCTCGGCGAGCACCGCTCTTCGACGGCTGGCCCTGCTCGCGAATCAGGAAATCGCGAGCGGATGCTGCGTGTCGCCGCAGTCACCCTTCACCAGCCCCTGGCCCGTGCCTGGGGCCAATCCCGACGGAAGCACGTCCGCTGGGAGCCCGTCCCGACAAGAATTCGTCCCGGCGGAATCCCGGCCCGCTGACCACCCCGTTAACGACTGATCGCCGCCCCTCCGAAGAGTGGCGGCGATCGAGACTTAGTCCCGATTCCCGAACCGAAACAAACCCGAATTCATCGTGCCAAGAAGCGCCCCCGCGCCCGATACACGATCACCAGGAGACCAGAGTATTTGTTTCCCCCTGCATCTGAGCCAACGGTACCAGCGCAAAGCGGCGCTTGTCTCTAGCGCGGAACACCCCAATACGGGTGGTTAACCGTGACTAGCCGAAACGCTTGCGCGCTGCCTTTGCGGCCTTGTTCCGTGCTTTCAGCGCCTGAGCGCGGGTCTTCTTCACCTTCGAGTCGTTCCAGTACCGGGTCGCGACGCGGGTGATCTCCCTGTATCGGTCTTCACCCGGCTTGGCGCCGAGCACGTATGCGGCGAAGACGACGCGTGGGATGAGTAGATATGAGTATCCATTCGGCCACCGACCGTGGCACCGGTAGATCCGATCCGAGCGCACGCAGGTTCGACTGGATCGTGACGCACGGCGAGCCGGAGGACGCCGCAGGCAGCCGAGTAACTCGTGCAATTACTCGAGGGATGTTAGCGTTCGGGCACCGAACAAAGGACGTCGTCGTGCCATTCACCCTCAATCCCCTCGTGACGATCATCGCCGCCGTGATCGTGGTCTTCCTCATCGTGCTCATCTACGCGAAGTCGATTTACAAGAATGCAGGGCCAGACGAGGCGATCCTCATTACCGGCAAGCGGGCCAAGGTGAAGACCGTCGCCGGTGTCGCAACCGAGGAGTCGGGTATCCGCATCGTGGTCGGATCGGGCGTCTTCATTACCCCGTTCTTCCAAAAGGCGTTCAAGATCAGCCTGCGCTCGCGGGCGATCGAGCTCGCGGCGGTGGCACAGGATGCCCGCGGCATCACGCTCACCGTCGAGGCTGTCGCCATCGTCAAGGTGGGCGACACGCATTCCGCTATCCTCGCCGCTGGCCAACGATTCATCGGTAACGATAAGAACATCGACGGGTTCGCGCTCGAGGTGCTCTCCGGCTCACTCCGGTCCTCCATTGGGGGAACGGATGTGCAGACCATCATCCAGAAGCGCGACGAGCTGGGTGCGGCCGTACTCTCGACCGCTCGGGAATCGCTCCTCAGCCAGGGGCTCGACGTTGATTCCTTTGAGATCAAAGGCATCTCCGACGACAACGACTACATCCACAATATGGGTCGCGCCGAGCAGGCATCCGTCTTGAAGGCGGCAGAGGTGGCCGAGGCCCAGGCCGGCCAGGCATCGCAGGAGGCATCAATCGCGGCAGAGCAGGCCGTGGCAATCGCGCAAAACACGCTCGCGCTCAAGCGGGCTGCCCTGCAACTCGACACCGACAAGGCCACGGCAGAGGCCGCTGGCGCAAAGCCGCTCGCCGAGGCCAAGACCCAGCAGAACATCGTGCACGAGCAGGAGGTGACCGCGCAGGCTGCAGCGAAGCTTCGTAGCGCCCAGCTGGCCTCCGAGGTGAACGCGGTCGCCGATGCGGATGCCTACCGCGTGAAGGTCGCAGCGAACGCGGCCGCGGAGGCCCGCGTCATCGCCGCGACTGCCGAGCGCGACAGCCGTGTCGCCAACGCTGAGGCGATCCGTGCAGAGGGCAAGGCCACGGCCGATGCAATCCTCGCCAGGGGCCAGGCCGAGGCCGCGGCGACTAAACTCGCGGCCGAAGCAGTCGCCCAGAAGTCAGAGGCGCTCATCCAGCTGCGGCTCGTCGAGATGCTTCCGCAGATCGCCCACGAGCTCGCCGCGCCGATGGGCAATATCGACCAGCTGACGGTCGTTTCTACGGATGGCGCAAGCCAGCTCACCAGGAACGTCGCGGGCGGATTCACCGAGATCGACGCGGTGCTCAAATCGACCACCGGCATCGACCTGCGTGGCCTGCTTGGCAGCTTCGCCGGAGGCGCAGCCGTGGCCAGGGCAGCCGCGACCACGAGCGCGGGTACGAGCGCTGTGCACCCACCCGAGCCAGTATCGGTACCGGTCGAAGAGCCGCTGGCGGAAGAAGAGTAAAGGTAGTCTCTAGCCTTCCCTCCCGAACTCCGGATCGCTCGGCACCTCGAAGCCGTGTGACCTTTGGCCTTGTCGGCGTCACTCGCGTTTCCTAGGATCGGCTACCAGCCGGTTCATCGGATGGTCCGCATCCCCCTTTTTGCCACCGGCCGACGGGAGCATCCTCATGCCATACATCGACGTTCCGACCCAAGGCGACATATTTAGGCTCGCCAGCATCCGTGAACCGGCTTGCGTGTCGATCTACGTGCACGCTGCCGCTGGGCCCGACGCCTCGGACACCGCAAGAATCGAGGTCCATACTCGACTACGCTCGGCGACCGAATTGCTCAAGGCCGCGGGGACGGATGCCGACACCATCGAGTCGATCCGCGCCGCCGTCGAGAGCCTGCTGGTCGAGCGAGACTTCTGGCGCCGGGACACCAGGACCCTCGCTATTTTCGTGAACGGCACGTCGCTCGTCAGTTTTCACCTGGCGACCAGGCTTCTCGGGCTCACTGAGGTTTCCGACCGGTTTGCCATCACCCCCGTGCTGCGCGCCACCACTTTTTCCCGCTCGGCTTTCGTGCTCGCCCTGTCGCAGAACGCCGTTCGACTCATCGAAGTCTCTCCCACTTCACCGGCCAGCGAGATTGTGGTGCCCGACCTCCCCCACGACCTGAAGACCACGGTGGCTCTCGACCTCACAAATGACCGGCAAACGCTCGCTCACCTTCGCACGTCCGAAGATCCGAAGGTTCGTATGCGGGAGTTCTCGCAGGCGGTTGACCGAGCGCTGCGTCCGATCGTGGCCGACTCGAATCGACCCCTCATTCTCGCGGCGGCCGAACCCCTCGCGAGCATCTATCGTTCGGTCTCGTCCTATGCACGACTTGGAGGGGAAACAATCCCGGGCAATCCCGAACAGAAGTCGGCGCTCGAGCTGGCCGCGAGCGCCACTCCGATTCTCGATGCCGCGCATTCGGCCGATTTGGCCACCCAGATCGCGCGGTTCCACGAGAGTACGTCGCGGGGTCTGGCTGACGACACCCTCGCTGGCGTCTCCCTCGCCGCCACATCTCGGGCGATCGACACGCTCTTCGTAGACATCGACCATCGCCTTCCGGGGCGCATCGACGAATTGACGGGGATCATCACCCGGAACGCGGTCGAAAACGAGATAGTCTACGACGTAATCGACGAGATAGTGCGGCGCGCCCTGTCGTCGGATGCGAGGATCTTGGCTGTGCGCGGCTCTGAGGTGCCGGGAAGCGGTCCCGTCGCCGCAATTCTCCGGTTTCCGGTCAACGCCTAGACCTCCGCACGACGGGCAAGTTTGATCATGGATGTATTCAACAATCGCTTCAACGGTGGTTAGCGACTCGTTGTCGGACCCGAGTGCTGATCGGGTTGCCCGCGGCGGTATAACAGTAGCGGCCAAAGTGAGGACACCACTCCACGCTCAGCGCCGCCGACGCCACGCAACTCAGCGACATCGACGGGACCAACCTGCTCATGACGGATCGCCGCCTCATCACATGGCTTAGGACAATGCTGCCGGCGAGACGGGCCAACAACTGACCCTCACCCCGGCCGGTCGCCTCGCACATCAGTGCTGATCAAATCAAAGGCTCACCAACAAAATAGTCAAAACCTCCGTCGACCACGGAGACTCCTCTCGAGACGAGCCCGCTGGCGTCGCTTCTTGCGGCAACATCTATGAGCAATTCGCCAAGTTGGCTCTCGGGTGCGAGTTGACCGACTTGCGCACCGACCAACTCGACGGCATCCGAGGCCTCCCGCCGGATGCCGAACAACGAGGCGAGGACGGTGAGGCCTTCTTGCAGGGCCGTTACGGACCAGCGCGGCCGTGCCTGTCACCCGATGGATCCGCCGGTGGAGCGGGATGACCAGTTGACTTCGGGTTGACGTGACCCGATGAGTGCTGAGCCTCACCGTTTCGGTGGGTCGAAACCCCAGGCGAGGGGGCCGGATGCGACGTCTCTCGGCCGTTCGCGGGCACTGCTGGCGTGTGAACCATCACTGGCGAGCGGGACGCACCAGTGCGCGTAACCCCCGAATGTGCGAACGGGACCGCGTTGATAATCCCGGTGAGGACCTCCGCGGCATCGGAACGGAACTCAGGGCTCACCGCGGCGGCAGTTCCTGTACCGGCGATCAACGCTCCGATAAGCGCCAGTGCGAACACCAAGCGTCGACGACGGAGGCGAACCGGCGCGACATCCTCTGCCGTTGCGTTTCTTTTGAGCATGGCCGCCAATTCGGTCGACGGCACGGGCGCCGACTGCATTGACATGGAGCGCAGCGACAACAAAAGAGGACGTAGCGCCTCGGCATCGTCTTCGGCGAGTTCGGAGAGCAAGTCCCGGATGTTCTCACTCCGATCGCTGGAGGGGATCACCGGAATATTTCTTCCACGAGGTTCGGGTAGCTCCCGAGCGCCAGGAGTGCGCGCCGTGGGAGCTGCGCGACAGACCCAGCAGAATTACCCATGCCTTGGCCACCTGTTCCAACGGTAGGTTGGCAACGACGCGGAGCAGCAGAACATCCCGGTGTTCCGTTTTGAGTGCAGCCAGGGGAGCGACCGTCGATTCGCGGTCGACCTGATCCAGCAGGATTTCTTCAGCAGAGCAGGTTGATCGACGGCGCGAGCATGCGCTGTGGAGAAAAGCTGGGTGCGAATGCCATCCTCTCCACCGATAATTTTGCCGATTTTGGGAAGGACAGCGATGAAGACTTCCTGCGTCACTGCCTCCGGATCCTCGACGCCTCGCGCTCGAAAGTAGCCCATCACACCGGGTGCGAAACGCACGATTGATATTCTCGAAGGAGTGATCGACTGAAGACGATTCAGTCACATAGCCTCTTCGACTGCTGACACGGTGCTTGGCGACTATCGACAGCAAGCAAGAACCGACTTATGTCCGCCGATCGTTGCCGTGATCGCGATTGGGGTTCACTCCTGGCGTGGGTTTGTGTGCCGAGCTTGGTATTAAAGGGGGTAATTTCGGTGCCTTTGTGAAGTCATTACTTTGCGGCCCGTCAGTTGCTTTCGGTCCCGACTTCGGGATCGTGGCACAGTAGGTCGCAATGTTGGATGCTCCTTTCGCAGCGCTGGCTAGCGAGGCATAGCCGGTCGAGAATGCCTTGAGCCCGCCGTGCGTGAAGGCCGTTTATAGACCATCGGCGGCTGGTCCTGTCGCGTCGGGTCCAACCGGCTTGGTAGTCGCGGTTTGCACTGCTGTCGGCGCCACGGGTTGGCTCGTCCGTTGGGGCCAGCGGTCTTCCCGCCAATCATGGTGCGGACAGAAAACATAGGCGCCCTCATTCGTCGAGAACCGCACCGGCGATTCAACACGTGACGTGATCGATCCGATTGCTCGGTCACATTTCAGTAATCGTCGAAGAGGGCGGAAAGGTTACGGAGTGAACTGAGCTACCCGCGGTCTGGGCAGGGGTCTTTCTACCCGCCGCTCACGCTCGAAGGTTCGGGTGGGCAGGCACCGGGCAGCTGAACGACAGTCCCGCTGAGCAGTTTCGTCGTCCGCTTACTATGGCGCGCTGATGGCGGTGAAGAAGTTCACTCCATTCGGGGTGCCGACACCGGTCGCGGTGTCGAAACCTCGGGGGGAGTGAAGGGTCTGGTTTGATTTCTCGAGAGTGCGCAGGCTGTAGCTCAGCCCACCGGCCGCATTTTCGCTGTTCTTGTAATTGACCCGGACGACAGAGGGAATTGGACTCGTGAGGGTGCCGAACAGGTCTGCTTGATCCACGTCGTAGAAAGCACTCTTTGAGGATTTGTACGCCTGATAGATGCGCGGGTTGAGGAATCCGAGCGGCGATCCCGCGACTTGGTCAGCGACAGCCGCCATGCCTGCGGTGAGCGGCGCTGCGACGGAGGTGCCCCCGATGCGGTACT
>ENA-OFDM01000705-OFDM01000705.1-metagenomes-genome-assembly--contig:-NODE-705-length-13122-cov-2.899135_pt1 | contig 13122 bp, 16 predicted proteins | sample MGYA00153385_OFDM01 | MGnify analysis MGYA00153385
TCGGGCACTCCCATTCGGTAAGCGGTCCGCCAGGCCAAGGTTCACATCACGCTAGGCCGATGTCCTTACTAATGAACTCGCCAACATTCGCTCGACTTCAGGCCGTGTACGTGATCTCCCGATGAGCCTTCCCCCGCGACCGCATCAAATACCGGGCAGCTTCGTCGCAACGCTGTTGGAACTCGGGCATCATCACAACGCCACGATCTTGCGCGAGCTTGCCGACGGATCGAGACGGTACAACGAACTGCTCACGACGCTTGCCGATATTCCCGAGCCCGTTATCGGAGCGAGTCTACGCGAGCTCGATGGCGACGGGCTCGTACGCCGCCGCGTCGATCCCGGCCCGCCGCTACGCGTCCTCTACGAGCTCACCGAGGCCGGGCTCGATCTCGCGCCGAGCCTCGGTGCGATCGAGGCCTGGGCGCGTCGCACGAAGGTCTAGCGCTTAGGCGTAGACGCCGCGTGTATTCATCGATTGTACGACGCGATCGATCGCGACCATATAGGCCGCCGTGCGAAGCGAGATCTTTCGCAGGGTCGCGAGATCGGAGACTTTGGTAAAGTTCTCGAGCAACACGTCGGCGAGCCGTTCGTTGACCTCCGATTCTTTCCAAAAATAGCCAGCTCGGTCTTGCGCCCACTCGAAATACGAGACCGTCACGCCACCGGCGTTTGCGACGATGTCGGGGATGACGATGATGCCGCGCGTATTGAAAATGTGATCGGCTTCGGGTGTGGTCGGGCCATTCGCCCCTTCGACGATGAGCTTCGCGCGGACGCTCGCCGCGTTCTCGATGGTTAACTGCTTTTCGAGTGCGGCCGGCACGAGCACGTCGCACTCGAGCGTCAGGAGCGCGTCGCCCGGGATGCGATCGCCGCCGAGGTAGCCTTCGAGCGAGAGATGCTCTTTCGCGTACGCGGTGGCACCCGCGACGTCGATTCCCGTCTCGTTGAAATACGCGCCACTAACGTCGGAGATCGCGGTCACGCGCGCGCCCGCGTTGACGAACATTTTCGCCGCGACCGAACCCACGTTACCAAAGCCTTGAATGACGACGCTCGCACCCTGCGGCTCGATACCCATACGTTTCATTTGCGCGAGCGCGACGAGCGAAACGCCGCGCCCAGTCGCCTCGACGCGGCCGCGGGAGCCACCGATCTCGAGCGGTTTCCCCGTGACGACGCCCGGAACGTGCTGGCGGACGTGCATGGAGTACGTATCCATGAACCACGCCATGATCTGCGGCGTCGTGCCGACGTCGGGTGCGGGCACGTCCTTGTCGGGTCCGACGACTTCGACGAGCTCGGCTGCATACCGACGCGTGATGCGCTCGAGTTCGCCCATTGAGAGTGTCGTCGGGTCGCACGTAACGCCGCCTTTCCCGCCACCGAAGGGCAGGTCGACGACGGCACACTTCCACGTCATCCAAAATGCGAGAGCCGTCACCTCGTCGAGCGTCACGCCGGGGTGGTAGCGAATACCACCCTTCGCGGGTCCGCGCGCGAAGTTATACTGCACCCGATAACCCGTGAAAACTTCGAGCTCGCCGTTATCGCGTTGGAACGGAATCGCAAAAATGATCTGGCGCGACGGCTTGGTGAGGAGGCGGCGGATTCCCGGATTGAGATCGAGGAGCTCGGCTGCTTCGTTGAAATACGCGATCGCATCTCCAAAAACGGAGACCTCTCGCACGGCGGTCATCATGTATTCGTAACCCCAACAATGGTCTTTCGGGTTTTCACCTTATGGAAAAGATGACGTTTACCCTACATTTGTCTAGTTACGACGATTATCGATTATCCATTTGGCGCACATGAGCTCGCTAGACGTTGAAACGGAAGTTGACGACGTCGCCCTCACGCATGACGTATTCCTTACCCTCACTCCGCAGGAGCCCGGCCGCCTTGATCGCGTCCATCGTCTTGAGGCGAGCGTAGTCGTCATACGAGACGATCTCGGCCCGAATAAAGCCTCGCTCGATATCGGAATGGATCTTGCCGGCCGCTTGCGGCGCGCGCATGCCCTTGTCGATCGTCCACGCGCGGACCTCGATCTCGCCGGCCGTGAGAAACGTCATATAGCCGAGCAGATCGTAGACCGAAAGAATGAGCTGATCGAGGCCGCTCGTATCGATGCCGAGTTCTTCGCGAAAGCTTTCTGCTTCTTCATCGGTGAGGCCGGCAAGCTCGGCTTCGATCTTGCCGCAAAACCCGATCGCACGCGCGTGCTCGGCCGTGGCATGATCGAAGACGGCGCGAGCGAGCGGGCCTGGGTTCGCGATCTGCTCTTCATCGACGTTCGCGACGTAGAGGAGCGGCTTCGCCGTGAGGAGATACGATTCGCGTGCGAGTTCCATCTCCAGCGAATCGGGATCGAACGTGCGCGCCGGCGTCCCGTTTTCGAGTGCGGCCCGCAGGCGCTTCCCCGCTTCCACACGCGGCGCGAGCTTGACGTTGACGCGTGCTTCGCGATCGAGTTTGTCGAGCCGCTTCGCGAGCGTTTGAAGGTCGGCGAGTGCGAGTTCGATCGTGATGATCTCGATATCGCGCAAAGGATCGGGTCCGCCCTCGACGTGCGAGACGTCGCCATCTTCGAAGCAACGTACGACCATCGCGATCGCGTCGGTCTCGCGAATGTGGCTCAAGAACGCGTTGCCGAGACCCGCCCCCGAACTCGCGCCGCGCACGAGACCCGCGATATCGACGAAGCGCACCGTCGCGTTCACTATTCGCTTCGCGCTAACAATATCGGAAAGGACCTTCATCCGCAGATCGGGGACGGGAACTTCTCCGACGTTGGGTTCGATCGTTGCGAAAGGGTAATTTGCCGCGAGCGCTTGCGCGGAACGGGTGAGCGCGTTGAAAATTGTCGACTTGCCGACGTTCGGGAGACCGACGATACCGCATGAAAGAGCCATAGGAGCGACGCCGTGCGTTCGCCCGGGGCAAGGAATCGTCCTGGACGCGTGGGATTCAACCACATGCGCCAAATGAAGGTCGACCGGCTCGGAATCGACTTGCTGACTCACGACCCCGTCGTCATCCTCAAAGACCTCGAAGGCAAACGGTTTCTCCCGATTCTCATCGGACCGTTCGAAGCAACCGCGATCGCGTTGGCGCTCGAAGGAACGGCCGTTCCGCGGCCGCTCTCGCACGATTTGATGCGCACGATGCTCGAAGCGATGCACGCCACGCTCGAGCAGATCGTCATCCACGATATTAAGGACTCGACTTTTTTTGCGAAGCTCATCGTGCGCGCCAACGGCGACACGCAAGAGATCGACGCGCGCCCTTCGGACGGCATCGCACTCGCGCTTCGCATGTCGGCGCCGATCTTCGTGGCCGATAAAATCGTCCTCGAAGAAACGGTCGCGGATAAGAAAGCCGAAGCCGAAGAATCGAATCGTTTTCGCAAGTTCATCGAAGAACTCAGGCCGAGCGATTTCAAAGAATAAGTTGGAACACGCCGACGTCGGTGTTTTCGGTGGTTCGGGTTTTTACTCGCTCATCGAGAACTCACGCGAGGTTTGGATCGAAACACCGTATGGGATGCCGAGCGATAAAATCGCGCTCGGCGAACTCGGTGGCAAATCCGTCGCGTTCTTACCGCGTCACGGCCGCGATCATCGCTACCCACCGCACATGGTCAATTACCTCGCAAACATGTGGGCCATGAAGTCGCTCGGCGTCTCGCGCATCATCGCGCCCACGGCATGCGGCTCGCTCAAAAAAGAGGTCGAGCCCGGGCACATGGTCGTCGCCGATCAAGTGGTCGATCGCACGACGGGTCGTCGCGACACGTATTACGATGGGCCGATCACGACGCACGTGAGCTTCGCCGATCCATACTGCCCGCAGTTGCGACCGATCGCGATCGATGCGCTCCGTTCGCTCGGCGTCACGACGCACGAACGCGGCACGATCGTCGTGATTCAAGGCCCGCGTTTTTCCACGCGCGCGGAATCGAAGTGGTTCCACGATGCGGGCTGGGAAGTGATCAACATGACCCAGTATCCGGAGTGCTATCTCGCGCGCGAACTCGAAATGTGTTACGTCAATATCTCGCTGATTACCGACTACGATGTCGGTCTGCCCGGCGCCGAGCCCGTGACGCACGAAGACGTCCTCAAAGTCTTCGCGAGCAACAACGACCGCGTCAGAGCCGGGATCGCGAAGATCGTCGCGGCGATTCCGAGCGAGGTCACCTGCGGGTGCCATAGCGCGCTCGCGAGCGCGCGCGCCTGACATGAAATCATTGCAGACCGGGCGTATCGATTTTATGTCGTACCTGCGCGCGTTCGGGTTACTCGCACGCAATCCGCAGATCGCGCTCGCACCGTTTGCGGCATCGGTCGCGACGATCTTGCTCTTCATGCTCGTGCCGGCCGAAGTGGGATCGGGATTTCTCGGATCGATGAATTCGAGCATCGCGGGCCTCATCGCGCAACTCATCGGGTCCTTCGGACTCGCCGTCGCCCTCATCGTTGCGGAGACGGCGTGGCGGAGGGGGAAAGCGCCCTTCGATGATGCGTGGGAAGATGCGCGGCGCAAAGTCGGCCAGATCGTCTTCGCGGCGTTCGGGATCAATTTTGTCGTTTACGTGGCTGGGCTCGTCGGCGGCCTCCTCGGGCCGATCGGCGCGATCGTGCTCACGATTCTCGCGTACGCGATCTTCATCTACACGATCCCGGCAGCGGCGATCGGTGGCATCCCGGGGAGCGCTGCACTCAACGCATCGGTCGAGCGTGCGAAGCGCACCGTACTCGCGACGGTACTCGTTACGGCGCTGTACCTTTTCAACCTCATCTACGTGCCGACGCTCGTGATCGAAGCGCTCAATCCGCTCTTGTTCGGTAACTCGTTTCTCGCGCAGGGCGTGGTGATCTCGCTGATCAGCGCTTTCTTCAAGGCGATCGCAACGGGCTATGTGGCGCTCGTGCTCGCGAAAGCCTACGAGGATGCCTCGGACGGTCGCTCCTACTAAGGTGACGGAAACCCGGTAAGCGCGCCTTCTAAGCTTTACATAAAGCCGAGAAAGCGATGGTGCTTGCGTTTTGGCTTTGCGTTTGCGACGCGGACCGGGTGCGAAACGGAGCCGAGGTGGCCGGTGTGAGCGAGCACGCGATCGCACCGGCGCGCACCGGATCGCGCATCGATCATACCGATGCGAACGAAGATCGCTGCAAGTTTTCGTTCGTCACGCGCGATCCACGGGTCGCGCGGATAACGGCTCGCCCAATCTTCGATAGCTTCTTGCGCGAGTAACAACATCCCGAGATCGCGCCGCGCTTCGAGGCGATCGCGACGCACGGCTTCGGCGCCGTGCCGGATCCGATTGCTCACTTCTATGGGGCTCATGTGTGCGCGGCCGAAGTAAAAATCGGCGGGCGCGAGGTCGGCGAGCCGAGTGGCGGCATTCGCGGAAGCCGTCGCGTTGAAGAACACGACGACTCCGAAGGCGATGCAACGTCGAAACGCCGCTCGTTCGAAAAGCATGCTTCGAAGGTACCGCTTCCTTCGCCGTCCGCAAAGTACGACGGTCGCGATCGTGATCGCGCGCACGTCGGCCCGCTGCGCTCAGCGAGCCGCGGGCGGTGCCAGTTGCATGCGCAGCTGATCGACGACGAGACCCGCCGAGACGTTCGTGCCGGCGAGCCGCTCCGTGTCACCGATTGCCGCGAGCATGGCGACGAGCGCGCGCGGATCGCGCATCGGAAGCTCGGCGATACGGCGGCGCTGATCGGATGCCAGGAGCGGAATATCCGCGCCTGCAACGGCGAGGGCGACCCAGTCGCGCGCAGCGACGCGCACGAGTTCGATCAGTTCGCCGACCGCCGCGCGCTTCTCGGCGCCCGTGAGACTGCGATCGTCGAGCCGTAAAAAGCTCGCATCGGCGTTCTCGCCGCGCACCGCGCGAGCGAACCACGCGAACGACGCCTCGCGCAAGCCCGCATCGTCACCGTCGAGGATCGCGCGCGCGCGCACGATGCTCCCGAGCGCGACCTCGGCGACAAAATGTGCCTTCTCCGGATCGACGCCACCGGCGACGAGCACGCGTTCCACGTCGCTTGCAGGCAGCGGACCGAAGGCGATCTCGAGCAGGCGCGACCGAATCGTCGCGAGCAAAGCGCCAGGGCCGCTCGTCGTGAGGATGACGATGACGCCTTTGGGCGGTTCCTCGAAGAATTTGAGGAGCGCGTTCGCGGCCTCGTGCGTCGCGAACGCAACGTCACCGAGCATCACGACGCGATAGGCGCTACGATATCCATGTAGCGAGAGTTCGCGGACGAGATCGCGCGCGGAAAGCTCCTCATCGTGCAGAGCGCTCCCGCGCTCTTTCCCGATCTTCACGACGCCTTCCGAGGAGACGAAATCTGGATGCGTACCCGCGACGAAAAGCGTGCATCCCGGGCAGACGCCGCAATAGCCGAGCACGGTCGGCTTCTGAGTCTCGCAGATGAACGATTGGGCGAGGCGACGTGCGAAGGTCTTCTTCCCCACACCCGCCGGCCCGGTGAAAAGATAGCCGTGGGCCAGTCGTGCGCGATCGAGCCCGCCAAAAAATGCGAGCGGCGCTTTCGCACCGACGACATCGAACGTACCCGTAACCCCGGTCATACGCCAAACTTCGCCGCAACGATTGCGGTTGCCGTCTCGCACAGCGCATCGGGTGCGAGCGTGCCGTCGAGGGTAACGATACGCGCGTCCTCACGTGCGAGTTCGAGATAGCCCGCGCGCACACGTTCGTGAAATTCCGTATCTTCACGTTCGAGGCGATCGATCGCGACATGCGCGGCCTCCGCGCGCGACGCGACGCGCGAGCGCGACACCTCGACCGGCACGTCGATCAAAAACGTCAGATCGGGCAGACGCCCGCGCGTCGCCGTATCGACGAGCGTGCGGAGCGTATCGTAGGCGAGACCGCGGCCGAATCCTTGATACGCGAACGTCGCATCGACGTAGCGATCGCAAAGCACCCACGCCCCGCGCGCGAGCGCGGGTTCGATCACGTCGTCGATGAGTTGCGCGCGCGACGCGTTGACCACGAAGGCTTCGGTGAGCGGGGAGAGGACGACGCCCGGCTCCACAAATGCCGCGCGTAAGAGATTACCCAGCGGCGTACCGCCAGGTTCCCGCGTCGTCACGATGGCGCGCCCACGCGAGGCGAGCGCCCCCGCGAGGCTCGAAAGAAGCGTCGATTTGCCGCTCCCCTCGATGCCCTCAACGGTGATGAATCGACCGGGGTACGACGCGGCTACGCGGGCGCTCCGGTCCCGTACGGCAGATCGTTGCTCCGGAAGAGGACGAGTCGGCGATTGGGCTCCATACCCGTGCTCCGCGACATCACGCGATGCTCTTCGGCGAGTTGGTGTTGCAGGCGACGGACGTACGATGTTTGCGGCGCGAGTTCGACGGGTTTGCTATCGAGCAAGACTTTATAGATGGCTTCCGAGGCTTCGCGGATCGCGATCTCTTCGGCATCGATCGAAGGCAGCGCGAAGATATCTTTGAGCGCGTTCATCACCTGTGCCGTCGTGTTCGTTTTGATCGAGTAGATCGGTACGTTTTCCATCGCGATGGATTTTAGTTTATCGCTCTCCTTGCGTTCGAGCGATTTGAGCGTGAGCACCACATCGGCATCGTCCCACTTGCGAGCGATCGATGCGTTGACGCCGAGGTTATGGATCGCGCGTTCGATTTTGTTGCGCGAGACCCCGTAGGGAAAGAGCAACACGTGTTGCGCGTCGCTTCGCGTTTCGAGATCGTGCTCCGCGAGATCGGCTTCGCGCATCGCTTGCGCGAATTCGGATTCCGGTGAATTTGCCGCGACGAATTTGGGCGAACCGCTCGCGTTCGAAACGTTCGCACGTTTGGGTGTTGCGAGGCCCGTCGCTTCTTGCACGACCTGCACGGCGCCGCCGGGAAGACGCTGACGTACTTCGGCTTGCGGTTGATAGCCGCGCAAGAGCGCGTCGACCGTTTCGGCAACGTTTTGATAGATCGAGAGCCGATTGCGATCGTTGATCTCGATGAGCACGTCGAACGTCGGCGGCGCTTTACGTTCGAGGACGGTCTTGCGCGTGCCGCGGCGGCGCGCTTCTTCGTCGCTGAGCGTCACCGTGCTGATGCCACCGACGAGATCGGAGAGCGTCGGGTTCATCAGCAGATTTTCCAGGGTCTTGCCGTGTGCGGTACCGATGAGCTGCACGCCGCGCTCGGCGATCGTGCGCGCGGCCATCGCTTCCATCTCGGTCCCGATCTCGTCGATGACGACGACTTCGGGCATGTGATTTTCGACGGCTTCCACCATGACATTGTGTTGCAACGCGGCGTCGGCAACTTGCATACGTCGCGCGTGACCGATACCCGGATGAGGGATATCGCCGTCTCCACCGATTTCGTTCGACGTATCGACGACGACGACGCGCTTGCGATCTTCCGAAAGCACGCGCGCGCATTCGCGCAAGATCGTCGTCTTTCCGACGCCCGGCGGTCCGAGTAAACACACGGATTTACCGGCACGAATCACATCGCTGATGATATCGATCGTGCCATACACGGCGCGTCCGACGCGACACGTGAGCCCGACGACTTTTCCTTGACGATTGCGAATCGCAGAGACGCGGTGCAGCGTCGATTCGATACCGGCGCGATTGTCGCTCCCGAACGGCGATAGGTGCGAACTTACGTGCGCGAGATCTTCGAACGTCACCGCCGTCTCGGATAAGAAAACGAAATCGTCGAGAAAACGGGCTTCCGGCGAGCGCCCGAGATCGAGGACGACTTCGACGAGCGATTCGAAGTTTGGAAGGCGAACGAGCGCTTGCCGGATCGGTAGGGGGAAGATATCCAGCAGGTTCGTGAGTTCGCTGTGGGCGGAGAGAATCTCGGCGTTAACGGCCAATGCACGTCCTCGGCGAAAATTCGGTCGGTTGCCGGCCTTGCGAGCCGGCTCGTCCCGTGGTGGCGGTCTTAGGGAATCGGATGACCGTGTTCCTGTACTACCCGGATCGACCGTAGTTCCGAGTCGTAGGGTCCTTGCATACGAACGCCGGCTTTTTTTTCCAGATCGAGATACTCGACGATCGCTTGCGTGATTTCTTCCCCGGGCGAGATAACCGGAATGCCCGGTGGATACGGTGTGATCACCTCCGCACAGATGCGTCCCGCGCTCTCTTTGAATCGCACGATTTCCGTGGGCGCTAAAAATGCGTCACGCGGAAGCATGCAAATCGGCGGGATGGGGGGTAAATTGTACGTCCCGGTCTCGAGTCGGCGTTCGAGAACGCCCGATGGCGAAAAGACGTCGATCGGACGATCTTCGCGCGAGAGTTCCTTGACGCTGTAGACCAGGCGGTCCGCCGCATCTTGGGTCGTGCCGATGGTGAAGAGTGCGAGGCAGTTGAAAAGATCGGCCAGTTCGCACTGAACGTTGTAGCGTCGCCGTAAAATCTCTTCGGCTTCATAGCCCGTGTAGCCCAGGTCTTTCACGGTAATCGTGATCTTCGTCGGATCGAGATCGTAGACGCCGGGTTTGCCAACTTGTTCATCACCGAAGCAATAGATACCGGGAATCGCGTTGAGGCGACGGCGCGTATCGTTCGCGAGTTCGATCGTGCGCGAGAGGAGCGCGGCTCCCTCCATCGCCATCTGTCGCCGCGCGACATCGAGCGATGCGACGAGCACGAGATTCGGCGACGTCGAGAGAAAGAGTTTTACGACTGCTTTGAGCCGATCGAGACGGATGCGTTCGCCCTTCTGATGCAGCATCGCCGTTTGCGAGAGACTGCCGAGCATTTTGTGCGTCGAATTGATACATATATCCGCACCCGCTGCAATCGCATCGATCGGAAGTGCCGGATGGAAGTGAAAGTGCGGCCCCCACGCTTCGTCGACGAGAAACGGAACGCCAAACTCGTGCGCGACGGTAGCGATGCCCTCGAGATCGGCTGCCACGCCGTAATACGTCGGGCTCACGATGTAGACGGCTTTGATGTCGGGGTGTTCCGCAAGCGTCGCACGCACGGTCTCGGGCGTGATCGTATGATCCATATGTAAGCCCGTATCGACTTCGGGCTTCATCCAGATCGGTTGCGCGCCGCTCATGATGAGCCCGCCCATCGCGCTCTTGTGCGCGTTTCGCGGAAGCGCGATTTTATCGCCGGGATTGAGTGCGGCCATCATCATGATTTGATTGCCGCTCGTCGATCCGTTGATCAGAAAAAACGTGTGATCGGCATCGTACGCGGCGGCGGCAAGAGCTTGCGCTTGTGCGATCGCCTCTTCAGGCTGTAAGAGATCGTCGAGGCCGCGGATCTGCGTAAGATCGATCGCGAGCACATTATCGCCGAGAAATTCGCGAAGCTCGCGATCCATGCCACGGCCCTGCATGTGACCGGGGGTGTGAAATGGGATGACGCCAGAATCTACGTAATCGAGAAGGACATCGAAGTACGGCGTCCGGCTTTGATCCACGGAACACCGTGTTCTTCGCAGTCGCGAGCGGTTCCGCTTCGTTCCGCACGCCGTTCTGCGAAAAATGCTTACGTTCGCGCGCGTAACACGATGGCGAGCATCGCAACATCGCAGGCCGCTTGCGCGAACGTTGCGACCGCGCGTGCGGGTTCGTTTGCGTTAAGTCGCGCGATCGCGATTGCATCGTAACCGCGTGCGGAGAGGTCGCTATGGATCGGCACTTGCACGAATGCGGTAATGCCCAAAACGATGACGCCCGCGCCCGCAGCCGCGAGGGGTAGCCACATCGGTACGCCACGCGGCCGATCGAACGCGAGCGCTGCGTTCGCGAAGGCCGCGATCAGTAACGCGGGTCCGATCGAAAACGTAATGCGCTCGGAGTGAAACGCGTGAAAGGCCGGAAATTCGGCCGCGCCGACGCGCGCGAAATTCGGATACGCGACCGTCGCGATGTACGTTTCGATGCCGAACGCGACCAGCGCTGCGACTGAAGCGATGAGGAGCATGCCGTTTTGGACGTCGGAACGAAACGTTGCGTCGCGCGCTAGAGTTCGGGTTCCACGACCTCGTCGATCGAGACGTTGTAGAGGAAGAGAAATTTATGCCATTCGCCCGGTAGCGTGTTGCGTTTGACGCGAATCCACGGAATGTATTTCGGCGCCTTCGGCTTACGGCGCAGCGGCATGTTCGCGTGTTCGGGTGTGCGGTTGTTCTTGCGGTTATTGCAGCGCATGCACGCGCATACGAGATTTTCCCACGTCGAAGGGCCGCCTTTACTTTTGGGTAGCACGTGGTCGACGGTCATGAGGCGCTCGCCGCGCAGACTGCAGTACTGGCATTGGTAATCGTCGCGCAACAGGATATTTTTCTTGGTGAGCGCGACTTTCTGCATCGGCCGCCGAATGTAGTAGAGCATGCGGATGATCGAGGGCATCCGCATCTCGTACGTGGGCGAACTGAGCATTTGCGAGCGTCCGTGGACGACTTCGGCCTTCCCGGAAAACAAGAGTTTGACCGCACGTTGAAAGCTCGTGATATTGAGCGCTTCGTAGGTGAAATTCAACACTAAAACGTCGGTCACGGTCGCCTTTCTTTCCGAAGCGCACGGGTGGCGAAGACGCGAGAAGCGAGGCTCATGTGCCTCGCTTCTTGACGTAAGAAAGCCGCAATTCGGTGAGCATCCTTGCGATCTCGGCCCGTTCGTCTCCGGATAACCTCGCCGATATTCGGTCGTAGGCACGCCCGGCGATGTCGATTGCGATCTCAGCGTCGTCGAGGCGACGCGTTTCTTCGCCATCGGTCGCGGCAACGTCCAAAAGACCGTGCGCGACGAAGGCGAGGTTCGCAACAACCTCAATCATGACGATCTCGATCGACGGCACCGTCGTCGTGTTCGGCTGATCTGCCATTATCTCTATATTCAGCCGTGCGCGCCGGGCTTCCTCGCATGAAGCGTTTAACGGCGGGGCATGATACATAGCGCCCGGCCCCTGGTCGCTCCCCTACGGCTAGCATTCGGCATCCTCGTACTCATGGCCGTCGGAATCCAGCTTGGCGCCGCCTCGCAGAAGCCGAACTTTCACGCCGCCAACTTCTTCGGTTTCTTTACCATTTTGAGCAAAACGTTCGCGGCGCTCGTTTTCTCTACAGCGCGGCACGCTCGCGCGATCGCCTCCACGGGCTCGATGTCTTACGCGGCGGAGCGACGCTCGCGATGGCACTCGTCGGGATTATTTTTTCGATCTTACTCGCGAAGCTCGATTCCGATGTCATCCCTTGGGTGAACATCGTCCTTCACTATGTGATGCCAGTCATCGTGGTCGTCGATTGGCTCGTCGTTCCGCCCTCGACGCGGCTCGGGTTTCGCGACGTTGGTTTTTGGGTCGCGTTCCCGGCGGCATATGTCGTCTACACGCTCGTCCGCGGATCGATCGTGCACTGGTATCCGTATCCGTTTTTGAATGTGGACGTCATCGGATACTCAGGTGTCGCCGCTTACGTCGCCGGCATCCTCGTCTTCACGGTGATCGTCGCGACGATCGTCCGCGCCATTGGAAACGCGCGTCGCACCTCAATGAGCGGTGAAATTGGTTATGATCTCGCCCGATAATTCGGCTTTCTTCGTCTTCTTATCATAAACGCAAATGGCCGACGAAAGGCCGGGAAGTTGCGCGAGACCTTTGGGCGATTGGGGCCGGCCATAGACTTGGGCGATGCCGTAACTCGCGCTCCCAAACGCATCGACGAGAACGATCGGGTCGGCGAACCGTGATTTCGCAAGCGCCGTACACGTCTTCGAGACGCTCGCCTTAAACGTAGCATAGGCGGCATCGGATGAAGCGAAAGCGACACCCGTCGACGACGCGAAGGCGAGCGCGCAAAACGCCGAAATGGCGATGTAGCGATGCATGAATATCTCCTCCGGGATCCTTGAAGCGCTTGTTGTCCGACGTATTCTAAGTCGTCGCCTACCGCCAGCCCTTGGAACATGCGTACCGCTGACGAACGTACGCTCGAGCAGCCCCGGCACGTTCGACCCACGGCGCTCGAATAAATATCGTGGGAAAGGCGATTATAATGATGTCAAAGCCCAAAAGCTTGCGAGCTATTTCAGGAAAAACAACATGCCTTGCGATATGTTTG
>ENA-OFDM01000706-OFDM01000706.1-metagenomes-genome-assembly--contig:-NODE-706-length-13116-cov-2.485874_pt1 | contig 13116 bp, 8 predicted proteins | sample MGYA00153385_OFDM01 | MGnify analysis MGYA00153385
CCGCCATTTTCCTGTGGCTTTACATAAGGAACGTATTGATCCGATACTTCAGATTCATACCGACCAATGGGACTTAATCGACGGTCAGGATAGGTTTCACTAGGACCAGAACCAAAGTAACGCATCCGAGAGAAGTGGCCATCGAGTTCAAAGACAATTCCTACACGAGCCACATCATTTAATAGGGAAGGCAACGTGGTTTCCTCTACAACTCGGATGCCATCAACTATCTCTGTAATCAGTTGAGATTGCTTAATCTCAATTCCTTTGCTCGTCACATAAACAGAGGTTATCTTGTAGGAAGTTCCAGACTTCGTGATCTTTACCTTAGTGCGTTCAAGGCTATCGATACCCCACTCGTGCCAAAGCTTGGAGATATTTCCAATCCGATCATTGTCGGTGGGTGCGCGATAAAGGTTGAGACGGGGATTAAAGGAGCCAAATCCCATATAAATAGAGCCATCATCGTTAAGGATATTAGCCAAAATCTTAGGAGCCATCGCCTTAGCCTTTGGCAGGGCTTTAGACGGTAACTTAAATTGAGCCCAACCGACATCAGCGAAGGCGGGCGCCCACGCGGTCTCGGCCTTACGAACGATCTGGAAATTGATAAACCGCTCCCCTGGTTCCAAGGCACTCTTGAGAAACTTCGAAGCGACTTTGAATGGCGCAGTAGCTTGTGGTCCCACAGCGGGAAGCTTGACACGGCCATAGTCAAGAACTTCTCCTTCGACAGAGATACTCCAGGAGATCTCGTAGCCCTTCGAGTCGATAAAGAAATTTCGGTTCTTTATCTTGAATGTTCCAGCAGCAGCGCTCACTGCCGTAATGAGCAGGGGGGTGGCTATCGCCTTAAATTCAAGCATCGCTGGCTTTGGAGTACGGTCTGGAAAAACCATCCCATCGCAGCAGAAATTCCCATCATGGCGCTCTTCGCCAAAATCTCCACCGTAAGCCGAGCGCTTGCTACCATCGACGAGAGTCTGCTCAATTCCATGATCCCAGAACTCCCAAATGAAACCTCCCTGCAAACCGGGAAGAGTGTGAATCGCCTGCCAATACTCTGCAAGGGTTCCGTTGGAATTACCCATTGCGTGGGAGTACTCACACATAATCAGTGGTCGAATTCCAATGTTTGACTTTGCATAGGAGATAATCGCGTCGATTGATGGGTACATCGGACATACAACATCAGTGAGCGCAGGATTTGCAGTCCAGTAAGGGCGGATTGCACCCTCATAGTGCAGCGGGCGAGAAGGATCGAATTTGCGGACATAGGCTGCAGCTGCTTCATGGTTTAGCCCCGCACCAGACTCATTGCCGAGTGACCACATAATTACACTGGGGTGGTGAATATCGCGTTGGACCATCCGTGCGATGCGATCCACCCAAGGAGTCAAGTAACGCTGGTCATTACATAACGAATCCTGAAAGGCATGAGATTCTATGTTGGCTTCACCGATGACATATAACCCCAGCTCATCTGCAAGATCGAGTAACGCCGGATCATTTGGGTAGTGGGCGGTTCGGACCGCGTTGAAATTAAACTTCTTCATCTCGATTAGATCGGCCCGCATATCAGCCAGACTCACGACGCGACCAGTCTTGCGATTGAAATCGTGACGGTTAACTCCGTAGAAAATAACCCGCTCGCCGTTGACGAGGAGATTCCTTCCCTTTATCGTGACGTCACGGAATCCAAGTCGTTGGGTAAAGCGTTCTATAACGGCGCCGGCTGGATCCTTGAGTTCAACGTGAAGGTCATAAAGGTTTGGCGCCTCCGCAGACCAGGCCTTGATATTTGGGAACTCTGCCTTTAGCTGCACCATCCCAGGGGTAGGTGGCTCAATCTGCTCGACTACCGCCATGACATTTGAAGGAACTTTCCCATCCCAGTATGTTCCGTGAAAGAAATTCTTGCTGATAGCTTGGATTTCGGCGGGCATCTCGGTCCACTCAATGCGTGGAGCACCTTGCAGCGTCTTGCTCAAAGCTTTGCTCCGTCCAACACCCTCGACCTTAGCGCTGAGTGAATAGCCAATAAAACTGGCATCCTGGGCGGCAGAGATGAAAGCTCGGATATCTAAAGTGCCGGTTTTGCCGTCAGACTTTAAACCGACCGTGGGATAGAAACGAGCGACATGAACTCGGGGAGTAACAAATAACTTCACACTCCTGGTAATTCCACCATGCCACCATTGATCTTGATCCTCTATGTAGGTGGCATCCGACCACTTAACGACCTTAATCTGGACTCTGTTCTTTCCCGGATTTATGAAGTCGGAGATCTCAAAATCTGCGGCCAACCTGGAATCTTTTGCCATGCCCACTTCAACGCCATTTACCGAAAGGATAGCTACCGATTCAAAGCCACCGATCTGAAGCACGATTCGCTCACCCATCCAGATATCTAGCACGGTGAAATCTCGTTCGAATATGCCAGTTGGATTTAGGGCCGGTACAAAGGGAGGGAGTTCGTCGAAAGGCATCTGCACATTTGTGTAGATCGGACGATCCCAAAAATGGTGTGACTCTTCCTGTGCGGTCCATAGCCCGGGTACTGGAATTGTGGTCCAACTCCTACCTGGTTGATCATCTGGAGAACGAAGGAGTTGAAAGTCCCATTGACCATCGAGTGAGACAGAATCTTCGTGAACAATATTAAGCATTGGTTCACGATTGATTGATGTTGTTTCAGGGCTATTCCAATATTTCATTCATTTACTCCAAAAAACTTTAATAGTAGTATCTAGGAATTGGCGCTTTTGGCACTGAACCACTCTAAATCCCATCACTACTCTAGTAAAGGACGCGCCCCGTATGGGTAGTCCACCAGGAGGATCTTTGGCCAGAACAGAAATCATCACGCTCTCCTCTCCCGTCAGTTCAATTATTTTTGATACCGCTGATAACAATTTAGTTATCAAACACTGGGGCGCTCACATTGCAATTGCAGGATCAGGAATACAAGCGGCGACCACCAAATCAGTTGCTAACAGCGGCTTCGATCAACCTCTCCCCTCCGGAGTCCTTCGCGAACACTCACGAGGATTCTTAGGGCATCCGACAATTAGCGGCCACCGTAACGGTCAAGCATGGTCCACCTACTTCTCACTTACAAAGATCGACCACAGTGAGAGGGATCTCGCCGCACACTTTGCGGATGCCTCTGCTCTACTTAAATTGGTGTTGTCCTATAGCCTCAATGAATTTGGAATCTTGAAGATCAGCGCAGAACTCACCAACTCTGGAACCGATTCCTACAATCTAGAACAGTTCACCTACTGGCTACCACTCCCCGATCGTGCCAGCGAAGTAATGGATTTCACCGGTCGCTGGTCTCATGAACGCCATCCACAGCGCAGTTCAATTCGCTACGGCGTAACCTCCCGCGAAATCCGAGAAGGGCGAACTGGACATGATTACACCATCGCTCAACTTGCTCTAGCGGGCAGCACTGAATTTGCCCATGGGGAAGTCTGGGGGCTATCAGTCGCGTGGAGCGGTAACTCAATCCACCATGTTGAACGCCTAGCCACAGGGGATATTTCAATTGGTGCAGGTGAGCTTTTAGAACCTGGCGAAATCATCTTGGCTCCGGGCGCTACTCACACCATTCCTTCGGTGATTGCGAACTACTCAAATGAGGGCCTCGACGGATTAAGTCATAACTATTACCGATGGTTACGCGCTCGCCCTAACCACCCCACCAATATTCGCCCCCGCCCACTGACACTTAACGTCTGGGAAGCGATCGAATTCCACCATGACAGCGAGAAGATTAGGGCGATCGCTGATGTTGCAGCTGAGGTAGGTGTCGAACGCTTCGTCCTTGATGATGGATGGTTCAATCTTCGACGCCACGATCGTGCTGGGCTGGGCGATTGGGTGGTAGACAAGAGCGTCTGGCCAGATGGATTAGCTCCTATCATTAAGTACATCAACGATAAAGGCATGGAGTTTGGCCTCTGGTTTGAGGGAGAGATGATCAATCCAGATTCTGATCTCTACCGCGCCCACCCCGAATGGATATTGCATGAGGCAGGACGTTTGCCACCACTCTGGCGCAATCAACAAGTCCTGGACATCACACATCCCAATGCGTATGAGCACGTCCTGCGCCAGACTGACGCGATTCTCTCCGAGTACAACATCTCCTATATCAAATGGGATCACAACCGGGTTCTCGTCGATGCTGGCCATTTGGGCCAAGCCGCTGTCCATAATCAAACTGCGGCCATCTATCGCCTATTCGCGGAACTTAAGACGCGCCATCCCAAACTCGAAATCGAGAGCTGCGCCTCTGGTGGGGCGCGTATTGATCTTGGAGTGATCGATTATGTCGACCGCTTCTGGACGAGTGATAACAACGATGCCCTTGAGCGTCAAATGATTCAACGCTGGACAGGCATTGTTATTCCACCCGAATTATGTGGTACTCACATAGGTCCACGCCCTGGCAATCAGACACGACGCGTTACCGATGTCTCTTTCCGAGCAATCACCGCACTCTTCGGCCATGCTGGTATCGAGTGGGATATCACTGGTGCCACAGCTGAGGAGTTAATAGTGATCAAAAATTGGATCTCGCTCTACAAGAGAAAACGTGGTCTTCTCCATAGCGGTAAGGCGATCCGCGTTGATCACCCAGATTCAAACTCCTTTATCTATGGCGTGGTGGCCCAGGATCGCTCTGAAGCGCTCTTTGCCATCGCTGCTCGAGATATGTCCGAATCAACTTTCCCCGCAATGGCAAGAATTCCAGGTCTCGATCCGCTGCGGATCTACCGAGTCAAGGTGATAACCGATGCTGGGCCAGGCAAACGGATGCAAAACAGTGAGCCGGGTTGGATGCAAATTGCCGAAGGCATCACCATGAGTGGAATGGAACTGGACAATATTGGCCTTCGCCCCCCAATCCTGCCTCCAGAGAATGCAGTCCTGATTGAAATCACGAGTACAGAGTAAGTAGAGGCGGTGCTAACCCTTGGTAGAACCGAGGGTTAATCCTGCTACAAAGTGCCTACGCATGGCGAAAAAGACCAAGAGCGTTGGTATGAAGGCCATACATGCACCAGCCGCTAACAAGTTGTAATCGGTGTTGAACTCTCCTTGGAGGTTTGAAAGCGCCGCTGTTATCGGTCGCTTATTACCTGTCTTCAAAAGAACCACGGCCCAGAAAAAGTCATTGTAGATCCAGGTGGTCATCAATACGCCCAGAGATGCGAGTGCTGGACGAAGGAGTGGAAGAATAATGCGGAAGAAGTGATTCCAGACATTTGCGCCGTCAACAAGAGCGGACTCTGAAATTTCCTTTGGAATAGTTCGAAGGAAATTGGTCAGCACGAAAGTTGCAAAACCCACTTGAATCGCCACGTGCACCAGGATCAATCCCAATTGCGTGTCATAGAGAACACCATTGTTATTGATGAAGTGGGGGACGCGAATTTTCAGATAAATCCTAAAGAGTGGAATGAATAGCAGTTGAGGGGGTAGCAAATTACCAGCAGTAAAGAGCATCAACATTGGAACACTAAATCTTGACTCATATCGGCTGAGGACGAAAGCGATCATTGATGCTAGGAAGAGGGTAATTACGACCGCAGGAATCGCTACTTCGACGGAGTTGAGGAAGAAAAGCCACATCCGTGATTGCACAAAGGCGTGGAAGTAGTTGTCAAAAGTTAAATGGTTAGGCCAAGACATCACACCTTTGGTCACAACATCAGAAAAGGGGCGGAAGGACTGCAAAATAGTAAAGAGAATCGGAAGGACCCAAATCAACGAAAATACTGACAAAACTCCAATTGCTACGCGTTGGCCGGTCTTGCTCTTATCGCCGGTAACCATTTAATCATTTCCCTTGCTAAAGTTTTGATAGAGGTAGACCATAATCGGCCCTAAACAGATCACAAAGAGCAGTGTCGCGTAAGCAGAACCCCACCCAATGCGCGTTGACTCGCCTTGAATATTGTCGTAGACCAAGACGCCAAGGGTCTGAAGACCATTGGTACCACGGTTCAGAATAAAGACCAGGTCGAAGGCGCGAAGTGATTCGATGATCGTGACCACAACAATAATTACGTTAACCGGCCGAAGTGAAGGAATGATCACCCGGCGGAAGGTGTACCACTCGGTGGCTCCATCGATTGCAGAGGCTTCACGGAGTGATGGATCAACAGATTTCATCCCTGCTAAATAGAGCAACATGATGTATCCGATATGTCGCCACGAGGCGATGAAGAGAACTACCCAAATATTTTTATGAGGATCACCTAGCCACGAGACTGCGGTGTCTGCATTGGTGTTGCCAAGAATTGAATTAAGTACGCCATCAGTGCGGAAGATGTTATCCCAAATAATGCCAGTAACAGCCAGCGATATTACCAATGGAAGATAGAAGGAAGTCTGATAAAGCTGAGTTCCTCTCAAATTCTTATCGATGTAATAAGCGAGCAGTATTCCGAGAGGGGTGGCGACGAAGGCAAAGACTGCCAACCACAAGATGTTATTTCGAAGAGCGATTGGAAGGTTTTGATCTAATGTGAAAACTTGGCGATAGTTGGTGAAACCTACCCACTTGATGTCCTTAAATCCTCCGATACCATCCCAGAATGTAAAGGAGAGAAGGATGGTGCACACGGCAGGGACCCACACAAAGAGGATATGAAGGGCAGTTGGGAAACCTACGAACGCGCCCAGGGTAAATCGATCGCTACCACTAAAATTATGGGAACCCTTTTTCTTCTTCTTCTTCGCGGGTAGTACGGCTACCTGAGGTTTATCTAAAACGCTCGTCAATTATTTAATCCCTCTCCTGGTCCATTCGTACCCAAATAAAAATAGAATTTCCGCTGACGAGATAACTCGCCAGCGGAACTCCTTATTTACTGCTGAACTTTTCCCCTTTAAGCAGGAGGTAGCGCATCCCATTGTGCTTTGAGATTTGTAGCGATTGCCTTTGGATCTCCGCCAGTGAGGAACTTCTGGAGGGCTGGTCCAAAGATTGGTCCTGCAAAATCGGGACGTGAGTCACGATCGAAGAACTGAGCAACATGCTTGGTGCCTTGAACCAACTTAACCTGTGATTGAATAAATGGATCACTCGGTACCGAAGAGTTCTTACTGGCAAACAACGAAGGAGAGATAGCTTGAATAATTCCGGAGAACTTGGTGGAACCAATGAACTCTAGGAGAGCATTGGAGGCGACCATGTTGGTAGCGGCAGAATTCGAAGCTAGGACGCCATCGATAGGAGCATCGATTGAGTCGGTTCCATTCGCAGGATTAATGATTGGGAATGGGATCAACGCTAGATCTGGATAATCTCCCTTTGGATATAACCCGCTTGTGAAGGAGCCCATAATGATCATGGCAGCCTTCTTCTGAATCACAAGCTTGCCAGCATCCTGATCTCCAAGATCAAGTGGGTGTTTGCTCATGTAAGGACGCAGCGCAGCCCAATTAGCAAAGACCTTTTGTACTCGTGGATCGGTCCAAGATGCACGTCCGGCCGTTAGGTCGATGTGGAACTTGTAACCATTGGTACGCATATTGATGATGTCGAAGACACCTTGTGCTTCCCATCCACCCTTATCGGCCTGAGCGATTGGGGTGTAACCCTTCGACTTAAAGACTTTACAAGCGTTGATTAGATCAGCGATGGTCTTGATTGAAGCTGGGTTAACTCCAGCCTTCCTCCAGACAGACTTGCGATAGTGGATTGCCCATGGATACCAGTCAGTTGGCACCAAGTACTTCTTGCCATCTAAGCCAGTTGAAGCTCCAGCGAATCCAGCGGTGAAGTTTGAACCGACCTTCTTCCACACATCATCAATCGGAGTAAGTAGGCCTTTCTTGGCGAAGAACTGCATCCGGTAGCCAGAGAACCAGTCAAAGACGTTATCAGGGGTACCTTGAAGGTAAGAGTTGATGTTGGCCTGGAAATTATTATGATCTACAACGTTGAGGGCGACGTTGATTCCTTCAGACTTAGCAGCGGCAGTCCAAGCAGCATCTTGCTCTGGGCCAGGACCATTCGAGTTATTTGAACCGAAGCTGACGTTGAGGGCATCAGCGGCGTTGGCGGCAGAAGAACCAAGTGTTGAAGCACCTACGCCACCAACTGTAAGAGCTGCTGCGCCGGCTGCGGCGCCCTTAAGGACGGAACGACGTGAAACTTCGTTCTCGGTGATGATTTCTTTCATGTTTTTCCTATTCTCTTCTAAAGAAGTTATTGAAAAACGACCCCACCTGCATAGGGGAGACACCCGAAACTTAACCCCGTGTCAAGTGTTTTACAAGGAAATTTAGGTAACGAAGAGATAACTAAAATTAGAAGGGGCCAGACTAAAAAATCAGGTCACAAATTGGTAACAATCAGTAAACCACGGCGTTCAATGCGCCAGAAACGATTAGCTTGCCGTTAAGGTCCCGCAGTTCGGCCAGGGTGACGACTGCGCCCGTTGGCATGTCCGCAGAGCAGAGACCTAGATAATTTGCACTCTGATGTGGCTGTAAAACGAGGGTTATCTTGCTCCGACAATAGTTGACTCCGTTACCCATCCGAGCGGGGTCTGCAGGTCCAAACTTTTGACCTCCGCTCAGGACAAAATCGGGAGTTGCAGAAAGTCTCTGAACCTGCGCGCTCTTGTTTTTGATATCAATATTGATATGACAGACCGCGCCTCTACAGGTCATTGGCTCTTGTGGGGCAACAACTGTCACCTTGAAGATAGAACTTGAACCATTATCTTTGATCGCTTGGAAGTGATGAATTTCAAGGCGCACACCGGCAGCAATGAAAAAAATGCTAAAAATACCAATTACTGAGTTACGGATTAAATGCCGCGAGAGTGCGTACCTTAATTTACTAATAAATTGAGTGTCCTCAACTTTTGACCCAGGTGCTAATGAATCATCGACAACCTCGCTACAACTTTTACAGTAGTAGGCCTCACGCGCAACCTTGGCTCCACATTTATTACAGAGCATATGAGGCAACTTTGAATTGAACATAGATAAAGTATTGCAGAGGTAGAAGCAGAAATTATGCGGAGTTGCTCTACTTTTTTATCGGAAGCTTGAGTTCCAACCGTAAACCTCCGAGGGTACTCTTGCTAAGTCGCATCGAACCGTGAATGCGGTCGACGACACTGCTGATAATGCTTAATCCTAAACCAGATCCACCACCTTCGAAAGAACGCTGTGACGTAAATCGCTTCAATGCGCGAGATTTCTCCGGGTACTCATCTAATCCAGGTCCACCATCCTCGACAACCAAAATGACTTCATCGGGAGACTTCCGCATCGAAATGCTGACGGGAGCAATATCCGGAGTGTGGCGGCGAATATTTGAAAAAATATTTGTTATCGCTCTCTCAATCGACTTGGCATTAGCAGTTATCAACGCTTCTGACTCAATTTCCAGAGAAAGCGCTCTGGAGGGCTGCAGGGCTTGCAGGACCTCGACTTGATCTCGAAGAATTGCGCTGATGTCGACCTCCTGACTTTCTTCACTTTCGACCTCTCCGACCTCAGCCAAAAAGAGAAGGTCTTTGATAATTGACTCCATTCTAAAGATTTGAATGGCTGACTTCTCTAAGTAAGCCTCCTTCTTCTCTGGCTCGGGAGTAGCTTGAGCCAACTCCAGATATCCCTTCACAACAGTGAGTGGTGTCCGCAATTCATGCGAGGCATCTCCGAGAAATTGTTGCATAGCACGCCGCTGTTCCTCAATGAGTCTGCTTACCTGGTTGAGTTTGCCATCTCGCCTAAACACTAAGAACGCAATGAGGCCAGCAATGAGATCAATAGCCAGAATAAAGAGAAGAAGTTCTTGACTAAGAGTTGCAACATCTTTATTAATCGCTGCCCTCGACTCTCCAAGAATCAATTTCTTACCATCGCTCATCTGGAAGGTGCGAATTCGAAGATCAGACCCGAAGTTGAAAGCATCATGTCTCGCCCGGTTTAAGAGAACGGAATCTGGAAGCCCAGAAAAATCTGGGCCGTTAATTGTCAAAACGGTTACCAAACCCGTCTCTGTGAGGTACTCCACAGTAAGCGGTATGGAAGAGACCTGGGCTAGGTACTGTGCGACCTTCAGTGGATCTTCTTTAGTCGTATCCAGCCCTTTAATAATTGAGTCGAGTGAGTCATCTACAAGATTGATCTGGCTAGTCTGATACTTTGTTATTGCAAAATATCCAATTATCGCTGAAGAAATAGTCACAAAAAGAAAAATGGCAATCGTAACTCGAAGGACTAACCTCATCCCTTTTCAACAATCTGAAATCCAACCCCACGAATGGTCCTTATCCCTTCAAATCCATTGCGATGTAGCTTTTTACGAAGGTATGAAATATAAGTTTCCACCACTGTTGAGTTGTTTTCAAAATCGATACCCCAGATTGCATTGAGAAGGGCATCCTTCTTAACAACTTTGTTCTTTCGTTCAACTAAATATTGCAAGAGGTTGTACTCAGTCGGAGAAAGGTCAACGTTAACGTCCTCATGTTGTACTCGATGTTGATCCAAGTCAATCATGATGGGTCCACACCTTAAGATGTTTCTCTGTTCTTGACTCTTGGTGCGCCGTAAAATCGCTTCCACTCGCAGTGCCAGCTCCTCGATACTAAACGGCTTTGTGACGTAATCATCGGCGCCTACCCGAAAACCTTGATGGATATCATCCTTCTCACGTCTCGCACTTAAAAGAAGTGCAGGGGTCAGATCTCCACCACTACGCACCTTTTCAAGGAGCACTAAACCATCGATTTTAGGCATATTTATATCAAGCACATAAAGATCAAATTTCTGCTTGCGGATGAGGGCAAGTGCCTCTAGCCCGTCGACTGCGAATGTGACTTCATAACCCTCCAGGTCCAAGACATCGCCAACGAGTTCGCGCACCCCGGACTCATCGTCGACCACGAGTATCTGAGCCTTTTTCATATCTGATAAGCCTAACTTGCCAACGGGGACCCGCAAGGGGCTGACAAACTTTTCACACGGATCTCACAAGGTCGCCTCGGATGATAATGCCATGGGAACAGAAGCTCCCAGTGTTTAGGTAAATGTAACCGGAACACAGGCTCTAACAAAGGAAGATAATATGACCAGAGATCTAAGAAAGCAGATCGTTGCCGTGACCTTGGGTGCAGCCATGCTGCTCGGTCCAACCACAGCCTTCGCTAATACGACTCACTCGCCAAATACCTTATCTGCTTTAGATAAGGCCAAAGTTAGCGCCGCCGATATGGCTGCGTATAAGGCAGCTGTCGCCGCCTACCGCGTAGCGTTGAAAACTTGGCAAGAGACCCGCAATAAGGCTCAATCAGATTACAAGGCATCAATCGTCGCCTACCGCGCTGCGATTAAAGCCAATCACGCATCTCGCAAGCAAATTGAAGTCACATTCAATACTGCTGTTAGCGCAGCTAAGGCTGCGTATGAGACCGCCACCACCGGGAATGTAACAGCAGCTGCTCGCCAAGCAGCCCTCAATGCTCGCGTGGCTGCTGTTGCCGCGGCTACCAATGTTCGCGCCGCTGCGATCATCGCGCTCCCAACTCTCCCAACGAAGTTACTTGCTCCGACTGTCGCACCTAAGCCAGTAGCGCCAGCTAAGCCATAACTTGTAAAAAACTCAGGTGAGCAAGAGCACACCCACTTAGCCCTCGGCTAGGTGGGTGTGCTCGCTTTTGTGGGGCACTCTTCACCTAGATTGGTTACTCTTACCATCCCGCTGGTCATCAGATCTAGTGGGATAAATTTTCCTCTATTTTTATGTAATTAAGTCTATTTTTATGTAATTAGGTGTCACCCAGAGGGAGCAGCAATGAGCACTGAATCCAAATGTCCGTATAGTGGTTCGAAGATGGCTAGCGAGGGGCCGTACAACCAACATTGGTGGCCAAACCAGGTAAATCTCAAAGTTTTGCAGAACAACTCGCCCCAGGGCAACCCAATGGGTCAAGATTTTGATTACCCGACAGAATTTAGAAAGTTAGATCTAGCAGCTTTGCAGAACGACCTTCGCACCTTGATGACCGATTCCCAAGAGTGGTGGCCGGCAGATTATGGACATTACGGTCCCTTCTTTATCCGCATGGCCTGGCATAGCGCCGGCACCTACCGCATCTTCGATGGTCGTGGTGGTGGCGGTTCCGGGATGCAACGCTTCGCTCCGATAAACAGTTGGCCAGACAATGCAAACCTCGACAAGGCTCGTCGTCTCCTGTGGCCAATCAAGCAAAAGTACGGCAAACAGATCTCATGGGCTGATCTGCTGATTCTGACCGGAAATGTTGCCCTTGAATCTATGGGCTTCAAGACCTTTGGCTTTGGTGGCGGTCGCCCCGATGTCTGGGAGTCGGATGATGCATATTGGGGTAAAGAGACAGAGTGGCTTAACGACAACCGTTCCGAAGGGGATGGAGATATTGAAAATCCACTCGGCGCAGTACAGATGGGTTTAATTTACGTAAATCCTGAAGGTCCAAATGGCAATCCAGACCCGCTGCTCTCTGCGCGGGATATCCGCGAAACCTTCGCCCGCATGGCGATGAACGATGAAGAGACCGTTGCACTGATTGCCGGTGGGCATACCTTTGGTAAGACCCACGGAGCAGCAGATCCAAGCAAGTATGTAGGTCCAGCACCTGAGGGCGCTCCGATTGAAAATATGGGTCTTGGGTGGAAGAACTCCTACGGCACTGGAAGCGGTGGGGATGCCATTACGAGTGGCTTGGAGGGCTCATGGACTCCAACGCCTACTACATGGGACAACTCGTACTTTGAGGTCCTCTTTGGCCATGAGTGGGTACAGACTAAGAGCCCCGCTGGCGCCATCCAATGGATTCCAGCAGATGGCGCCGCGGCCGATGCTGTTCCAGATGCACATGATGCAAGTAAAAAGCACCCACCGGTGATGCACACAACGGACTTAGCTCTTCGTATTGATCCAGCGTATAGCGTAATTTCGCGACGCTTCTTGGAAAATCCAGATCAGTTAGCTGATGCCTTCGCGCGTGCCTGGTACAAACTGACACACCGCGATATGGGTCCGATAGTCAGGTACCTAGGCAACCTCGTCCCATCTGAGCAACTCAT
>ENA-OFDM01000708-OFDM01000708.1-metagenomes-genome-assembly--contig:-NODE-708-length-13087-cov-2.757597_pt1 | contig 13087 bp, 11 predicted proteins | sample MGYA00153385_OFDM01 | MGnify analysis MGYA00153385
TATGCGGGGGGAACCCCCGCATAAAAACGCCGCTTCATGGGTACCCTCAGATCTACGCTTTTACTAGTCTCGATCGATTGGTGTAAGATGTGAGATTACTTAGCAGGAACCGTCCACCAGGCGAGTCCATAGGCTTGGTAGGGGACATTTACAGCTTGACGAAAATGGACGCGGATTTTATATTTACCTGGATCGCGAATTTGGTGAAAGATATGTTGGACGCTATCTACAGAGCTAGTTGACGACCATAAACTGCGATCGAGTCGTTCTTCGGCGCGCATCAAATAGAGATCGAGACGATTGAGACCGCGATCTCGAAATCCTTTGCCTAGATCGTACTGTTGATTCCCGTTGGGGTCTTGTAATTCCACCAGTCGATCCCAAGTCAGGGTAATAGATACCCAACTATGCTCGGCGAGGGGTCGATCGATCGGATAATCGCGATAGACACCACGATCGATCGATCGATAATCCCAACCGATCGCAGGTACGGGTAATAGCGGCGGATACTGTCCGGGACTAAACTGTTGATAAGCCCGAAAAGCGTTTAATTGACCCGCACCTAACTGATAATCGAGCGGAATTTGACTATCTTGATAGGCTTCTGATTCCGTCCAGTCGCGGTTATTTTTCGCGAGGATCGTCCGTGTCATGCCTAGCCGTAACCCATCCCCAGCATCTTTAATCTTATCGGCAGAATTTAACAGTACCGCCTTCATCACCTCATGGCGGCGAGAGTCGAGACTCCAGCGACGTTGCGCCACTGGCATCTGATTTTTGGTGCGTAATTGCCGATCTCCAAATTCTTGCAACAGAGCCACTGTCCCCGTGACATGAGGAGCAGCAAAACTAGTACCGTTGACCACAATTGGTTTACCAGCAAGATTGTAGAGCTGGAGATTGCCGCCTGGTGCTACCAAACCGATCGATCTCCGATGACCGACATTCACCTCCCGATCCTCAATACTTTTGGCGGTTCCAGTCGGTATTTCACTCAGATTTGCAAAATCTAATTTGCGATAAATACCCTGACGAAGATTGGAATAGGCGACATTAATCCCGTTATAGTTATCCGTTGGGATCGAAATTCCGCCCTTACCCTGGTTCCCAGCCACCAGATACACCACATTATGGACTCGCGCCGACCAGTCCAGACACTGAGTAAATAGCGCGTTGCCATCTAATTTCGCTTGAGGACGCGGATCGCGCTCCAGTGGCTCCCCAAAGCTCAAATTAATCGCCCGCACGTCTCCACTATTCTGGTTGGCGATATGTTGGATCGAGAGGCATTCTTCCGGCTGTCCGCTGTCTTTGGGAATGCCGACAGCGGTTGAATAGAGCCGCGCATCAGGAGCGACTCCAGGAAATCTTTTATCGTGACTAATCATCACTGATGCCACCATCGTCGCGTGTTGTTCGACATTTTTGTTAGCTTTAGCAGCACCATCTTGATAAAAGATTTGTTCGAGCTTGAATTTGGGCTGTTGAGCTGCTTTATCCCAGCCAAACTGACTCGGACGACCAACTTCTACTTGCCCGATCGCAATTTTTTTGCCCGTGAGATTGTATGGAGACTGATGCAAGATCAGGGCATCAATTCCGGCACTACCGACAGAATTGGCTGTAGGTAATGCCCAACTGGGTGTGATGATACTCACGATCGCCGCCCCAATGACGATCCGCTGCCAATGTTTATTTAACAAGTTACCCCGCATTTCGATCGAATATTCGCTAGATTACACCATCAAACCCTAACTCCCAACTTTCTACATTTTGTTACAGTATTGCCAGTTTTAGCCAAAATTATCGCAAACTGTAAACAGTTAAAATCCCTGTGTTTGGAGGAATCTCTCATGTCTGATACTCAAGTTTTCGTGGCTTTAGTAGTCGCGCTCATTCCTGGTCTATTGGCATTACGACTATCAACTGAATTATATAAATAAATAGTCAGTCTTCCAGCATAGAGAATACACCAACGAGCTGACTCTGTTGGTGTACTCTCTAGCAAATGAGCATCGATCGCTAATCTAGGGAGTAGACTCGAACTACTCCCGAGCCAATTCGATCGAGCCAGAATCGCGTCGATCTAGCCTCTCCTGAATAAAATCGAAACTTTTTGATAGAATCGATGTGACAAGTCGTATAATAAACAAAATTTCTATTTGGGTATACTAGATCTGATGAATGCACTACCTTCTGTCGAGCCGCCACAGCATCCGTCGCAACTACATCAAGCTAATGTTGGGCAACAGCCATTAGAAACAGCAGTACCGACATCCCCACCATTGCGATCGCGTCTCCAACATTTCAATCCAGCGGCGAAGTCAACACGGCTCAAATCCAACCCCGCTTATGCTCATCGTCGTCAGGGATTGGAAGTAGTCACCAAATTAGTTACTTATTCAACCTTATCGATTTTCGGAATGGTAACTTTAGTCAACTCAATCGGTTACAACTGGTCGCAACGAAATAAACTCCAGCACATCACGATCGAATTGCAAGATGCTAAAGTGCGAACTGAAAAAGTTCAAAGTAACTTTAGTCGCTCGTTTGCCCCAGAATCACAAGCAGGTATGATCCAGGAAAATAGCTATAAAGTCGCACCCGATCGACTCCAGATCTTTCTCGTCAATCCCAATCCAGATCGTCCTCAACCCAAGCCTGCTCCAACCAATCCTCATTCCTAAGTTAAATTAATTGATAATCCGAAGATCTCCCTAAATCCGCCTTCAAAAGGGAGGTTAAGGGGGATCTGATGATAAGGTTTGCAAGTGCTATCCGATCCGCATCCATTATCTTCTTCTTATGTACTTAAAAACGACAGTGGTTGGCTCATATTGTCGGCAAAACCCAGAATTCCCCGATCGCGATGTTCGTATAATAACTCTCCCCGATCGTCAAATAAAAAGGTACCACCTCGTTGGGTGAGATAAGTAGGATCGGGTACATAAGTGTTCCAATTACCTAGTACTTCCGCCATATTTCGCAGTCTCAATGTTGCCAATTCAAACGGGCGTTGAAAACCGCTGCCACCTGCTACATTGAAAAAAGATCCTTCGATCGGTGGTAGTGGTTTAGCATGTACGATCTCGCCAGCTTGGATTAATTGGGGCGCAGATCGATCGCCTTTATATCCCCGAAATACCTCTCGCAGAGTGCCAGGACTACCAATTCCCGCACACATGAGAATGAGGTTAACCCAAGCATTTTGGGCTGCTGAAAAATTGGGGAGTTTGAGTGATAAGCCTGGATAAAGATGGAGTTGGGAATGTAGTTTTGCATGAGCGTCGATAAATAACCATTCAGCGGGAAATCCAGTGAAATTACAGAACTTTTCGCCAGCAGATCGATCGCCAATTCCCACCATCCGCACGGTTAAACCTGTAGACTCGATTTGTTGCCGATCGCGTTGTAGCCACCAAGCATATTCGAGACTATCAAAATCACCCAATTGCGGACAGATGATAATCAGCAGCCGCGTAGCTGAACTACACCCACTCAGAATCGGGACTATTGCCCCATCGCTGACGCGCAAACGCTCGGTTTGCTGGAAGATCGAGTAAACATTGTTCATAATTTCTGAAACTTGACTTTTAAGCCGTCGCGGGGGTGGAGTGTGGGAATCGGATCGAGAGTGAGATTTTGGTTGGGTAATAGCTCCCAACTGTTACGGCGGAGCAACATCGCGGCAATAATTTTGAGTTCCATCTGCGCGAATGCCATCCCGATACAGATCCGCGCACCACCGCCGTAGGTGACAAAGGTATAGTCAGAGGGCTTATAATCCGATCGATCTGGGTCGAATCTGTCAGGATCGAAAGTATGGGGTTGGGGATAAACATCCGCATCGAAATGCGCTTCAGGAATCCGATAGAGAACTTGCCAACCCTTGGGGACGCGATAACCGTTAAATTCAAATTCTTTGACTACACCTCGAAAACCGCCGCCAATCGGTGAATACATCCGCTCGACTTCACGGAGGACTCGATCGAGATAAGTCATCTGTTTTAAACTATCGATCGAGATTGGTGTATTCCTCCCGATTTGTTCTTGCTCTGCTCTAGCTCTAGCCAAAACTTCGGAATTTTGCGCCAATGCCAAACATAAGGATGCAATCAACGATGTCGTCGTCTCGTGTCCGGCAAATAGCAATAGTAACGCCTGAACTTTTAGTTCGGCAACACTGAGCCGATTTCCCTCCTCATCCTGGCTTTGTACCAATAATCCTAAAGCATCCTGAGTGGGGGATTGCTGCCGCTCTAGGACTACTTGCTCGATATGTGCGAGTAAGCGATCGCGGGCAGTTATCGCCCGTCCATAGGTCGTATAGCTCCATTTCAAGGGCAAAGTAAATAAACCATTAGTTAGTTCGGTAAATAGCCGACTCAACTCAGTTGTTTCTGCACCTGGTTCGCTGCCAATGAGTAGGACACTAGCGATTTCAAAGGTAAGATGCTTGAGTTCGGGAAACCAAGTTAAGTCGCCTGTCTGTTCCCACTTGCTGAGATATCGATCGGTAATTTCGGTCATGGTGGCGACATAGTTCGTCAACGCTTTCCCATGAAAAGCTGGCATCAATAATTTGCGATTGCGCTGATGCTCGGCTCCCTCTTGCAAAAATAGCGACGCTCCCAGTAACTCCCTAAAATTATCCGGCCAACCATCGCGCCATGAAAACCGATCGAAATGGGTCGATAAAATAAATTTATTCGCTGCTGCCCCACTCATCACAACTGTTGGACGACCGATAAGATTAGTCCGAAAAATTGCCCCATACTGTTGACGACGCTTGGTCGCAAAATCGGGATCGGTCAGAAATGAAATAGTTTCCCCAATCCAGGGTAAGCCAGATTTTCCAGGCGGTAGGGGTAAAGTTGAAGCGGTTGGTTTGCTTTCGATCGTCATGAGAATAATGATATGGACAGATACTTTGAGTCTTGTCGATCGCCCGAACTAGTCGCGATCGTTAGTGCCAGCTTAAATAGTTGACAGTTGACAGTTGCAAGCGTTGTGATTAGAAGCGTGGCGGGTACCCGCCCAGCACGGAGATTTAAACGTCCAGTGTTCTAATCATAATCGCACCTTTAGGCGGGAGGCTCTAAACCCCTGCTCGGTAAACATCACCATCTTAAATCGAGATTTGGGCAATCTCTCAGCGATTAGAATTTTAATCAACCTGCTCGACATCGAGCGGCTTATGGCAATCTCGATCGCGGCAGTGTTAAATTACGTAAATAATCTCGTCAAATCTAGAATTTTTATGCAGCTTACCTGGCTAGACAATAACTCTTGGCTGATCGAATTAGGCGGCAAAAATATTTTATTAGATCCTTGGCTAGTGGGCGATCTGATTTTTGGGAACCAGCCCTGGTTGTTTCATGGTACCAAAACAGTCGCTCGATCGTTACCCGAAAATATCGATCTGATTTTGATCTCGCAAGGATTACCCGATCACGCGCATCCACCGACTTTAGAGATATTGGATCGATCGATTCCCGTAGTCTGTTCCCCCAATGCGCTCGAAGTCGTCCAAAAGTTTGGCTATGAGCAAGTGACATCCCTCGCTCATGGCGAGAGCTATCACTTTGCAGACATCGAGATCGAGGCAGTACCAGGATCGCCAGTCGGCCCCACCACGATCGAGAATGGTTATATAGTGCGGGGTAATGGCAGTAGTCTCTACTATGAACCCCACGGCAATCACTCCCCAGTGCTGGCAGAAAAAGGATCGATCGATGTCGTAATTACACCATTAATCGACCTCAAATTACCACTATTGGGTGCCGTCATCAAAGGTCGAGCTACTACCCTCGCACTGTGCGAACTGCTCAAGCCGCAGTTTGTCTTACCGACAGCAGCAGGTGGTGAAGTCAAGTTTGAGGGCTTACTGGTGTCTATTTTGCACACGGAAGGCACAGTGGCAGAGTTTCAGACTTCACTCACAGCCAAATCTCTAGTAACTAAAGCGATCGATCCACAGCCCTGGCAGCCTTTTAGCCTGGAACTGGCTCATGTTGGAACCAGATCGTAAAATTTCCACCTAATCGAATACCACGGCTAAAAATTAGTCACCTACTTGTGACAACTGCTGTGCGAAAGCACTATGCTCTGCTGCTGCCAAACCTGCCTGCAATACAGCCAAAACTCGCACCATATTTCCTGCGAGTAAATCCTCTACCGCCAGCCACAAGCCTGGAAAAATGCGACTGCGAATCGTCCCATCTGCACCTACTGGTAAAGATACATAGTCCCCTTCTTCTAGACAAAACCAATCCACCTTGCGATCGAATACTTGCCAGACGATATATTCAGGGATGCCATTACGACGGTAGGCGCGTTTCTTGTCACCCAGATCGATCGCGGCACTACTCGCGGCAATCTCTACTACCAATTCCGGTGCCCCTTCGATGTAGTCATCCTCACTCACACGCGATCGACCCCCGCATTGTTCCTCAATTAACAATACGGCATCGGGCTGAGGTTCGTTATCTAAATCTAACCGTACCGTCGGCGCATCACCAAGCGCAACCCCTGGGGTAGAAACGGCATAATTTCCCAGCCATGTCATCAGACTAGCATGGGGTTGTCCGTGACTCCTAAAGCGTAGTGCGGCAGCCATGTAGACAACTCCTTCGATTAATTCGGCTTGTTTGAGATGTTGCATGGCATTGTAGCGTCGCTCGAATTCGTAACGAGTGAGCCTGTCGCCATTTTCTAGCGGTGGGATAAGCCGATGCTGGGATGGTGTTTTAACCATTGCGGTTGCTGGGTTAAGAGTTTACAAAGCTTATCTCAATTATAGGTGAGAGTCGAGGCGCAACTAGGGTAGTGAAAGTATCGCGGTCGCCGATCGACTTTAAATCGCCGATTTGGTGCTGTTGCGCCGATAAACCATGCCCAACAGCACGATCGAGATCGCCAGTAACAACCATTCCGCAGGCTCTGGCGTGGCAGAAACAGTTGTTGATGGGGATGGGGATGGTTGGTCTTCTACTTCGCGTTGGAAGCGATCTTTGCCCTGCTCGGCATTCTTGAGATCTTGCTTTTGACGATCGTTCACCAAGACGATCGTCGAGGAATAGGGGGTGACTAAGTTGTATCGCTTGGCTAATACATGCACCGCGTCTAATTCTTTCAACTGCGTTGGTTTGAGCGATTGACTTACCTGTGTCACCCATTGCCGTGCGGCGATCGGCTCAAAGCCTTCATCCGAAAGTTTTGCGGCTGGATCTGCCGTCTGAGTCAGGAACCAAGCGTAGTTATCCACCATGCTCAATAGTGATGTCTGTTGTCCCAGACTTGGCGAAGTCGCGATCCGCTGCATCACGGTTTTTACGTCGGTTGAGACGCTGCCACCACTGCTTTGAATGGCGGCGAGGGTGGCATCATCGTAAGCGGAGGGCAATCCGCCCAAATGCACCATCCACAGGGGCGCAGGCATCGATTTTGGCTGAGTTTTATCGGCTGTCAATTCGTAACTACCCCGATCGGTAATTGCGACGATCGCATCATAGCGAGGATTGGCGGCCGATTGGCTGAGTGTCTGGAATTGCGCCAGCATTTGTTGTGGATCGATCGAGCCATAGAAAATAGTTTTATCTGGTTGGAAACTTGCCAGTGGTAACGACTGAGATTGCGTTGGTGTACTCGCGGTGAGATCGGATACACTCGCAAACGGTAATTTTGGGGGCCAACCTGTTCTAATAACGCTGGATCGACTCGTCGCTGGATTTCGTTTTTATAAACCTGTTGGGCGGCTCCACGGGTGGATACCTGGAATGGGTAACGTAGGGATCGATCGTCAGTTTCACCCAGCCATACCCCTGTTACCGTCGCACTCTCAGGCAAAGAGAAATAGTACAATATTTCTTCGAGATTTAACGTTTTATTTTCGTAAGTTTCGTGGAGTTCTACATCCGCCCAATCTCCGTGGGGCGAGATTTTGACTTGCTGTTGTGCCAATAGTACCCGCTTGGCATCAATGCTCAGTAATCCGGCATTGACTTCACTACGATTGAAGTTTGATTCGATCGCATGACGGATCGGCTCTTTTTCGCCGCGTAGAATGGGCGTGTCAAAAAATTGGGCGTACAGGTTGGCAGCAGTTTCGCGATCGGAAGGGTTGCCTTGATAACGCCAACCGAGGAACGCCAATAACAAGGCACCTGCGACTAACATGGCACCATTGAACAGTGGGACATCGACGATCGATGTTGTCAACCACTGGAGAGCCGCTCGATTGAAATACAGCCAACTTCCGACGATCGCGATCGGTCCGCTGCGGACTAGATACACTAGTCCGCAGCGGACTTTGCAACACTAGCCACGATTTTAATCGTAGCCATTCCAGTCGGTAGCAACTGACGTTAACTAATAATTTGTAACTGGGACAAATCCTCGATCGACACATCCGCCATCATCAAAGGCTGCATCGATCGACCCCAGGAGATGCCGATACAGCCCGCTGCACCGCCTTGACTGCCCATCATCATATCCCAGCTACTATCGCCAATCATCAGGGTTTGCGCGGGATTTACGCCGAGTTCTTGACAAGCAAATTGAAACAGGCGCGGATCTGGTTTAGCGAACTGGAGATCGGAACCTAAAAGTACCTGAAAATGAGGCTGTAACTTGTGGTAGTGAGCAAACTTGACAACTTGACTGGTAGTTGCGGCAGAGATGATGCCTAATTTTAGCCCTGCACCTGCGAAGGATTCGATCGATTCCACACAACCAGGAAACATCGCATTTGGGGTAGATTCCATCACTCGATCGACTTCGCTAAAAGCTCCGCGTACAATGTCTAGAGCCGCACTCCATCCTCTCCCCGTTTCGGCAATATAAGCCGCCGCCGCAATTTCATTTTCGGAGCGACTACCCACCGCTTGCAATCCGGCTGGATCTAAGCCACCATCGTTTACCCCAAATGCCATCAGCAGCGGTTCGCCCACACCAGGGATTTGAGCGTCAATTAGTCGCGCCCGTTTTTGGGCGAGGTTGCGAAGATAGTCCCCAGAGTCTTCCAGGGTGCCATCTTTATCAAAGATGATGGCTTGAATATCTGTAAACTGGCGGTTGAGACAATTAATCGAAATCATGAGGCAATCTAATGATGGGAGCTATTCAATTGAGCCACTATCCTTTGTACCCTACCTGCTAGAAAAATTAAATAATAAATAATATTGCGATCGCGAGGTATAAGTGGGATAGCAGTGCAAGATCGAGAATATAGCTAACTAGTTTAACAATCCTTTGAGGATCGAGTTTTCATCAGTCAACCGCTCGAATTATCAAAGCCATCAAGATTCATCTCATCACCAGCTAATTTAAGAATTAGATAGGATGTTATACCAATGATTCAAAATATTTTAATCGCTGTCGCTGGATTGGGAAAGTGCGAACAGATGCTGAAAAAAATGATGGAAATTCCGATCGTCAAAGGGGCAAGCGTTACTATTTTACATGTAGTGACTCCGCAAGTTTCCGCCGAGCTGATGTCCCAAAAGCTCACTGCTGGCGGTAAAATCCTCGCTGACGCGATCGAGTATCTCAAACTAGATCCCGCTAAAGTCAATGTCAGACTCAAACAAGGCGATCCCAAAGATATTGTTTGTCAAGTTGCTGATGAAGAAAATTCTGACCTAATTATTATGGGTTCGCGGGGACTAAATCGGCTCCAGTCGATCCTCTCCAATTCTGTCAGTCAATATGTCTTTCAGCTCACTTCTCGCCCGATGTTATTGGTAAAGGATGATGTTTCCATCAAAAGTATTTCTAAAATCATGGTGGGATATGATAACTCTGTCCCTGCTCAAGCATCGCTGAAGTTAGCACTCTCTTTTTTACGAGAAATTAAAGGTAGTCAAATCCTCATCACTCAAGTGAAAGCGACTGAAAAATCTGCCGCTGCGATTATCAAACCAGAACAAGATCCAATTTTTGCCCCTGCTATTAGTGAAGCAAAAAAACAAGGCGTAGCTTATAAATGTATTGTCTTTGTTGGCAATCCTGGTCAAGAAATCTGTAGAGCTGCTGAGGAGTTTAACGCCGATCTCGTAATGCTTGGTTCGCCAGATCGTCGTCCTTCGATCGCTAAAAACTTACCAGATCTCGATCGCCTATTAGGCAACTCAATCTCTGACTATGTGCGGGTAAAAGCACCCTGTCCGGTACTGCTAACTCGCGCTGTGAGTTAGGTTTTAGGTTTTAGATGTGAGGGAATATCTCAACTTCCCTCAAACTAGCCAATTACCTAAAATAACTTAGCTTGACAATCCAAGTACTCCAAATCAAGACCGCAATCTCAAAGCAATATCCCCAAAATCTTTGGGTTTTAGATATCTTCAAGCTGTATCGAATTAGCGACGCTCCGATCGCAAATAGTGGCATCGATCCAGAGGTGATCTTGATAAAAGCCCAAACGCCAACATCATAGTATCCACCAGCCTCGATCGTAATTAGTTTAACAAAAGATGCAATGTAAGCGCACAGATGAATACAGAACTGCGCGAGTGCAACTATCCTAAATAATTTACCCACCGCTAACTTCTCGATGAGATTTTCATTCGGCAATCGATCGCTCATAAATTCATAAAAATCTCATAGTAATCTATAGAACCCATTTGAGATCTTTTTAGGAGGAATCGATCTACAAATATTAGTGAGGATGGGCGGGTTTGTACGGATTTGGTAGTACTTGACGGGATTAGCCAGCATAAACCCGCCCCTACGAGTTGCTTGTAGAATATATTACGCAAATTTATGGATCTGTAGGGGTGGGTTTATGCTGGCTAATATCGATTTTACCGATTGATATCGAACGAACCCACCCTCCCCACCAGCGGCGGTTTTATTCGGAGGTTCCCTCCGAATAAAAAAACTGACAAGACCGAAGATCTCAGATGGGTTCTTAGAATAGACATCTTGTAGGATTGGCACTGCCCAATCGCACTAAATTCACACCCAGATCGACCGTTGGCGTAGCCGCGCCGAGAGGTAATCGACCAAAAAATCGCTCATACTGTTAAAATTGACAACTGAACACTCAGTTAACCGCTCGTGCAAATCCGTTTGATGTGGGAAGATCCAGCCACAGGAGAACGCAAAGAACCCCTGTTAACTGTCCCAATTGCTTTGGGGCGGGAATTCGAGCGACTTCCTGAGATAATAGATGGTCAACGCGTTTGTCGGATCGTATTGAGTAGCTTGGACGTATCCCGCTATCATGCCTCGATCGAGATCCACCAAGATCGACTGACAATAATCGATCGAGGTAGTAGTAATGGCATTATTATTAACGGGCAAAAACAGAACCAAAGTCAGATCGTACCTGGAGATGTCATCCAAATTGGGAATTATCAGATCGCGATCGCCATCCCCAGTAATGCTCAACCCGTTGTCACGCCTGCAAGTCAATCCCAAATCGGCTTTAACTCTGTCACCAATCGTCCAGATCCCCGCATTACGCCACCACCTGTAATTCAGGTTAATAGTTGTCTACCCCCGATTTTCCAACAGCAACAGATCGATCCTCAAGCCATCCATGCCACCGGATTGCCTGTAGAAGAAGTCGAATATGCCACCATCGGCGGCGGCTTGGGAAGTTTTAGCTGGGTAGATTTGCTGCGAATTGGTGGAGTGAGTACCGAGCAGGTGCGAGTATTGGGGATGGAGCAACAACCCTACGGACGCTATCAGCAACTCTGTCTCAACGCTCAGATCGTCCCCCAGGAGCGGCTCAGATCCCCTGCGGATGCTTGTCCTGACAATATTTGGGGTTTTCCTAATTATGCGACCTTGGAGGCGACTAGAGGCATTGCCAAGGGGAAACTCCGATCGAGTCTGGGTTATCTCTGGCAGGTATTTGCCGAACCCACGCTGGCGGCTACTTATACCCCCAAATCTGGCGATGTCATCGCGGCGATCGATCGGGAAGCAGCACGGATTAGTTGGCGCAAAATGATTCGGACTGCTCACGTTCAAGCAATTCGGAAGACTACAGATGGTCGTTATGCGATCGTCTATACCTGCCAACAACCAACTGATTATGCTTGTACGATCGCACGGTACGTCCATATTGCCACTGGTTATCCCGCACTCCAATTTTTGCCAGATCTCCAAGCCTATCGCGATCGCACCCAAGATTTCAAGACAGTAGTAAATGCCTACGAACCGCACGAACATATCTATGAATCTTTAGCTACATCTGGGGGAACGGTACTATTGCGCGGAACCGGGATTGTTGCCGCCCGAATTCTTCAGAAACTCTACACATTGCGACGTAGTAACGATCGAGTCGAAATCAAAGTAATTCAATTACTTCGCTCTGCAAAAATTGAAGGTAATAAATACGGTTTAGCCGATCGAAAAGTCGAACACAATTACGAATTGCAGCCCTTCAATTGGCCGAAATCTGCTTGGGGAGGACAGTATAAAGCGATCCTCGAAACTGCCACGCCAGAACAGCGTCAGCACTTACTCGCCGATTGGGGAGGTGTGACAACGATGAATCGTCCCGACTGGCGGAGAATTATCACTGGCGGCATCAATAAAGGCTGGTATCAGATCTTTTACGGCGAAGTGCAGCAAGTCGCACCCCATCCTACTCATGGTGGCACGATTACCACCGTGCGCGAATCAGGAGTCAAGGGCGATATGCAGTTAGAATCAGACTTTATCATCGATGCTACTGCTGTAGATGCGCCAATTATGGCAAGTCCACTCCTCCAAGATTTGGTACAGCAATATAATTTACCAATCAATCAGCTCGGTAGACTGACTGTTACGGCTGACTTTGAATTAGCCGCAATGGCAAACCAATCGGGTAAAGTTTATGCGTCTGGAGCCATTACTTTAGGCAATTACTATGCACCTGTAGATAGTTTTTTGGGATTGCAATATGCAGCTTTTGAGATTACCCAAGATCTACTCTCGCGGAATGCCAAACAACTACAGCCGCTGGTTTTATCCCGCTCGTTATTTCAATGGTGGAAATGGCTGAATAATCGATCGCCAGATTAAAGTAACCGCACAGATCTAAGGGTACCCTAGACATAAAAACGCCGCTAAACCGTCGGGGAACAAAGGC
>ENA-OFDM01000714-OFDM01000714.1-metagenomes-genome-assembly--contig:-NODE-714-length-12988-cov-3.035491_pt1 | contig 12988 bp, 11 predicted proteins | sample MGYA00153385_OFDM01 | MGnify analysis MGYA00153385
CGAGCCATCGACATGACCCGCGGAGCCAAGGTTTCCGGCAGCCGCTTCTACTTCCTGCGCGGCATCGGGGCCCGCCTCGAGATCGCACTCATGAATCTCGCGCTCGACAAGGCGCTCGCTGAGGGCTTCGAACCCCTCATCACACCGACGCTTGTGCGCCCCGAGATCATGGACGGCACCGGATACCTCGGCGCCCACGCCGACGAGATTTACTATCTGCCCGCCGACGACCTCTATCTCACCGGCACGAGCGAAGTGGCGCTCGCCGGGTTCCACTCCGACGAGATCCTCGACCTCTCGGCTGGCCCGCTGCGCTACGCCGGGTGGTCTATCGCCGAGAGGCTGGATCCGGCGGAAAAGACACCCGCGGCATCCTGCGTGTGCACCAGTTCAACAAGCTCGAGATGTTCAGTTATGTTCTGCCGGAGGATGCCGAGGCCGAGCACGACAGGCTCGTCGCCTTCCAGGAATCGATGCTGCAGGCCTGTGGCCTCAGCTATCGCGTGATCGATGTCGCCGCCGGGGATCTCGGATCGAGCGCGGCACGCAAGTTCGACATCGAGGCGTGGGTGCCCACCCAGGGCGAATACCGTGAGCTCACGTCGACGAGCAACTGCACGACCTATCAGGCTCGGCGACTCGACATCCGCTACCGCCTCGAATCGGGCAAAACGACACCGGTCGCGACCCTCAACGGCACGCTTGCGACGACGCGCTGGTTGGTCGCGATTCTCGAAACGCACCAGCAGGCGGATGGCTCGGTGCGGGTGCCGTCGGAGTTGCAGCCATACCTTGGTGGGCTGGAAGTAATGGAGCCGGTCGCGTGATCGATCCCTGGTTGGTCGCGCTCGACATCGACGGAACGTTGATGCACGAAGACGGGGTCGTCTCGCCGCGGGTGATCGCCGAGGTTCAGCGGGTGCGGGATGCCGGCCACGAGGTCATGCTCGCCACCGGTCGTTCTGTGTCGATGACCCTTCCGGTACTCGAGCGATTCCAGCTCACACCGCGCTATGTCGTCTGCTCCAACGGTGCCATCACCCTCGGACGCGACGAGGATGCGCTGACCGGCTACTCACGCGTCGCCGTCGATTCGTTCGACCCGTCGGGGGTACTCGCAACCATTCGAGAGAGCCTCCGCGACGCCAGCTACGCCGTCGAAGACGAGGAGGGTTTTTTTCGTTACACGGGCTTCTTTCCCGATTCGGCCCTCGGCGCGCTGAGCGAGAAAGTGCCATTCGAGCAGTTGGGCGAGCATCAGGCCACCCGCGTCGTCGTGATCTCCCCCGAGCACGCGATCGAGGAGTTCCTGTCGATCGTAGAAAAGATGGGCCTGCACAAGGTCACCTACAACGTGGGCTGGACGGCCTGGCTCGACATCGCCCCGGATGGAGTGAACAAGGCGACGGCGCTCGAACGGGTGCGCGACTGGCTTGACATTCCCCGCTCGCGAGTGATCGCCGTTGGCGACGGACGCAACGACATCGACATGCTCCGGTGGGCCTCCGAGAGTGGGCGAGGGGTCGCCATGGGACAGGCTCCGGATGAGGTGCTCGCCGTTGCCAACGAGGTCACCCTCACCGACCTCGACGACGGTGTCGCGGAGCTGTTCCGTACGTTCTGAGCACGTGCTGGTCGACCCGGCCGAGATCCCGCTCCCCTCAATCGACTTGGTAGTTGTTGTGACTTGCGGGCTTCCAAAGTCGCAACAACTACCAAGTCGATTGCTTGAGGGACGGAGTTTCGACTTCGGGGGCTTCGGCTAAGCTCGGCTTGTATTCTGGAGGGCTGTCCGAGCGGCCGATGGAGCCAGTCTTGAAAACTGGTGGGCAGAAATGTCTCGTGGGTTCGAATCCCACGCCCTCCGCCATCGTTTCAGTGGCGCCACTCGCTATTCGCCGACGAAAACGCGCTGGCCCGTTGGATGCGAATCGCGCTGGCCGTGTCTCCCCCCGCGAGGAGGTCTCCCTTGCCGAACGTGACGGGCTTGCTGGACGCCACACGAAGCGCCGTGGCGTTCGTGTGATGCAGCATGTCCAAGAGCCGACCTCTCGCTGGGGGGAAGGTCGAGCACGGCTCGTCGCACGGCTTGATGCCGCGGCGCAGCGAATCTGTGGGTAAGCACGCCAGATCCTGACACTTCCTTCCCGTCAGGCCCGCGGATATCAGGCGCCGGGCCGACGTTAGGTATTCGTTAGGTTTTCGCGCCTGGCCGTAAGGACTTCGTGAGCAAACCGATACGGGGTGAGGGGAGGGTGTCTACTCATGTGCTGTGCCTCTCTGGCATTGGGCTCAATCCAGGGCTCTGCGAACGAAATCGAATGGAGCTATCCGTGCTCGACATTGTGTACGTCCTCGTCACGATCGCCGTTTTTGCGGTGGTCGGCGTCGTCGCCCGGGGGGTAGAGAAGCTGTGATCGTTTTCACCCTTGTCGCGGCGATTCTTGCCGTCGCATCGCTCGTCTACCTCGTGTTCGCCCTCGTGAAACCGGAGCGATTCTGATGGTCGTACTCTTTGGGATCCTCCAGATCCTGACTCTCGTGGTCCTTCTCGCGCTTGTCTATCGTCCTCTTGGCGACTACATGGCGAGAATGTTCACCACATCGAAAGATCTCAGGGTCGAACGCGGTTTCTACCGCGTCATCGGTGTGGATTCGGATTCCGAGCAGTCCTGGCGTCTCTACCTGCGCAGCGTTCTGATCTTCTCGCTCGTGGGTGTGCTGCTGCTCTACGCGATGCAGCGTCTCCAGGCCGTGCTTCCCTACTCGCTTGGCTTTCCGGCAATCCCCGAAGGGCTCTCCTTCAATACGGCGGCGTCCTTCGTCGCCAACACCAACTGGCAGTCGTACTCGCCGGACGTGACGATGGGATACGCGGTCCAGCTGGGCGGACTGGTCGTGCAGAACTTCCTCTCCGTCGCTGTCGGTATCGCGGTCGCGATCGCGCTGATCCGCGGACTCGCCTATCGCAAGTCCGGAACCGTCGGTAACTTCTGGGTGGACCTCACCCGCTCGTCGCTTCGACTGCTGTTGCCGCTCTCGTTCATCGCCGCGATCATCCTGATCGCCGGCGGGGTCATCCAGAACTTCAACGGGTTCGACTCGGTCGCCACCATCACCGGCGGTTCACAGTCGATTCCCGGTGGCCCGGTTGCTTCGCAAGAAGCGATCAAGCTGCTTGGCAACAACGGCGGTGGGTTCTACAACGCGAATTCGTCGCATCCATTTGAGAATCCCACCGCCTGGACGAACCTGTTCGAGATCTTCCTCATGCTCGCGATTCCGTTCGCACTCACCCGCACCTTCGGCCAGATGGTCGGAGACAAGCGCCAGGGCACCGCGATCCTCGCGGTGATGGCCTCGATCTTCGCCGTCTCGCTCACCGCCATGACGCTCTTCGAGACGCTCACCGGCGGCGCGGCCACCCGGCTTGCCGGCGGCGCGATGGAAGGCAAGGAGCAACGGTTCGGGATCTGGGGATCCACGCTGTTCGCGTCGACATCCACTCTGACATCCACCGGTGCGGTGAACTCCATGCACGATTCGTTCACTTCGCTCGGCGGCTTCATGGCCATGTTCAACATGATGCTGGGTGAGGTCGCGCCCGGTGGGGGCGGATCGGGTCTCTACGGAATGCTGATCCTCGCGATCATCGCCGTCTTTATCGCGGGCCTGCTGGTCGGACGTACCCCGGAATACCTGGGAAAGAAGATCGGCCCGCGAGAGATCAAGCTCGCGAGCATCTACATTCTGATCACTCCGACACTTGCCTTGGCAGGCACGGCGCTCAGCTTTGCGATACCGGCAGTACGGGCGGATGTTCTGAAGACCTCCATCTTCAATCCCGGACTGCACGGACTGTCAGAAGTGTTGTACGCGTTCACGTCCGCCGCGAACAACAACGGTTCCGCCTTCGCCGGACTCACCGCAAACACGCCCTGGTTCAACACCGCACTTGGCGTCGCGATGCTCCTCGGCAGGTTCCTGCCGATCGTGTTCGTACTGGCTCTTGCCGGGTCGCTCGCGGCACAGGACAAAATACCGGCGACCGCGGGAACCCTGCCCACCCACAGGCCTCAGTTCGTTGGCCTGCTCATCGGAGTGTCTGTTCTCGTGACGGCTCTCACCTACTTCCCCGTATTGGCGCTAGGACCGCTTGCTGAAGGGCTGCACTAAAAATGTCTACTGTCATTGAAACTCCCGCTCCCGAGCGGAAACGCGGCAATACGGGTGAGCAGGTTACCAAGTCGAGCGCGTTCACGCCACGCCAGCTCGTGGCCGCCCTGCCTGGCGCCCTGCGCAAGCTCGACCCGCGCCAGATGTGGCGAAACCCGGTGATGTTCATCGTCGAGATTGGTGCGGCGTATACGACCCTGATCGCGATCGCCGAGCCGTTCCTCGGTGGTCCCTCGAAGTCTGGCGGAGCGCTCGTTCCCGCCTCCTTCACCTGGGGCATCGCCATCTGGCTGTGGCTCACCGTCGTCTTCGCCAACCTGGCCGAGGCCGTCGCGGAGGGTCGCGGCAAGGCGCAGGCGGAAAGCCTTCGCCAGACGCGCACCAGCACCATGGCCAATCGGGTCGTATCGTACGACGAGCGAAACGATGCCGGCGCTGACGCGGCGGCTACCTCGCCTGTCTCATCGGCTGACCTCACCCTCGGCGATGTCGTGGTCATCGTGGCGGGTGAGCTGGTACCCGGCGATGGCGACATCATCTGGGGCATCGCCTCGGTCGACGAGTCTGCCATCACGGGAGAGTCGGCTCCCGTCATCCGCGAATCGGGCGGAGACAGGAGTGCGGTAACCGGTGGCACCCGCATCCTCTCCGACCGGGTCGTTGTGCGAATCACCAGCAAGCCGGGCGAAACCTTCGTCGACCGGATGATCAAGCTGGTCGAGGGCGCATCGCGTCAGAAAACGCCGAACGAGATCGCGCTGAACATCCTGCTCGCGAGCTTGACGATCGTCTTTGTCATCGTGACGCTGACGCTGAACCCGGTGGCCGCCTATGTCGGCTCCGAGGTGAGCGTTCCCGTGCTCATCGCCCTGCTGGTCTGTCTCATCCCGACCACCATCGGTGCCCTGCTCTCTGCAATCGGAATCGCCGGAATGGACCGGCTCGTTCAGCGCAACGTGCTCGCCATGTCTGGCCGCGCGGTGGAAGCCGCGGGAGACGTGACGACCCTGCTCCTCGACAAGACCGGGACGATCACCTACGGCAACCGCCAGGCAGCCGAGTTCACGGCACTAAGCGGTGTTGAGCGCACGGACTTGATCACTGCTGCCGCTCGCTCCTCCCTGAGTGACCCGACCCCGGAAGGGAAGTCGATCGTCGACCTTGCGGAAACGACCGGATTCAGCACGGGCACGAAGGCAGCGGGCGAGATTGTGCCGTTTACGGCCCAGACGAGAATGAGCGGCCTCGACCTGGCTGACGGATCCCAGATTCGAAAGGGTGCAGGTTCCGCGGTCATCGCCTGGGTCGAAGAGTCCACGAGGGCGGCCAGCAGCGAGCTTTCCGAGCTCGCGGAACATGTCGACCGCATCGCCAATGCCGGTGGTACACCGCTGGTCGTTGCGACGAAATCGGCGACGGGTGAGGCGCGAATTCTGGGTGTCGTGTACCTGAAGGACATCGTCAAGGCTGGCCTGTCCGAAAGGTTCGCGGAGTTGCGCCTGATGGGAATTCGCACGGTGATGATCACCGGCGACAACCCGCTCACCGCCAAGGCGATAGCCGCTGAAGCAGGGGTTGACGACTATCTTGCCGAGGCGACACCGGAAGACAAGCTCGCCCTGATCCGCAGGGAGCAGGAGGGTGGCAACCTCGTTGCCATGACCGGTGACGGTACCAACGATGCTCCCGCGCTTGCGCAGGCGGATGTCGGCGTGGCAATGAATACGGGGACCTCGGCCGCAAAAGAGGCGGGCAACATGGTCGACCTCGACTCCGACCCGACGAAACTCATCGACATCGTGAGAATCGGCAAGCAACTGCTGATCACGCGCGGATCACTGACGACCTTCTCGATCGCGAACGACGTGGCCAAGTACTTCGCCATCATCCCGGCCATGTTCGCCGGAGCGTTCCCGGGGCTTGCAGCACTCAACATCATGCAACTGCATTCTCCGGCTTCGGCGATTCTGTCCGCGGTGATCTTCAACGCGATCATCATCGTGATCCTGATCCCCCTGGCGCTGCGAGGGGTGAGCTACCGGGCGACATCCGCGTCCCGCATCCTCAGCCGTAACCTGCTGGTCTATGGCGTCGGTGGCATTGTCGCGCCGTTCATCGGCATCAAGCTGATCGACCTGCTCGTCACCCTCATCCCCGGCTTCTGACACACCCCGATCTGGAAAGTAGATAACAATCATGAGTTCACCAAGAACGGCGGTCCGCCAATACTGGGTGGCCATCCGTGCGATGTTGATATTCACTGTCGTGCTCGGTGTCGGCTACACAGCCGTTATCACCGGCATCGGCCAACTCGCCCTGCCCTACCAAGCCAACGGATCCGCGATCACGGTCGGGGATGCCACAGTCGGCTCGGCGCTCATCGGCCAGGGGTTCACCGACAAGAAGGGCAAGGCGTTGCCGCAATGGTTCCAGTCCCGCCCATCAGCGGCAGGGAGCGGATACGACGCCTCGGCTTCGAGCGGGAGTAACTACGGCCCCGAAAATTCCGACCTCATCACGGCCGTGAAAGAACGGAAGGCGGCCATTGCGCAGCTCGACGGCGTAACGAGCTCGAGCATTCCCGCCGACGCGCTCACGGCATCCAGCTCGGGGCTCGACCCGCACATTTCTCCGGAATACGCCCTGCTGCAGGTGGAACGAATCGCCCGGGTGCGCACCCTGTCCGTCGCATCGGTCACGAAGCTCGTCGAGGATCAGATCCAGGCACCTGACCTCGGATACCTCGGCCAGTCGAGAGTCAATGTGCTCGAGCTGAATGTGGCCCTCGCGAAGATGAAGGGCTGATACCCATGAAGAGAGGGCGGCTCCGAGTGCTGCTCGGCGCCGCTCCCGGCGTCGGTAAGACCTACACGATGCTGGAAGAAGGAGCACGTCTTCGCGACGAGGGACGTGACGTGGTCGTCGCCGTGGTGGAAACCCACGAGCGCAAAGCGACCGCTGCGGTGCTCAAGGATCTAGAGATCATTCCGCGTAAAGAGACCGAGCATCGCGGTATCTCTCTCGCCGAGATGGATCTGGACGCGGTGATCGCTAGGCGACCCGATGTGGCCCTGGTGGATGAGTTGGCACACACGAATGCCCCTGGCTCGCAGAATGACAAGCGCTGGCAGGATGTGGAAGCCCTTCTTGACGCGGGTATCAACGTCATGTCCACCGTCAATGTTCAACACATCGAATCGTTGAGCGACGTCGTCGAGCAGATCACGGGGGCGCCGCAGCGAGAAACCGTGCCCGACACGATACTGCGTGCTGCGGATCAGATCGAAGTAGTGGACCTCGCCCCCCAGGCGCTTCGCGACAGACTCGCCGAGGGCAACGTTTATCCGGCCGTGCGCATTGATGCGGCCCTCTCCAACTATTTCCGACTCGGTAATCTCACCGCGCTGCGAGAGCTGACACTCCTCTGGTTGGCCGATGAGGTCGATAGTGCCCTCAAGAGCTATCGCAACGAGCACGGTATCGATAGCAAGTGGGAGGCGCGAGAGCGTGTGGTGGTAGCGCTCACCGGCGGCCCGGAAGGGGAGACCCTGATCAAACGCGGAGCGCGCATCGCGGCCCGTTCGGCAGGGGGAGATCTCATCGCCGTGCACGTCACGAGCCAGGACGGTCTTGCCGACACCCACCCCGGTGCCCTCTCCGCGCAGCGTGCGCTGGCCGAAAAACTCGGCGGCACCTACCATCAGGTCATCGGCAACGACATCCCACGGTCACTCGTCGAGTTCGCGAAGGCATCGAACGCCACCCAGCTCGTCATCGGGGTCAGCCGCCGCAGCCGCCTTGTCGCAGCGCTGACCGGACCGGGCATCGGTGCGACGGTTGTGCGGGAGTCTGGCCCCATCGACGTGCACATCGTCACCCATGCCGCCGCGGGCGGCAGATTTGCCCTTCCCCGAATTTCCGGCGCCCTCACTCTCAGACGGCGGATCATCGGGTTCATCGTGGCGCTGGCCGCCGGTCCACTCATCACCTGGCTGTTGGTGTCATTCCGCACGAACGACACGATCACGAGCGACGTTCTCGCTTTCCAGTTGCTGGTGGTGGTGGTTGCGTTGATCGGCGGTATTTGGCCCGCCCTGTTCGCAGCATTACTCTCCGGGCTAACCCTCGATTTTTTCTTCGTTGAGCCTGTCTATACGGTGACAATTGCGAAGCCGGCCCACATCCTCGCACTGGCGCTGTACATCCTGAACGCCGTGCTCGTCAGTTATGTCGTAGACCAAGCGGCCCGACGATCCCGGGTCGCGGTGCGGGCAGCCGCCGAATCGGAATTGCTTGCCACGATCGCAGGCAGCGTGCTCCGTGGCCAGGATGCCCTCGAGGCACTCATTACCCGCACAAGAGAATCCTTCAAATTAAACAGTGTTCGAGTCGTCGGAGCGGACGACGTTCTCTTCGAGTCAGGAATAGTCAAGGACGACGATCGCCTCACCGTGCTTCCGGTGGGAGAGCGCGGCACCCTGGAATTGCGCGGCCCTAATTTGCCCGCATCCGAGCGACGGCTCCTTTCTGTAATCGCTGCTCAAATCGATGCAGCGCTCGAACACAACGCACTGGTGAAGACCGCTGGCGAAATAGAGCCGCTTGCCCAAGCCGACCGCATGCGCAGTGCCCTGCTCGCCGCGGTGGGGCACGACCTGCGAAGACCCCTCACCGCAGCTACTGCGGCAGTCACCGGCCTGAGGAGCACCGATGTCACGTGGTCGGTGTCTGATCGCGATGAGTTGCTCGCAACCGCCCAGGAGAGTTTGGAGACCCTCGCCGACCTGGTGACCAATCTTCTCGACGTCAGCAGGGTTCAGGCTGGTGCTCTTGCGGTGACAACTGCACCCCTCCTCGTCGAGGATGTGATTCTGGAAGCAATCGACGAACTCGGTCTTGGCCCCGCGGATGTGGAGTTGGGGATAGCGGAGGATCTGCCCGAAGTGCTCGCGGACCACGGGTTGCTACAGCGCGTGCTGGTTAACCTGCTGGAGAATGCTCGCAGATATTCAGAGCCGGGCGAGCCGGTTCGAATTTCGGCCAGTACCTTCGCAGGTTCGGTGGAAGTGCGGGTGACCGACACCGGGCCCGGTGTGCCGCGAGACAGACGCGAAGATATCTTCGTGCCGTTCCAGCGGCTGGGTGACACCGACAATTCCACGGGGCTCGGCCTTGGCCTGGCGCTATCGAAGGGATTCGTGGAGGGGATGGGGGGAACGCTGCAGGCGGACGACACCCCCGGTGGGGGGCTGACGATGGTCATTTCTCTGCCCGTGATTAAAGACAGGGTCTTGACATGAAAATCCTCATCGCTGATGACGACCCACAGATAATCCGTGCCCTCAGAGTGACCCTCGGCGCGCGCGGGTATGACATCGTGACAGCCAGCAACGGCGTGGAGGCACTAAACCAGGCAATCAGCCATCACCCCGACCTCGTGATGCTCGATCTCGGCATGCCCGCGTTGAACGGGATAGAGGTCATCGAGGGCCTGCGCGGATGGACTCAGGTTCCCATACTGGTCGTGTCGGGACGGACGGATGCGGCCGACAAAGTCGCCGCCCTTGACGCCGGCGCCGACGACTATGTGACTAAGCCGTTTTCCGCAGAGGAGCTGCTCGCGAGGGTCAGGGCGCTCACCCGGCGTGTGCCGGCGGGCGACGACGAGCCTGTCACGATCTTCGGCGATGTCAGGGTGGACTTCTCGGCCAAGCAGGTCACCCGAGGCGACGCTAAGCATCCCGAGTCGATCCGGCTCACTCCGACGGAGTGGCGCATCCTCGAGCTGCTGGTGCAGAACCCGGAAAAGCTCATCACGCGGGAAAGCATCCTCACCCAGGTATGGGGGCCGCACCACACCAGAGACACCGGATATCTGAGATTGTATTTCGCGCAACTTCGCAAGAAACTCGAGCCGGTGCCGTCTCGCCCGCGATACTTCGTGACCGTGCTCGGCATGGGATATCGGTTTGTTCCGGACGAACCATCCGACTAATTCACTCGCTGGCTCTGCAAAAAGCCTAGGGACCGGTGCGTCTCCCGGAGGAAACCCGTGAGCACCCCGCGGATCTCGCGGCCGGTGACCAGTTGTCACCGCAGTGTGCGAGCAAGTCGTTAGGGTCCGCGTCGTGGCCGTGTGGATGTCGTAAGCAAGCTCCGTTGGCCACGACATTCGGAGTAGACCAAGTTTGTGAAACATGCAGATGTCGTCTCAACTGAGCCAGCCGTGCGATTGTTCGATCGCCTTCCCGAGCCGTTTAAGCGAAAGCTCGAGGGTGAGAATGCGTGGGGCTACTTCGAGGTAGCCCCGCTAAGCCGGGGATTATGGATGCGCGAGCGTTTGACGGTATTTCCTCCCGGTACGACCGCGGCGGAGTGTCGCGCGGTGGTCCTCCATCGCAACTGGCCTGTAGTCGGCGCGGTCGTGGCGCTTTTTGCAATGATCGGATTCGGTGTTGTGCTCGCCCCATTCGGTGCGTTCCTGGTGGCTTTCGCGCTCTACGGTGTCGGCATCCTGCTGAGCGCTAGAGCAACACATCGGGTGCGGAGAGAGTCCGTGAGATTGGTCGTCATTACGGTGGCGGTCAGTGGAGGAGCATCCTCCTACGGCAACGTCCAGAGCATGAGCATGGCACGCTCGGCGTTTGAATCGCTCGACATCCGCGCTCGGGATGAGGACCTGACGCCTGCGCAGTACGAGCGGGAGTGGGCATCCATCTTCCAGGCATTGAAGACCCGAGGCGCGGCGTTGAGCGACGAACTGGAGAGAGGAATTGGCCAGTCCTCGCGTTAGCTTGGCGCGCTGACGACACCGGGGACGACGGGCGCCGCCCGCCCGCCAGATCGCGCGCAAATCGCGCCCGTGTAAACTCCTTCCGGCTCGCTTCGCCCGACCCGCCTGCCGAAAGGATTTGCAATGAGTGACCTGCGTCCTCGTTCTCGCTCGATCGCTGGTATCGCTCGGCACGGCCAACTGCGTGCATCTTCCCCCGTCACCACTGTCCTCAAATTCGTGGCGGCAGCGCTCGCCGTTGCACTCGTCAGCGCGGCATCCATTGCGGGAATTGCGGTCAGCCAGATCAGCAGCAACATCAAGACCGTCGCCCTGCCCGGCGAAAAACAGGGTCCACCTCCCGGCCTCGGATCGTTTGAGGGTGGCTTCAACGTGCTCATCGTCGGTAGCGACACGCGTGCCAACCAGGGGGCCCAGTTCGGTAAGGACGACGGAGTTCTCAACGACGTTACGATGCTCGTGCACGTATCGAAAGACCAGTCCAACGCGGTGGCAGTGAGCATCCCGCGCGACATGGTCGTGCCGATCCCCGCCTGCCCCAAAGAGGACGGCAAAGGCAATTACAACGCGATGTCGGCCCAGCCCATCAACAACACGCTCGCCTACGGTGGGCTCGCCTGCACCGTGCTCACGGTTGAGGCTCTCACCGGGCTCAAGATTCCGTTCGCGGCGCTCATCACCTTCCAGGGCGTCATCCAGATGTCGACCGCTGTCGGCGGGGTTCCGGTCTGCATCAACGGCCCCCTGGTCGATAGGTACAGCGGCATCGACCTCCCGGCGGCCGGCACCTACACTCTGGCGGGAGCGGATGCTCTTGCCTTCCTTCGCAGTCGACACGGTGTCGGCGATGGCAGCGACCTCGGCCGCATTAGTTCGCAACAGGTTTTCCTCTCTTCACTCGTGCGCACGGTGAAAAGCAATGACACTCTCACCAACTTCACGAAGCTCTACGGGATCGCCACCGCGGCGAGCCAGAACATGACCCTCTCCAACAGCCTGAAGAACATCAACACGATGGCGTCTCTCGCGCTCGTGCTGAAGGGTATTCCCCTGAACCGCATCAGTTTTGTGCAATACCCGGGCACAACGGGGGCCGGCGGAGTGTACGCGGGCAAGGTGGCACCCCTCACAAGCGTCGCGAACGCGCTCTTCGCAAAAATCAAGGCAGATGAGCCGTTCACTCTCGACTCCGGCACAGGGCGCGGCTCCGTAGCCAACCCGACTGCGCCGGCATCCCCCGCGCCCTCGGCATCCGCTGCTCCGGCGCCGTCCGGCTCAGCAGCTGCCGCAACCACTCCGCCGCCTGCCGGTGCGGTCACCGGAGTGCTCGGGCAGACTGCGGCCGACTACACCTGCTCCAAAGTGAACAGGTAGCCGACTATTTCGGGCCGCGATTGATGTACAGCAAGAAGAGCACGGCGACGATAAGCAGCACGACGCCGAGAGTGACGATCAGGAAGCCGATGGCCGGGCCGGCTGCGGCGATAGATGAGGGAAACAGGATGATCCCCCTCGGAAGCTCGGAGCGCGGTTCGGCAGCGACAGGGGATGCTCGCAATCTAGTGACCCTGGCCGATGTGCTGGACTTCACTCTAAATCGGCAGTCGGGCACCGTTCGGGCAATTCGGCTCCCCAGTCCGGGGGTGGGGCCTTCCCCAATACAGGGGGGGGTGAATGGGCGCTCGCGATGAGTGCCGCTATGATTACAGACGACAACTTGGAGCTGTCGCATAGTTCGGCCTAGTGCACCACCCTGCTAAGGTGGAGAGGGCGTAAGCCCTCCGTGGGTTCAAATCCCACCGGCTCCGCACCTAAATCCCTGATCAGATGCAGTTTTATGCCAAAGATAGGGTCGATCTGGCAACGTTTCGGCAACATCGGGCACGCTCACGATAGTTGCATAATGCCTACCGGGCATGCCGTGGCGCATCCAAAATAAGACGTGTCTCTCCCCTCTTGGCGAATTCCCCTAGGGTGAAGCGACTGCTCAAGGTTGATGAAAAACGCTTCCAGCCATGA
>ENA-OFDM01000716-OFDM01000716.1-metagenomes-genome-assembly--contig:-NODE-716-length-12916-cov-2.603297_pt1 | contig 12916 bp, 9 predicted proteins | sample MGYA00153385_OFDM01 | MGnify analysis MGYA00153385
GCAGGAGCGGGCGGGCAGCGGGCGGGCAGCGGGCGACGACGGGTGGCGCCGGCGGGAGCGGGCGGGCAGCGGGCGACGACGGGCGGGCGAATCTCCGGGCCGGCAGCAACAGGGGGTCGCTCTGAGGCGCCACGGTAGACTTGGGGGCAATCAGCGGTCGGTGGAAGGGATCAGCACAGTGGTGGATGTTCGTCGGGTCAAACTCCCCGGAGTGGGTGTTCTCCACACCTTTGTGACCGCGGATGGAGGCAAGGCTGGCGTGATCACCCATCGCTCCGGGCACAGCGACCTCATCACGTTCGCCGATGAGGAAGACGGGTCGGATGCCAGCAGGGTTTCGTTGCGCCTGAGCGAAGACGAGGCGCACACGCTCGCTGAACTGCTCGGTGGCACCCGCATTACCGAGGGTCTCGACAAGCTGGATCAGATCCCGGGGCTGTCGATCGACTGGTTCACGGTGGACTACGACGATCACATCGCCGGTCAACAGCTCGGAAATCTCGCTTCCCACGGTGTTGTCGGTCTTACTGTCGTCGCGGTCGTGCGCGGCGAATCAGCCAACCCCGCCCCCGCGGACGATTTCAAGGTCTTCCCCGGCGACACTCTCGTGGTCGCGGGCTCGCCGGAGAAGGTGAACAAGGCCTTTAACTTCTACCGCACCGGTGAGTTGTCCCATAAAGTGGCGGTCGATTCGCCGCCCGGAGGCTAACGGTGCATCCGGGTGAAGAGCTCGCCGTTCTTGGCCTGCTCTTCGTCATCGCCTACGTGCTCGGGCGACTCGGCAAGAAAATCGGCCTTCCGGCCATCCCGGTCTACATGCTCGTTGGGCTGCTCGCCAGCCCGCACTTCCTGCTCTTTCCGCTGAGTTTCAAGTCCGCGGATGTCGAACTCATTGCGATCTTCGGCCTGATCTTCCTGCTCTTCAGCCTCGGTCTCGAGTTCGACCAGGACGAGTTCTACGGAAACGCGCGCGCACTGTTGCTCTCGGGTGGAACCCGCATCGTCATCAACATGGCTGCCGGGTTCGGTTTCGGCATGTGGGTGGGATGGGGCACGAGGGAAGCCTTGATCATCGCCGGGATGACGGCGACCTCGTCGAGCGCGATTGTCACGAAACTCCTCATCGAGTTCCGGCGTCTCGCCAATCGGGAGACCCCGGTAATCCTCGGCATCATGGTGCTCGAGGACGTGTTCATTGCCATCTACCTCGCCATAATCTCGGTCGTGCTCGGTGGGAAGGTCGGTTTCTGGCCCGTCGTTCTTCAACTGGCAATTTCATTCACCTTCCTCGTCGGGATGTTCGCTCTCGCCCGCTGGGGCGGTCGAGTGGTTTCGCGGCTGGTCCAGACGCGGGACGACGAACTGTTCACCATCCTGTTCTTCGGTCTGGCGGTGGCCTTCGGTGGAATCGGCGAATTGCTCGGAGTGTCGGATGCGATCGGTGCCTTTCTGATCGGACTCGTGCTCGGGGCAACGCGCTTCCGTGCGCGGATCGAGCAGTTCGCACTTCCCCTGCGTGACGTCTTCGGCGCCTTCTTCTTTCTCAACTTCGGGCTTGCGCTCAATCCGTCAACCTTCGGCAGCGTCGCCGTGCCCGTTGCGGTCGCCATCGTACTGACGCTCGTGCTGAACACTCTCGGGGGCCAGCTGATCGCCTGGATTGCACGGTTGACTCCGGCGGAGGGTTTCAACTCAAGTGCCATGCTTCAAAACCGGGGGGAGTTCGCGCTGATCCTCGCGACCCTCGCCACTGGAGCGGGACTCGACGCACGTCTCACTCCGTTCGCCGGACTGTACGTGCTGATCGTCGGTCCCGTGCTCGCGGCGAGGTCAGAGAAGTTCGGGAATCGCTACCTTCGAAGCAAAAAGAAGAAGGCCGCCGCAAAGCCGATTCCCATCATGGCGGAGGAAAATATTGCTCTGGTCGAGGCCGCGACTGCCGGGTTGGATGCCGGGGAGCCGGATCATGCGGTCACTGCGGCTGATCGTTTGATCGAGCAGGCCATGCTTCAGCCCGATGAGCAGAGTGAACGCCAGAGAGATCCGGAATATTGAAAGTATGACCGAAGTGGTAACGGTGTGGACGGTGGCTCGGCGTCCACGTTGGATCGCGGCACTCGCGCTCGCACTCGTGGTGGCTGCCGGATTCGCCGGCCTCAGCCAGTGGCAACTCGCGCGCGCCGTCGCCACCGGCACGGTCATTGAGCGTAATACCGAGACTTCCGTACCGGTCGAGAATGTCGCAAAGCCGCAGGCGCCCGTGACCAGCCGGGCAAACGCCCAGGTCGTGACCGCGACCGGCCGCTGGAACGCTGGGGATTATTCGCTCGTGAGCAATCGATTGAACCGGGGCGTGATGGGGTACTGGGTTGTCGGACACTTCTCCGCGGGGCTGGACTCCGGAACGACGGCAGGGCTGGCCGTAGCGGTCGGCTGGTCTGTGGATCGGGCCGGTGCGACATCCGCCCTGAAGGCACTCGGGAAAGAGGCGAGTCTCGCGGTCGTGCCGATCGAGGGACGTTACATCCCTGCCGAAGGGCCGCAGGACAGCGACTTCGAGCACGGGAAGCTCTCGACGATGACACCAGGGGCGTTCCTCAACACGTGGAAGACTCCGGATGCCGCGGGGGTCTACGGCGGCTACCTCACGTCGGCCGTGGCGGCGCCCGGTCTCACTCGGATTGATTCGCCGAAGCCCTCGTCCGATGTCGAGGTCAACCTGCTCAACATCTTCTACGCGGTCGAGTGGGTGGTCTTTGCTGGCTTCGCGATATTCCTCTGGTACCGCCTCGTGCGCGATGCCTGGGAGCGCGAGCAAGAGGAGGCCGCGGAGGCCAGTGCTGCGGAAGGCACCGCAGCTGGCGCCCAACCGGCACACGTAAACTAAGCACATGGCGCTTCGACCCCGACTGTCCGACATCCTTAAAATCCGCGGGGCGGTGAAGTGGTACCGGGTGTCTGCGTACGTCACCGGCACCCTACTGCTTCTGCTGGTGCTCGAAATGGTGTTGAAGTACACGCCCATCCAGCGGGAGATCGAGCTCGGTGGTTCACAGGGCGTATTGGCGCTCGTGCCCGACGGCACGGTGCGAGCGGTCAACCTGTCGACGGGCATCCTCATCGCCCATGGCTGGTTGTACGTGGTCTATCTCTTCGCCGACTTCCGCCTGTGGAGCTTCATGCGTTGGCCGTTTCTGCGGTTCATCCAGATCGCCCTCGGCGGCGTCGTGCCCTTTCTTTCTTTCATCGTCGAACACTTCATCACGCGTCGCGTGCGCCGCGAGCTCGCCGAGCTCGAGCAGGCTGTTCCGGCTTCGGCCGCTCCCTCGGAGGTAACGAATCATTAGTACGGCACGCAGTGAGACCGATCATCAGCCCGTACTCGTTATCGATTTCGGTGCGCAGTACGCCCAACTGATCGCTCGGCGGGTGCGCGAAGCCAACGTCTACTCGGAGATCGTGCCGCACACGATCACGGCGGCAGAGGTCGCCGCTCTCAACCCCGCTGGCATTGTTCTCAGCGGAGGTCCGTCGAGCGTGTACGAGCCCGGATCGCCGACTCTCGATCCGGGCATCCTGAAGCTCGGCATCCCGACACTCGGTATCTGCTATGGCTTCCAGGTGATGGCCCAGCAGCTCGGCGGCGAGGTCGCCAACACGGGGCTTCGCGAATACGGCTCCACCGCCGTCACGCTCGCGGCTGGCTCTTCGACGCTTCTCGGAAACCAGCCGACCGAGCAGACCACCTGGATGAGTCACGGCGACTCGGTGTCGAAGGCGCCGGAGGGCTTCACCGTGCTCGCCTCGAGCGCGTCGACCCCGGTCGCGGCTTTCGCGAGCGATGAGAAGCGGATGTACGGGGTGCAGTGGCATCCGGAAGTCAAGCACTCCGAGTTCGGACAGCGCGTGCTCGAGAACTTCCTGCACGATGCGGCGGGCATCCCGGCCGACTGGAACAGCGGGAGCGTGATCGCCGAACAGGTGGACCGCATCCGTGCGCAGGTCGGGTCGGCGCGGGTGATCTGTGGACTCTCCGGCGGCGTCGACTCCGCCGTCGCCGCCGCGATCGTGCATAGGGCGGTCGGCGACCAGCTCGTCTGCATCTTCGTGGACCACGGCCTGCTGCGCCAGGACGAACGCCGCCAGGTCGAGGAAGATTATGTCGCCTCCACCGGTGTGCGGCTCGTCACCGTCGACGCCGTCGACCAGTTCCTCGACGCCCTTGCCGGCGTGACCGATCCGGAGACCAAGCGCAAGATCATCGGGCGCGAATTCATCCGCTCCTTCGAGGCCGCGGCCGCCGATCTCGTGGCTGAAGCGGCGGGGGATGGCGCGTCGATCGACTTCCTCGTGCAGGGCACGCTCTACCCGGATGTCGTCGAGTCGGGCGGCGGAACGGGAACCGCCAATATCAAGAGCCACCATAACGTGGGCGGACTTCCCGAAGACCTGCAGTTTGCGCTCGTCGAGCCGCTGCGCGCGCTCTTCAAGGACGAGGTGCGGGCGATTGGGCGGGAGCTCGGACTGCCGGAGGTCATCGTGGGCCGCCAGCCGTTCCCGGGGCCGGGCCTCGGCATCCGCATCGTCGGCGAGGTCACGCGCGATCGTCTGGAACTGCTGCGGTCCGCGGATGCGATCGCTCGCGCCGAACTCACCGCAGCCGGTCTCGACCAGGAGATCTGGCAGTGCCCGGTCGTGCTGCTGGCCGATGTGCGATCCGTGGGTGTGCAGGGAGACGGCCGCACCTACGGGCATCCGATCGTGCTGCGCCCGGTGTCATCGGAAGACGCGATGACCGCGGACTGGACTCGACTGCCGTACGACGTGCTCGCGCGCATCTCCACCCGCATCACTAATGAGGTCGCCGGGGTGAACCGCGTGGTGCTCGATGTGACGTCGAAGCCGCCGGGCACTATCGAGTGGGAGTAGAGCGCCGTTCGCGCTCCCGCCCTTTGCGCCACCGCCCTTTGCGCCTCCGCCTTTCACGCCTCCGCCGCGACGAGTGACACCCGCGCCCAAAAGTTCGGGCGCGGGTGTCACTCGCGGGCGCGCGCGGGGTAGCGGCGCAGAAGCGCGACCAGGCTAGCGGCGCAGAAGCGCGAGCAGGCGCAGGATCTCGAGGTAGAGCCAGACGACGGTGACCATGATGCCGAAGGCGGCGGTCCAGCCGTAGATACGTGGCGCACCACGCTTCACACCGGTTTGGATGCTGTCGAAGTCGAGCACGAGCGAGTACGCGGCCATGATGATGACCAGGACCCCCAGCACTACCCCGAACGGCAGGCCACCGAGGAAGGGGATCGGGGCGCTCCGCAGTCCGAAGGCGTCGGAATTAGCACCGGTCGCCATGAGGATGAAGTTAATCAGCGAGAAGACGCCGTAACCGACCATCGCGATGAGGAACACCTTGGTGGCCTTCTTCGATGCGCGGATCTTGCCACTGGCGAAGAGGGCGAGTGTCACTCCCACGACCACCAGGGTTCCCAGTACGGCCTGTACGGCGATGCCCGGGAATCGGGATTCAAAGAACACCGTGATCCCCCCGACGAAGATTCCCTCGACGGCGGCGTAGCTGAGCACGAGCGCGGGAGACGGCTTCTTCTTGAAGATATTCACCAGGGCGAGCACGAAGCCGACGAGTGCCGCCGGAAGTGCGAGCACCGGGAAGAACCAGCCGACCGCGGCACCCACGAGCAGGATCACGAAGGAGGTGACGATCTTCACCATCGTGTCTTCGTAGGTCATGCGATCGGTGTCCGAGGGGGTCGCGGAGGGCACGCTGTAGAGGTCGGTGAGCTGGGCCGCCGTCATACCCTCGGTCGACGCCGACCCGGTCGCACCAGCCTGTAGTTTCGCGGCGACGTCGCGATTTGATGAGAACGCAGGGGAACGGTTGAATGCCGGATTAGAGGAAGCCATGCCTCGGAGTTTACCGGGCGGGGCATCCGAAATGCTGGGGATTCACCCGCTATGGCTCCGCTCTGGGCGTATCGTGACCTGCTTGACCTGCGACTGCGCCAGCACTCGGGCTATCCACGCGGATGCCACGACCACCAGGAGCGAAACGACGACCACGATCGCGCCGTTCCCGTACTGAGGATAAAGCTGCGCAAGGATGAGGCCACTCGCCAGGGGAAGCAGGGTCGCGAGGTAGCTGCGGCCGGGCCGCTGCCGCACAAGCAGCCAGAAGGCGAGGGGAACGACGAGAAGCGCTGCGGCCACGGAGCCGAGAAGCAGCGCACCGACGAGAAGAGCACTGGGCACCGCAACCGCCGCGCGGCGAGCACCCCGTGCCGGCAGGATCGCCCAGCCCGCGATGTGAGCGACGAATCCGATCACGATCAGGTAGTCCGCGTAAGCGGATCCGGCCTGAAGCACGAGGGCACCGGCCAGGATGAGGGCAATCGCGCCGAGATAGCGGGGCCGATAGCGGCCCCAGCGCAGCGGAAGCAGGGAGCTCGGCTCCCGCCAGCCGATGCGTGTCGCCACGCGCTCAGCCCCGCGGGGAGAAGAGGACGATTGCGACGATGATGATCAGCACACTGCCGCCAACAGCCATGACGATGCCGAGTACGAGGGCGACATCCACCCGCTTGTGGGGCAGGGGTTCATCATCGGACGGTGCGTCCGGTCGGATCGCCGCTGGTATCGGTTCGGCTTCTGCGACCGAGTCGGCCTGTGCGCCCGACCCCGGCGTCACGGCACCCTCATCGGTCGGCCCCACCGCCTCCCCGCAGGCGATGCAGAACTTCCAGCCCGGATCGAGCGTGGCTTCACAATTCGCGCATTTCCCCATGGGCACGAGAGTAGCAAGCACATGGGCCGCAGCCCCGGCATCCCGTACCGTTGGCACGTGACTTCCTCGCCTCCCCTCGTTATCGCTCACCGCGGGGCGAGCGGCTACCGTCCCGAGCACACCCGGTCGGCCTATCTGCTCGCCTTCGAGCAGGGAGCGGATGCCGTGGAGCCCGACCTCGTGGCCACGAAGGATCGTGTGCTCGTGATCCGCCACGAAAACGAGATCTCCGGGACGACCGATGTGGGCTCGCTCCCGCAGTTCGCAGACCGTCAAAGAACGAAGGTGATCGATGGGCAGAGCCTCAGCGGCTGGTTCACCGAGGACTTCACCTGGGCGGAGCTCGCCACCCTGCGGGCGACCGAGCGGCTTCCCCGGGTGCGTCCCGGCAATACGAAGTTTCCGGCTGAGGGCATCCTGAGACTGGTCGACCTCCTTGAATTGCTCGAAGTGGCCCCTCTGAACGCGCTCGGCGGTCGGATCGGCATGGTTGCCGAGATCAAGCACGCGAGCTATTTCGCATCGATCGGCCTGCCCCTCGACGAACTCTTCGCGGCCGAGCTCACTGCCGCAGGCTGGAGCGACGACGACCGACTCACGGTCGAATGCTTCGAGGAGACCGCGCTGCAGCAGATCCGCGAGCGGGGGATCCGGGCACGCTACGTGTTCCTGGTGGACGCCGAGGGCGCCCCGGCCGACCAGGTGGCGAAGTGGGGCACCGCCGCGCGCAGCTACGAGTCCTACCTCACAGTGAAAGGGATGGCGGCCCTCGCCCTGTTTGTGGACGGCATCAGTGTCGACAAGCACATCCTGCAGGCGAGGGATGCCGCGGGCTCAGCGGCCGGCGTCGAGCTAGTCACGCGCGCCCATGCGGCCGGGCTCACCGTCTTCTGCTGGACGCTGCGGGCAGAGAACAGGTTCCTGCCGAAGGCGCTGAGGCTCGGGGCATCCGCGCGTCAGTTCGGCGACTGGATGGCCGAGTTTCTCGAGCTGATGGGCATGGGGGTTGACGGGGTGTTCTCCGACCAGCCCGACCTCGCGATCGAGGCAAGAACAGCCTTGCTCGACACCGCAGGGGAGACGAACTAGTCCGACGGGCAGCCGCCACTCAACCGGACCCGGCTCGCTAACGGCCGCCGACAGGCTCCGTCAGCAACGCCCGGGCCGCGAGCCCGATCACCGCGCTGTAGGTGGGGTATGCGAACTTCACGTTCGCGAGGGTGGCGACATCGATGCCGGCGGCCATGGCGGTGGTCACCGACTGCACCACCTCGATCGCGTTCTCTCCGACGGCGTGAGCGCCAAGGATCAACTCGCGTCGACGATCGGCGATGAGCATGAGGAAACCGCGCTCGCGATCGTCGATTACGGCCCGGTCGAGGGTGGAGTAGTCGACCCGGGCGACGACGCACTGGGGATCGCGCTCGCGGGCCTGTGCTTCGGTGAGCCCGACACCGGCATAGTCCGGATCGGTGAAGCCACCGGCGGGTAGCAGCAGATGGGGAGTGCGGCGGTTCGCATCGAGCACTGCATTCTCTGCGGCCGCCTCCCCTTCGAAGTGCGCGGCCTGCACGAGCATGTCGGTTCCGTTCGCGTCGCCCACAGCGAAGATATGCGGTACGACGGTACGAAAATACTGGTTCACCGGGATCGCCGACCGGGCCGGTGTGATCCCTGCGTTTTCGAGGCCGAGGTCGTCGACATCCGCTGGCCAGCCGGTCGCCATGATCACGGCATCGAAGGAGCCGGATGCCTCGACACCAGCCTCCCGCCAGCGAAGCGTGATCGACCCGTCGTCGGCGCGCGAGAGGCCGTCGACCCCATCCACGCCGGTGCGCACGGTTACCCCCTGTTGCACGAAGGCCTCGCTCACCGCCTCGCCGATGGCCGCATCCGAGGCCATGAGAAGGCGCGGCGCGACATCCAACACGGTGACTGCGCTGCCGAAGGAGCTGAACACCGTCACGAGCTGCGCCCCGGTGTTGCCGGCGCCGATAACAGCGAGACGGGCGGGCAGTTCTGGCAGGGTCAGCACGTCCTCCGGCACGGTCGCGAGCTCGGCTCCAGGGATGGGGAGGCGCCGGGAGTGCCCACCGACGCAGATGATCACCGAGTCGGCGGTGACAACGCGGCCGCTGTCGAGCACGAGCGTGTTGGCGTCGGAGAAGCGCGCCCGCCCCTCGAGCACCAACTCGATTCCGGCGGCGGTGAAGCGCTCGGCCTCCGCTTTAATCGACCGCACCCGATCGACGGTGCGCGTCACCCTGGCCACGGTCGCCTGCCAGTCAATCGACTGCTCGGTGAGGATGATGCCCCACGACCCCGCCGTGCGCATCTCGCGGGTGATGCGCGCGGTGCGGGCGAGAACACGGGTGGGCACACAGCCGGTATTCACGCAGGTGCCGCCGGTGCGACTCGCTTCGAGCACGGCGACCCTGGCTCCGAGTTCGGCGGCTCGCAGGGCGGCAGCGGTTCCGGCGGGGCCGGCTCCGATCACGACGACGTCGAAATCACGATCGGATACAAATTGCGGCACGGTTCTCTCCCGGGTAGGTTCTCAGGCTAGGGGAGCACAGGCGACACTCTGCCTTCGATCAGCACCTATGCAGTGTCTTCCCTGCCTCGCATCCGGTGTCGGAGCCCGGCTCTACACTTGAGTCCGTCATGACCTTCATCCTGGATCCGGCTGAGCCCGCCCGTTCTGAGCCGACTGAGTCCCCACTGCTTGCTGGCCTCAACCCACAGCAGCGCGAAGCGGTCGAATACCGCGGTCACGCGCTGCTGATCGTTGCGGGCGCGGGATCCGGCAAGACGAGCGTGCTCACCCGGCGCGTGGCGAGCCTCATTGAGTCGCAGGATGCCTGGCCGTCGCAGATTCTCGCCATCACCTTCACCAATAAGGCGGCGGCAGAGATGCGCGAGCGGGTCGAGGCCATCCTCGGGCAGGCAGCCCAAGGCATGTGGATCTCGACTTTCCACTCCGCCTGCGTTCGCATTCTTCGCCGGGAGGCCGAGCACTTCGGCTTCGGCAAGAATTTCACGATTTATGACTCGGCAGACTCCCGGGCGCTGATCAAACGGATCATCAAGGACCTGGATGCTGACACCTTCGGCTTCACCGTCTCGAGTGTGGCCGGCAAGATCTCCAAGCTCAAGAACGAGCTGAACGACGTGGAGTCCTATGCGCGCGGAGCGAACTTCAACGATCCGCAGGAGAGGGTCTTCCTCGATATCTTCCGCGAATACACGCGCAGCCTGCAGAGCGCCAATGCCTTCGACTTCGACGACCTCATCGGCCAGACGGTGTATCTGTTCCGGGCCTTCCCGCAGGTCGCGGCGCTCTACCAGCGGCGCTTCCGGCACATCCTGGTCGACGAGTACCAGGACACCAACCATGCCCAATACTCGCTGATCCGCGAGCTGACCCAGCCGCCGCGTACCGACCTGCTGGGAGGGGCGACGGGGTTCGATGGCTCTCTTCTGAGCAACCCGACGAAGCACCTCGAGCCCGCATCGCTGACGGTTGTCGGCGATTCCGACCAGTCCATCTATGCGTTTCGCGGTGCGGACATCCGCAACATCGTGGAGTTCGAGCGCGACTTCCCGAGCTCCAAGGTTGTGCTGCTCGAGCAGAATTATCGCTCGACGCAGAACATCCTGAGCGCCGCGAATGCCGTGATCTCGAACAACTTCGACCGCAAAGACAAGAAGCTCTTCACGACTGTCGGCGATGGCGACAAGATCGTCGGCTTCACCGGCTATAGCCAGCACGATGAGGCCCAGTTCATCGCGGACGAGATCACCGAGTTGCACTCCACCGGCAATATCGAGTACCGCGACATCGCCGTCTTCTACCGCACCAACGCCCAGACCAGGGCGCTGGAAGAGATCTTTATTCGCTCAGCGCTCCCCTACCGGGTGCTCGGCGGCACGAAGTTCTACGAGCGTGCCGAGATCAAGGATGCCTTCGGCTACCTCATCGCGATCGCGAATCCGGCCGACCCGATGGCGCTGCGCCGCATCCTGAACACCCCGAAGCGCGGCATCGGCGGCGTCACCGAGGCCACCCTGCAGCGCTATGCCGAGACGCACGAGATCACCCTGCGCGAATCGCTTCGGCACGCGGACGAAATGAGTTTCGGCCCCAAGATCACCGGCGCCATTCTGGGACTCGGTGCGATTCTCGACGAGGTCGCGCTCACTTCGGACACGGCCACGGTCGCCGACATCCTCACCGCCCTCATCGCCAAGACCGGACTCGTGGAGGTGCTCCGGGCTTCCCGCGACCCGCAGGACGAGGCCCGCGCCGAGAACATCGAGGAGCTCGTGGCGGTGACTAAGGAATTCAACAAGAACAACCCAGAAGGCACCCTGCTCGACTTCCTCACCGAGACCTCGCTCGTCGCCGCAGCCGACGATATCGACGACTCGAGCGGCACCGTCTCACTGATGACACTGCACACCGCGAAGGGCCTGGAATACGAGGCCGTGTTCCTCACCGGTATCGAGGAGGACCTGCTTCCACATCGGATGTCGGCGAACGAGCCGGGCGGACCGGCCGAGGAACGCCGCCTCTTTTACGTTGGCATCACCCGGGCGCGCCGCAAGCTCTATCTCTCCCTGGCAATGACCCGCGCGCAGTTCGGCGAAGTCTCGGTCGCGATGCCGTCGCGCTACCTGCAGGAGATCCCGCCGGAGCTCATCGACTGGCGCCAGTCGCCCGGTACGGCGACCTCGCGCGGAGGCACCCAGCCGCGCGCGCTCAACGCCCGCCGCGGCGGATTCGGAGCGGAGGATGCCCCGGCCCTCGGCACCGGCTACGGATCGTCCAGCGGACCGGGGGCAACGGCTCTGGCCAGGGCGGCCCGCGCCGAGCGCGCGGCCCAGCCGAAGACGCAGTGGGCAAACCGGGTGACGAACGTGGTGCGGGACAACGGCGACCTCACGCTTGCCATCGGCGACCGCATCCGTCATATCGATTTCGGCGACGGTCGAGTGACGGCGGTCACCGGTATCGGGCCAAAGTCGATCGCCGAGGTACAGTTCGACACCGCCGGTCGCAAGCGGCTGCTGATCAAATTGGCTCCCATCGAGAAGCTGTAATTTTCTGCAGCGCTACTCGAACGGTCAGCTCGAAGTCAGCGGCGTGTATGCACCCCACGACCCGTGCGAGTGACCATCCTGTTCGGGGGTTGCTCCGCCACCGAGAAGATTGCGAGCGAGCTGGGCTCCCGCATCCAGTAGCTCGTCGAGGGCCGTCGAGAGGTCCTCGTCGGTGACGACGCGATCCTGCTCTGCCGCAGACAGCACGGCTCGACGCACCAGTTCTTTGGCGAAGGATCCGGTCGTCTCGACCGCGCGGTCGGCAGCGGCATCGATCGCCCGCGGGGAGAAGGGCAGGCCACTGGCATAGTGCCGGAACAGACGCCGGCGGGAGCCCACGTCGGGTAGCGGGATCTCGACCGCCAAGTCGACGCGCCCGGGGCGCTCCGCCAGCGCCCGTTCAAGCACCTGAACGCGGTTCGTCGTCAGGATGAACGTGACGTCGGCATCCCCGTCAAGGCCGTCGAGCGCGTCGAGCACAGCGAAGAGGAGCGGCTGGGGTCCGTGCATTCCACGCTCGGAAGCAACAAGGTCCACATCCTCAAGCACGACGATCGCGGGCTGCATGGCCCGCGCGAGCTCGGCAGCCTGTGTGATGAACTGAATGCTCGATCCGGTGAGAAGCACCGCTGTCGTCCCTGGAGTGCGCGAGAGCAGATGACGCACCGTGAGCGTTTTGCCCGTGCCGGGAGGCCCGTACAGCAATACGCCGCGCTTGAGATGTTGTCCCGCAGCGAGCAGGCGTTCGCGCTGCTCACCGATGCCGACGACATGGCGAACCACGGTCTCGAGCACACCGGGCGGAAGAACCACGTCATCCGCTTCGACCGTGGGTCGGTGGAGGAAGGTGGCGCCGGCGGAGGAGTTGCCGTATTCGTTTCCGGTGAATGACAGCACCTTGCCCCGCAACACGCTCAGACTCAGCACCAGTCGGGAGAACTCATCGAGGAATCTCGACGAGGTCTCGGTGTCGAGGGAAAGGATCTCGAGTTGCGCTCCAACGCGACCGCCGCTGTC
>ENA-OFDM01000717-OFDM01000717.1-metagenomes-genome-assembly--contig:-NODE-717-length-12907-cov-8.866324_pt1 | contig 12907 bp, 14 predicted proteins | sample MGYA00153385_OFDM01 | MGnify analysis MGYA00153385
AGAGTTTCCTTTGTCTCAGAACTGAGGAAGTTTTTAGTAGGCATTGACTTTTTCTAAAAATTATCATATTATACCATACAATATGCGTTTTAGATGCTGAACAGCTTACCCATTCTATTTGAGTAAAAAAATTGTCCAATACTCGCAATACTACTCCTAAGCTAGTACAAAATCCGGCCGTGAGAAAGGCTATATTGACAGCATCTACCTTAATGAATTTTTGGATCGTCAGCTCTGAAATTAGATTGTAAACCATCGAATTAGCTGTTGTGTAAAAAATAGGAGCAATCAAAATAAAACCGAGGATTTTTAGACCACTTTCACCCCATATTAGTTCCATAAAACTAAACGATACACAACTTAGTGCAGATAATAATAATAAAAAACGCAATAAAATACTTACAGGTCTATTCATCTTTTCTAATAAATGTCCAAGTAAAGTTAAGATTGGAGCGATCATTATCACAACAAATGCACTAAATAATTGATGAATTGTATTAGCGTCACCGATTATTAAATTGAAAAAAACTAAAATAACGACGGTCACAATATATAATATCAATCCAATTAACCAGCCATATAACGATCCAAACCAATTAGAATTAAGTGGATTTAATTTTGCCGTGATTGTGATTTCACCCAGAGCAAATCCATATAAGGCACTGGAAAAAATACCGCTAGTAGTTAAATAGTTGTAGTCAGTTAAATTGAGATATGCAATCAGGTTCAACAGAAAACCAGCCACAACAAAGTAGCACATAAAATTTAGTCTTCCCTTAGACAAGAAAGTATTTTTTTTTGGTATGGGTAGGGGAGAAGTTGTGACTTGCAATTCAATTGTATAAGTATCCGGCTCAGAATTTGCGTGCAATATAAGCTGACGATTGTAAGTTGTATCAGCTAATAATTTACCAGTATCAATTATGATTTTGCAGTCAACCTCATTGCTTTCAAAATTCTGTGGTTCAAAGGAGATCCAAGGGTGGTCATAAGGTGTGTGGGGCGGGTCACTCGGATGCGGTGCGACTTCCCATCTGCCGCAAAGTATTGTATCTGGAATTGGGTTGCTGATTGCGAGGGATTGTGTTAATATTTCTCTATAGTCTGTAGCAATACTATTTAGCCGATCGCGCTCAAGTCTCACTTTCGGCAAACTGCTGGCATCAAGAGACATCAAAGCCGTCAAAGCATCAGCAGCCGACTTGTATCTATCTTGAATTCTGGGTGCTACCATTGTTTCCAGCCAGTTCATCCAGCCCTGCTGCAACGGCGGCACTAAATGCCGAAAATGAATGCTATAATTATCATCAATCAAGTTGCCGACATCCACAGATTTTGTACCAGTTAACAAGCAAATCAGCGTCGCGCCTAAGCCGTAAAGGTCGGATGCTTCTGTCAGTTGGCGGTTGAACATTTGTTCCGGTGGCATGAATCCCATCGTGCCTTTGACGACGCTGCTAGCTGCGATATTTCCACCTCCGACTCGCGCAAAACCGAAGTCTACTAAATAAACATTGAGTTCTGCATCTATCAACAAGTTTTCAGGTTTGATGTCGCGGTGAATTACAGGCGGTTTTTGGGATTGCAGGTAAGCTAGAATTTCTAAAGTGGCGATCGCAATTTGCTTGATATCCGGCGGCGCAAAGCTGCGATTGGCCGCAGATTCGGCATTTTTGTACTCCTGTACTATGCAGAAACCGCTGTCAGTTTGAAAGGAATCGAGATAGCGGGGAATTCCTGGATGATTGAGAGATTGCAAAACTTTAATTTCTTGTTCGTAAGCTTCGTATTCTGTCCAGCTAGAGTCTAATTGGGCGAATTGAAATTGCTTGATTACAACGGAGTTTTTTGTGTTAATTTTTGTGGCGAGATAGGTGACTCTGCCGCCTAGACTGTTGTATCCGAGTTCTCTTTCAATCTGATAGCCGTGAGTTGAAAAATCGGTGAAGCTGTTCATATGGTTTGTAGTAATGTTCTTGTGGGATGGGTTTATAGCCCGTCATTAATAGGCAAGATGCCTGTTTCACAAAGAATTATTTTTTTGGGATGGGCTTCTATCCTGTCAGCAACAGGCAAGATGCCTGTTCCACAAAGAGTTATTTTTTTGGGATGGGTTTCTATCCTGTCATTAACAGGCAAGATGCCTGTTCCACAAAGAATGAATTTTCTTGTGGGGTGGGCATCCTGCCCGCCCGTGTAAGGCTTATTGACATAGTGCAAGATGTGAAATACTACAAACATAACTTTTTTGAAAAAAGGCGGCAAGTGCGGTATGATGTGAAGTTGCGATCGGTTCTAGCGAGGAGCAGCCGCTAGAGGAAACGGGGAAAGTTCGGTGCAAGTCCGGCGCTGTCCCGCAACTGTAATGAAACGCTGGTTGTTTCTCAAGTCAGAATGCCCGCCGATATCTAACTCACTTTTGAACGCATCTGCGAGGTACGGATGATGGATGGAATTAATGCGGCTGTACGCACAAAGCACAGTCTACTGGTTTGTACTGCTTGCGCGAGTGTTTGGAAAAACGGCAAGCGAGAAGGCAAAAGTGGCGGTCAACAATTCATGGAAGACTTGTCGCAACTCGCTAAAGATTGGGAATTTTCCGATGAATTTGATATTCAAGAAGTTGAGTGCATGAGTGCTTGCAGTCACTCTTGTGCTGTGTCTTTTGCTGCTGCTGGAAAGTATACTTATCTGTTTGGTGATTTGCCTGTAAATGAATCGGAAAGTGTCGAGGCTGTACTTGAATGTGCGGGTCAATACTATGCTAAATCGGACGGTTTGTTGCCCTGGTCGGAGCGTCCTCAAGCTCTGAAAAAAGGTGTTTTGGCGAAGATTCCGCCATTGGCTAATTAGAGTTTTCCTAGTTCCCAGGCTCTGCCTGGTAACGCATACCCAGAGGCTCTGCCTCGTCTTAATAACGCGAGTTTTTGCATTGAGGCAGAGCCTCTAGATCGTCATTCTCAGGCAGAGCCTAAGAACGAGAGATTTTAGTTTACAAACAACCACAAAATTATCAATGCACAAAATTCCTGTTACAGTCATTACTGGCTTTCTTGGTAGTGGCAAAACTACTCTAATTCGCCACTTATTACAGAACAATCAAGGTCGTCGCATCGCGGTTTTAGTTAATGAATTCGGCGAAATTGGTATCGACGGAGAACTGCTGCGCGATTGCCAAGTTTGCGACGATGGAGAAGAAGTCACGAGCAATATTGTCGAACTCACAAATGGCTGTCTTTGCTGCACGGTTCAAGAGGAATTCTTGCCGACTATGCAGGAATTGTTGAAGCGCAAAGACCAAATTGATTGTATCTTGATTGAGACTTCTGGTTTGGCACTTCCTAAGCCTTTGATTCAAGCTTTTCGCTGGCCGGAAATTCGCACGGGTGCTACTGTAGACGGTGTGGTTGCTGTTGTCGATTGCGAAGCTATTGCTAGCGGTAATTTTGTCGGGGATATCGATGCTTTGATGGCGCAGCGGCAGGCTGATGATAGTTTGGATCACGAAACTCCGATCGAGGAATTGTTTGAAGACCAGTTGGGCTGTGCTGATATGGTACTGTTGACGAAGGTCGATCGCGTAAATTTGGAAACTCAGCAGAAAGTACAAACTTGGTTGCAGCAAGAGTTACGTCCGAGTGTAAAAATTGTTCCCTGCAAAGGTGGCGAAATTAACCCCGATGTGCTGTTGGGATTTAATGCGGCGGTTGAGGATGATTTGGAGTCTCGTCCGAGTCACCATGACACGGAAGAGGAACACGAACATGATGATGATATTAACTCGACTTTCTTTATTGCCGATCGCCAATTTGAACCTGATGAGTTGGTCAAAAAACTGAAATCGTTGATGGAAAGTCAAGAAATCTATCGGATTAAAGGGTTTGTGGCGGTTCCCAAGAAATCGATGAGGATGGTGTTGCAGGGTGTGGGCGATCGGATAGAATATTTTTACGATCGACCTTGGCAACCTTCGGAACTGCGGCAAACCAAATTGGTGTTTATCGGTCGGGAGCTTGACTCTGCTAAGATACAGTCATTCTTGTAAAATATCGTAGGGTGCGTCGCCATCAGTCATCTACTTGGGAACCCAAAAAATCTGATAGCGACGCATCCTACAAGAGTTATTGTTACCCATTTCCCCAAACCAACCTGATATCATATTCTACCACAGTTTCCTGTTTCATTGAGGCGAAAGGTTGTTAACATCATGCTTTTATCGCCGTACTGTTCCTTGATTTTTTGGACAATGCCTAAAAGTTTGGGGTCAATTAAGTATTCTTCGCTGTCCGGATCGAGCGCAATAAACCAATTGTAATGCTCGTCGATCAGTTCCGGGCGAATTCGCTCAAATATTGCTCGGCCGCGCAAACCGAGTTCAGTTCTTTCTGCGGCGCGCCTTGCTAATTCTTCCGGTGGTGTAGCCCGTTCGGGAGAGATTCTAGCCCGCAACGCTTTTCGCTTTTCTGATAGTTGAGTCATGGTGTTTTTTAGATTAAATGTATAGATTGATTTATGATAGTCCACGAGTATTATTTTATCTATTTTTGGTAAAACCAGCTCTTTAAGCCTCCAGCGAACAATTTATTAACATTTTGTAATATTCTTGCTATTAGCAGCCTGTATGGTGTAAAGTTGCGATAATGGTTATCATTGTACAACAAACGAGGTCAAGTATGGTGACTGCTGGGGCGATCGAATCAGTTCCCGTGACAGTTCTGACAGGCTATCTGGGTGCAGGCAAAACTACGTTACTGAACCACATTTTAACACAGGAACACGGCAAAAAAGTTGCAGTAATCGTCAACGAATTTGGTGAAGTAGGCATCGACAACCAACTGATAATTGACGCCGACGAAGAAATTTTCGAGATGAACAACGGCTGCATTTGCTGTACAGTCCGAGGCGACTTAATTCGGATTATCAACAACTTAATGAAGCGGCGAGACCAATTCGACCATATAGTCATCGAAACTACGGGTTTGGCCGACCCCGCCCGGTAATTCAAACATTTTTTGTAGACGAAGATATGCGGGACAAATTGTTGCTAGATGCAGTTGTTACCGTAGTCGATGCCAAGCACGTCTGGCAACACTGGGACGCAGAAGAAGTTCAAGAACAAATTGCTTTTGCTGATGTAGTTTTGCTCAACAAAACAGACTTAGTAACTGCCGAAGAATTGGCAGAACTAGAGAAGCGAATTCGCGTCATGAATGCAATAGCAAAAATTCACCATACCCACAATGCTGAATTAGAAATAGATGCTTTGTTGGGCGTGAAAGCATTTGATTTGAACCGGGCCTTAGAAATTGAACCCGACTTTCTGAGCGTACACGTTCACGAGCACGATCCCAGTGTAAAATCAATAGCAATAGTTGAATCTGGTGCTGTTGACGGTGACAAATTTAGCGATTGGATCGGCGAATTGTTGCGAACTCAAGGCACGGATATCTTTCGGACAAAAGGCATCTTGAATATGGCAGGAGAAAACAAGCGATTTGTTTTTCAAGGAGTGCATATGTTGTTCGACGGCAAACTCGATCGACCTTGGAAAGCCACCGAAACTCCGAAAAATGAACTCGTATTCATCGGCCGCAACTTACAGCAGATTCCACGTTTATGAAGTACACCCCGATTGCTCTTCTATTGCCGTAGGGACACGGCAGTGCCGTGTCCCTACCTCTGTTGTGTACCTCACTAACCTGAAAAGTGCTGTAAATGCTACTCAATTAACAGAGGATTTCCGTAAGTGTTTGGTTTAACTGACATTTTGCGGTATTTTTAATAAGCTTTTTAGGAACAGGCAAGATGCCTGTTCCACAAAAAGAAAATTCATCTCTTGTGGAACGGGCATCTTGCCCGTTCTCAAGAATAGTGCAACATCTCAGATTCAATAAGTATGGGTAACAAAAAGACAAGCAAAAGTGAATTAACTCTGCAACTTCACGCTAAAGAAATGCTGTCTGACTATATAACTTCTGTTACTTGGTCGCCGAATGGCAAAACTTTAGCAGTCTGTTCCGCCGCCGGAGAAGTGATGCTGGCGACAATAGGGGCAGTTAATGAATTGTCCTTGCAACCGCTGCAAACTGCCACAGGTAAATCAGTCGATTGCTTGTCTTTTTCCTCCGGCGGTCAATTCCTAGCTGCTGGCAGACAAGACGGAAAAGTGCAAATTTGGCGTGTTAATTCGGGCGAATTAATCTCTAATTTGGATAACCAGCGCGTCTGGGTTGATAAGTTAGCTTGGAGTCCCAACTGCAATCAGTTAGCTTTCAGTATGGGCCGATGCGTTCAAGTCTGGAATGCTGACGATGATGTTGTGGAAGTAACGCTGAATTTCGATTCATCATCTATCCTCGATTTAGCATGGCATCCTGTTGTTAAATCTCTGGCTGTTAGCGGCTATCAAGGTGTTAAAGTTTGGAACGGCGAAGATTGGGACGAAGACCCGCACGTGTTGTCAGTACCGTCTGCAACAGGTGCAATTGCTTGGTCGCCGTCAGGGCAATATTTAGCTTGCGGGAATATGGACAATACCCTAATTGTTAATGAATGGGGTAGTTCTGAACCTTGGGTAATGCAAGGTTTTCCGGGGAAAGTTCGGGAGTTAGCTTGATCCGATAAAACTAATTCTTTGGGTGCACCTTTGTTAGCTGCTTCGAGTTCTCAAGGCATTTCCGTCTGGGAAAGAGACGCTGATGAAAGTGTCGGTTGGGAAGGTTGGGCGTTGGAAGTGCATGAAAATGTGGTAAATTCGATCGCCTTTCAACCTACCACATTTTTATTAGCTTCGGCAGCCGCAGACGGTCAAATTTGTTTGTGGGATGAAGCAGAACAATTGCTGCAAATTCTCGAAGGTGCAGAGGGCGGTTTTTCCTGTCTCGCATGGCATCCAGATGGTCAATTTCTGGCGGGCGGTGGCTGCGGCGGCGAATTGCTTGTTTGGTCAAAGTCTATGCGCGGCAAAGGATTCGGTCGATCGCGCTAGGGAACCAAAAACGTAAACAACTGAAAACTTGGTCTTGACAAAAAGCTAGATTAATATAACATTTTAGTGGCTGCACTATCCTCAAGGGCGATCGACAATTATGACCGAACAGCAATTTCTCGAACAACTCAACAGCATTCTCGACCAAAACCACCTGCTGAAACACCCGTTCTACCAAATGTGGAACGAAGGCAAACTCGACCTGGCAATGCTGCAAGAGTACGCACAAGAATACTACCTGCAAGTCCACAACTTCCCCACCTACGTCAGCGCTACGCACGCCGCCTGCGACGACATCAAAATTCGTCAAATGCTCCTCGAAAACCTCATAGAAGAAGAGCGAGGCGCTGCAAATCACCCCGAATTGTGGCTGCGCTTTGCCGAAGGTTTGGGTTTAGACAGAAACGCAGTTCTTGATCGCGAACACTTAGAAAAAACCAGCGAATCCGTCCGCATTCTCAAAGACTTAGCGCGCAGCGAATCTCCCGCCAAAGGTTTAGCCGCCCTTTATGCTTACGAAGCGCAAATCCCCGAAGTTTCTACAACCAAAATAGCTGGTTTGAAGGAATTTTACGGCATCGATTCAGAAGCAGCTTTGTGCTTTTTCAAAGTTCACGAAAAAGCCGACGAATTGCACTCGCAAGCAACCCGCGAAGCCCTGTTACAACTTTGCCAAACTGAAGAAGCAAAAGAAGAAGCGCTATTAGCCGCTGAAAAAGCCACTTTTGCTCTTAACTTACTGCTTGATGGCGTTTATGAAACCTATTGTCAAGCTAAGTAAGTAGAACCTATATATGTAGCCCTTGTAGGGACACGGCACCGTGCCTATTAGTGTCAACTTAAGGTCAAAGGTAGTCACACAATGCTGTTTGACGATTAGGCCCAGATCCCCCCTAGCCCCCCTTAAGAAGGGGGGGACTGGAACAACTCAAAGTCCCCCTTCTTAAGGGGGATGCGAGGGGGATCTAGACTGGGGTGAAAGCGAGATTTCTCAGGGCTTTCAGGCTTAAGTTGACACTCCGAAAGGCTCTTGGAGTGTCCCTACGGGTAACTTTTCGCGTAAGTAGCCGCAAAAAACCCGCAACAGATAGAGTGTGCATCTAGGAATGTTATCCTCTCTTCCTCGTCAAAATTCCTTGACTGGGACTGAACAGCAAAGCTACTAAAAACAATCCAAAAACAACTAACACAATTGCCGCACCAGATGGCATATTAAAATAATAGCTCAGATACATCCCAGTCACGCTCGCCGTAATCCCAATAATTGCTCCCAATCCCATCATTAAATGCAGCTCTTTTACCAACAAATACGCCGTAATTCCCGGCCCGATTAACAGCGAAATTACTAACAGCGCCCCCACAGTTTGCAAACTTGCCACAATCGTCAGCGTAATCGCCGAAATCATCCCCAAATAAATCCAATTTACTGGTAAACCGCTAGCCTGGGCTCCCAGCGGGTCAAAAGTATAGAATAGTAGTTCTTTGTAAAAGACTTTAACCGCCACCAAAATAATCAAAGTTATGACAAAAGTCTGCTGCACGTCAGCGGGTGCAACTGACAGGATATTGCCGAACAGAAACCCGTCTAAGTCTAATTTGGTAGTCCGCAACAGGCTAATTAGGGTGACGCTAATTGCTAGAAATGTAGACAAAATTAATGCCATAACTGCATCAATTTTTAGGCGCGATTGCGATTGAATCCACGCCATAATCAGCGCGCTGATGATTCCCGATATAAAGGCGCCGATCGAAATATTGAAACCCAAAGAAAAAGCAACGGGCAATCCTGCTAATACTGAATGGGCAATCATGTCTACCATCATTCCCATTTGCTGTACAATTAAATATGAGCCGACAACGGCGCAGACAACTCCTAGCAAAATGCCAACGGCGATCGCATTTCGCATGAACTCGAATTTTAGCGGCTCAATTAGCAAGTTTAACATTTAATTACTTACCTCAATAATCTTATTGTTTTAACCGCAGATGCAGGCAGATGAACACCGATAAACGCAGATATAAGATAATTATCTGCGTTTATTTGCGTTCATCTGCGGTTAAAAATAAATCTTTTTCCACTCATACTGAAACTAAACTTAAATCGTATCCATAGGCTTTTTGAATATTAGCAGCAGTCAGCACTTCCCGGCAGGAACCAGTCGCAATTAACTGCTTATTTAGCAACAATAAATTATCATACTGTTTTAAGGTTTCGCCTAAATCATGGCTGATTACTAGCAATGTTTTGTTTTCGGCTTTTAGTTCGGCAAAAATATCGAAGATAATCTCTTCTGTTGCTTTGTCGATCGCGTTAAAAGGCTCGTCGAAGAAGAATAAATCGGCTTGTTGGGCGATCGACCTTGCTAAGAAAATCCGCTGCTGCTGGCCGCCGGAAAGTTCGCCAATTTGCCGATCGCGCAAATCCCACATTCCCACCCGCAACAACGCCGCTTTCACCAATTCCCGCGACTGCTTCGAGGGGCTGCGAAACCAGCCAGTCTGCACTGTTCGCGCCATCATTACCGCATTCCACACCGTAATCGGATAATCCCAGTCAATTTGCGATCGCTGCGGCACATAAGCCACCCGCGATAACTGTTCCTTCAGCAGTCGCCCCTGATATTTCACCAAACCGCGACAGGCCGGGATCAATCCCAGCATCGCTTTCACCATCGTACTTTTCCCCGCGCCGTTGGGCCCGAACACCCCCGTTAACTGTCCGGGATCTAACTGAAAATTCACGCCCGAAAGGGCGGAAATTCCTCGATAATTGACGGCCAAGTCTTGAACTTCTAACATAATTTAAGCTTTTGAGAACGATTCTTGTTTGCAGCTACTAGAATAGGATAACTCGAAAAACCAATAACGATTATCGTTTCTAAAGTAAAATGTTCAAGAAATTGACAGGAAAAACCCGCAGATTCGGCGGTATGGCTGTTTTGGCGATCGGCTTGGGACTGGTTGGATGCAGTGGAGGACAAAAGGTGAGCAATCCGGTGTCAGAGAGTCCCGCCGCGACTCAAACTCAAGCCAGCCCCAGCGCCAACTTGCCGAAAGTCGTCGCCACGACTGGTGTTATTTGCGACATAACTAAAGAAATTGCCCAAAGTTCGATCGACATCACCTGTCTAATCAAGCCCGGAGAAGACCCCCACGCCTATCAAACCAAGCCCGAAGACCGCAAAGCGATTGAAACGGGCAATTTGATTTTATACGCTGGTTACGAACACGAACCCAGCATCATTAAATTAATTAAATCTAGTACCAATTCCGCGCCCAAAATTGCCGTCCACGAACTCGCCGTTCCCAAACCGCTGATGGGCGAACACGAACATGGCCCAGAAGAAAAAGCAGGAAATAAACCCCACGCAGCAGGCGAAAAAGTTCCAGATCCTCACATTTGGCACAATGCTAAAAATGGCATCCGCATGGTAGAAACTATTAGCGATGAATTGAAAAAAATTGCTCCGAACAATGCCGAGCTTTATACTAGCAATGCCGCTAAATTAATAGCAGATTTGCAAAAATTAGATATTTGGATTAAGGCTCAAATTGCGACAATTCCGGCGGATAAACGCAAATTAGTAACCACTCACGATGCTCTGAGTTACTATGCCGATGCTTATGGTTTGGAAGTAGCTGGAGCTTTGCAGGGCGTGAGCACAGAGGAACAACCAACAGCAGCAAGAATAGCCGAATTGTCATCACAAATTAAGACCGCCGGAGTGCCGACAATTTTTGTGGAAACCACAACTAATCCAAAGTTAATGGAGACTGTGGCGAGGGAGGCAAATGTCAAAATTTCGGATAAGGAACTTTATAGCGACGAGTTGGGCGGCGCGGGTACAGGTGCTGATACCTATGAAGGGATGCTGAAAACTAATACTTGCGCGATTACTTCTGGGCTTGGCGGTAATTGTACTCCGTTTGCACCTGAAGCAACAACAACTCCGAAACCATAGCGATTGTAGGGTGCGTCAGAGAGAGAATATTTTCTGACATTGCTGGTTATTTCGCCTAAGTGATTAGTGATTGTAGGGTGCGTCAGAGAGAGAATATTTTCTGACATTGCTGGTTATTTCGCCTGACGCACCCTACGGTTAAGCTATATTTGCTGCGATTATTTTAAGGTGAATTTTCCTCATCGGTAATGGGGGGTTTTTGGCCAATTCTTAATTGCTTCTTAGATGATTTTAAGTCTTTCCAAAGCGCCTTAATATCTTTATAGGCTTTCTCAGTGCTAATTTTGCCACCTGTTTCCAGTGAGCAAATATAAGTTATTTTCTGAGCAAACTCCTGCAAGTTGGCATTAAACGCCAAGTTTTCTGGCGTGAAATCACCGTAGTAGCGATGGCGAGGGTGTAAAAAATCTTCTCTTTCTCTCATTGCCCTTTCCTAATTTAAGTTTTGGTGTTCAACTTTTAGTTGTGTCTCTGCTGTTAATAGCACTATTTGTACTTTGTATTGCGACGCTAACTTGCTTTTATTGTATGACGCAATTAGTAATTGTGCTTTTTCGCTCTGTACTTAGCCTAATACAAATTTAACCTAAAGTTACCTAAATTTTAACTTTTCTTTAACCTAAATGCAAAAAATTGGGAGACGCGCTGTTCGCATCTCCCTTTAGATAGATTTTAGAATTGTTCTTTAACCTTTCTGAGGCCGAATATTTATTTGTGGCACTCGCAGCCGGTGTGGCCGCAGCCGCTGCCGTTGGGGTGGTCGTCTGCGCAAGCAGTGGAACAATAGGATTTGCCGCCTTTTTCGATGGCTTCAGTGAGGCTGACAGCGCACAAGCAGGAAGGACAGGCGCATTTCATTTGGGTTGCAGTAGCCATTTGGCATTCTCCTGGTGGGTTTATTTGTCTAGACATACATCTGAACATATATTCAGATATATGTCAAGGGAATGTAAAAAATCTGTAACAAAAGGTTGGGGAATAGCGCTAATATGAAAATGAGAATTAAAACCAGCCTGGATTAAGATGTTACCCAACTCTGCTGTTAACGGAGAGATAAGTCAGCCTCACCAACAGAACGATACACCAACGTGCGATCGCCCGCATCTAGTTGACAGTTCGCGAGCCGGGGACATCCAAACACAAGTTCTCAACATCGCAAAAGCTCAGCGGATGGCAGAATTTTTCAGCCTTTTGGGAGATGCGAATCGGCTGCGGCTGATATCTGTATTGGCAACACAAGAATTGTGCGTGTGCGATTTGGCGGCCGCTTTGAGTATGAGTGAATCGGCAGTATCGCACCAGTTGCGGGCATTGCGGGCGATGCGGTTGGTAAGTTACCACAAGGTTGGGAGACAGGTTTTTTATAGTTTACTCGATCGCCACGTTTTGGAACTTTACCGAGCAGTCGCCGAACACTTGGACGAAGAATCTTAATTAAAATCAAATCCGGTTATATCAGTCTAGCGCTGGACTCGGAAATTGATGATTCCGATGCCAGCGAAAACGAAATAAGTCCTAAACTAATAATCGTCGAGCTTTAGGCTTCGAGGACTGTGTGGCCGGAAGCAACCACAGCCTGTTTAATTGACTCTTCGGAGGCTTTTGCTTCCACAGTCACAGTCTTGGCTGCTAAATCTACATCGATTTTAGCTTCCGGTTCAACAGTTTTAATGGCTTCGGTAATTGTATCACCGCAGCCGGAACAGACGATCGACGGAACGTGAAGTTTGAGTGCCATAATTAAAGAGGATTTTGTAGATGACAGGATTGATTCTGCTTTTATTTTAATCAAATCTTGGTTTTTGGGACGGGCTAGAAGCCCATCCCACAATTATTTTCTTGATGGGATGGGCTAGAAGCCCATCCGAATTTTCTAGAAAGATGTCTCAAGTCCAATGACCAATAGACATCTCCAAAATAGTAACATTATGTGGTAAAAGAACATAAGAGACTTTTT
>ENA-OFDM01000718-OFDM01000718.1-metagenomes-genome-assembly--contig:-NODE-718-length-12893-cov-11.228229_pt1 | contig 12893 bp, 13 predicted proteins | sample MGYA00153385_OFDM01 | MGnify analysis MGYA00153385
CTTCGCGGCGCCGGTGTTCTTCCATTCCGTGCGTTGGTATTTCGATTTATGACGACCCCTCGCCCGACGAATCCATCGGCCGATCCCCCTAGGGGATGCGGGCCGGCTTGGCTGGGCTACGAAGGGGCCACTGCGTGGCCCTTGCCCGGCGCTCGGCCCGCTTTAACTTGATGCGAATCCTCGGCATCGACCCCGGCCTTCGCACCACCGGCTTCGGCGTGGTCGAATCGGTCGGCGCGAAGCTGCACTACATCGCCAGCGGCACGATCAAGACCGAGTCGGTCGTGTCGGGCTCGCTGCCCGAGCGGCTCAAGGTCATCTTCGACGGCGTGCGCGAGATCGCGGCGCGCTACGAGCCGACGTGCGCGTCGGTCGAGATCGTGTTCGTCAACGTCAACCCGCAATCGACGCTGCTGCTGGGCCAAGCGCGCGGCGCAGCGCTGACGGCGCTCGTCACGGCCAACCTGACTGTTGCCGAGTACACCGCGCTGCAGATGAAAAAAGCCATCGTCGGCCACGGCCAGGCGCGCAAGGAGCAAGTGCAGGAGATGGTGATGCGCCTGCTGGCGCTGCCGGGCTTGCCTGGCAAGGACGCAGCCGACGCGCTGGGGCTGGCGATCTGCCATGCGCATGCGGGCTCGTCGTTGGCAGCGCTGGCGCGGGGCGCGACGCTCGCGCCGCGGGCGCATGCGCAATACAAGCGCGGGCGGACTTACTGAGGTTTGCTGCGTCGGCGTCGGCGTCGGCATCGACATCGGCGCATCGCGGCGGGCGGCACCCGGCGGGGGCTCATGCTGTGGCGGTCTTCGCTTCGCTGCGACTGCGTTGCGGTGCTCGCTTCGAGGTCGTGCCGCAGAACTCGCCCCGCCGGGTGCCGCCCGCCGCGACCCCAACCAGCGGTGGCGATCCAAACATTCCGAGATGCCACGCTGCGTCCGCAAAGGCGCGTTCAAGCTGCGCGCGGCGCTTCGTGGAAGGCGTCGAGGAGGCGAGCCCGGACTGAAATAGTCCTGTGGACTGTTTCTGCCTGGCGAGCGGCCGGGTCTCTGGCCCGGCGCGGCCTGCGCAGGCCAGGGCGTGTGGTCGCACGCGCAGCGCGCATTGTCATCTGACTCGCCGCGGCTGTTTGAGCAAAGTGAGCGCAGCGAACGGAGCGAGTGTCGTGGCGGGCCACGCGAACGAGCACCGCAGAGCAGTCGTCGCGCAGCGGCGACCGCCGAGGCGAAGCGACGCGCCCCGCACGAACGCGCCTTTGCCGCCCCGCCACACACGCGCCGTCGATTGCACTCCACCGTCTCAGCGACAATCCATTCCCTATGTATGCCCTCTTCGAAGAAGCCGGAAAGTTCCTCGCCGGCCGCGTGATGACCGACGCCGACACCTCGATGCAGATCGAGCTCGACTCCGGCAAGCGCGTGAAAATCAAATCGGCCAACGTGCTGCTCAAGTTCGAGAAGCCGCAGCCGGCCGAACTGATCGCCTCCGCCCAAGCCCTCGCCAAAGAAATCGACCTCGACCTCGCGTGGGAATTCGCACCCGACACCGAGTTCAGCTTCGGCGACTTGGCGCGCGAGTATTTCGAGGCCAGCGCCGGCCTCGAAAAGCAGGCGGCCGCGCTGTTCCGGCTGTTCGAGGCGCCGCATTACTTTCGCCGCCTCGGCAAAGGCAACTTCAAGAAAGCGCCGGAAGAAATCGTCAAGGCCGCGCTGCTCGGCATCGAACGCAAGAAGCAGCTTGCCGCGCAGATCGACAACTGGGCCGGCGAACTCGTGCTAGGCGTTTGCCCGCCGGCCGTACGCGAGCAGCTCTACAAGCTCTTGTTCAAACCCGACAAGAACGCACCCGAGTACAAGGCCGTCGTCGAAGCCGCAAAGCAGTCGCAAAAGGCGCCGCTCGATTTGCTGAAGGCCGCGGGCGCGATCGATTCGCCGTACCAGTTTCACTGGCGGCGCTTTCTGTTCGAGAGCTTCCCGAAGGGCACCGGGTTCCCCGCGCTGCAGGCGCCTGCGATCAAGGAGACGCTGCCAGTCGCCCCCGTGCGCGCGTTCTCGATCGACGACTCGCAAACGACCGAGATCGACGACGCGCTCTCGGTGCAGGGCTTGGGCAGCGGCACGGTCGTCTTCGGCGTGCACATCGCCGCGCCCGGCCTAGCGTTCGCGCCCGACTCGCCCGTCGATGGGGTGGCGCGTGCGCGGCTCTCGACCGTCTACATGCCGGGCCACAAGCTGACGATGCTGCCCGACGAGGTGGTGCAGGCCTACACGCTGATCGCCGGCCGTGAGTGCCCTGCCGTCTCGCTCTACATCACGTTGGACGAGGCCACGCTCGCCGTCACCGGCAGCGAGACCAAGCTCGAGCGCGTGCCGATCGCCGCGAACCTGCGCCACGATCAGCTCGACGCGGTGATCACCGAAGCGTCGCTGCTGGGCGATGCGCCGGCGCCTTATGAATTCGCGCCCGAACTCGCGTTCGGATTTCGTCTCGCGCGGCACCTGAAAGCGCAACGCGAAGTGGTGCGCGGCAAGCCGGAAAACTTCAATCGGCCCGACTACAACTTTCGCCTGGAGCGCGACGACGGCGCCGACGGCAGCGAGCCGCACGGCACCGAGCGCGTGCTGATCGCCACGCGCCAGCGCGGCTCGCCGCTCGACCTGATCGTGGCCGAGGCGATGATCCTGGCCAACAGCACCTGGGGCGGCTGGATCGCCGAGTGCGGCGTGCCGGGCATCTACCGCAGCCAGGCCAGCATGGCGCCGGGCGTGAAGGTGCGCATGGGCACCAAGCCGGCGCCGCACGCCGGCATGGGCGTGGCGCAATACACCTGGGCAACCTCGCCGCTGCGGCGCTATGTCGACCTCGTGAACCAGTGGCAGATCATCGCGTGCGCCCGTCATGGCCGCACCGCCGCGCTGGCTGCACCGTTCAAGCCGAAAGACGTGCAGCTGTTCGCGATCATCTCGGCCTTCGATTCGGCCTACGCCGAGTACAACGGCTTTCAGCAAGGCATCGAACGCTACTGGACGCTGCGCTCGCTGGCGCAGAACGACATCACCCAGCTCGATGCCGTGGTGATGAAAGACGGCCTGGTGCGCGCCGACGATTTGCCGCTGGTGTTTCGCGCCATCGGCGCCGAAAGCCTGCCGCGCGGCGCGCATGTGCGTTTGCGCATCGCCAGCACCGATTTGCTGACGCTCGACGTGCACGCCAGCGTCGTTGCGCGCCTCGACGATGCGACCGTGACCACGGATGCCGCTCCGGCCGAGACCGACGGCGACGACGCTGCGGAAAGCGTGGGTCCGCTGACGCTCGCCATCGAGGTGCAAGGCGACGACGCCGAAGCGCCGCAAACAGCAGACGCCACGCCGGGCGTCTGAACAAACACCCGCCGACCCGAGCTCACTCCCGCGATGCTGCGCAAGCTCTCGACCCTGTCTGTCGCGCTGATCGTCTCGCTCGGCGTGCACGCGGTGCTGCTGACGGTGCGCATCGTCGACCCCGAGGGCTTCAACCGCATTTTTCAGGACACGCCGCTGGAGGTGATCCTCGTCAACTCGCGCTCCGGCGAGCCGCCCGAAAAAGCGCAGGCGATCGCGCAGGCGGCGCTTGCCGGTGGTGGCGAAGCCGTGGCCGGTCGTGCGACCTCGCCGCTGCCGCCTTCGGCGATCGTCGAGACCGGCGACTCCGACCAGGAAGCGCGCAAACGCATCGAGCAGTTGCAGGAAACGCAGCAACAGTTGCTGGCGCAAATTCGCCGTGAGCTCGCGCTGCTGCCCGCGCCCGATCCGCAGCACGAGCAGGGCAACCCCGACGAAGCGGCGCAGGAAGAACGTCGCCGACAACTCGTGATGTTGCTGGCCGAGATCGAGAAGCGCGTCAACGAAGAGAATGCGCGCCCGAAAAAGCGCTACATCAGCCCGGCAACGCGCGAAGAGGTCTACGCGATGTACTACGACCAGTTGCGCCGCAGAATAGAAGAGCGCGGTACGCGTAACTTTCCCGAGAACCAGGGCAAGAAGCTGTACGGCGAGCTGACGATGAACGTGACCGTCGACGCCGAAGGGCGTGTGGTCGACACCGAGGTCATCCGGCCATCGAGCTCGAAATTGCTCGACCGCCGCGCGATCGCGATCGTGCGCGCAGCGGCGCCGTTCGGCCTGTTCAGCGCTGCGATGCGCAAACGCGCCGATCAGTTGGTGATCACCTCGCGCTTCAAGTTCACACGCGACGAGGGCATGGAAGCGACGATGCTCGAGTCCATCAAGAACTGAGCGTTGCCATGGACCACTACGTCGTCGCCGGCAACCCGGTCGAGCACAGCCAGTCGCCCTTCATCCACGCCGCGTTCGCACAGCAGACCGGCCAGGCGATGGCGTACGGCCGGCTCCTGGTGCCGCTCGGCAGCTTCGCCGAGGCGGTGGGCGCACTTGCCGAGGGTGGCGCGAAAGGCTGCAATGTCACGGTGCCGTTTAAGTTCGATGCCTACGCGTCGGCGGCTCAGCACACCGAGCGCGCCACGCGCGCGCAGGCCGCCAACGTGCTGCGTTTCGATGCTGGCGGTTGGCTCGCCGACAACACCGACGGCGTTGGGCTGGTCAACGACATCGAGCACAACGCCGGCGTGACTCTGGCCGGCGCGCGCGTGCTGCTGATCGGCGCGGGTGGCGCAGCTTCGGGCGCGCTGGGGCCGCTGCTGGCGGCGGGGCCGGCCGAAGTGGTGGTCACGAACCGCACGCTGGACAGGGCGCGCGCGCTGGTCGAACGACACCGCGACATCGCGTCGGCCACGCTGCTGCGCGCGACGCCACTAGAAGGCTGCGGGCGTGATTTCGATGTCGTGATCAACGCGTCGGCGAGCAGCATGCAGGGCGCTTCGGTGCCGGTTTCACCGGTCGTGCTCGCCCCCGGCGCGCTCGCGCTCGACATGATGTACGGCCCGCCCGCGCAGCCCTTTCTCGATTGGGCCGCCGAGTGCGGGGCGCGCGGCCGCGACGGCCTGGGCATGCTGGTCGAGCAAGCGGCGGTCGCATTCGAGGTGTGGCGTGGCGTGCGGCCCGACACCGCGGCCGTGCTCGCCGCGCTGCGTGCGCGCATGAACGCAGCGAGCGTGAAGTCGTGAAATCGGCGTGGCGAATCTTCGCGTTGCTGGTGCTGTCGGCGCTGGCATTGCAGTTGTATTTTCTGGCGCGCGTCGCGCTGATGGTGGTGGTCGACCCGCAATCGACGTCATTCCAGCGCTCGGAGGCGTGGCGGCTGCTGACCGAAAAGCACGCGCTCGCCTGGCGGCAGCAGTGGGCGCCCTACGACCGCATCGCGCAGAGCTTGAAGCGCGCGGTGATCGCCTCGGAAGACGCCGGCTTCGCCGAGCACAGCGGCATCGAGTGGGACGCACTCGAGAAAGCCTGGGAACGCAACCAGAAGGCCGAAGCGCGGGTCGAAAAGATCAACCAGCAGCTCGACAAGCGCCTGCAGAAGGTGGCGTCCGGCAAGGTGGCCTCGCCGCCGAAGCCGGCGGTGCGCGCGCAGCCCAAGGTTGTCGGTGGCTCGACGATCACGCAGCAGCTCGCGAAAAACCTGTTCCTCGGCGGCGAGCGCAGCCTGCCGCGCAAGGCGCAGGAGTTCGCGATCACGTTCATGCTCGAAGGCTTGTTGAGCAAGCAGCGCATCCTAGAGATTTACCTGAACAACGTCGAATGGGGCGAAGGCGTGTTCGGCGCCGAAGCCGCGGCGCAGAATTACTTCCGCGTCGGCGCGAATGGCCTCGGCGCGATGCAGGCGGCGCAGTTGGCGGTGATGCTGCCAGCGCCGAAACGTTTCGAGAAGCGGCCCGGCTCGGCTTACGTGGTTGGCCGCGCCGGCACGGTCAGCGCGCGCATGGGCGCGGTCGAAGTGCCGTGATCTTTCTAGAATCGCGCATGAGTTCAGCACTGACCGGCGAGATCGCCGCGACCGCCGCCCGCCTCGTCGTCGAGGAAGGCATGGAGTACGGGCCGGCCAAGCGCCGCGCAGCGCGCGCGTTGGGACGATCGGGCACGCGCGCCGCGGAGTTGCCGGGCAACGACGTTGTCGAAGACGAGGTGCGCGAGTACCTTGCGATCTTCTGCGCCGAGACGCAGCCGGCCGAGTTGGCCGAGCTGCGAGAAGTCGCGGTGGTCTGGATGGAGCGCCTCGCCGAATTCCGGCCGCACCTGACAGGCGCTGTGTGGCGCGGCACCGCGACCCGGCTCAACAACATCCACCTCGAACTGTTTTGCGACGACTCGAAAGCCACCGAGCTTGCGCTGATCGACCGCAGGGTCGACTACGACGTCGGCAGCCGCACGGGGCCGCGCGGCGAACTCGTCGACGTACTGAGTGTGGCCCACACCAGCACGGTGCTCGGTGAACGCGTCACCGTGCACTTGAGCGTGCTCGATCACGACGACTTGCGCGGCGGGCTCAAACCCGATGCCGGCGGGCGCTCGCAGCGCGGCGATCTGACGGCGCTGCGCAAACTGATGGCAACCGAACCATGAAGCGCCGCAGTACGCTGATCGCTGGGGTGGCCACAACAGCGGGCGCCGCGGGGTTGGGCATCGCGCTGTGGCGCGCCAACAGGCCGGTGGCGCCCGAGGCGCAGGTCTGGCGCATGCGCTTCGATCGGCCGTCGGGGGGTCAACTCGCCATGGACTCATTTCGCGGCAAGCCTTTGCTGCTGAACTTCTGGGCCACATGGTGCCCGCCTTGCGTCGCCGAGTTGCCGTTGCTCGACCGCTTTCAACGCGACCATGCCGCGGTCGGCTGGCAAGTGGCGGGCCTGGCGGTCGACAACCTGCAGCCCGTCACCGAGTTCCTTGCGCGGCTCCCGGTGGGCTTCGCGATCGGCTTGGCGGGCAGCGGCGGCATCGAGCTCGCGCGCAATTTGGGCAACAGCGGCGGCGCGCTGCCGTTCACTGTGGTGTTCGATCGCTCCGGCACTTTGCTGCGGCGCAAGCTGGGTGTGATCACACCGGCCGACCTGCAAAACTGGGTCGCATCGATCGCGTGACGCGCCGCACGTCGATCAAATCGACTGAACTCGACATCAGCGATTTAATTCTTGTCAACACACGCCAATTTCGATCAAGACGCGTAAAGTGCTTGTTATTCCTGTCCTCAGCTGTCTAGGAAGCGGCACAGTCAAATTTAACCGTCCCAATGTCAACGCTTTGGTTGCGGGCGTGCTTCTCGAACAGATCACGACGCCAAGCGGCAAGATCGACGCAAATGCCGCTCGACGCCTTGAACCACGCAGCGCATCCCAGTCGACTTTCATTGCGCTAACAGCACGCCCCTCGCGGCGGCTCACCGAACGGACTTCAAAACGCCATGGACCTTCGCAAGCTGAAAACGCTGATCGACCTCGTCTCCGAATCCAACATTTCCGAACTCGAGATCACCGAAGCCGACGGCAAGGTGCGCATTGTCAAAGCCGACCCGGTCGGCGCTGCGCCGATGTACTACGCGCCGGCGCCCGCGGTGTTGGCGGCACCTGCACCCGTTGCCACGGTCGAACCTGCGGCGGTGCCGGCCGAGGCGGGGCACCCGATCAAGTCGCCGATGGTCGGCACCTTCTACCGTTCCGCGAATCCGGGCTCCAAGCCGTTCGCCGAAATCGGCGATGCGATCAAGGAGGGCGACCCGATCTGCATCATCGAGGCGATGAAGATCATGAACGAGATCGAGGCCGACAAGTCGGGCACGGTCGCGCGCATCCTGTGCGAGAACGGCCAGGCTGTGGAGTTCGGGCAGCCCTTGTTCATCATCGAGTAGGGCGAGCGCCATGTTCAAGAAGATATTGATCGCGAACCGCGGTGAAATCGCACTGCGCGTGCAGCGCGCATGCCGCGAGCTGGGCATCAAGTCGGTCGTCGTCTATTCCGAGGCCGACCGCGATGCCAAGTACGTCAAGCTCGCTGACGAAGCAGTGTGCATCGGCCCCGCCGCGTCAGCGCAGAGCTACCTCAACATGCCGGCGATCATCTCGACCGCCGAAGTGACCGATGCCGAGGCGATCCACCCGGGCTACGGTTTTCTTTCTGAAAACGCCGACTTCGCAGAGCGCGTCGAGCGCAGCGGGTTCACGTTCATCGGGCCGACGCCGGCGTCGATCCGCGTGATGGGCGACAAGGTCTCGGCCAAGCAGGCCATGATCAAGTCGGGCGTGCCTTGCGTGCCGGGCTCGGAAGGCGCGCTGCCCGATGACCCGAAAGAGATCATCAAGGCCGGCCGGGCAGTCGGCTACCCCGTCATCATCAAAGCCTCGGGCGGTGGCGGCGGGCGCGGGATGCGGGTCGTGCACACCGAGGCCGCGCTGATCCACGCGGTGCAAACGACGCGTGCCGAAGCCGGTGCCGCATTCGGCAACTCGGCCGTCTACATGGAGAAGTTCCTCGAGAACCCGCGCCACATCGAGATTCAGGTGCTGGCCGACGAGCACAAGAACGCGGTGTGGCTCGGCGAGCGCGATTGCTCGATGCAGCGGCGCCACCAGAAGATCCTGGAGGAAGCCCCGGCGCCAGGCATCGCGCGCCGCGTGATCGAGCGCATCGGCGAACGCTGTGTCGCGGCCTGCAAGAAAATCGGCTACCGCGGTGCGGGCACGTTCGAGTTCCTGTACGAGAACGGCGAGTTCTTCTTCATCGAGATGAACACGCGCGTGCAGGTCGAGCACCCTGTGACCGAGCTCGTGACCGGCATTGACATCGTGCAGATGCAGATCCGCATCGCAGCCGGTGAGAAGCTGCCGTTCACGCAGCGCAACATCCAGATGCGCGGGCATGCGGTCGAGTGCCGCATCAACGCCGAAGACCCGTACAAGTTCACGCCGTCGCCGGGCCGCATCACGATGTGGCACCCGCCCGGCGGCCCGGGCGTGCGCGTCGATTCGCACGCTTACACGAACTACTACGTGCCGCCGAACTACGACTCGATGATCGGCAAGATCATCGTCCACGGCGACACGCGCGACCAGGCGTTGGCACGGATGCGTATCGCGCTGTCGGAGACGGTGATCGAGGGCATTCAGACCAACATTCCGTTGCACCGCGAGTTGATGGTCGACGCGAAATTCATCGAGGGCGGCACCAGCATCCACTACCTCGAAGGCTGGCTCGGCCAGCACAAACGCTAACCATGTTCGAGTTGGTCTTGCTCGCGCCCGAAAACAGCGTCGAGAACGTCAGCGATGCGCTGATCGACGAGCTCGATGCGTTGTCGGTTTCGGTCGAAGATGCCGACGTCGGCACGGCAGCCGAGCAAGCGCTGTTCGGCGAGCCCGGCATGCCGGCGCCGATTGCGGGCTGGCAACGGTCGGTGGTTCGCGCGCTGTTCGCCGACGACACCGCAGCCACCAGCGCGGCAACGCTGTTGCTGGCGCAGAATTGGACGCAGGGCGTGCACGTGCAGGCGATTCGGCCGGTGCCCGAACAAGACTGGGTGCGGCTGACGCAATCGCAGTTCGCGCCGGTGTCGATCACGCCCGATTTCTGGATCGTGCCGAGCTGGCACGAGCCACCGGCAGGTGCCGCCCGCGTGATCCGGCTCGACCCGGGCCTGGCCTTCGGCACCGGCACGCACCCGACCACGCGCATGTGCCTTCGCTGGACCGCGCAACAGCCAGCGAGCCGCACCTCGCGCTGGCAACGCGTGCTCGACTATGGCTGCGGCTCGGGCATCCTGGCGATCGGCGCAGCGCTCCACGGCGCAACAGGCATCGACGCGGTCGACATCGACCCGGCAGCCGTCGAATCGACCCGCGCGAATGCACTGGCGAATGGTGTGCACCTGAACTGCGGCTTGCCCGAAGCCTCGAACGGCGAGTACGCGCTGGTCCTTGCCAACATCCTGGCCACGCCGCTGAGGCTGCTCGCGCCGCTGTTGTGCGCTTGTGTGGAGAACGACGGCGACATCGTTCTCGCCGGCATTCTCGAGCGACAGGCCGACGAGTTGAAGGCGGCCTACGCGCCATGGCTCGCATTGCAAATCGCCGATGCCGAGGACGGCTGGATCCTGATGACGGCGCGTCGTGCCGCCTGACCCGCGACAGACGTCCCCGCGATGAGCTTGGCCACCCGGTGCACCGCCTGCGGCACGGTTTTCCGTGTCGTGCAGGACCAGTTGAAGGTGTCCGAAGGCTGGGTCCGCTGCGGTCGATGCAACGACGTGTTCAACGCGCTCGAGGGGCTGTTCGATCTGGAGCGGGACACGCCACCGGTGTGGCCTGCCGGCGTGCCCGATCGCGCCGAAACTCCTGTGGCCGCATCCGATACTTCGGCACCTCGGACCGCCACCACCAACGAGTCCGTGCCGGATCACAACGGCCATTCGCTCGGCGACAAGATCGACGCGCAGCTGATGGGCTCGCGCGAATCGGCCCAAGACTCGACACCGGCCACTCGCATCAACGAGCGCGACCGGCGCGACTTTCCCGATGCGCAGTTCGATCCCGACATGCTCAATGACGACACCGCGTACGCCGTGTCGACGGCGACCGAGACGCCATGGGCAGTCGAGCCGCAAGGCGAGCCTGTCGATTCGCCCAACCCACCGGCGTTCGTCGAGCATGCCCACAAGCGTGCGCGCTTGCGCAGCCCGGCGATGCGCGTTTTTTCCGGCCTCGCAAGTGCGGTCCTACTGGTGGCACTCGCGGGGCAAGTGGTGCATCACTTTCGCGATTCGATCGGCGCGCGTTGGCCCGTCGCGAGCACATCGCTGAGCGCGCTGTGTGCGGCCATGTCGTGCACGATCGGTGCGCCTCGCCGAATCGACGACCTGGCCGTCGAAAGCACCGCGCTCGCGCGGGTACCGCTGCTCGATGCCTTCAAACTTTCGGTGGTGTTGCGCAACCGTGGCGCCGCTGCGGTTGCGCTGCCGTCCGTCGACCTGACCCTGACCGATGCGAATGGGCAACTGGTAGCGCGCCGGATGCTGGCGCCGCAAGATTTTCGCGCCGCAGCGGTCCCGGTCGTAGCCGGCGCGGAGTCTGCGCTGCAGTTGTTGTTCGCGGTTGCCGGTGCGCCCGTCACCGGCTATACGGTCGAAGTGTTCTACCCCTGAGACCTCTGATACGCCGCCACCCAAATGCCCCGGCCATGACGCAGTCGCGTTGACCGTTCTCTTTTTCAACCTGGAGTTTTTATGTCGGCCCTGATTTGCGGATCGCTTGCTTTCGACACCATCGCGACTTTCCCGGGACGGTTTGCGCAGCAGATCATGCCGGAGCAACTGCACATCCTGAACGTTTCGTTCCTGGTTCCGACGCTGCGGCGCGAGTTCGGCGGCTGCGCCGGCAACATCGGCTATTCGTTTGGCCTGCTGGGCGGCCAGCCATTGATCATGGCGGCGATCGGTGCCGACGGATCGGAGTATTTGCGCCGTGTCGAATCATGGGGTGCCAGTACGGCGTTGATGCTGACCGTGCCCGAGAGCCACACCGCACAAGCGATCATCATCACCGACACCGACAACAACCAGATCACGGCATTTCACCCTGGCGCGATGCAGTCGGCTCACCTCAGCGCGGTACCGCTCGACGCCGACATCCGCGTGGCCATCATCGCGCCGGACGGGCGCGAAGCGATGCTGCAACACGCTGCACAACTCGCCCGAGCACAGATCCCGTTCGTCTTCGATCCGGGCCAGGGCCTGCCGATGTTCGATGGCGCGGAGTTGACGGCGTTCGTGCAGCAGGCGACTTGGGTGACGCTCAACGACTACGAGGCGCGAATGCTGTGCGAGCGTACCGGCGAAACACTCGCATCGTTGTCGAAGTCGCACCTTCGCGGCATCGTGGTGACGCTCGGTGCCGAAGGCTGCGATCTTTGGCAACAGGGCGTTTGCACGCGCGTGCCCGGCGTTGCGGCAACAACGGTTGTCGATCCGACAGGCTGCGGAGACGCGTTCCGCGCAGCGCTGCTCTACGGCATCGAACGGGACTGGCCTTTGGCACGGAGCGTCGCGCTGGGCAACCGCGTCGGTGCCATCAAGGTCGCATCCAAAGGCGGCCAAAACCATGAACTGCCTTTGTCGACACTCGATCTTTGAGGCGCCGCTCAAACCAAGAAAAAGGCTTTTTAGTCGGCCCTGCAAATCTCCGCCAGTCCGCGTGAACGCTCGCTCTGCGGGGTGAACGCCAATAGAGCGATCTCTCAGGATTGATTCCAATCGATATCAGTTCCTGGGAGTTTTGGAGAGCGCATCGATGGCCATCGACGACTTTTTTCGAGCCCGGCTGGACTCGATGATAGACATGCGCCACCCGCTGGCGGTGCTGGCCACGCGCATGCCCTGGGGCGCCATTGAAGCCTCGCTGGCCCCACTGCTCGCTCACAAGGATCGCGATGGTCGTTTGGTCCAAGGTGCCGACCTCTTCGGCCCTACTGCGCAGCTCGCCGGCGCCGGCCTGAGTAACGCCGGTCGCCCGCGCCTGGCTCTGCGCCTGATGGTCGCGCTGCTGTACCTCAAGCACGCCTTCAACCTCAGCGATGAGGAACTCTGCGAACGCTGGAGCGAGAACGTGGTCTGGCAGGGTTGAGGCGGCATGGTGACCTTGCCCCTGTTGTCCGCACTCCATAGCCACTCGATTACGCGGCTTTGTCTTGCTGGGCCGCGCGCCAGGTTTTCTCGAACTGCCTTGGGCTGACATAGCCTAATGTGGAGTGAAGTCTGCGATGGTTGTAGAACGTCAACCAGTCGATGATCTCGTCCATGGCATCGCGCTGCGTGGCGAACGTCTTTCCGTACAGCCGACCCACCTTGAGTCGGCCCCACAGACTCTCGGTCGGCGCATTGTCCCAGCAGTTTCCTTTGCGACTCATCGACGACTTCATGCCGTAGCCCTTGAGCGCGGCTTGGAATTCGTTGCCGCAGTATTG
>ENA-OFDM01000720-OFDM01000720.1-metagenomes-genome-assembly--contig:-NODE-720-length-12879-cov-3.243762_pt1 | contig 12879 bp, 15 predicted proteins | sample MGYA00153385_OFDM01 | MGnify analysis MGYA00153385
AGCGTGCCCGTCAACCCGTCCGCCGGAAGATCAGCCACCGCGGCGTCTTGAACCGAACGATGCTCCAGTACAAAAAGACGTACGACAGCGTGAACAACAGCAAGAAACACGCAAGTACGCGCGTGTTGTTCCACCAAAGCACGGCTGGAATGACCGACAACAAACAAAGCACCCACAGATAAGGTGATGTCATCGAGTTGCGCGCCACTGATCGACGATCTGGCGTCGTGCCAATGACCAAGCGCATCAAGCGCTTGTACACCAGCATGTGAAGATGAATGCCATCCGGCACCCCGGGCGACATCCGGCGGAGAAATTTCTTTCGGTAGATCGAGAACAGAGTCTCGAAGATCGGGTACGCGCAGAGCAGCAACGGGAAAATTGGTGACACGCCAACATTTCGGTGCAATAGCAAGATGCTGAGTTCGCCAACAAAGAAGCCGAGGAGATAGGCGCCACCGTCGCCAAGGAATATCAGCCCTGCTGGAAAGTTCCAGACGAAGAACCCCATGACTGCCCCCGCAGTGATGAGCGACGCAGTAAACACGAACGTATCACCTACTTGAAACGCCACGTAGCTGAGAGCCAAGACCATCATCAGCACGCACATCGATGCCAACCCGTTGAAGCCATCGATGATGTTGACGGCGTTAGCGACGCCAGTGATCACAAAGATGGTCAGCAGCACTGATAAGGGTGCCCACCGGATCAATTGATCGACCCCAGGAATGTCAGTTTTCGCAATAACTGCATCCAAAAGCCAAATTGCCAGCCCGGCCGAAATGGCTGTTGCGGCAAGCCGCCTGCGCGGTGAGACTTTCTTCGTCAGGTCTTCCACCATCCCTGCGACAAAAGCCGGGAGGCTGCAGGCTAGTAGCAACCACAACATGGGCGCTGACGGAAGCGCATTAAGTTGGGCAACTCCTACCCCCGTAACGATCGCAATTACCACGCCAACACCGCCAACCCGAGGGACGGGCCGAGCGTGAAACTTTTGCGGGCCGCTGAGGTCGTGGTCAGCCGACAAGTGGCTATATCGCTTGGACACGTTCATGACAATCAACGTGGCGATAAAACCGGTAAGGAAGCAACTAACGAAGTAGATCATCGGCAATAGGTTTGAAAAAACAGTCCGTGACTTTGTGGTTTACAGAGACGCTGCAAGAATTGGAGCTACCTACGAAGCAGGCAATTTCGGCCTGCGCAGGAGCTGTGGTAACTTGGAGGCGAGTTTCCTCGTAAAGAAGCCGGCCCCCGCTGGCAGTCCGTGCTTAACGCAAGCGCGCGCTGCCTCAAGATTGCCCTGCACGATCGCACGCACACTTTTTGTGGACTCCCCGCCGCTTCGCATTCGTACCAAAACTTCTGGCAGGTGAACCGAGCGCAGTCCTTTGACATCTAGCAAACGCAAGCTCATTTCAAAATCTGCAGCGATGCGAAACGACGTGTCGAATCCGCCATGCTTGTTGTAAGCATCGCGACGCACGTAGAAGGTCGGGTGCGCAGGCATCCATCCACGAGCGCACATACCCGCCTTGTGCGGGCGCGATTGCCAGTACCTCACGATGTGAGATGGGCGGTTGGCATCCACCAGCACCAAATCGCCGTAGCACGCATCGACCGCGATGGGACGCATAGCAGCTGCAATTTGAGCCACAACTCCGCCATGCGAATAGGTATCGTCTGAATTGAGGAAGCCCACTACATCGCCGGTTGCTAAGCGAAGCCCTTTGTTCATCGCGTCGTAAATGCCGCCGTCCGGCTCGCTAAGTACGTGCACCGGAACCGCTGGGTGTGACCGCACGATTGCCATGGTGCGGTCGCTCGATGCACCATCGACAATGATGTGTTCTACGTCTGAATGAGTCTGCTGCGCGACAGAATCTAGTGTGTCGCGAATCGTGGCTTCGCTGTTGAAGCACACCGTGATAATGCTGATTTTCATAGAGCGCAGATTGTGACATCCCGCTCCGTGCGAACCAGCCGATGTGGTGTCGCCACTCGGACAAGCGAAATGGCCATTACGCCCGCGGCTTCTGGCGGTGAAGGCCAAGCGCAATCCGGGCTATCCGCTGGCAGGTGGCGCCCAGAAGTGAAAAGCGCCAGCGCACCATGCGTGACCATGACTGCCGATGCGACGGGGTGACGTTTCCGCCGTGGCGGCGGTACCGAATTAGCGGACGAGGGATATAGCTGACTTGGCCGAGTGATCGGAGCCACATGTCATGCATCGGAACTGTTGTGGGGATCGGCAGCGCCGCGTCGATCAGCTCGCGGCGAACGGCCATTGCGCAACCTAAGTATCGGTTGCTAATCAACGTGTGCCGGAAGCTACCCTTAAAGCCATGGCGTGTGGCCATGAACGACGCGGCCAAGACTCGGTCCCGAGCGTCGATCACCTCGGCGTCGGAAATCACGATCAGCGCACGCGGCTCACGTCCAAACTCAGAGACGACCGCGTCCCGCTTGCCGGGCAACCACACATCGTCCTGATCGCACAAAAAGACAATATCGTTTCGCGACTTCTGAAGTCCGTCCTCGAAGGATCGAAGGACTCCAGTATTTCGTTCGTGTCGGTACAGGTGGATTCGCTCATCTTTCAGATTTGTTAGCCACTCGAATGAGCCATCACGGGAGAAATCGTCGATCACTATCAGTTCGTCTCCAACATCCAACTGAGAGAGCACTGAGCAAATCTGCGCATCGAGGTAGCGCATTCCGTTGTGAACTGCCATCACAACTGATACGGTGGAGGTAGGACGTGCATTCATGTGATGCCTCCCCCCGTGCTCGCAGGCAGCCTGAAAATCATAGGTCGGTCGTCGCGCACGAATACAGGTGAAGCCCGTTGACTGCAAGGCCAGGTTTAAAAGAGCGATTTCGCAATAGGGTCATCGCGCGCGAGAAAGGTGAACGTGCCGCGAAGCCTTCGTAGTCGCTGAGGACTGCTTTGTCCTCGTACGAGATCGACCCCTTGAACCTCGCTGTCGCGCGATGCAGAGTTTGCGCTTGCCGCAAGCAGCGAGCACTGTTCTCGCGGGTACGTTTGAACAACTCGCGCCAGTCGGCCATTGATCGGGGACGCACGAGCCGGCGAGAGCCGATGGCGTTGGCCCCGTGTTGTCGATAGCGCACTTGAGCATCGGGAAGAACGACACTATGCCCGCTGACGCATGCCACGAGAGCACACCACCAATCGTGCATGATGGCTTCATCCGGAATGTCTCGACACCTGTCTGCGAGAGCTCTATTTATCATTGTGGTAGCGCCGATCGCGTAGTTGCGAAAGAGCAGTCGAGGAAGCGCAAGGTCGCGGCCTTTGGCGATATCGATGCGATGTTTAGAGAAGTAAGACGGCTCGGTCGTACGTAGGTTTGAATCCGTAATGATCGCGTCACTACAACACAGCAGCGGTACTTCGAAACCATAGACTACTTCAAGACTTTGCAGGACGTGAACTTGACGTTCGAGCTTTCCCGGAAGCCATGAATCGTCTTGGTCACAGAACGCGACCCAGCGTGATCGGGAATGTCGTAGCAACGCAGCAAAGCTGTTCTTTGGGCCTATCCTCCCAAATTTATCGTCGATGATTCGAACTCGACCGGGGTGTCGTGCGGATTCTCGACTCAAGACTTTTAGCGTATCGTCCGCCGACCCATCGTCTCGAACGATTATCTCAAAGTCCTGCAGCGTCTGCTGCCAAAGTGAGTCGAGTTGTTCGGATAGGTATCTGGCGCCATTGTACGTTGCCATCAATACGGCGATAAGAGGGGGGTCAGGTCGGATTTCCATGTGACTTTGAAATCTCTAGAGTTTCGAATGGCCGCCGACGAGTCCCTCCAAATCTGGGTCTAATGTATTGAAAGGTGTTGTGACATGGAAATAGAAAATATGCCAATGGAAGAATTAGCCCGAGTGCTATCATTACGTTAGCTAAACGTGATAGCGAATAGTCGAAATCGACGCTGACGCTGACTATTGCTGAATAAAGCAGAAATGCAAGTAACGTTCGTAGAAAATCTTTTCGTTCGCGGAAGTAGAGAAGGTATTGCAAATGTGAGGTCAGCAGGCCGAGCACGAATGAGAACATGAAGGCGAAAGGCCCGAAGTAGTGATAGCCAAATACTGCGTGTCGTGGGTTAGGCCCTGCGATGTATGCCAAATCAGGATAGGTCAATAGACTAAGCTGGTAACCAAGGTTCACATGCACTAGGTCTGCGGGAAAGATTCTAAACGTGCTTAGAAAACCTCCGAACATACCGATGAGTGCGTTATCACCACGTAAACTCTCTATCAGGGCGTCGGGGTAGGCATAGATGTAAATATCACCAAAGGAAACCATCCGAAAAGCCAGCGCGGAGAGCGCCGTGGTGATGTCAAGGTCTTGCTGTGTGATTAGCACCAAGACGGCAAACCCAGTCGCGAGTGCAATGAAAACTCGCCCCGCTCTCCCGCCCCAAAAGCTATTTTTGCTTTGACTTAGGCTCGTGTAGAGAAATGCGACAGCGAAGACTCCCTGCCCTATCACGAGTAATGCGGATTTTGAGCCTGACAGCCCTGTTGCTATCGCGTACCACAGAAAGAAGCAGTAGTAGGCGAAGCGCCGACGAGTGCGAGCGTTACCCATCACGAGGTACAGGGCGGCAAAGAGCCCAATCATGCCTGTTGAATCGACTAGGCGCTCAAAGATTCCTAAGCCACCGCTGCCAACAAACGCCCCGAGTCGAGAGGCTTGGAATAGTGGAATGCCAGCGATTGACCAAACTGTCAGTGTGACGATCACATGAAGCAATGCGGCGCTTGCAAAGATGCAAATCGCAACGCCGGGAGGTTCGTTCGAAGACGTTCGTAAAGGGATAATCCGGCGTAAGCGAGGCGACACACACAACCCGCCATAAAACGCAAGTTCAGAAGCCGTGAAAGAAAGGGCATAGATTCCCTTGATATCACCGCGAAGGTACATGAACCAGACAACAGACCACCCGAAAGCGCCGCCGAGGAGAATAAGGAACAGCGGATCGAAAAAGCCAAGCGATCGCCTTTTAAGCAGGAGAAACCAATGCAGTGAAAGAGAAACGAGTAGTGTAGTCGCATAAATTAGCCAATCATCGCTTGCACCTGCGAGATACTCAAGCGGATCCATGACGATCTTTCACAAGTCTAACGGTTGCAGTGCGAGCCATCTTCAACGCGTAGAAAACAGGCCCGAAACTTGAGCGAATTGCGGCCATCTTGATGGGCTCGAAGTAATCTTGTTTCCCGCTCGATCGCCCTGTGTCGTTAAAGCAGCTGACCGTCTCGTCGATGTGGATGAACGGAACGCCGCTGCCCCGGAGTTCGATGTTGTAGCGGTGATCCGCCAAGATGCCCGAGGTGATGTCATACGCCTTGGCCTTATAGGCTGATCGTGGGTAAAAGATTGCTTGGTGGCAAATGTTTTCCTGCATCAACCGATACCGGGAAAACCTACCGCCTGAAATCGCGCCCGTCCCGTGAATTTGAACGTTTCCGTAGTACAGCGCGTCCTTGCAGACAAATCTTTCCAAGACATCATCTGGGGAGATCAGCAACTTGTCGTCGGCACCCAAAAATAACAGCCAATCGCCGGATGCCGTGCGCAATGCCTTGTTCATCGCATGGTAGATGCCGAAATCGGGTTCGGACGTCCAATGGTCGATGTAAGCGGCGTAGCGCTTCAAAATGTCAACGGTGCCGTCGACTGAGGCGCCGTCCACCACAACGAGTTCGAGAGAGGGGGACTTGTGGCGTGCGACGCTCGCGAGCGCGCGTTCCACGACGGCGGCGGCATTGAACGTAACCATGGCCACAGTGATCCGGCGCGGCACCACGAGTTGATGCGGGCGCTCTCTGTCGGTTCTGTCTGCAGACGGGGCGGACTTCATGATCATCATGGTTACCTTTCGGCGTAGCCCTTCAAAGCCTTGCGGAGCGACGGCTTCGACGGGTCAGCGGCGCCAGTGCGAACGACAGTAAGAACCGAGACGTTGGAGTTCTTAATCCCCCTTCCGGCGCGGTGCCGGCGGCCGCAGCTTGACGCGGTTTTGGATCGCTCGAGATCTGCTGAGGTCATCGCCGGGCCATCACTCACGGTTGCATGAAGACCGTTTAGCCCGCCACGACGTGCCGATAGATCGCCGCCGTTTCTTCTGCGCAGCGATCCCAAGAGAACAGGGCAGCGCGGCGCAGGCCCGCCTCGATCATCCGGGAACGACGCGATTGATCGAAGCAGACGCGCTCGAGCGCCGCTCGAATCGATTCGGTGCTCAAAGGGTCGAAAAGTTCGGCCGCGTCACCAACCACCTCGGGCATGGAACTCACGTCGGAACAGGTGACCGGGCAGCCGCTTGCCATGGCCTCGAGCGGCGGGATGCCGAAGCCTTCGTAGACCGACGGATAGATGAACACGTGCGCATGACGGTAGGCTCGCGCCAAGGAGGCGTCATTGCCGGACTGTCGTCGGACTGAACCGACTCGCAATGCAAGAGATTCCCGCAAAGCGATCTCATCCATACCGAAATCGAATCCGCCAAAGCACACAAAATCGAATTCGTTTCGTAGTCTCGCCGATGCGGCGTAAGCCCGAAGGGCGTTCTCGTAGCCCTTGTAGCCGGAGCGGTGGCCGACATAGAGAACATAAGGTCGACTTCCCGCTTGAGCTTGCAGCGAAGCCGACGCACGATCAAAGCTTTGGGAGCAGGCCAGAGGAATGACGGTGATCTTGGACGGGGCTGTTCCGAAGAGGCGCATCAGGTCCGTCTTCGTGCATTCGGAGATGCAAACGACGTGATCGGCCTGCTCGACGCATTGCCGCTTGTTGTGCGAGGTCGGGTCGCTTGGATGGAACGCTTGCGGTAAGAGTTCGTGAATCATGTCGTAGACGGTCAGGACCGTCCGGGTTCCCCGTGCCAAGGGCCCCGGCGAGTAATAGGTCCAGTGCACAAGGTCGGGCCGGGCGGCTCGCGTCAGCGGTGGCGCCAAGACCGAATTGACCGCTCTTTGGACACGCGCACTACCGCGAAACCGCCAATTCACAAAGGTTCCGCTGGTCTTCACCGAACTGGACTGCAAATACTCGTTGATGTGGAGGGGCGCCACAACGCGGGTGGCGATCGGCGCGCATTTCGGGATGCGCTCTGCGATCTCGGTAACGTAACGCGAAATCCCGCCGTGCTTTTGCAGGGAGAAGATTTGATGATCGTAAATCGCGTGCAACATGGAATGTGACGCCCCAGTCACCGATCGTTCCGCAGAAACTCGAAGTCATCCATCGTCTTGGATCGCAGCCACAGACGTGTGGCCCATGGCGCCAGTTGTTTCATTTTCAGCAAACGCTTCCAGTGCCGAGGGATCGGTTCTCGTGAAAAGACATGTACTGAGACGCCGTCACTGGCGTGGTGGCAGTTCAACTCGTCGGCCATCTTCCGAAGAGTGAGCGAACGAAAGAATCCGATGTGCTGACCATGTTCAGGCCCCAAATACCACCACTGCGCACTTGGGGTCGTGGGACCAGGAACGAGTTCGGTGGAGAAAAGTACGGTCGGCGCCGCTTCAAGCATTTGCCGCAATTCGACCAGCGGATGTTCCAAGTGCTCGAAAACCTCGAAGGCGGTCAGCAGGTCGAATCGTTCCTCCGCCGCCTCGAAGCCGCGGGCCAGCAGGTTTACGCAGTACTTGTCGCGCCACTTGGCGTCGATGCCTGCGTCACGCAGCATTCGTACCAATATCCCGTAGCCTCCAGCATGGTCCACCACACGACCTTTGAGTTTTCCGACCGTCAGCAGCGTCATGATCACACGGCCGACATTGAGCTTGTTGCGCATCATGATGCCGGTATCGACGTCGTTGATGGCCGATGCGTAGGCCTGTTCGAGCCAATAGGGCGCCTCGGTCTGAAAGTAGCCGCATTCTCGGCAGTCGTAATACGCGACCTCGTGGTCAAGCACGCGCTGGCGGAAGGTGAAGTGGCTCGGCGCGCCGCAGAGCCGGCAGGGCTCGTTCATCGGCTGGGCCGCCAGGCGGAGCGTCTGATCGGTCGCAGCACTTCGCTACGCAGCACCAGGCCATAGGTTCCGACGACGACGACGAGGTACGCGATGATGGTTGCGGAGACGATGCCCGCGGCACCCCACAGATTGCCGAGCCAGAACTTTATCGGCAGCACGACGCAACAAAACGCGGCCACGACCCACACCTGCTGACGCACGATGCCGCAGCCGTTCAGATAGGCTCCGAATGCGTTTCCGGTGGTGTCGAGGACGGTCCAGGCGGCCAGCAGCAGCAGCAGCGACACGGGCGTGACCAACGAGCCCTGCGTCCACGCTGGGACCAGCACCGGCGCGACGATCAGCAACGCGGCCGATGCCGCCAGCGAGCCGAACAGGCTCAACGCCAGGCTGCGCTTCAAGGTGCCGCGCACGAACGAGAAGTCGTGGCGTGCGACTGCATCGGCATAGGCTCCCCAAAGCGGCGCGTTGAGGACCGCAAACGGCTGCGACGCGAACTGGAACAGTCGAACTGCGACTGCGTAAAGGGCCACCTCGGAGGCGCCTTTCAAGCTGGCAAGGATCAAATTGTCGCTGCCCCAGCCGAGCATCGTGCCGAGCTGCAGCAACATGAACAGTGAGCCCGTGCTGAGCAAGTGGCGCCACTCCTGCCGCATCGCAGATCCGAGACCTAGCAGGCGCCACAGACCGTCGCGATGCAGCAGCACGCCGGCCAAAAGTGCGACGACGGATTGCAAACCGAACGTCGCCGCGATAAGCCAGGCAACGCCGGCTTGCCGGTCGGTTGCGAGCCACAGCGCCACACACGCCAGCGCGGCCGCGCTGCCGAGTATCAGGTTCGCGGCGTGCAAACGCTGCTGGCCCGCGAGGATGCGCATCAATCCGGACGAGAAAAGATTAATGCCAAAACACAACGCGAACACCATCGCCGCGTCGCGCGCCTCGTCTATCGCTGCCGCATCGGTCAGCTTGAACACCCGCTCCCACGGCACCGTCTGCGCCGCGATCGACAACAACCCGGCTGCTACCACGCCGATGATCCCGAGCAGGCCCGCACCGCCACTGACGGTGCGCCGCAGCAACTGGCGGTCGCCCCGCGCGGCCGCCTGGGCGACGCGATTGACCAGCGCATTGCCGACCCCGAGGTCGAGCAGCGAAAGCATAGTGGCCATGCTCGCGAATGTTGCCCACACGCCGAAACGCGTCGTGCCCAGATACGGAACGGTCAGGTGCACCGACATCGCGACCAGTAGCATCGACACCGCGCGCGATCCGACGTTCGACACCACCGCCCAGGCAGCCCGGCGATAGCGCTCGGCGTCGCGACCTTCAACGGTCGACGTGTCGAAGCCGGTGAGCCGCAAGTAGCGAAGGGCAGCGATCATGCTAGCTGCGCACCTCGGCGCCGGCTGCTTCGCACATGCCCGCAACGACCTCATCGACCCCGCGGCTCGCCTGCCAGCCCAAGCGCTGTCGTGCGCGCGTCGGGTCGGCGCCACCGTAGCGAACATCGGAAGGGCGCAACAGGCAGGCGTCCTGCTGCGTATGCCGGCGCCAGTCGAGCCCAAAGTGTTCGAAGGCTTGGGCGACGAAGTGGGCCAGCGACACGGTCCTGCCGGTTGCAATGACGAAGTCGTCAGGCTGCTGCTGCTGCAGCATGCGCCACATTGCCTCGACATAGTCGGGCGCCCAGCCCCAGTCCCGATGAATGTCGAGATTGCCCAACTTCAGCAGCTCGTTGCTGCCACCCGCAATTCGCGCAGCGGCGCGGACGATCTTTTGCGTGACGAAGCGTTCGGGCCGGAGCGGCGACTCGTGATTAAACAGCACGCCGGTGCAGGCGTACATCGCGTATGCGTCGCGGTAGTTGGCGACTAGGTTGTGCGCGCAGGCTTTGGCAACAGCGTACGGACTGCGGGGTCGGAACGGTGTTCCCTCTGTCGCGGGCATGTCGCCTGTGTCGCCAAAGCACTCGCTCGAGCCGGCGTTGTACAGACGGATCGGTCTTTCAGCGAGGCGGGCCGCCTCAAGCAGATTAAGTGTCCCGATCGAAATGCTTTCGATGGTCTCGACCGGCTGCTCGAACGAGAGCCCGACGGAGGTCTGGCCGGCAAGATTGTAAATTTCGTCCGGCTGCGCCTTCAAAAGCGTCTGAAACACGCTTCGAAAGTCGTTCGGCGCAGCCGAAACCAGCGTCACTCGCGCCTCGATGCCGAGCAACTTGAGCCCGCGCAGGTTGATGCTGCTCGCGTCGCGCGACGTTCCCACGACGACATAGCCCTTGCCGAGCAGCAGCCTTGCAAGGTAGGCGCCGTCCTGGCCGCCGATGCCGAAGATCAACGCACGGCGCGGCAGCGGTGCCGCAGCGGCGGACTCGCTACTCATGGTGGTCAAAAGTGCGGAAGCCGGCGGACTTCACCAACGCGTCGCGGCTCGCAGAGTCGTAGTCGGCACCAACCATCTCACGGACCAGTTCAGCCAGCGAGCAGGTGGGTGTCCAGCCAAGCTTCTGCTTGGCCTTTGTCGGGTCGCCAAGCAAGGTTTCGACCTCGGTGGGGCGGTAGTAGCGCGGGTCGACCTTGACGATGACGTCACCTACTTGGCAGCGGGCCTTGTCTCCTTCGACCTTTGCGACCGTCGCCACTTCGGCCTCGGCATCGCCGCTGAACGCCAACGTGATGCCGAGCTCGCCCGCTGCAAACTCGACGAACTGCCGCACGCTGTACTGCACGCCGGTGGCGATCACGAAGTCATCGGGTTTGTCTTGCTGCAGCATCAACCACTGCATCTCAACGTAGTCTTTCGCGTGGCCCCAGTCGCGCAATGCGCTCATGTTGCCGAGATACAGGCAGTCCTGCAGACCCAACGCGATGCGGGAGATGGCGCGTGTGATCTTGCGCGTCACGAAAGTCTCTCCACGCAGCGGGCTTTCGTGGTTGAACAGAATGCCGTTGCAGGCATACATTCCATAGGCCTCGCGGTAGTTGACCGTGATCCAGTAGGCGTAGAGCTTGGCCACCGCATAAGGGCTGCGCGGATAGAAGGGCGTGGTCTCCTTCTGCGGCGTTTCCTGAACAAGGCCGTAAAGCTCGCTTGTGCTCGCCTGGTAGAACCGGGTCTTTTTCTCGAGCCCGAGAATACGGATGGCTTCGAGAATGCGCAGCGTGCCGATGCCGTCGGCATTCGCGGTGTACTCCGGCGTCTCGAACGACACCGCCACATGGCTCATGGCAGCCAGGTTGTAGATCTCGTCGGGTTGTACCTGCTGAATGATGCGGATCAGATTCGTCGAGTCCGTCAGGTCACCGTAATGCAGCTTGAACCGCTGGTGATCGATGTGCGGGTCTTGGTAAAGGTGGTCGATGCGGTCGGTGTTGAACAGGCTCGAACGGCGCTTGATGCCGTGCACCTCGTAGCCTTTGTCGAGCAGCAGTTCCGACAGGTAAGCGCCGTCTTGGCCGGTCACGCCGGTGATGAGGGCGACTTTGTTTTTTTGAATCATGGCTGGCTGGGGTTGATGGTGGCGCTGACGCGCTGGAACTCGACTTCGAAGTCGGCCGTGGTCGGCAAGATGCACAGGCTTTGAGCACATAGCGTCAGCAGGTTGGTCTGATGTTCACGTTCCGCCGTCAGGGAGTTGGCGGTCATGCTGCGGTCTCCAGTGGCTGCGCTCGGCTGCGGGCGATGCGTGCGAACGCGTTGCCCGGCGGCGTGCCGCGTCGCAGGGCCACGATGTCTACCGGCAGTTCCAAGGCCTGCTCGAGCTTCATGGTGGCAAGAGCACGTTGGCGCAGCGTGGCCGGGGCCGCGCTCTCTACCAGCAGGTCCACGTCGCCTCCGCGGGCGGTGTCGTCCAGCCTGGAGCCGAACAGCATGACGCTCGCGTCCTCACCGAACTGCTGGCGGACGCAGTGCAGGATCACGCGGGTTTGGGTCGTGCTCAGGCGCATGTCAATGTGAAGAATGGGTTTTGCTCAGCCATGCTCGGCCGCCAGCCCGCGCAACTCGACCATGCCGCTGACCTCGAGCCGTACAAGAAATTCGGCGCTGGCGTCTCTGCGGTCGAGCAGGTCGATGGAGAACGGCAGGTCCGATTCGGTCAGCGCTTCGCGCAGGTTGGCCATGGCAATGAGCGGCAGCGCGACCGGGCTGTCGATCAGCAAATCGAGGTCGGAGTGCGGCTTGAACCCCCGACCGGTCGCGCGTGAGCCGAACACACTGACCCGGGCGCCGCTGGGCAGGTGGGCCCAGAGGATGCGGCGCACGCTGTCGGCCTGCGCGGGGGGCAGCAGCAGCTCAGACATGGTTGCGAGACTCGATGGCGCTCAACAAGGCTTTGGCCGCTGCCAATAGCGCAGGCGCGCCTGCCGCCACCTTGTCGGCCTTCTCGCGCGAATAGGTGTGCGCGGTGATGTTTCGCAGCTCGCGGAACTCGAACCACGGTTCGACGGCGGAGACGAGCCCGCGCTCATGCCCGAGCCGGAACAGCTCGCGATAACTCGCGCCGTCGAGCTCCGAGGGGCTCGGCACTTCGCGCTCGAGTTGGCGCTTGAGCATCTTCCAGCACAGCTCGAACGTGAACTCGAAGTGCTGCACGACTCCGGCCACCAGTGTTGCGCGCCACCGCGGGTCGGCGGCGGCGAACTCAGGTGACGAGACCACGTCGATTGCGTCTGCGAGCGCGTGCAGGACAGCACGCAAGCTGCCGAGGTCGAGCGGGCTGTCGGCCTTCGAATCAAGCAACGCGACTCTCCCTGCCCGTGAAATCGGCATGCGACCGCATGATCCCTTCGCGCAGCCCGGTTCTCGCACGCCAGCCAAGCGCGGCGATGCGGCTCACATCGAGCAGCTTTTG